>Ga0302324_100008259_pt1 | contig 22009 bp, 28 predicted proteins | sample Palsa_T0_1_FD_201949 | JGI IMG/M metagenome (GOLD analysis project Ga0302324, IMG submission 201949) | Peat permafrost microbial communities from Stordalen Mire near Abisko, Sweden - Palsa_T0_1 | ecosystem: Environmental > Terrestrial > Soil > Palsa > Peat permafrost | place: Sweden: Abisko...
CATTTGACGCCCCGCTCAGCCCGCCGCCTCTCGACGACGAACCGGGGCCTGCTACCGGGCTCTCCGGCAATTACCCGGGTGGGACTTGCACCCACTGGTTTGATCCAGCTTCCAGGACGCACCACCTCCTCAGGTTACAACCAGCCGAACCCAACGGGAAAAGGGAACCGGACATCCCGCAGGTCCGAGGAGCGCGGTCGGCGCGGCACATCTAACATGTGGGAGGTACGCATGGGAGAGATGGGAGACAACGTGGCGATCGTGGATGACGTGGGAGGCGTGACCGATACGGCACACAGGGCCAAGTTTTCGAGCTTCGAGGAGTCGACCGAGGAGGACTGGGCGATCATCGCACCGCAGCTCAACGTCACTCAGAGCCTGGTTCCGGCCCGGGTGGTGACGTTGCTGCGCGCCCTCTCGAGCGATCATGGCGGCTTTCCGGTCAGCCGCTTGGAGCACTCGTTGCAAACGGCGACCCGAGCCGAGCGCGATGGGCACGACGAGGAGTACGTCCTGTGTGCTCTGCTTCACGACATCGGCGACACGTTGTCCCCGTTTAACCACCCGTCCATCGCCGCCGACATCCTCAAGCCGTTCGTATGCGAGGCGAATCACTGGATGGTCGAGCATCACGGGATCTTCCAGGGCTACTACTTCTGGCATTACATAGGGCTGGATCGCAACACCAGAGAACAGTTCCGCGGCAACGAGTTCTTCGAGTACACCGAGGAGTTCTGCGCCAAGTACGACCAGACGGCCTTCGACGCCGACTACCGCAGCGAGCCTCTGGAGCACTTCGAACCCCTCATCCGGGCCCGGTTGGTCACCTCCGTCTCGGCGGCGTGACACGTTGACCTCGCCCATGCGGCGGACACCATTCGAGAGAGGGTGATGTAAGCCAGGCTCCAACGGTGGTTTCCGGGTACCGAACCGGGGCAGGGTCTGCGAGGAAGTTCGGCACGTAGGATCAGGCCGTGAGGGCGATCCCTTGGTGGGTGGTCGCTGCGGCCTGCGCGGCCCCGGTGTTGCTCATCGGCGGCTTCTCCGTCGCCACAGCGCTTCAGCCACCTTCGTACAACCCGGTCCGCGACACAATCAGCGAACTTGCCGGACAGGGAGCGACCGACTCCTGGGTGATGACCTCAGCTCTCGCCGGTGTGGGCCTCTGCTTTCTGCTCACCGCGATCGGACTGCAGTCCGCAAGACCTGTTGGCCGCGCCCTGCTCGCCGCCGGAGGTGCGGCGGTGCTGTTGATCGCGGTGTTCCGCCAGCCGCATCGTGGATACTCGCTCCCGCATGAGCTCGCCGTCATCGCGGCGGGCCTAACCTGCTGTACGTGGCCCGTGTTCGCCTCGCATCGACGACATCCTGCACTGCTGTTGACGCGTACTCCGAGTATCGCAGCGGCCGGAGTCTCGCTTGGGCTTGCGGCGTGGTACTCACTCGAAAGCCACGGCGCGTTGCTGGGACTCGCCGAGCGCTGCGCAGCCGCCGCTCCTCCTCTGTGGCTGCTCGCCGTCGCCGTCACGACTCGCCACACATTCACGAAATGTGCGGCGAACCAGGCGTTTCCGGGCTAACCAGCCGACGACGTTCGTCGCGAGTGAGCCCACCCTGAATCCGAAGCGCCCACCGATGCCGCCTGGGCGTTCCGGGTCTGGAGTCGTGTAGGGTCGGCCGATCCGGGGGTGGTCGCTAGCATGACCTCGATGGCAGCACGACAGCCCGAGGCCAGCCTTGGAAGGCGTATGGAGGCTCTCGCCTTGACGCCCCTTCTACTCATTGTGACCTTGGGCATTGGCTGGCTCATCTGGAGCATCCTCGAATGGCGCAGCGGTCGCACGCCGAGTTATCGACTCTTGGGCCTGCGGGTCGTCCGACGATCTGACGAACAACGAATAGGTCTGGCAAGGTCGTTCGTTCGGAGTGGTGTCTGCTGCACGCTCTTGGTCATACCGACCATCGTGGTCGGCGCGGTCATCGCACTCTCCTTTGCCATGGGAGCTTCACCGCCAGATGGCTTGCTGAGTCAATCTCGTGCCGCGCCATGGGATCAACTCACTGCCACGAAGGTGCTTGACGAGAGGGCTGAACCATTGGTCGATCCCAAATCGGTCATGATCGTCGACTCGATTCGCCCTGCACGCACAATTGATCTGACAAAGCCGAGCCAAAACGGACACGCGCGCTAGTCCTCTCGAGGATCGCGGACCTGCTAGCAATAGATCATGAAGTTCGTCAACCCATCGGACGCCACGGCCATGAGGCGGTTGCTGGATGCCCTCCGCAACGCCCAGCCGACCTACGACGAGCTCGGGGCCACCCTCGCCGGTGGTCGACCCAATGGCTTTCACCACAACCGATACGCGTCCGACCTCGGCCACGGACATGAGACCTTTCAGCGTGCAGTCGAGGGCCTCAGAGCCTGGGATGCGCACCGTCTCCCCGGCGTTCGGGTCTTCCCCGAAGGCCAGGAGATACAGACTGGTGCGACCGTCGTAGTGACGATAGGGATGCCCTTCCTCGCTCTTGCCGCACCGTGCCGGATCGTAGGCGTCATCGACGAAGAAGCCCGTTGGGGCTTTGCCTACGGGACGTTGCCTGGCCATCCCGAACAGGGAGAGGAGGCATTCGTCGTCTCGATGGCAATCGACGAGACCGTGCAGTTCGAGGTTGTGGCCTTCTCCCGTCCGGGTGACCTCCTCGTCCGACTGTCGGGCCCCATTGGCCGGGGAATCCAGCACGCCGGCACCAAGGGCTATCTCCATGCGCTTCGCCGATCTGTCGATCACAGGAAACGGAACGGTCCCTAGCGCTACGGCGCTGGAATTGGTTAGGAAAACAAGTGTTTCGGTCGTCCGTATTCGGACGCGGGACTGAGGTCCCAGACTTCAAGAACAGGACGGGTGGCGCGGTGGCCGCTTCTTTCGGCGCGCCATCCCGCTCGCCGGAGACTCACCTCGATATACCCGACAACGTCCTCATTCTCGGGGTATGCGACCATCGCCGATGGCCTCGCGGACTTCGTCCAGAGAGATGAGCTAGCTCGGACCTCCAGGTGTTGTCTGCGTGCCCCCAGCTTCCGCCGGTAGCCATCTCTATCTCGACCACCCAATGATCGTCCTCCGTTTTCAATACGGCCCGAATGGCCGAGGGGTCAAACTCCAATGACATTGCCGCCTCCCCTTTGACACTCCATGTGGACAGTCTTGTGTTTCGGATGGTCACGCACAACCGCGCACACCGAACTACTCCGCACCCCAAGCGCTTCCCATTTGGCCGACAACATGCTCGAGGGGCGGCCCGCCTCTGAACGGAACGACGACGGTGATCTCCTCAAAGACCACGCGGCCCAACCACTCTCCGGGATCTGACAGGGAGATCGAGACCTTGTACTTCTTGAACGCACCGGTGACACAGTCGGGTACGCACGAGTCCTCGTGGAAGGTCCCCGTTCCGCTGGCCGAGGTCGGCGTCCACGAGGTCCAGTCGATCGCGGACAGGTACGCATCGAGTCCGCAACCGATCGCCGTTGGACGGAGCACCACGGCCCCAGGCTCGCCGGTGCACGACTCGACCTCGGGCAGTGACTGATCGTACGCGCTGGTCGCCTGCGGATGGACGCCAGTCGCAGGCGGGCGTGAGGTCGAAGAGGAAGTGCCGACGGCCACCCCGACGCCGATCGCGGCGCCGACCACCGCAAGGACCAGAAGGGCGACGGCTACCCTGAGGACCTTGCTCCTTGGCAGGAATTTCACTGGTGCGCGGTGGTCCGCCATACCGTGAACGCTACTTTGACGTACGGCCGCGGACGCGACAGTGCCCAACGGGACGGTCGCGAGTCCCGTGGAGGGGGTTGAGTCGACTCGTTATGCTCAGCTCACAGGCGGGCGAGCGGTCGGATATCGTCGTGGGTATGACGCCGCAGGAGATGGTCGACCTCGTGCACCTACGACGGGCACGGGACCTCATAGACCGGGACTACGCGCGGCCCCTCGATGTTCCTGCTATGGCACGTACCGCGCTCATGTCGCCGGCGCACTTCTCGCGCAAGTTCCGTGCGGCGTATGGCGAGACCCCCTACTCCTATCTCATGACACGACGCATCGAGCGCGCCAAGGCATTCTTGCGGCAGGGGAAGTCGGTCACCGGCACCTGCGTCGCTGTAGGCTGCACGTCGCTCGGTTCGTTCAGTTCGCGCTTCACCGAGATTGTCGGCGTGACGCCGACAGAGTACCGCGGGCGCGACCATCGCGACCTCGAGGTCGTTCCGTCCTGCGTGATGAAGGTCGCGACACGACCGCGACGTAGTGCAGTTACGGTCTGACAGCTGCCGAACGGCGTCGACGAATAACCGGTCCGGGTTGGCACCAGACGCCGGACCCGCTTTGACACCAAGCAGGATCGGAGAAGCAATTGAGGGTCAGTATTCGTATGATCACTACATGTCCGTCACCATCTCCGCAATGTTCATCTCCGTCCACGACCCCGACGCCGCATTGGGCTTTTACCGCGACGCTCTCGGCCTCGAGGTGCGAGCCGACGTCGCCTCCGAGGGTTTCCGCTGGGTCACCGTTGGCGCCCCGGGGCAGAACGTCGACATCGTTCTCTCCCAGCCGCACGGCGGTCGTTCGCAGGCCGAGGGCGATGCTCTCCTGTCCCTCGTGACGCAGGGGTCGCTGCAGGCTGCGATCTTCCGCTCAGACGACCTCGACACCACCTTCGAAAAGGTTCGGGCGTCGGGCGCCGAGGTCCTCCAGGAGCCGACGTCGCAACCCTGGGGAGTGCGCGACTGCGCCTTCCGTGATCCGTCCGGCAACCTTGTCCGCATTGCCCAGTCCTGACCGTAAAGGCGCTGTGGACTAGACACCAGGCGATCGACGTGCCAGAACGACGGCCGACCACTCGTCACGCGTCCTGCACTCGAGCACCTGCAAGGGACTGAACAACGCGGCGACGTGCGCGCACTGGCCCGGTGAGATCCCGCTGACCGCGAGCCATCCACCCGGCGAAAGGTGCTCGAGGAGGTCTGCCGCCAACTCGACGGTCGCCGCCCGTCCGATGTTGGCCACGACGACGTCAAAGACTCCTTCGATCTGGCCGAGCGGAGCCTGGGTCGCCTCCACTCGTCGTTCGAAACCGTTCAGCGCGGCGTTGCGCCGGGTCGCCTCAATTGCCCGCCCTTGGATGTCGACGCCCACCGCGTTCGACGCGCCGAGCCGTAGCGCGGACAGCCCGAGCACGCCGTTCCCGCACCCGACGTCGAGGACTCGCTCCCCGCCGGTGATTCGCGCGGCAAGTTCCTCCAGCAACAGCCTCGTCGAGGGGTGCTTGCCGCTGCCGAAGCCCCCGTCTGGGTCGAGTTCGACCACGTTCGTCAGGCTCCGGCGGTCGTGCTCGGACCACACGAAGCACAAGGCGAGCCGTTCTCCGACCACGATCGGGCGGGTATTTCGATTCCAGGCACCAAGCTGCGCGCCGCGAGCGGGTCGAAGCACCGCGAGTCGGCCCTCGGCGCGTAGAACGGCCACGAGACGAGCGGCCTCCGATTCGTCGTCGATACTCGCGAGAACCAACCGTCGGGCGTCGCTCGGCTCCACTACCTCTCCGGCGCTCACGCCGAGTTCGCGAAGCCGAGCGCTCGCTTCGGGAAGCTCGTCTTGGGTTGTTGCGACCACGACAATCACGACGCCCATCTTTGCCTGGGATACGGACGGCTGCCACGCGACGTCCACATCGCCCTGCGGTGCTACTCGATACTGAGGACAGCCGATGCGACTCTGCGCACACGATCGGGGTCGGCGATCATGTCGATCTCGACGACCTGGTCCTGGGCGATGGTGAAGGCCATCACCACGTGCGCTCGTCCGTGGAGCGTGATGACGACGCCGGCCGCCCCGTTCACCAGAGCGGGGTGGAGCTGTGCCGCCGGATTGGCACCCAGGCGTGCTTGACGGGCGACCGCCGCTGCGCCGTGTACGACCGAGGACGCAGCAGGGCGCCCGGGGCTGAAGTCCACTCGGAGGACGACGTCGGGGTGGAGGAGGGCAACCAACGCGTCGAAGTCGCCACCACGGGCCGCCAGGAAGAACGCGTCGACCGCGGCGCGTTGACGAACGAGGTCGGGGTCGGGTGCGTGGAGTGCGGCTCCTTTGACCCGGCGCCGTGCCCTGCTCGCTAGCTGCCTGGCGGCGGCCGGGGATCGACCCACCATGGGGGCGATTTCCTCGAATGGCAGGTCGAACATGTCATGGAGAACGAAGGCCAGGCGCTCAGAGGGTGCCAGCGCATCGAGTACGACCTGGAGCGCAAGGCCGACCGAGTCGGCGAGCAGCGCCTCTTCTTCCGGTCCACGTTCTCCCTCGGGGCTGATGACCGGATCGGGGACGTGCACCTCCGAGGACACCTCGCGCCGGACACCGCGCGAGCGCAGCATGTTGAGACAGACACGGGCCACAATCGTCGTCAACCACCCGCCGAGATTCTCAACCTCGCTCACCCCGGCCCGGCTGCACCGCACCCAGGCGTCCTGGACGGCGTCGTCGGCCTCGGAGAGGGAGCCCAACATCCGGTAGGCGATGGCCCGCAGCTGGGTCCTCTGCTCCTCGAAACGCTCCGCCAGCCACTGGTTCTCGTCCATCACGCGCATCCTCGTTGAAAGGGATACCACGATGACCCCGCAGCGGCCACCGATGTGACAAGGAACAGTGGAGGCGAGCCGTCGCTCGGAGCCAAACTCCTTCAAAACCGCTGGCCAGCAAGCGGCGTGCGTGTGACCGTCACATTCGTCGGTTGCCAGGTGTCAATGAGGGTGACCACTCAAACCGACCGAAGCGACAAGGAGAGAGCGATGGAACCCCGAATGACCAATCCAGCCCTCAGCGTACCGGGCGTCTTCGACGCCCTTCAGAGCCTCGGCCAAGCGGCCCATCAGGCGGCGACCGAGGCCGGTCTGCCGCGCGCCACGGTGGATCTGGTGAGTCTGCGCGCAAGCCAGATCAACGGCTGTGCCGTCTGCTTGGACATGCACACACGCGGCGCGAGAAAGGCCGGCGAGACCGACGAGCGCCTCTTCACCGTGGCGGCCTGGCGAGACGCCCCGTACTTCACGGAAGCCGAACGGGCCGCCCTGGCCTTGACCGAAGCGGGGACCCGACTCGCCGACCGGGCCGACTCAGTGTCTGACGCGGTGTTCGACGAGGCAGCCACGCACTACGACGAGCGGGCCCTAGCTGCACTGGTCGTCTGTATCGCGGCCATCAACACCTGGAACCGTCTCAACGTCATCACCGGACAGAAGGCCGGAGAATGGACGGCACAGTGGGCCGACTGAACTCCGAAGTCGGCGACGCTGTGCACCGTTCAGCCGAGGACGAGGTTAGAACCTGCTCAAGGCCATCGATGTGATGGCCGTGACCTCCTGGACTGTCGCCGGTCGTGCCGTTCCCGAAACCCAGGGGGCGCCTTCGGGCCGACAGACCGTGAGTTCGCCGACATCACGAAACGTTCGACGAATGACGGTCACCGTCCCCGGGAGCTGGTGGCTGTCGTGCAGCTCATGTGCCAGCTGGGCGTACTCGTCCCCCTCGCGGTACGTCTCGACGGTGCCGGCGAGCTGCACGAGGTCCGTAGTACGGACATCCTCATTCGGGGGCATGTACCGCTCTCGAAGGTACGTGAGGCCAGAGGGATCGACCACGTAGCGACTGTTCGTCATTTCACCGGCCAGGACTCTGGAGGTGAAATCAAAAGGATGATCGTGGATCACTGGCGACCCCGACCAGCGATCCGGCGCCCAGACGTGCAGTCGATACTCCCGTTGGTCGTCAAGACGAAGGCCGAGGAGCCCGAACTCTTGCAAGGTCCAGGGGTAGTCGTGGGCGTGCGCCAGGATGTTCCGGACAAGCACCTTGTCCAGGTTGTGGGTGTCCACACGCGCCCCACCCGGCCCTTGGCTCGCGGAAAGGTCGCGACTGGCGGTGAGCCCCGCTAATCTCATTTCTGTAACTACAGCATTGGGATTTGCGTGTGTCAAATGTCCCAGTCAGATGTCCGTGGGCCGGTTCGAGGAGCGACGAGGCCCCTCGACCATGACCGGGGCGCCCCATGGATTGAGCAGGACCCTTGCCCCCAAGGGTTCAGAGAGCACCACCGTGACCTCTCGAGTTGCTCCACACGCGGGACGGGGCTGACCAGGAGGAATCCTGCTCACGACGATCGGCAAGATGGCGACAGCCCCGACGTTTTGGAAGACTCGAGCGTCGGGATAGTCGGCGTCCTGCTCTGGACTGCCGGCAAAGGCCATCGTGATGGTGCGGTCATCGCCCTCTCGGGTGGCCCTACTTTCGAACGGGGCCTCAGGACGGTGGGCCATGCTCGTATCCGTCGGCTCCCAGATTGCGTCTTCGATCGCCGGATCGAGCACCCAGATCGGTTCCCGTACGCCTCTCGCCCGTACCCGCCAGGCGGGCAGAAGGCGCCGCCGCGATCCGTAGCGAACTCACACTCTTCACGTGTGGCGTCGGTCAAGAGGAGCCCGGTGTCCGAGCGACCTCGACGAGGCACACCCACGGCGGCCAACACCGGAGGAGGAAATCCCGGTTCAGCCCCGACCGCACCGTTGATGAACGCCTGCTTCGTCGTCGAGTCGGGGAACCCACGCGCCCTCACCCTCGACCCGAGCAACACCACTGGGCGTGGTTCTACGTCAATGGGGAACGATGACGTGCGGAAGATCTGGCTCATCACCGGAAGTTCAAGGGGCTTCGGTCGGGTTTTTCATCCGTCGTCCGTCCACCACCAATAGACGCCACTCCGAATCCCCTCACGCCAGATGCGATAGGCGACTTCGATCATTTCCGAAGCGATTCCGGCAGCTTCGCTGTCAGGCATGGCGTTCAGCGTGGCGCTAATCCTTCCTTGACCTTCGGCGCCCGGGTCGAGTGCGGATATTCGAACGTGCACAGCCTCCATTCGGAGCAGTAGATCCGAGGGGAGGTAGTCCTCCAACTGGGCATCGTCAACGGCGCCCTCGAATCCCGGATGGATTGCAGAGGCAAGACGATCCTGCAATGTGCCATGTCCCGTCGCAAGCGCATCGACGACCTGACTCATTTTCTCACACGCGTATCCGAGACTCACGAGGCCTCACTGGCTGATGGCATCCAAAAAGGGTAGCGGGCGCCGGGGAGGCAAGCGCACGGGCCTCGACTCAGATCGCCGGCTATGCGCCGGCGTCGGCCCCCGCATCTTTCATGGTCGATCAGAGTGCGGAGGCGGCAGGACGTACACGAACTCGTGCAGCGATGTCCCATCGTCGAAATGTGAGATCACCTCGCCTGCGCACACCCATCCGGATGCTTCGTAGAGCTTGATGGCGGCCCGATGGCTAGTCACGACATCGAGAATCGGCGAGAGGCCGCGGGTGGCGCATTCGTCCGAAGCCTTCTGGAGCAGCGAGCGCCCGACCCCCTCCCGACGGGCATGGGGAGAGACGAGGAGTCGGGCCACCACGCCGAGACCGTTGGACGGCCACTTCACGTAGTGGCCGGCCAAGGCCATGACCTCCGAGGCGGCTCGCCGATGGAGCGCAACGTGGCCGACCAGCGCGCCGTGACGCTCAGCGACCCATGCCCCAATGGCGTCGGACGACGCAATGAAGGCTCGGAAGTCACGTGGCAGGTGGACCGGATAGCCGTCCAGCTGGTGGACGACGCGGGCCATCTCAACACAGCCGTCCAGATCGGCGTCGGTGCGCGCACGCAGCTCCACTCGAACAACTTCTCACAGGGACAGCGGACATGGTCTCACCAGGGCGGGAGGCAGACCGCTCGTGCTGTTCAGTGGCCCGTCGTCAGGCGTTCGATCCATTGGAGGGCGTCCTCCACGAGTGGCCGTACTGCGCCCAGAAAGTGGTTGGCGTACGGCACCGTCGTGAGCGTGGTGGTCTCCCATTCGGCGACAAGTGGGGCGACCACGGCTGGAGGGGAGAACTGGTCGAGTTGGGGGACCACGAGAGCCTTGGGCCTCGGGTCGTGACCGATGGTCGCGACGGACAGCATCGCCGAGGGCGGCGCGAGCAGGTACCAGCCGGCGATCCGCCCGTCGTCGATGCCGGCTGCGATGCCGGCCCCGAAGGAGTAACCGACCAGGAACGTCGGAAGCTGCGGCCAGCGAGCAGCACCTTCGTCCATCGCGGCCACCACGTGCTGAGTCGCGGCGGATGGTTCGGCCGAGGTGAAGTCGAACCGGATCACGCTGACGGCGATATCCGGCAGACGACGGAACAGCCCTTCGATGAACGGGTGGAACCGGTCGCCGCCGAAATGAGGATGAGGGTGCAGGAGCACGGTGACGCCCCGTGCTTCGTCGGCGGTGTTGATCTCGAGAGCCATGTCAGAGCTCGACCTTGACCGTCACTCCGAGAATTCGAACAGCAGGCCGAGGTTGTCCTCCGGCGCGATCATGAGTGTGTCGCGCGCGTCACCGGGGCCGAGCGTGACGCCGCGTTCGGCGAAGTGGCGTGTGACCCGACCGAGATCCCTGACGGCGAACACGGTGGACCGGATGCCATCACCGTAACGGGCCAGGTGCTGCTCAATGGGGCCCGACCCGATCGGGCTGATGAGCTCCGCCACGGTGTCATCGAGGGTGAAGCCGATAGCTCGGGCGGCGACCGCTGGACGCGCCTCCTCGTAGAGCACGGTGGCCCCGAGGAACTCCCGGAAGAACGTGGTGGCGGCCGCCAGGTCCGACACGGCGACGCTGAAGCGCTTGAGCCCTCTATAGCCGAGTGGATGCTCGCGCCAGTAGTCCGGGGGTTTGAGCGGCTCGACGTACTGCACCGGCGGGGGATCGTCATGGAAGCTGTGGCCGTAGAACTCCCAGGCCACACCGAATGCTTCGGCGGGATGGACGTGGATTGCGACACCCAGCTCCCTGATGACCCGCATACCCCGGGCCAGGACCTCGGCACGGACGTCATCGACATCGGGTACCTGGTACTCGACGCCGACGTAGTGGGGCCCGAAGCGGGCGTGCAACAGATACTCCGAAGGCGCAAACAACTCGAACATCACGCCCCCGATCGTTATGAGGCACGCGTGCCAGTGCTCGCCGGGCAGATCCCGGTTGAACTGCGCCCCATAAAGGTCGCGCAGGTGGGCGACCCCGCGGTCGAGGTCTTCCACCATGGCGTTGATGTGGTTCATGTGCAGGCACTCGAGAGCTTTCGGCATGGGTCAGCCCCCCACGTTTCCGTCACCTCGACCCATCTCGCCCTCCCGCTCCTCGCCCGCTGGCTCTCCGAGCTCCCGAGCCGACTCTACCCCGGCGGCGAACTCAGTCCAGTGCCCGGAACGTCGCGCCGATGTTCAGGCGTGCGATCGAGACGTCGGCCCGATCGTCAGGCGTGCGATCGGGGCGTCACCCAGTGCGTCACCGTCGTCGGGTGATCCGGGTCGGTCATGGCGCGGATCGAATCCAGCCGTCTCTGGTCTCGGACGGTAACCCGCTCGTGCTGGCGAAGGTGCTCCGACCAGGACGCCACGACGAACTGCTCGATGATCCGGTTTTGGTCTGCGGCGTCCTGCCACACCCGCCAGCTGCTCGCTCCCGTGCGACGGCGACTGAACCGAGTGTCCTCGAGTGCGGCAAGGAGATCGTCGGCGAGCCCCTCGCGTGGCCAGTACTCGACCGTCACCATGACCGGCCCACCCGACGGTTCGCCGGCGGCCAGAAGGGGCTGGGGCCAGTCGCCGGCGGGCATGAGCTCTTCCGGCGGGATCGGGCGGAAGCGGTAGCGCAGCCCGGCGAGCGGGCCGAGGGCCAGCGCCACGCCCGCGACCAGCATGGTCGTGGGCAGCCCGAAGTGCTCGGCCGTGATGCCCAGCACCGCGCTGCCCACGGCGTTCCCCCCTTGGAACACGATCAGATAGAACGACATACCGCGAGCCTTCACCCAACCCGGAAGTGTCAGCTGGTAGAGGGAGTTGAGAGTCGAAAGGGCCAGAATCCACGCCAGCCCGGCAAGGACCAGTGCGATGGCCGCGATCGCGGCGACATGCACGTAGCCGAGCACGAGAGCGACCACGGCAAGGGCGAGAGAGCCAGCGGTCAAGAGACTGCCCGGTGCCAGCTTGGTGCGGAGGCGCGGCAGGAGGACGGCGCCGGCGACGGCGCCGATGCCGACGCAGCCCAACAGCAGGCCGTAACCGCCGGAACCGAGGTGCAGTTGGGACTCAGCGATGAGAGGCAGCAACGCCCAGATAGAGCTGGCGAAGAAGACGAACAGGGCGGCCCGCAACAGGATGACCCGCAGCGCCGGGCTCTCGGCCACGTAGCGACCGCCGGCCCGGATCGCTTCTCCGACGTGCTCGCGGGGCATCGTGGAGGCGGAACGAGTGTTCTTCCACCAGGCGATGACGGCGATGACGGCGATGAACGTCGCCGCGTTGATCAAGAAGACCGTCCCGGCAGTCGTCGCCGCCAGCACAATGCCGCCGATCGCAGGCCCGACGGCCCGGGCCAGGTTCTGGTTCACCGCACCGAGCGAGATCGCCTGCTGACGCTCATCGGGTGGGACGAGCTCGGGCTGGAGCACTTGCCAGGTCGGTGAGGTGAGGGCTTGGCCGGTGCCGACAGCGAAGATCAGGGCGAGGAGCACCCACGGAGTGACCAGCCCGGCGAGCGCCAGAATGCCCAAGGCGGCTGCGGCGAGCAGCATCAGTCCCTCGGTGACGAGCAGGAACTTCCGACGGTCGACGAGATCGCCCGCCGCTCCGGCCACCACGGCAAACAGCACGACCGGCAGACTCGCCGCAGTCTGGACCAGGGCGATGTAGGTAGCCGAACTGGTCAGTGTGAGCATGAGCCACTGCGCTGCGACGGTCTGCATCCAGCTGCCGAGATTGCTGACGAACTGCGCACTCCACATGGCCGCGAACGTCTGATGACGAAACGGCCCCCAGGGCGAAGCCGGTGCTACGGGCCGAGCATCTCCTCCGTGAGCGTCAACCGGTTTCATACGCACGCCTCACCAGAACCTGCCCGACCGGGCCTCCCCTCATTGTTCCCTGGTCCCTCCCCAATTCCCACTGACCCGGCCCTGCCTGCCACCGCCGTGCCGATGATCGTGCGATAGAGGGTGTGCCATGTCACGGAGCCGAACCCGGCCGCCGTCAACAGGGCACCGGCTCGACGCTTTGTCCGTGCGCGGTCCCGGTGGCCGAGGAGCATCGTCGGAGCGAGCCACATGGAGAACAGATCCGTCAGGACCAAGTGGCCGCCCGGCGCGAGCACCCGCGCACACTCGGCGAGCCCCGCACCTTGATCCTTCCAATGGTCGAAGGAGGTCGTGCTGACCACGACGTCAAAGGACTGGTCGGGATACGGCAGGCTCTCCGCCACTCCTTGGGAGAGACGGATGCGGGGGTCGTTCGCCATCGAACGCCCAACGGCGATCATGGCCTCTGCGGCATCGATTCCGACCAGTTGGTCGCTCTCGGGGAGGTGCTCGGCGAGGAGCCGTAGGAGCAGACCGGTTCCGCATCCCACGTCGAGCACCCGCCGGGGCGCGGGGTTGAGCGTGAGCGCGATGTCCGCCGTGCAAAGGGCTATATCGCGATGCATACGACCGCGCCACCCGCGCTCGTAGTCCGCGGCCCGATTGTGAAACGCCTCGATGTCTCGGTCCTTGGGCACGTGCTCAGTATGCGCTGCGTTCTATGGAGAAGAGCGGCGGTCGTCCACTCCCGGTGGTCAGGCGGCGAGGTCGTTCAGGATCGCGGCCAGTGCCACCGGCTGGCCGACCATGCACATGTGACCGGCGTCGATGTCGACGACCGAGCAGTCGCCGACGTTGTCGGCAAAGCGCAACTGCTTGTCTGCCGGCACGATGAGGTCCTGCAGCGTCCGAACCCAGGTGCACGGCGTCGGTGTGCGCAGTGGTGAAAGGTCGACCGGGTCCATCGTCAGCCGGGGCGCCTCGGGCACCAGTCGTTCGACGCACCATGCGAACTGCTCTTCGTCCAGGTCGTTCCCGAGGACGACCTTGGCGATGGCGGGATCCATGGGCCGAGGTTCGAGCGGCTCATCCGCTTCTCGGATCATGGCCTGAATGTCCGGGTCGAGAGTGTCGAACGCGCTGTGACCGTCTTCGGGCACCGTGCACGCGACGAAGACCAAGCCCGCCACCCGCTCACCCATCAGAGCGACCATGGCGGGCATGGAGCATCCGGCCAGCGAGTGGCCGACGAGCACGACCGAATCGAAGCCGGCGGCGTCGACGTCGTCGCGGACAGACGCAGCGCATTCAGCGAAGCCAACCGAGTCGAGTGGAGCCGGATGCGTGCCGCGACCGGGCAGGTCTATCGCCAGAACCGGTCCGGAGAGCAGGGGCAGAAGGCGTTCCCAGCAGCGGCCGTCGAGGCCACCACCATGGATGAGGACAGTAGGGATCATGTGCAAAGACCTCCGGGGTTGGTCTGGAACGGCACGCCTGTTGATCGTCTCGCACTACACGACGCGAGCCTCGTTCTCCTCAATCCAGGCAATCAGCGCCTCGCTGCTGTCGAAATCGATCTCCCTGTCCACGTCCGGCAGGTAGACCGAATGCACACCGTCGATCACGGTGACACCGATCAGGATGTCACCGTCGGGATCGAAGCACCACGACGGTTGCGCCCCAGGTGTGGTCGATGGCTCGTATCTCCAGCCCGATCGACGGTTCAAGATGAGGCCTACCTGGTGGAACAGCTCGTCGTCACTGGACATCGACTATCTCCCATGCTCAACGGTGGTACGCCAGCCGGTTTCGGGGACTGGAGGATCAGGCAGCTGCCTCAGGGCTCGACCACGACACGGAAAACTCCCTTTGACTTGTCCTGCGCCACCCGGAAGGCCTCGGGGGCATCGTCAATGGGGAATCGGTGCGTGATGAGCATGGCGGTCAGCTCCGGACGGGCCGCGAGCATCTCGGCGGCCTCAGCGAACTCCCGCCGTCCGTGGTGGCCGCAGTAGCCCAACGACGAGCGGAGGGCGATCTCGCGTAGGAACGCCTCGTGATGGGGCCACGCGGTGTCGGGGTCGTACACGCCGAGGTAGACAACCGTGCCGCCGGGGCGGGCGAGCTCGACGGCCCGGTGCAGCGCGCTCTCGCTGCCGCCGGTTTCGATGACGACGTCGTAGCCTCCCGTGGGCGTCGACGCTCCGACGCTCTCACGGGCCTCCTGCTGGTGAGGGTGGCGCGCCTCGACGGCCACCTCGGGCGCACCCATGGCCTGGGCTGAGGTGGCCGCCAGTATGCCGATGGCCCCCGCACCGACGACCGCCACACGGGTCTCGGGGCCGACCCCACCGGTGTGGCAGCTGTGCCAGGCGACCGATGCCGGCTCGACGAGCGCGGCGTCCGCCAGACCGAGGCCCTGTGGGAGAGGCATCAGCGCATGGCGGGGCGCCATGAACCACTCGCACATCCCGCCGGGATCGAGCATGCCCAGCGCCGTCGGGCCACGCTCGCAGAGGTTGTAGTTCCCCTGTTCGCAACGCGGGCACGCACCGCAGCCGAAGATCGCCTCGACTGCGACCGGCGTCCCGTCGCCGAGCACGCCGGCGAACTCGTGGCCGGCGATCTGGGTGCTGCCGAAGCGCAGGTAGGTGAGGTCCGACGCGCAGATCCCGGTCGCGGCCACCCGCACCAGTTCGCCGTCGCCCTGCGGCTCGTCGATCTCGACGACCTCCACACCGGGCGGCGTGTTCCGCACTGCTTTCAAGGCGCCTCCTCCCCTGCCCTTCTCCCCTGGTACGTCTCCCGACCGCAGTCCCGCACCCTACTCCTGATTCCGACCGGGCAACGGGCTCGGGCACGAGAGGTCGGCCCCGTGATCACCGGCCCCGGCGACGGTTCCCCCAGCCCCTTGTGGTTGAATCCCGGCATGGAACTCGACGCCCTGTACGCGGCGCAACAGGAACAGTTCACCTCTGTGGTGCTCGCACATGCCGACCGGCGCACCGCCCGAGTTCCGGCCTGTCCGGAGTGGGAGGTACACGATGTACTGGCGCACGTCGTCGGGCTGGCCTCGGACGCAGTCACGGGGCGCCTCCCCACGATGGAGCTGCTCGAGCAGTGGCGGGACGACCAGGTCATGGAGGCGCGTGATCGCATGACGGCAGGCCAGGTCGAACGGCAGGGTGATCGATCGATTAAGCGTCTGGCGGACGACTGGCGACGGCTGATCCCCACGATCTCCCCGATGTTGAGGGATGAGATCCCCTTCCCGGATCCGGCACCGTTCGGTGTCGGCGCGGTCTTGATCACCGATCTCGAGATCCACTACCAAGACGTCCGAGGAGCCCTCGGACTGCCAGCTGCCACGGACGGCCCCGCACTGTCGCTGGCTCTGGCCACGTACTGCTTCGGCGTCGACTATCGCATCCGAACGCTGGATCTTCCCGCCCTCGCCGTGCGGTACGCCGGCAAACAGCGGATCCTCGGAGACGGCGAGCCTCGGGCGACCGTGGCGGGAGACCGGTTCGAGCTGCTCCGGGCGTTCGGTGGTCGGCGTAGTCGGAAACAGATCCTCGCCCTGGACTGGCAGGGGGACCCGGGTCCCTACCTGCCCCTCATCCCGGCCTACGGCGAGCGGGCGGACGATCTGGTCGAATGAGCCGAAGCGGTCCGCCGCGGGTCGGGGGCCGCCACCCTGCGCCTGCACCGCCGGGTGGCCACCGGTATCGTGCCCTATGACCATCGTCGTCCCCGACATCGGCCTCGGGTGCGCCAATCTGCTGGGGGACCCGCTACCCGCGTTCATCGACGCCGCCGAGCATGCGGGTTTCCGCCGGATCACGGTGCGGCCCTACGCCTTTGCCCAGGCGCTCGAGGCCGGTTGGACCGAGGCCGCGCTCCAGGGCCGACTGGCCGACGCCGGCATTCTCGTCACCATGATCGACGCCCTCACCATCGCGCTCCCCGGTACGCCGTCGCCCCACGACCTCGACGCCGGCGTGCGGGCACGCCTCCCACCCGACGTGTTCGACCCGCCCGACGAGGCCACCTGCTTCCGCGCCGCCACCGTGCTCGGGGCGTCGATCGTGAACGTGGTCCACTACATGGGTCCTCCCGTCCCCGTGGACACCTTGGCGGCCGCCGTCAGCGGCATCTGCCGCCGCGCCGCGCCACTCGGCCTCCGGATCTGCCTGGAGTTCTTCCCCGGGAGCGGGATACCGGACCTCCCCACGGCGCTGTCCGTCGTCGAGGCCTGCGGCGAGGCGAACGCAACGGTCCTCCTCGACGTGTTCCACCTCGATCGTTCCGGGGGCAGCCTCGACGACGTGCGGCGCCTGCCGCCGGGCGTCCTGGCCGGGATTCAGCTGAGCGACCGGACTCCGACGCCGGCGGGGACACCGCATGTACCCCTCGGCGGCCGGCAGTTGCCCGGGGAGGGCCAGCTCCCGCTGCGCCAACTGGTCGAGGCCGCGCTGGCCAACAGCCCGCGGGCCACGCTCGACATTGAGGTGCTCAACGACGAGCTGCGGAACCTGCCGTCGGACGAGACGGCCGCCCGGTTGGCCGCGGCCATCAGCGCCTGGCGGGCCAGCTGAGCTGAGACATCACGGCGGCGCGTGCGGATCCGGGTTCGCGCCCCTGTCCCACCGTTCAGACGAAGAGCCGCAGCTTGGCCATCGTCACGGCCTGGCCCCCCAGGACCACGCGCCCGTCCTCACGTCGCATACGCACGACGCCGCCTCGGGCGGACGCCTGCTCCCCCACGAGGACGGTGCGATCGAGACGCTCGCCCCAGTACTCGGCCAGTGTGCAGTGCGCCGATCCGGTCACCGGGTCTTCGGGGATCCCGGCGTTCGGCGCGAAGACCCGGCTCACGCAGTCGATGCCGTCCCGGTCGCCCGCGGCCGTGAAGATCACCGCCCGGGTACCGAGGGCGGCGAGCGCACCCGGGTCGGGCGTGAGATTGCGGACCCTGGTGGCGTCGTCCAGCTCGATCAGCGCATCCCAGGTGCCCGTACCGAACCAGACCATCCCGTCGGTCGACAGCGTTGTCGGTGCGTCCGATTCGTGCGGGGGATCGGCGGGAAAGTCCATCTCGATCCACCCGTCGTCGGTGGGGACGCACGAGAGCTCCCCGCTTCGGGTGTGAAATCGTGTGGCGCGGCCGAGGACGTGCGCGGCCGCCAACGTGGCGTGCCCGCAGAGATCCACCTCGACGGTGGGCGTGAACCACCTCAGATCGTGGCACCCATCCTCGTTGGCTGCGACGAAGGCCGTTTCAGAGAGGTTCATCTCCCCGGCGACGGCTTGCATCAGGTCATCGTCGGGGAACTCGTCGAGAACTGCCACCGCCGCCGGGTTACCGGTGAAGGGTCTGTCGGTGAAGGCGTCGACCGTCGTAAGTTCGAGTGTCATCGGTGAAACCTACTTGGACGAAGCCGCTCACCGGAACGCCGGGAAGATCTCGTCGGCGATCCAGTGCAGGCTCTCGAGGTGGCCCTCGAGGGAGTCGTCCACCGGGATCACGCACGGCACGCTCGTCCAGGTGACGCCGAGCTCCCCGAGCCGGCCGACCTCGTCGATGACCTGCTGGGCACTGTGGGGAACAAAGCTCGGCGGCAGGACCGTGTGGTTGGGCCCGATGTTCGGTTGCACAACCGGCAGGCTGATATCGAATCGGCCGTCGTTGCCCGCGCCGGCCCGGGTCTCCGCGACCTCGGCGAGCAGACCGGGCAGCTGCCGGTCGTCCTCGAACCACGGGCCTTTGCCCAGCAGCCCTCCCGCCGGTGCCCAGCCGTCTCCGTACCGGGCCGCCCGACGCAGGGACGCCAGGGAGCGACCGCCGAACCACAGGGGCGGATGAGGTCGCTGCACCGGCTTCGGCTCGAAGACGACATCGACGATGTGGACGAACTCGCCGTCGAACTCGGGGCGCTCCTCGGTCCACAACGCCTTCATCGCCGCCACGTACTCGTCGGTCACCCGACCCCGGCGCTCGAACGGCACTCCCACGGCGGCGAACTCGGCCGGCGCCATACCGACACCGAACGTGAGCATCACGCGACCGCTCGAGAGCACGTCCAGCGTGGAGACGGCCTTGGCCAGGGCGACGGGGTGGTGGTACGGCAGGACGATGACACCCGAATTGACCTTGATGCGCGAGGTGGCGCCGGCGAGGAAGGCCATGGCCGTGAAGGCGTGGGGCCAGTAGGCGCCCATGTTGGCCTCGAGGTCGACGGGCAGGGCCAGATGCTCGGGGATCGCCATGGCATCGAAGCCCAGCTCGTCGGCCGTCCGGGCGATGCGCTGGAACTCCTCGCACGTCAGGTTGGCCCGCCAGTGGTGGCTCCCCGCAGGGAACGAGCCCGGCGGGTAGCGATCGAGGCCGGGCAGGCCGGTCAGGAACTTCACGGCTACCTACCTCCCCGAGGCGGCAGGCGGTCCTGTCAGGCCGCCGGCTCGAGGGCCAGCGGGAGGCTCGACAGGCCGCGCACGTTGCTCGAGTAGGCCCGCTTCATCGGCTGGATGAGCTCGTACTCCGGGTAGCGCCGGAGGAGCTCTTCGAACGCGATCCTCGTCTCGAGCCGGGCCAGGGCCGCCCCCACGCACAGATGGATGCCGAACCCGAACCCGACGTGGCGGTCGATCTGCCGGTGGAGGTCGAACAACTCCGGCTCGGCAAAGGCCCGTTCGTCATGGTTGGCCGAGCCGGTGAGCAAGATGACCCGCGTCTCGGCCGGGATGGTGACTCCGTGCAGGGTCACGTCCTTTTCGACCCATCGACCCTGATAGTGCGAGGGCGGGTCCCAGCGGAGCATCTCTTCGACCGCGTGGGGGATGAGCGACGGATCGTCGACGAGCTCGCGGCGCTGATCGGGATACCACGCCAGTGCCACCACCCCGTTGGCGATGAGCTTGGCCGTGGTCTCGTGCCCGGCGGCCACCAACTCGAGCAGACGGTAGGCCACCTGCTCCTTCCGGAGCATGACCTCCTTGCCGTTCTCGTCCTGGACCTTGGCACTCAGCAACAGTGAGGCGATGTCGTCGGCGGGATGCTCGTACTTCTCCTCGACGATCTCACCGATCAACATGGCGGCCTGCATGGCGGCATCCGGCGCGTCGCTGTTGACCGAGGCGGACCCCTCCGCCTCGCTGCGGTCGAGCATGCGGTCGGACAGCTCTCTGAGCTTGGGGCGAGCCTCCATCGGCAGCCCCAGCATCTCGGCGATCACCATCATCGGCAGGTAGGCGGAGAACTCGGGCACCACGTCGATCGTCCCGCGTTGGCGGGCCTCGTCGAGAACGCCGCCGGCGATGGCGCGCACGTGCGACTCGAGCTGGGCGATGGCCCGGGGGGTGAACACCCGCGAGATGATCTTGCGTTGCCAGGTATGGACGGGCGGATCCTGGGCGATCAGGACGTCGATGCCGCCTTCACCACTTTCGAAGGTCTCGATGGAGGGGCCGTGGTTCGAAAGGAACGTCCCCGGGTCCAGGTGCGCCTGCAGCACGTCGGCGAAGCGCGAGATGGCATAGAACCCGATCTCGGGATTGTGATAGACGGGCGCCTCGTCACGCAACCAGCGATAGACCGGGTATGGGTTCGTCTGCGTCTCTCGAGCGAACGGGTTGTACTCCACTGCATCCCCCTCAAACTGTGGCGGTCAGCGGAACGCTAGTTCAGCAGCATGCCGGCCGCAGGCGGGCGGCAGGCGGGCGGGAGGGGGAGCCAGGCTCACGCTGGGTCGACGGCGTGGTGGCTTCCGTCCAGGTGGGCGACGACCTGGGGAAGGTCCAGGACGCTGCGGATACCTGGTTCTGCGGCCACGACATAGGGGATGGCGTTCACCGGTCGGTGGGCCGTCAAGCCGGGCGACATGGCCGGGTACTCCTCCTCCGACACCGGGAAACGGATGCTGATGTCGAGCGGGGTGTCCCCCTCCACCAGCACGCGCCAGCCGGTCTCCCGCAGGTCCCACGCCGGGTCCAGATCGGTGGTCATATACCAGTTGGCCCGGAAGCGCAGCAGCTGCTGGCCGCCGCTCATGCAGCTCACGGTCATCCGTTGGGCCGCCACAGTGCCGGCCTCGATGACCCCGGCCGCTATCTCCACCCGGTTTCGGGCGACGGCCTGTTCTCCGGACGACTCGACGGAGTCGATCGGCACGCCGATGGCGTCGGCCACCAGTCGCAGGGACGGGCCGAAGGAACTGGCCGCGTGCGCCGAGAGGCCGGCGTTGAACGGCCCCGGCTCCCGGCCGAAGCCGAGCAGGTCGAAGATCATCTCCGGCGAGTTTCTCGACGACATGTCGGCGAACTCGTCGATGGTCAGGCGGTCCAGGCGGCGTTGAATGGACAGCAGCACCAGCGGCAGGGCCTCGCTGATGAACCCGGGGCTGATGCCGGTGCTGTGCAGCGAGGAGCCGCCCCGCTGGCAGGCCGCGTCAATGCGGTCGCGGATTTCCGGGTTGACGCTGTCGGGCCGGTGGAACTCCATGCGGGTGGTCACCACGTTGGCCCCCGATTCCAGCAACCGGCACAGCACGTCGATCTCGGCTTCGCTGGCCATGTACAGCACACAGTCCGGCTCGAGGGCGAGGATCTCCTCGATGTCCCGGGTGGCCACCACCCCGGTCGGGTCAGCCCCGCACAGCTCTCCGGCGTCCCGGCCGACCTTGGCGTCCGAGTACACGTACAGCCCGACCAGCTCCAGCTGCGGGTGGTCGATCACCGCCCGCAACGAGCGCAGCCCGATGTTGCCGGTCGCCCACTGCACGACCCGGTACCGATCGCTTGCCATGTGTGACCCCTCCCCTTCGACGCTCCGGCGGGGCATCGTACTAGTAACGTTGGGAGGGTGAGTGTTCGGTGGTCCACGGTAGGGAAGCGGATCGGGGGCGCGAGGAAGCTGCAGGCAACCCTCCCGATCATCGCCACCCTCGGCGGAGTCCAGAGGTACCGGCGCCTCGTCGCCGACCCGCAAAAGGTGCGGAGATGGACACG
>Ga0302324_100008262_pt1 | contig 22002 bp, 22 predicted proteins | sample Palsa_T0_1_FD_201949 | JGI IMG/M metagenome (GOLD analysis project Ga0302324, IMG submission 201949) | Peat permafrost microbial communities from Stordalen Mire near Abisko, Sweden - Palsa_T0_1 | ecosystem: Environmental > Terrestrial > Soil > Palsa > Peat permafrost | place: Sweden: Abisko...
GCTGACGCTTCTCAAGGGCGGGCTCAGTCCGGGGACACTCCGGGCAAGGATTCAAAGCCAGATCCCGTTCCAGATCGACCACCTCTACCCCTTGCTCGGCTCAAGCGCCGTGGCTCCTCTCTTTTTCGTATCGCTGCTTCACCCCTTCAAGCGTCCCGAGGCGGCTTCCTTCCGCTGGCGCCTGGCTTGCATGGGCGCCGGAGCCGCTCTTGGAATGGCCGTGTTCGGACTTGCCGGAGAAGATCCCCAAGCCAACAACCTTTACATTCTATTCGTGCCGTCCTTCACCTTTTACGGGCTCGCCTTTGTCCTCAGCATCTGGAATCGCCTCGGGATAAACCAGCGCATATTCCGCACGGGCCTGATTTGTCTCATTTACCTCCTCTCGGCGTCGCCTCTTTTGAATACCCTGTTGCAAAAGCGCGGCGGCCAGCTTTTTCACTGGCCCCCGTACGCCCCCCCGATTATATCTCTTCTCAATAAATGGACCAGCGAAGACGAAATCATTGTCTCGGACATGCCATGGGCGGTCGCGTGGTATGCTGACCGCAAATGTTTATGGCTCCCAACGGCAGTCGGGGATTTCATGGAGTTGAATGACTCCAGACTGCTCGGAGCCCCCCTGGTGGGGCTCTACCTGACGCCTGTTTCCGGCGACGCCCCTTTCCTCTCCGAGATCGCCAACGGCGAATACAAGGGCTGGGCTCCGTTCATCCTCGGCCTGAAGAATTTTCTACCGCCCAATTTTCCATTGCACGCCGCCACCCGATTGCCTTTGAATAACGAGTGCATCTATTATAGCGACCGTGACCGCTGGTCCGCAGCCGGGCACTGAAGAACATGGGAACAAAAAACGAACCGCCCGACAACTCCTCTTTCGAGACCGCCATGGCACGGCTGGAAGCGATCGTGGACAAGATGGAAGCCCAAAAGATGCCCCTCGAGGAGTTGCTGGTCCGCTACGAGGAAGGGGTCAAACTTGTAAAACTCTGTTCAGAAAAACTCGATGCCGCCGAAAAGCGGATCGAGATCATCACCAGGGAGGCCTCCGGGAAACCGAAGGCCGTTGAATTCGAACCCGCCCCGAAGTCCGCGCCAGCCGCGAGCGGGGATGCGCGGCTGTTTTAGGGAAGGACCTTTATCAAACTTATGCGACTGCTGGAAACAATCCATTCGCCCGCCGACGTCAAGGCTCTGGCCGAGCACGATCTCCCGGCCCTCGCGCAGGAAGTGCGCGAGGAACTCATCAACGTCCTCTCGGAGAGCAATCCCAATTCCGTGGGCGGCCACCTCGGCCCCAACCTCGGCGTCGTGGAGTTGACAATCGCCCTGCACCGGGTTTTTGAAACGCCGCACGACAAGTTCGTTTTCGACGTGAGCCACCAGGGCTATGTCCACAAGCTCCTGACCGGAAGGCGCCCGCTCTTCCATACCATGCGCCAGTACCAGGGCCTCAACGGCTTCCTTCTGCGGACGGAAAGCGAGCACGACTGCTACGGAGCGGGCCACGCCGGCACGGCGCTTTCCGCCGCTCTCGGCATGGCCGTGGGCCGGGATCGCCGGGGGACGAATGAGAACATCGTCGCGATCGCGGGAGACGCGGCGTTTACCTGCGGCATCAGCTACGAAGCGCTCAACAATGTCGCCGGAGCGACCAAGCGATTCATCGTGGTGCTCAACGACAACGAGTGGTCCATCGCGAAAAATGTCGGCTCGATCGCGAATTATCTCAACAAGATCGCCACCAGCGCCACCTACGCGCATCTCCATGAAAAGGCGGCCCGCTTCGTCGAAGTGATCGGCGGGCGCTACACGCGCGAACTGGCGCACAAAGTCGAGGAAGGCATCAAGAACCTCCTTCTGCCGAGCGTCATCTTCGAGGAATTCGGCTTTCGTTACTACGGGCCGATCGACGGGCATGACATTGCGCTTCTCATCAGAACCTTCGATTTCCTAAAGAAGCAGAATGAGCCCGTCCTCCTTCATATCCTTACCCAAAAAGGGAAGGGCTATCTCCCGGCCATCGAGAAGCCCGACAAGTTCCACGGCCTCGGCAGATTCAAGCAGGACACCGGAGAAACGGCCGCGGCCGCGCTGCCCACCTACTCGGAACTGCTCGGGAAAACATTGGCGCGTTTCGCGGACACCAACAACAAGATTGTCGCCATCACCGCCGCGATGCCGACCGGCACGGGGCTGACCCATTTCGCCGCAAAGCATCCGGACCGGTATTTTGACGTGGGAATCGCGGAGGAACACGCCGCTCTCTTCGCGTGCGGCCTGGCGACGCAGGGGATGAAGCCGTTCCTGGCCATCTATTCGACCTTCATGCAGCGCGCGTATGACATGATCATCCACGACATCGCCCTCCAGAAACTGGGTGTGGCGCTCTGCATGGATCGCGCCGGACTTTCGGGCGACGACGGCCCCACCCACCACGGCCTCTTCGACATAGGCTATTTAAGGCACATCCCGAATATCGTCCATATGCAGCCGAAGGATGAGGAAGAGTTCGTGGATATGCTCTGGACCATGGCCAACTACCACGGCGGCCCCATAGCCATTCGCTACCCGAGGGGCGCCGGCACCGGCGCGAAGCCGAAGGAAGTCCCCAAGCTGCTGGAGATCGGCAAGGCGGAGGTTCTCAAGCACGGCAAACAGGTGGCGATTTTCGGCCTCGGCGGGATGTGTTCGATGGCGCTGAAGGCCGCTGAAATGCTCGAGGCGCAATCCATCTCGACCGCCGTCATCAACCCGCGCTGGATCAAGCCGCTCGACGCGGGAACCATCGAGTTCTTCGCCCGGAGCGTGGATGTCATCTGCACGGTCGAAGACCACGTTTATCACAATGGGTTCGGATGCGCCGTCATGGAATTCCTGGGCGAAGCTTTCCTCACCACTCCCGTGGTCCGGGTGGCGTGGCCCGACCAGTTCATCGAGCACGGCGCGGTGAATATCTTGCAGAAGAAGCACGGCCTGACTCCGGAAGCCATCGTCGAGAAAGTCCGGCCCTTTGTGAGGAATCGCTCCAAGAGCGTCGCCTGATGCAGAGCGTCGCCTGAATCCCCGCTCACGGCCCCCGGCGAGGCAGTGGAATGACCCATGAGTCTCATTGAAGCCGATGGCCTGACGAAGATATACCGGACTTATCGCAAGGAGCCAGGCCTGCTGGGGGCCATCAAGGGGCTGGCGCGCCGCAAATACGACGAGACAAGGGCGGCCGACCGCGTGACCTTCCGCATCGAGGAAGGGGAATTCGTCGGCTTTCTCGGCCCGAACGGCGCGGGGAAGACGACCGTCTTAAAAATGCTGTCGGGCCTCCTGAACCCGACCGCCGGCTCCGCGCGCGTGCTCGGCTTTGTGCCTTGGGAACGCAAGGACGCATTGAAGCGGCAGTTCAGTCTCCTCATGGGGCAGAAAAACGCGCTCTGGTGGGATTTGCCGGCGCGGGAATCGCTCGAACTCAATCGTGCGATCTACGAAATCGACAAAAAGAAATTCAGCGCGATCGTGGGCGGCCTGTCGGAACTCCTGGATGTGACGGACAAGCTCGATGTCATGGTGCGCGAGTTGAGCCTGGGCGAACGGATGAAGATGGAACTCATCGCCGCCCTTCTCCACAGCCCCAGAGTATTGTTCCTGGACGAGCCGACCATCGGCCTGGACGTCGTCAGCCAGAAAAAGGTGAGAGAATTCCTGCGGCTCTACAATTCAGAGCACCGCATCGTGACCATGCTCACGAGCCATTACATGCAGGACATCGAGGAACTCTGCCAGCGCGTCATCATCATCGACCACGGCAAAATCTTTTTCGACGGACTGCTGAGTTCCATCATCGACCGTTTTGCGACGCATAAGATTCTCGGTTTCGTCTTTGAAGACCAGGGCGAGCGCGACTTCAAGAAATGGGGCGAAGTCATCGAGCAGACTTCACGGACCGTCAGGCTGAAGGTTCCCAGGGCGCAGGTTACAGAGACGTGCCGCGCGCTCCTGGCCGCCTGCCGCGTCACCGACATCAACGTTCAGGAACTCCCCGTCGAGGAGGTCATCCGCCAGTTGTTCGGCGAGGAACAGGAGGCGCGCCGGCTTACGAACGCCGGATCGTCACCTTGAGTTCCTGGGCGTAGCCGGGATTTACCTCGACCTGGGTGCTCCCCAACGCTTCCAGCGTCACCGACTGGGTTGGAGGATTCGTCTCGATGTAACCGGCCTCCATCAAGCCGTTGACGACCTCCACCAGTTCTTCGGGGACTATGCGCGTTTTTTCCTCAATCTCCAAACCGGACGCGCCGTTGCCAAAATCGATGGCCCGGAGAACCGCGAGTTCCCGCCCGCTAAGCTTTATTTTTTTCATGTTGTAGAGGCGGCTCTTCCAGCGGCCTGACCTGTTACAGCAGGTAACGAAGGGAGTTTGCACCCGTCAATCCACCCCTTCAAGTCACAACTTGCCGGAAAAGATTGGAAACAGGTTTCGTTCCGGCCGATGCTTCGAGGGACCATTGTCTAAAGAAGAACTGATATCATGGGTTGGATCATGGCTGATTCGCGCGGTCAGCTTCACCTTGCGCGTCCGGGTCGTGGATGAAGCGGGGTTCTTCTCGAACGCCCACCAGGGGCGGTACATTTTCACCTTTTGGCACAACCGGATGTTTGTCCTGCCCAGAGCCTTCGAACGCTTCTACGGCGCCCGCAAAGGCGCGGTCGTGCTGACGAGCGCCAGCAAGGACGGCGCCCTCCTGGCGGAGTTCATGAAGCGTTTCGGCATCGGCAACGTCCGCGGATCGAGTTCCCGCCGGGGCGCCGCGGCGTTGCGTGAATTGAACGAACTCCTCGCCGGCGGCAGCGACGTCATCATCACGCCCGACGGTCCCAGGGGGCCGCGCTATCAACTGGGGCAGGGCATTATCTTCCTTGCGCGGAAGTCCGCCTGTCCTATCATGCCCATTCGCGTCGAGTATTCCCGCTGTCTGCGGCTGAAAAGCTGGGATCGCTTTATGATTCCCTTCCCCTTCGCCCGCGCGGATATTACCCTGGAAAAACTGTTTTGGGTGGGGGAGGCTGAGACGGAACACGCATTCGAGGAACAACGAACAGAACTCGAAAGAATCATGCAGCCGCGGACAGAATAGGAGACCCCCCATGAAGATCATTGACGGCCAGGCGATCGCGAACACGATCCACGCCGAATCGAAAAAAAGAGTCCGGGAGTTCCAGGCCAACGGGATAACGCCCGGCCTTGCCGTGGTGCTGGTGGGGGAAAACCCCGCTTCGCGCTCCTATGTCCGCTCGAAGGATCGCATCTGCCGTGAACTGGGTCTCCATTCGCTGAAACACGAACTGCCCGAGCAGACGACACAACGGGAACTGGAGGCTCTCGTGCATCGATTGAACGAGGACAAGACGATCCACGGCATCCTCGTCCAATCGCCGCCGCCCGCGCACATCGACGAGCGAGCCATCATTGAATGCATCGACCCGCGCAAGGACGTCGATGGGTTTCACCCCGTGAACGTCGCGAAATTGGTATCGGGCGATCCCACCGGCTTCGTCCCCTGCACGCCCCTGGGCTGCCAGCGCCTCCTCCTGGAAAGCGGCGTGGAAATCCACGGCGCGCACGTCGTCATCCTGGGACGGAGCATGATCGTCGGCAAACCGCTGGCGCTGCTCCTCATGCGCAAAGGCCGCGACGCCGACGCCACCGTGACGGTCGTCCATTCGAGAAGCCGCGGGCTGGAAGAGATCACGCGGTCGGCGGATATTTTGATAGCGGCAATCGGGCGGCCCGAGTTCGTGAAGGCCTGCCATGTGCGCGAAGGCACGGTCGTTATCGATGTCGGGATAAATCGCCGGGACGACCCCACGCGGGAGCGGGGTTACAGGCTGGTGGGAGATGTCGATTTTGCCGCCGTCGCCCCGAAAACAGCGGCGATCACGCCCGTCCCCGGCGGGGTCGGCCCGATGACCATCGCGATGCTCGTGGCCAATACGATCGCGGCGTGCGCAAGGAGCCTCGGAGAGCACCGGCATATCGACACGCCCCCCGCGCCCTCGGCTGCTTAGCTAACCTTCCATTGGCTCGATTTGGCTCCATTACACTAAACGTATCTCAGAAAAGTCATGAAGCACTTGACGGATGACAATCCTCTCGATCTTGGGGCGATCATTTTCCCGCGCATGGATCAGTTTGATTTCACCGGTCCCTTTGAAGTTCTGTCGCGGCTGCCCAAGACCACCTTTCATATCCTTTGGAAGGACACTTCGCCCGTGTGGGATGCGAGGGGTTTGATCCTGACGCCCGAGGAAACTTTTTCGGAAGCTCCGCAACTCGATGTCCTGCTGGTGCCGGGAGGCCCGGGCCAGGTGGATTTGATGGAGGATGAAGCGGTGCTCTCCTTCATCCGCAAGCAGGCCGCGGGCGCGAAGTTGATCTTTTCCGTCTGCACCGGAGCGCTGACAGTCGCGGCGGCAGGTCTTCTTAGAGGCGTCAGGAGCACGACCCATTGGGCGTCTTTCCACGTGTTGGAACATCTCGGCGTCATCCCGGTGAATCAGCGGGTGGTGATGGATGGCAAATTCATCAGCGCGGCCGGGGTTTCCGCTGGAATTGACGGCGCCCTGCGAGTGGCGTCGTTGTTACGGGGCGACCTGGTCGCGCAGGGAATCCAACTTTATATGCAGTATGCGCCGGAGCCGCCCTTCGACAGCGGCACACCCGAAACCGCGCTGGCAGAAGTTCTGGCATCAGCCCTAAGCGCCGGAAGCGACCTGGCCGAAACGCGGCTCGCAGTCGCGAAGCGGATCGCCGCAAGATGGCAGATTCGTTGACACTTATGTAGGTATTTCATTCAGGAACGCCAAGGAGAACCGTTCTGCTTCTGTGCAGACTTGTCGCACCTGAGACCAAGCGTTTGCCATGTCCTGTTGTCGAGCCTCGTAACGTCCCGGAACTTTCTTACGAGATCGAACCAAACGCTCTGCGACCGGCTTGGCTTGAAGGCGATTAGCCGGCAAAGCGATACACTCCAAGCTTCCGCTTGTGACGGCGGCATCTTGCGGGTAAAGGGCGGCGAGGACCCACGCCTCGATGCTTTTTGAAGGTGTGCAAAGCACAACCGCTGGTGGCGTAGCCGTTTCGCCAGTCCACCGCAGCAACACGATGCGAAGCGGGTCGGTCGTTGTGCTTGGCGGTGGGCAAGCAGGGCTGGCACATGGGAGGTCGCTCGGGTCGGGCGCATCGTGGATGTGAGCGCTGGTGTAATCCAACTCCGCAACGTCCGCGTCCAGGTGAAGGACCAAAATGTCGTAACCCGCAAAGATTATGTCGTCACGCAGACGACCCGCGCGATCCACCGCCTCCCGACACCAACGATATACACCAGCCCATCCAACGGGCCTCGCGGATGCGAACGGCGCGCTTCCCGCGGGGTCTTCGGGCTGAAGCAGCTTGAGCGCGAACGACCGGCCTGCGAGCAACGCCGAAATGGCGGCCTCGACCACGATCCGATCCGTCTTTCCCTCGGCCACCATTCCGATCCGCAGAACGCTAGACATTCGGGACCCCGCCGATGAGCTTGTTCACCCACATGCGCGAAAGCGTCCATCCTTTCGCCGCCATTTCTTTCTGTTGGTCAGTAACCAAGAAACGCCGAACGTTCGTTGCACCTCGATTATCGCGATCAACTGTAAACAGCCGGACGCGGTCGTCCTGTAGAGGGAGCCCGTCCAAAACCAGGGGATTTTGGGTAGTCATCAGCATTTGCCTTGGACGCTTGCTTTTCAAGAGCCAGCCACAGACTGCCTGAATCAGCCGTTTCGCCGAGAGCGGGTTAAGGCCATGGTCACCGTTATCAATTGCAAACAATGCGGGAGCTTCAGGGTGCAGACACAGCACCCCGAGAAATAGCCAGTAAAGTATCCCTTCGTTCACCTCGCTGGAACTCAGAAAGTACTGATGGGTTTTGTCTGTGCCGGGTAATTTATCGACGCGAAAGAACCGATCAATAAAAGCTAATCCGTGTTTGGCAGGCATTGGATCGTTTTCGGCTTTAATCTTCATGACTCCAAATCCCTCGAACCATTCGACGGCAGCATGCATTTCTTCATGAAGCTTCACGCCACCATCCTTGCTCGCCATCAACTCGTCCACGGCCTCGGCGAGGCGTCCTCCAGAGAGTCCAACTGGTTCGCGAGTTTGAGGGTCGGGAGTCCATCCGCGAAGCATTGAAGTATCTGGTGAGTAGATGCTGTATGCGGCAAGAGTTTTTAGGAACCGCGCCGCGGCAGTTTTGGGCGAGATATTCGCGAGTAAAAGTGCGGCCCGCCCGGATTGTGGGTCTCCCTTGCTTCCATTCGTTGAAGCGCGGTCATGAAGCTTTTTCTTCCCACTCTTCCAGACCTCTTGCTTAAACTCCCAGCCAGATGGTCGTCGGCCTAGTTCGGGGCTTGAAAGTGTTACTTGGTATCCCGTGCTCTTTGCTTGAGCGTCGAGCACAGTTAGTCCGTCGGTGCGACTTTCCTTTAAAAGAGGCCTAAAGTAACCACCTGGACGGCACCCGCGACGGAGGAGCGATTCGTTGTCCACATGCCCAAACGCCGCCGCCGCCAACACCCCTAACGCTTCAAGCAGGTTGCTCTTGCCGCTGCCATTCGCACCGATGAAGACGTTGACGTTTCCGAGATCCAGTTCCGCGGACTCGATCGACTTAAAGTCTTGAATGCTGAATTTGTCGACAATCATTGGTTCTCTCGACTATAGCGTAACGCCGGTTTCAAGAGCGATTGGTTTTTCAGTTCGTTACGCTTAACTCCCGGCTCAGCAGGTTGTCGTGTGTGGCGCGGGTCTCTAGTTCGCTAGCCTCCATGCGGCTACCGCACTTCCGGCGACAATCTCCCGAGCAGTTCCTTGATCGGCAGCCGCTCCTGTTTCATACTGTCGCGGTGCCGCAAAGTGACGGTGTCCAGCAGTTCCGGCCCCCGTTCGCCCAGCGTGTCGAAATCGACCGTCACTCCGAAGGGCGTCCCGGCCTCGTCCTGCCGCCGGTATCGGCGGCCAATGGCTCCCGTCTCGTCGTAGAAGACGAAGAGGTGCTCCCTTAAAAGGGCCACGACCTCTCTCGCCTTTGCGACCAGCGCCTCGTTGTTTTTCAGCAGCGGAAACACCCCGCACTTGATCGGCGCCATCCGCGGATGAAACCGCAGGACCACGCGCGTTTCCGTCTTGCCCTTCTCGTCGGTCACCGTTTCTTCATCATACGCATTGCAGATCAACGCGAGGACCGTGCGATCCACTCCCGCGCTCGGCTCGATGACGTGCGGCACGAAGCGCTGCCTGGTCTCCTCGTCGTAATAATCCATCGGCTTGCCGCTCGCGTTCTGGTGCTGGGTCAGGTCGTAATCCGTCCGGTAGGCGACGCCCTCGAGTTCCTGTATGCCGAAGGGAAACTCGTATTCGATGTCGAATGTCCCCTTCGAATAGAACGCGCGGTCGGCTTCCGAAATATTCTTCACGTGCAGCTTGTCCCGCGGTATCCCGATTGCCTCGTAAAACTTCAAGCGCTCCTCGAGCCAATATTTCAAGAGTTCCTGCCCTTGCTCCGGCTTGCAAAAGTACTCCAGTTCCATTTGCTCGAATTCCCGCGAGCGAAAGGTGAAATTGCGCGGATTGATCTCGTTCCGGAATGCCTTCCCGATCTGCGCGATGCCGAAAGGCAGTTTCTTCCTGGACATCTCCAGCACGTTCTTGAACTGCACGAAGATGGCCTGCGCCGTTTCCGGCCGAAGGTAGGTGAGCGACGTTTCGTCCTCGGTCGCCCCCACGTAAGTCTTGAACATCAGGTTGAACGCCCGCGGCTCGGTCAGGTCCCGGCTGCCGCAATTCGGGCAGAACTTCTCGCCGTCCTTTTCAGGCAATTGGTCCGCCCGGAAACGCCCCTTGCAAGCCCGGCAATCGACCATCGGATCGCTGAATGTATCCTCGTGGCCGCTCGCCTTCCACACCTGGCGGTTCATCAGGATCGAGCCGTCCATGCCCAGCACGTCATCCCGCTCCCGGGTCATCCGGCGCCACCAGAAATCCTTGAGATTGCGCTTCAATTCCACGCCGAGCGGCCCGTAGTCCCAGCACCCGTTCAGACCGCCATAGATTTCGCTCGACTGGAAAATGAAGCCCCGTCGCTTGCAAAGGCTCACGATCTTTTCCATTCGCCGGGTTGTCGCCTCGCTCATGGACGATAGAGTTCCGCAACGCGCTTGCGGACGCAAATGAAAACCGGCAAGCCCGATACGACGCCGGGGGGCAATCCTGGATTGCTCTTCTGGGGGATTTATACGGGCGTTTCCCGTCGGAGCATCGATATATTCAAGAATCTGTTGACAATAAAATTAAAATTTCTATGATGGCTTCTATGGTAGCTATGATAAAAACAACAAAGACCCTGACTTCTGCTTGTGTTCTCTGCTCGCTTTGCCTTTTGGCCGGCTGCGTCTCCATGAACAAGGCCGCGCAGGGGCCAGTCCCACCCAAAACCCTTAGCCAGACCATGGAACGTCCCGATGGCGGCCTGGCGCCCGTCGCGGAAGCTCCCCAGAGTGGTTCGTGGGGCGGCACTTTTCTGCTTCGTTGATTCCCGCGTCGAGGGCTGCCGGCTGGTTTGCGGCCATGGTTCCACGCGAGGAGGAGGCTTCTCCTGCCTTGCCGAAGTTTGCCGTATGCCTTTCGCACCTTGCCGTGCGATGCTAGTTTATTGACTATGAGCGATCCTAAATTTCCGACTCCCGAGGAGTTGCAAAAGAAACTGACCGAGTTCATGAAGTCCAACTTCGGGAACCAGGTTCAGTTAACCAGCTTTATCCAGCCCGAGGCCGCCGAGGCGGAACCCCCGCCGCCGGCAGCCGAACAGCCTGGGGTTTTCGAGTTCGACTATCTGCCTCGGGACATCAAGGCGCACCTCGACCGTTTCGTCATCCAACAGGATGAGGCGAAGAAAGTCCTCTCGATCGCCGTCTGCGACCACTATAACAACGTCAAATACTTTGCCGGCCTGGCCGATGACGTGGCCGCCAGGGTTGAATACGCAAAGCAGAACGTCATCCTCATCGGGCCGACCGGGGTCGGCAAGACCTACCTCATCAAGCATATCGCCGAGCTCGTCGGCGTCCCCTTCGTCAAAGCCGACGCGACGAAATTCAGCGAGACCGGTTACGTGGGCGGCGACGTTGAAGATCTCGTGCGCGACCTCGTCCACAAGGCCGGCGGCGATATCTCGACGGCGCAGTACGGCATCATTTACATCGACGAGATAGATAAGATCGCCTCCTCCTCGAACGGCCAGGGGCGTGACGTCAGCGGGCGGGGGGTGCAGACCACGCTGCTCAAACTCATGGAGGAGACGGAAGTCCCCTTGCGCAACCCGATGGACATCCAGTCGCAGATCCAGGCGGCCCTCGAGTTCCAAAAAGGGAACAAGGCCAGGCGCGAGACCATCAATACCAGGCATATCCTTTTCATCGTCAGCGGAGCGTTTGAAAAATTGAAACCCCTCATCGAACGCCGTGTGCGCAGCAGCCAGATCGGTTTCGCCTCCGGCGGCGAGCCCGCGATCATCGACAGCGAACTCTTCAAGCAGGCCTCGACCCGCGATTTCATCGAGTACGGCTTCGAACCGGAATTCATCGGCCGCCTCCCCGTCCGCGTGGTGTGCGAGGAACTGGCCGCCGGGGATCTCTTCGACATCATGAATCGCTCGGAGGGAAGCATCATCCGCCAGTACGAGCGCGCCTTTCGCGCCTTTGGCGTCGAGGTCTTTTTCGAGGAGGAATCCCTTCGCATGATTGCCAGGCTCGCTTCCGAAGAGAGGACCGGCGCGCGCGGGTTGCTCACCGTTTGCGAGAAAATCCTACGGGAGTTCAAATATGAATTGCCCGGCTCGGGCGTCACCCAGTTCTCCGTCGACAGGGCTCTGATCGAACAACCGGTGGAAACTCTCAACGCATTGCTGGCCGCGGGCCACCAGGAAAAGGCGAAAGCCCTGGGCGCCGTGGCGCGCGAGTTCATCCGGCGGTTCGCCGAAAGGAACGCCGTCCGAATCGAATTGAGCGAAGGGGCGGTTGCCCGTCTTATCGAACTGGCGGAAAAGGAGCGCATCCACATGCGGGATCTCTGCGCGAAGCTGTTCAAGGATTACGAGTTCGGACTGAAACTCCTGCGCGAGCACGACGAAGTTCTCGTTGTCACCGAGGCGGCTATCGACGATCCCGACAAATTTCTAAGCGAGTGGCTGGTAAAAACGTATCGCGGGATGCAGCCGTGAAGGGGCCGCGGATGGCTTGCGCTGGGCATACCGGTGGCGCTAGAATCTCGTTGTGCGATATCTAAAGGTTGCATTGATGTGCGGTGCGGCAGCGGCCCTGGTCGTGGCGGCCCTCTGCGAACTGCGCCTCTTCCATCCGCTTGATCTCGCCCTCTGGAACTTCCTTGGCCGCGCTTCCGGGCCTCCCCCGCTTCAGCGTTCCGTCCCCGGATACGTTCTCTTTGTCCTCCTGAGCTTTGGCATCGCGTGGACGACCATAGACATTCCAAGGCGTTCCCTGAAGGTCGTCGTCGCCGTCGGAACGTTGACGCAACTGATCAGCCTCACGTGGGTGCTCAACCTGTACCACATTTTTTTCTCCCCGTTTGCCGGCAGTCTCGCGGTCATGCTTGCTTTTGGATTCGGCTTTGCTTACGCGCGCAGCGATGCCGGCAGGCGCAAACGCGTCGTCCGGGTGATGTTCGGCGAGAGGATATCCACGAAAACCTTCTACGCCCTCGTCAATTCCGATGCGCCGCTGAATTTTGAAGGCGAGATGCGGGAGGCGACCGTGGTCGTTTGCGAAATATTCAATCATGACGAATTGATGGACAACCTTCCCGTCGCCGACTACGTCGCGATGACCAATTCCTTTCTGCGCAGCGGCGCGGATTTCCTCGTCGAGAAAGGCGGCTATCTCGATGAATGCGACGGTGAAAGCCTGCGCGTTATTTTTGGCACGCCCGTCCTGGACAAGGACCACGCGGCCAAGGCGTGCGAGGCGGCGCTCGAGCTCGTCCGGCGGCTGGACGAGGTCAACCGCGAGTGCGAGGCGATGTGGCATGAAAGATTCGACTTTCGCATCGGCATCAATTCCGGCGAAATGGTCACCGCCGCGTACGGCTCGCGCCGGTTCGGCACGTTCAGCGTGGCGGGGGAGTGCGTCGAGTTCGCGCGCCGCCTTTGCGCCGCGAACGTGTTTTACGGATCGAAGATTTTGCTCGGTTCCGGCACTTTCGAGCTTGCCGGCCTCTCCATCGAGGTTCGTCCCATCGAACTCATCCGCGGCCGCAGCGACCGGAGCCGCGAGGAAGTTTATGAACTGCTGGCCCTCAAGAATGTCCTCTCCGAGGAAGAGCTTATGCGCCGCGACTTGTTTTGGAAAGGGGTCGTCTGCTACCGGGAACAGCGCTGGAACGAAGCGCTCGACCATTTTCATTCGGCGCTCACTTTCAACGGAGCCGATGCGCCGCTGGCTTTTTACATTCGCCGCATCGAACATCTGCGCACCGGCACGCCCGCGCTCGAGTGGGAAAGCGCCCGGTTTCTCCGATTCACGTAAAGCGTGAAAAGAGTCGAATACCCAGCCGCGATCAAGGCGTTGATCGCGCAGCTCAAGCGCATGCCCGGCATCGGCCCGCGCAGCGCCGAGCGCATCGCCCTCTGGCTCGTCCTCTCCCGCGATGCGCGGCCCGGGGAAATCGCCGCCGCCATCAGCGAGAGCGCGCGCATTTCGGCTTGTCCCCGCTGCGGCTTCTTCGCCGAGGAATCCTCCCTCTGCGAAATATGCCGGGACGAAAGCCGCACCCCGGAAGTGCTCTGCGTCGTCGAGCAGCCCACGGACATTCTGCCTCTCGAACGCACCGGCATGTTCCGCGGAACGTATCATTCTCTCGGGGGCCGCATCTCGCCGCTGGATCACATCGGCCCGGAAAACCTCCGCATCGAAGCCCTGCTCGAGCGCATGAAAATCGAGGCCCCGAAGGAAGTCATCCTGGCCCTCGGCGGAGATGTGGAAGGAGAAGCCACCTCGAACTACCTCGCCGAACTGCTGGAACCGTTCCCCGCGACTCTTACAAGGATCGCCCAGGGCCTCCCCGCCGGAACCGGGCTGGAATCCGCCGACGAACTGACCTTAAGCCGGGCCCTAAGCGGCAGAACGAAGATGGCGAAGCCAAACTAGAATGAGGTATAAACAGGTATCCTTCGACAAGGTCGGTTTCAGCCTTGTCGAGGATTTCGATCCTCATGAAATCCGGGCGCGAATGCGGGCTTTGGCCTCTTCCCAATCCACAAATCGGGCGTCGCCCGAATCGATCTGGCGCTGCCGTTCATCGAGAATCTGTTTGTGCCAATCCTGCACCGGGATTTGCTCCTCGTCTCGGCAAAGGTCGTCCCAAAGGGCTTCCATCGTCATGAGCTTTTCCCCAAGGGTCATGCGGTCAAGCGGCAGCGCTTTGGCGTCCATCTGTTCAGTTTCGCCGCAACAGGGATGAATATCAAGTTCGGCGGCCGCGTTACCGTTGAGAGTGCCCGGAATTGCATTCACTTCCCAACCGGCGTATAACCCACCCATGTCCTGCGTGAAAATCGATCCGGCGCTCCACCAGCAGCGAAAGCCGGCATGGATCAAAGTCCGGCTCCCTTCAAGCCCCGTCTTTTTTTCCACCAAGGCGCTCATTTCCGACCTCCGCCTCCATACGGTTTGCGAGGAGGCCCAGTGCCCGAACCGCTGGGAATGCTGGAGCCAGGGGACGGCTACTTTTATGATCGCGGGCGACCGCTGCACGCGCGCATGCGGCTTCTGCGCCGTGGCGACGGCAAAACCGTTCGCCCTCGAGGAGGATGAACCGCAACGCGTCGCCGAAGCCGTCCGCCGGATGAACTTGAAGCACGTCGTCGTCACCGCCGTGGCCCGCGATGACCTCAAGGATGGCGGGGCCGTCCATTTTTCCCGCACGATAGCGGCGATCCGCGAGATGGATCCTCAAGTCATCATCGAGGTCCTCGTCCCCGACTTCAATGGCCGGGACGAGTCTTTGCAAGCCGTTGCCAACGCCGCGCCGCATATTTTCAATCACAACGTCGAAACGGTCGAGCGCTTGACCCCGCTGGTTCGTTCGAGGGCGAAATATCGGCTGTCGCTGGATGTTCTGCGCCGCATCAAGAAGATCTCGCCCAGGCTGGTCACCAAGAGCGGCGTCATGCTCGGCCTCGGGGAAACCGAGCCGGAATTGTTTCAAACGATGGACGACCTCCGCGAAGCGGGCTGCCAGGTCCTCACCATGGGCCAGTATCTGCGGCCATCCGTTCAGCATCTGCCCGTGGTGGAATACATTCACCCGGACCGGTTCGCGCATTACGCGGAAGCCGCCCGCTCGAAGGGTTTCGATCATGTTTCTTCCGGTCCGCTCGTGCGCAGTTCCTACCACGCGAGCGACTTCCATCCCGTTCTCAGATGATCCCGGCCGTGCCGGAGGCAAACCGTTCCAATGTCGCGGCGCTCATTCCCGCGTTCCTCGAGGAGACGCTCATCTCCGACATCGTGCGCCGCGCGCGGCTCCAGCTTGACCACGTCCTCGTCGTCGATGACGGCTCTTCGGACGCCACCGCCTCGAAGGCCGAATCAGCCGGAGCCGAGGTCATCCGGCACGCGGCGAATCGCGGCAAAGGAGCCGCCATCAAGACCGGCTTGCGGGAACTCGCCGGGCGGGGTTTTCTCTATTGCCTCGTCCTCGATGGCGACGGCCAGCATCTTCCCGAGGAAATCCCGCGGTTTCTCGAAGCGGCGAATCAGTCGCACTCCCATCTCCTGGTTGGCAACCGGATGAGCGACACGAAGAGCATGCCGTTCGCCCGCAAGCTGACGAACAGCTTCATGTCCAGCCAGATCAGCCGCCTTTGCGGCCAGCCCATCCCGGACACGCAATGCGGCTTTCGGATGATCCACCGCGACCTGGCGCCGCATCTCGATTGCCCGAGCAACGCCTATGAATACGAGACCGAAATGCTGCTTATCGCCGCCCGCCGCGGATTCCGCATTTCGCCTGTCCCCATCACCACCATTTACGGAGACGAAAAGAGCAAAATCCGTCCCGTGCGCGATACCTTCCGCTTTTTCCGCCTGATCAACCGCTTCCGCCGGGAAAACGCCGGTGCGGAAGGAAGCCAGCGCTGTGTTAAAGAGTAGGCTGAAAGACCTGGAACCCGCCGCCGGGCTTTGGAATCTCTACCGGACCGGGAAGGCGCGCCACGCGTTCCACGCACGGGATCTGGCCGAAGCCCGGCGCTGGCAAAGGGTGACGCGGAAGGCGCTGAGCCGTCAAATCGGCCTTGATAGAATCCCAAAGACGACGCCAAAGGCCCGCAAGATCGGGGAGACCGACAAGAAGGATTACGTGCGGGAAAAGATCATCCTCCGCACAGGGCCGAAGACTCTGATGCCCGTCTATCTGCTCCTGCCCAAGGGCATTCCCCGGCCGCTGCCGGTCGTGCTCGCTTTTCACGGACACGGGTATGGCGTCAAGGATATCGTGGGGTTGTGGGAGGACGGCAGGGAGCGCAATATACCGGACGGTTACCACAAGGATTTCGCCGTCGCCCTCTGCCGGGCCGGCTTCGCGGTGGCCGCGCCGGAGATTTCGTGTTTCGGCGAGCGGCAGAGCAGCTTTTCGCATCTGAACACGCAAATCGGACAACCCATTCCGACCACCTGCGAGCATTCCGCCATGCTGGCGTTCCATTTGGGAATCTCCGTTGTCGGGCTGCGCGTGCACGACGGAATGCGGCTTGTCGATTATCTGCAAGCGCGGAAGGATCTCGACGGCAGCCGCGTGGGAGCAATGGGAATTTCCGGCGGCGGGATGCACGCCTTCTTCTCGACCTGCCTGGACGAGCGCATTCGCGCGTGCGTCATCAGCGGCTACTACTCGACATTCGAAGACAGCCTTCTCGCCATGTCCCACTGCCCGTGCAACTTCGTCCCGGGCCTGTCGGAATTCGGGGAGATGTATGATCTCGCCGGCCTGATCGCGCCGCGGCCCATGCTGGTGGAAGCGGGCGATTATGATCCCATCTTTCCTTTGCGCGCCGTCCGTGCAAGCGTATCGAAGGCGCGTTCCGTCTTCGAAGTTTTTGGAGCGCGGGGCCGGGTTCTTACCGATTATTTTGAAGGAAGACACCAGATCAGCGGAAGCAAGGCTTACGGTTTTCTCCAAAAAGCCCTGGCGTCTTCGCATGGCGCATAGGCGCGCCATGAGGAGGGCCGGCCTGCTTTTGGCGGTTTTTCTGCGCGGCGTCTCGGTGTCAACCGCGCAGGACGTTCCGTTGCCGCGGACGGCTCCCCCACTTGCGCCGGAGGCGGCTCCCTCCGTCGCGCCGGGGGCGGCTCCGGAAGCTGCGTCCGAAGCTGGCGTCCAGCAGCTTGCGGGAGAACTGGAGCGCGCCAAAAGGAAGGCCGCCTACGGCAATTGGCTTTACACGGAGGGAGTTCTCGCCAAGTCCGAAGCCGAGCAGCAAACGCTGTTGGTGGTGCGCTTGAAGAGGGATTTGGAGGATGCGCGCTGGCGGCTGGCGAAACAGGAGGCCGAAGCCCAACAGAAGCGCTTTGAGAATCACGAGATCGGCAGGGACGCGAATGACCAGGCGCAGGCCGCCCTCGCGGCGGCTGCCGCAAACGCAAACGCGGCCCTGGTGGAATGGAAGCGGGCCGCGCTCGAAGCGGCGCTCCTCAACCTCAAGCGCCAGCAGCGGCTTTACACCGAGGGGGTGGCGGCGAAGTCCGACGTGCGGCGCGCCGAGGATGCGGTTGCCGCGCTACAGGGACAGGATTGATTCATGCTCGTCGTGCGCGATCTCATAAAACGCTACGGCCCGGTCGAGGCCGTCCGCGGCGTGAGCTTCGAGATAGCCAGGGGCGAAATTTTCGGCCTTCTCGGTCCCAACGGAGCGGGCAAGACATCGGTCATCGAGTGTGCGATCGGTCTTCGGCAGCCCGACGGCGGCTCGATACGAATTTGCGGGATGGATTCCATCGGCGAGCCGGAAAAGGTGAAAGAGCGAATCGGCGTCGTGCTGCAATCCACCGCCCTGCAAGACAAGATCACGCCGCGCGAAGCCCTTCTGCTCTTCGGCTCGTTCTATCGCAAACGCGCCGATCCCGGGAAACTCCTCGAGCGGTTCTCCCTCGGCGGGAAGGAGAACGCCTCTTTCGACTCGCTTTCGGCTGGACAGCGGCAGCGGCTGGCGCTCGCCCTGGCGTTCGTCAACGAGCCGGAGCTGGTATTTCTCGATGAACCGACCGCCGGCCTCGACCCGCAATCCCGCCGCGGCCTGCATCAGGCGATTCTCCAAATGCGGCAGGAGGGCCGCACCGTTCTTTTGACGACTCATTACATCGAGGAGGCGCACCTCCTCTGTGACCGCGTCGCCATTATCGATGGCGGACGGATCGTGGCCTCCGGCAAGCCCGATGAGTTGATCGCCAGGAATGAGGCGCTTTCGCGCGTCTCGGTGAGGACGGCGCGGCCCGTCGAGATCGCCCGGTTCCTCGGCCTTCCCGGCGTCGCGGCCGCGGAGCCGCGCGGCGGCGGGGTGCGGTTGAAGACGGCGGCCACGGGCCGGACCGTCATCGAGCTGGTTCGGATGCTGGAATCGCTGAACAACGAATTGCTCGACCTGCAAATAGAGAAGCCCTCGCTCGAAGATGTCTTCATCGAGTTGACGGGAAGGAGTCTTCAGGATTGAACGCGAACGGATTGCTTCAGCACCTCCTCCTGACGCTCCGGCTCAATTTCCGCGCCGGGCAAGCCCTGGTTTACGGCTATCTCATCCCCATCTTTTTCCTCCTTGCCTTTGGAAGTGTCTTCCGCTCGACGGTTCCGCCGCTGCTGGGCGAAATGGGGCAGCTCCTTGCCATCACCGTCCTGGGCGGCGCCTGCTTCGGCATGCCGACGGCGATGGTTGCCGAGCGGGAGCGGGGCGTCTGGCGCCGGTACCGGTTGCTGCCCACGGCCACCTCCGGGCTCATCCTCAGCGCCATGGTCGCGCGCTACCTGCTCGTTCTCACCGCCGCGGTGATGCAAATCCTCCTCGCCTGGTGCATTTATCGCACCCCGCTCCCGGCCCGCCCGGGGCAACTTGCCGTGGCGTTCACATTCGTCTGTTTCGCCTTTCTGGGCATGGGACTCATTATCGCGATGCTCGCCGACACCGTGCCGGCGGTGCAGGCTCTCGGTCAGGCCATCTTCCTCCCGATGATCATGATCGGCGGGGTAGGCGTCCCGCTGCGCGCGCTGCCACCCTGGGCGCGGCATGCCGCCGCGTTCTTCCCGGGACGCTACGCCGTCGAGGCGCTCCAAACGTGCATCCAGGAAAATGGCGGCGGCCTGGCCGCTGCGCGATTCGCCCTGGCCTCCCTGGCAGTTATCGGCGCGACCGCGTGCCTGGCGGGAGCCATGATTTTCCGATGGGACGCAAACCAAAGGCTGGGTAAACGAGAAAAGCTCTGGGCGCTGGCCGCCCTCCTGGCGTGGGCCGGCGTCGGTTTGGCCGCGGAGCGCACAGGACGGCTGACACTCCCTCTCGACGCCGAGATCATGCCCGCCTCGAGGACCGCGCCATCCCCCGTGGAAAGATGGAAGGAGATCACGGATGCCGGCCTTGATTCCATCACCTACGAGGATGTTCCCGGCGATGACGGCATCGTCACCCCGCTGGCCTCCAGCCTCGACAATCTCGACGCGCAGGGGAGCGACCGGCTCGCCGCCATCGAAGAGAAGCTGGCGCGCTGGGAACCCGGCAACGCGCCGGACCTCGTCCAGCGGGTGCGAAACTACCTGTGTGTATGCGCCATTCCCGATTCGCTGGAAGATCCCCTCGAGGCGGAAATCCCGTATGTTGTTTTCGAGAAGCTCAAAAGGGAAGTCCCGCCCGGGCAGCTAAAAAAAGCGTTGGGCTGGATCATACTCCATCCCTGGGAAGGGAGCGTCCTTTTGGACATCTCCAGCCTGGGAGTCGAGGGGGAGGTGTCCCCCGAGCGCGTTCGGGAGCGTTCCGCGCTCTATGCCAAGAAGCTGCTGCGGCGGTTGCTTGGCAAAGGCCCAAGCTTGACGCCGGGCACTGTTCGTAAAGAGTGAATCCCATGGAAGAACCCCCGCTGCGGGTCCTCTTCGCTCCGGACTGGCGCGACGGCGTTCCCTACCAAAGCCTCCTCGCCGGGGCGCTTGCGGGGCAGGGGATCGAGGTCACATTTCTCTCCGGCTGGCGGCGCGTGTTTCCGCTCTCCCGCGGCATGGCGGGCCACCCCTCCGACCTCCTGCACATGCACTGGCCGGAAGCGTATTACCCGCAGATGAATGACGCGTTCGACTTCTTCCGGAGAGCGCGTTTCGTGGCCGATCTCACCGTGGCGACGAGGAACCGCCCCATGGTCATCACCGCGCATAACATCTATCCCCACAACCGGCGCCATCAATCCTTCGTCCATTTTAACACCCGCGCGGGATTTCAGCGGGCGGCGGCCGTCATCGCGCATTCGGAGAATGCAAAACGCGAACTCATCGAAAAGTTCAGCCTGCCGCCCGCGCGGTGCCACGTCGTCCCGCATGGTGACCTGTCCGTCGTGCTCGGCGAGCCGCTCCCGCGCATGGAGTCGCGGCGGGAGCTCGGTCTGGACGGCGCGAAACTCTGCCTGATGTTTGGCGCGGTCGAGCCCTATAAAGGCATCGAGGATGTCATCGCCTTCTGGATAAAGGAAAAGCCCGATGCCGGCCTTGCCATCATCGGCAAACCCATCTCCAGGGAATATGCGGCTCGCATCGCCGAATCGGCCATGGGAAACCCCCGCATCGTTTGCCATTTCGGCTGGCTCTCCGACGAACGGCTCAGGCTGTGGCTGGGCGCGGCCGACGCGGTTATCTTCAACTACCGGGCCATCTTCACTTCAGGCGCCGCGTGCCTGGCGCGCTCGTATGGGACACCGCTCCTCATTCCGGAGCGATTGCAAACGGTGGATCTCGACGAGCCAAGCCCGCTGGTATTTCGCTTCGAGAGCATCGAGAGCGGCTTTGGCGAAAAGCTCGAAGAGGCATTGAGCGCCCCCGCCGACTACGCAAGCGCCCGCCCCTACCGGGCGAAGTGCGCCTGGAGCCGGATCGCGCAAACCACCGCGGAGATATACCGGAACGCGCTCTGAGCGCCGGGTCGGCAACGAGAGCCCGCTACGGTTTTGGGATATCCAGATCCTTGCAAATCTTCCTGGCAAGGAGGTCATTCACCTCGGAATGTCGCGGGATGGCAGAGCGCCTGTTTCTGGCAGGGTTGCCCCACCATGAATGATTGCCGCCTTCCCGGATCAGAACGCATCCGCACTTCTGGAGGTGTCGGACGAATGCCCGCCGCTTCACACCGTTACAAATTCTTCCGTATAGTTACTTTCTGCTGCCTGACGCGCCTCAGACCGGTTGAGTTCGAGGGCCTCGCGGAGGATTTCTTTCAGCGAAGAAAGTAATTGTTCCTTTGTTTTCTCCTGGGCATTGACGCCGGGAACTTCTTCGATCCATCCGATCCACCAGTCCCCGTCCTGCTTCACGATTGCAGTAAAGGCGGAATTCATGCCCGTGAATTTATCCGAAAGGGAGAAGACGACAAGGCGATACTGTCCCGGCGCGATGACAGCTCCGGAAGCATCCGCTTGACCGGATCGCGGGCGCCGGTGATACACTGGCTGCCCGATGCGAGAATCTCCATGAAAGTCGTCATTCTATGCGGGGGGCGGGGGACTCGCCTGCGCGAAGAAACGGAGTTCCGGCCCAAGCCGATGGTGCCCGTGGGCGGCTACCCGATCCTGTGGCACATCATGAAGATTTACGCGCACCACGGCCACAAGGATTTCATTCTCTGCCTTGGTTACAAGGGCGAACTCATCAAGGAGTAT
>Ga0302324_100008263_pt1 | contig 22001 bp, 15 predicted proteins | sample Palsa_T0_1_FD_201949 | JGI IMG/M metagenome (GOLD analysis project Ga0302324, IMG submission 201949) | Peat permafrost microbial communities from Stordalen Mire near Abisko, Sweden - Palsa_T0_1 | ecosystem: Environmental > Terrestrial > Soil > Palsa > Peat permafrost | place: Sweden: Abisko...
GTTTCATCGCTGCCCACGCCATCGGCCAGGGAGCGGTGATTTGGGTTCTTATCTCCGAGATATTTCCCAATCGCCATCGGGCGGAGGGTCAGACCCTTGGCAGCTTCACCCACTGGACCTTCGCCGCCATCCTCACGACTTTTTTCCCGAAGATGGTCACTGCCTTCCCGCCCGGTTACGTTTTCTCGTTTTTTACCGGCATGATGGTTCTGCAACTCATTTGGGTGAAAACCATGGTTCCGGAGACGAAGGGTGTGCCGCTGGAGCAGATCCAGAAACAACTGGGCATCGAATGAGCGTCAAACCGGAAGGTTACTGAGGATGACTGTCCACGGAAGGAGAAAGGGACGGTGGGTAAACCCAGAGGGCATGAGTGTTGTTATGCCCCCCTTGTGCGATAAGTCCTCCGCACGGCGAGGAGGACAGCCGTGGATTCATTCGATGAATGTTGGAAGAATATCTGTGGAAAGCTGCCCCGATTCCAAAGATGTACAGTTGGAGCGGCTCGGAGAGCACACAGCGATTTCGGTATCAACGAGGTCACGTCGGACGGCATCATCGTTAGAATCGGCAAGCAAAAGGATGCAGTTCGTTCCAACCAAAGATTTTGAGATTATTTTGCCATTGAGGAGGGATTACAAGACCGGCAACGTCCCAGCGGCATGAATTGAGAGATATTTGCAGGAACACGACATGCGTCATTGCATCCTTCATTGGCTGGAACTGCGATAGACAATAACCCGTTTGACCCTTGCCGTTCCGGCCCTTACTCTAAGGGTCATGGAAGTCGATTTTACCCCAGACCACGATTTTACCCCAGACCAAGAAGCGCTTATTCGGCAGGCTATCGCCAGTGGCCGCTATCACACCGCCGAGGATGCGGTCACGACGCGATGGCCCGATGGGAGGAAAGTGAACGTTCCCGGATAGAAATTCTCGCCGCGCTCGAAGAGGCTGAAGCCGATCTGAAAGCTGGCCGGTATACCGACTATACGGACGAGACTTTGCCGAAGCTTGCCGATGAGCTTAAGCGCGCACGCCTTCGTAGTAGGTAGTTTTCTTCATCGTCGAAGTGAATAACGCCAGCGGGATAACCTCTTCTTCCCCGGCCTCTCCTTCTTCCCCGGCCTCTCCTGCAACATTGACATATTGTAAAAGAAAACCGGTGCGCTAGCGTGGCAAAACTTCAGGTCGGAGCTCCGGCTAACGGAAGCCAGACCTGAAAGCGCGTGTCTCCGGGTTTGGAATTGACCTGAATATTTCCGCGGTGCTTCTTCACGATTCGCTGAACCGTGTCCAGGCCGAGTCCCGTGCCTTCCCCGACTCCCTTGGTGGTGAAAAAAGGCTCGAAGATGTGAGGCTGCACCTCGTCGGGAATTCCGGGACCATTATCGGCGATCTCAACCACAACGCAACCGTCGTCGCGATAGGTGCGGACGCGCAGCTCACCTTTTCCGTGCATCGCGTCAATCGCGTTGTCAATAATGTTGGTCCAGACCTGGTTGAGTTCGCTGCCAAAGGAATTCACAAGGAGGGGAACGCGTTGATAATCGCGCTCGACCACCACTCCTTGTTTCAGCTTGTGATTCAAGATCGTAAGCGTGGTTTCCAGGCTTTTTATGATGTCCACGTTCTGCACTGGCGACTGATCCATGTGGGTATATTCCTTGATCGCGCCGACCAGATCCGAGATCCGCGAGGTGCTGCTCTCGATCTCGTGCAACAGACTCGCGACCTCCACCGAAGCGGCGATCCTCACCAGAGCGGCTCGAGCAGTGTCACGGTCGAGGTTTGCGAACAACGACTCGACCACCTCAGGCTTGATGTTTCTCCGTGCCAGGCCAGCTGCCAGCATCCACAAGTCGTTCTGTCCATGACTGCGCAGTAAAGAATCAATCTGGTCTTCGAGGTCGTTGATGGTCAGAGCATCCGGCGGAACTACATCCACCTGCGTGAACGAAGCTTCCAGTTTTTCGATCTCGGATTTCTGGGCGGGCGAGAGATCACGTTTTCCGAGTTCGAGACTCGCGTCCCTGATTTTCTTCAGCATGTGCCGCAATTGGGTAGCGGCACGTTTCGCAGCCGAAGCCGGATTGTTGAGTTCATGCGCCAGTCCTGCCGAAAGTTTTCCCAAGGAGGCCAATCGATCTCGCTGTTGTTCGATGCGGGTGGTTTCACGAATCCGGTCCGACATCAACCCCACGAGACGCTGGGTTAGCACCGGCATCTTCTGCACCAGTTCTGGAAACAGCGAAGCGGGAAAGCGCAGGGCGCGAGTCTCCGTCTCGGCTCGCAGACTCACCTTAAACTCCTTCATCCTTGAAAACGGCAGCACTCCCGTAACATCGCCGGGCTCTATATCGAAAACAAAAAGGTCTCCCGCACGATCGGCCCGGCCCTGCAAGTGACCCTCAATTATCACAAACATCGTATCCGCGGGGTCGCCCTGGCGCGTATAAACACCACCCGCCTTGAGATTCATCTCTTGTGATTGGCTAAGGAACCAGGCGATCTGATCCTCTGGCAAACCTGCAAAAACTGGGACGCGAAGTAGTTCGGATTTGTCGACCATTTAAACCTTGCTCAGATACTGATGGATGAACTGCACTGCCACCGAGCCTTCGCCGACTCCGGAAGCCACGCGTTTGATGGAACCGTGGCGCACATCACCCACGGCAAAGATGCCGGGAACATTCGTCTCAAGCAAGAACGGATCCCGATCAAGGGCCCATCCTTTGGGATGTTGCCCGTCGCGAAGAAGGTCTGGACCGGTCAACAGAAAGCCGCGCTCGTCCCGTTCGACGAGTCCTGCCAGCCAATCCGTGCGCGGCAAGGCTCCGATGAAAATAAACATCGCACTGCCCGGCACGCGCTCAATCTTATTGGTATCGGTGCAAAGCACCGAGATTTCTTCGAGATGAGTTTCGCCATGAACCTCGGCTACGGCTGCATGTGTCCACAGCTGAATGTTAGGCGTTTCTTTAATCTGATCGATCAAGTATTGCGACATGGTGCTCGAAAGCGACTCACGACGCACAAGAATAACGACGCGCTCCGCGTATCTCGCGAAGTTCATCGCGGCCTGACCTGCGGAGTTTGCGCCCCCAACCACGTAGACGATCTCACCCTTGCAGGAGAGGGCCTCGGTCGCGCCGCCGCCATAGTAAATCCCAGCGCCCTGCAACCTGTCTATGCCCGGAACCGCCAGACGACGCCACTGCACACCGGTTGCGATCATCAGGGCGTGACACGAAATCTCGTTTCCGTCCGCGAGCTTGATGATTCGGTAAGGCCCTTCCGCCCGGGCTGCGACCGCTTCCTGGGATAAGATTTCCACTCCGAAGCGCTGGGCCTGCACCACCGCCCGCCGCGCCAGGTCGGCGCCGCTGAGGCCGGTCGGAAATCCAAGATAGTTCTCGATGCGAGAGCTCATGCCAGCCTGACCGCCGGGTGCTTCACGCTCGATCATCACTGTATGCAGCCCCTCGGAGGCTCCATAAACGGCCGCGGCCAATCCAGCCGGCCCTCCGCCCACAATTGCCAAATCGTAGAAGCTGGTTTGGGCACGCGTGCGCAACCCGACTTTTTGTGCGACGTCCGCGGGTATACCCTCGAGCAACCTGGTGCCGTCGGGGAAGAGCACCACCGGCAGATTGGCGGCCTCCGGACCCAGCGCATCCATCAGGCGCCTGGTTTCTGGATCGTTGGCGGAAGCCTCGACGTCAATCCATTGGTAGGGGACATGGTTACGCGCCAGGAAGTCCCGCAACTCGTAGGATCGTGGCGACCAGCGCGTGCCGAGCAAGCGGATCCCTTGAAAAGGCGGACGGAAGGAAGCCTGCCAATCGTCGAGCAAATCATCCAATTGCGGATACAGGAGCTCGGTGGGAGGATCCCATGGCTTTAAGAAAAAATAGTTGATGCTGGCATGATTGATGGCGCTGATGGCGGCATTGGTATCCGCGTACGCAGTGAGCAATGCGCGCTTCGCGGTGGGAAAGATTTCCATCGCCTGCTGCAGGAACTCCACCCCATCCATACGCGGCATGCGCTGGTCCGCCAGCAGCAGAGCCACGCTGTCATTACGCACCTTCAACTGCTTAAGCAGATCAAGCGCACCCTCGGGTGAATCGCTTCCGATCACACGGTAGTCCGCGCCGTATTGCGAACGAAGATCGCGCTCGATCGCCCGCAAAACATCGGAGTCGTCATCCACGCTTAGCAAAATCGGTTTCGGCATGCTCAGCTCAAGCCCCAGGCCAGGACATGATTACACATTTTCCTCAAATCCCTCGTTGGCTTCGTTAGATACAGAAAAAGGCATTCGGTTGCGAAATTCCTCGGAGTAAGTGCTTTCGAATTTCCATGTCTCAGCAGAATTGCAAGAACGTAGCTTTTTTCACCCCTGGTTAGATCCGCCGATAATTTTCTCTCGTAATCAATTAGAACAGGGCAAAGTGAGGCTCCGTGTTGTTGGAACGTCCTTTGTGCATGGTGAATGAGCTGCCACGAATAGGCGCACAGTGCCTGCTGATCCAACTTTTCGCGAGTTGCGCAACGCCCCCAAGAGCGATGCCAGGCTTTCGGGAGGCGGGTGTGGGAATCGATCCTGGATCATGGAATAGGGGACCTGCTGGCGCGTGTATTGTCGAACGATCAGAAAATGTTGGCCGGATTCTTAATAACCAAATCCCCCGGGAATACTATACAATCGGGGCTATCTTTTGGGCACTCTCCGATCCGGTATCTCCTCGGGGCGGATCGCTGGTCCGATCCGGAAAAGTTCGTACGTGGTTAGACGCCAGTTTCGATCACCGGCGTTACTACCGGCGAACCGGCATCGTTCAGTTCGCGCACGGTGTCGATAACGTTCAGACATATCAAACCTAGTCTCTATTGGGGGTTCCAAGCACGTAGAACCCTATACGGGACGTACAACATTGCAGAACCAGAGAAGGCTCTGTTGGACTGGTTTTACTTGGCGCGAAAGCGGGGAACTGAGGCAATCACCGACGAGTTCGACCTCCGCAAGCTTGATCGCGACAAGCTTCTGTTGTACGCGCAAAAATATCCACGACCTGTAAAGTTCGAACTGCTTGAATTGTTGGCTCGTACTGGTGTTGTTCTTTCGAATGGGAAGTCGTCCGCTTCGCATGAAATCCCAAGGTAGCAGCGCTAACGCTAATGAATGGCAGAATCTCGTACGGTCGATCTGCGCCTCGCTCGCTTCGCGGTCGATGGCGAAATAACTCATCCATCAGCTTGACGGCACGTATCGACGCAGTATTGTATTTTGCCGGTTGAGTTTTACGGCATCCACAAAGCGCCTTCGCGGATGCCCAGCAGACCGCGTGCACCATCTTCGGCCCACCGATGCCGCGCTCGTAGGCGATGAATGAGCTACGATTTCTACTCTTTCGCAGCGCCCAGCTGTGCGCTGGGTTGGCTGATCGGGGGCAGAGCCGGAAGCGCCACCCTGTGCTGAATCCCTGCGCCCTCGACAACCGTGTAAATGAAATCCGCCGGCACATCCCTCAGAACTTCAGTCTCTCCATTCGGCCAGCGAACGCTTACTTCGCTCATCTTGTCGTTGCCCGCTAAGCCAAAATGCAATCGCAAATCGTTCTGCGAGAGGTAACTCGCCCCGCCCCGCACTTCGTCGAGCTGTATGAGCGTGCCGGCTCTCACCGTCACTCGCGCCCCAATCGCGGCCTTATTGCTTTTCGTCCCCACCAGCTTGAACAACACGCGATGATTCCCGCTGTCGTTATGGTTCATTAACAGCGAGGGTGGCTCACCCACGTTGAGCACCACAATGTCGACATTGCCATCATTGTTGATGTCGCCAAATGCCGTGCCCCGCCTCGATTGCGGAGGCATGTTCGCGAACACCGAAGAGATATCGTCAAAGGTTCCGTCGCGATGGTTGCGGAAAAGCAGCATCGGTTGCCGGTAGGGCGTGCCGCCAAGAATCGAATCCACCTGGGGATAGACGTGGCCATTGGCGATGAAGAGATCGAGCCAGCCATCATTATCCATATCGAAAAACGCCGTGCCCCAACTCACCAAGGGATAGGTCGGCTTCATCAGTTTGGCGCGCACGCTGACATCGGCGAAGGAATCGTTTCCGAGGTTGTGGTAGAGGGTTGATCCCTGCTCAACAAAGTTCGTCACGATCATCGACAGTCGGCCTTCGTGAAGATAATCGCCCCAATCTGCTCCCATCGACCCTTGTTCCAAGCCGTCGCCACTGAGCGCGACACCATCGAGCAATCCGACATCCTCAAACGTTCCATCATGCTTGTTGCGGTACAGGAAATTCGGCCCGGCATCGTTCGCCACATAAAGATCGGGCCAGCCGTCGTTATCGTAGTCGCCCCAGGTCGCGCCCAGGCCGTAGTAATGATGCGGATCGTCGACGCCGGCCTTCTTCGAGACTTCCTCGAACGTGCCGCCCCCCTTGTTGTGAAACAGCAGATCCGATTCGCCGGGCATGCCCCACGGACCGCACTGCACCAGCACTCCCTTGAACCGGCAGAATCGCGGATCGTTGCCGAACTGCGGCAGGTTGTCGATATCGACGTGGACATAGCGCGAGACAAAAAGATCCACGCGGCCGTCGCGATCATAGTCGGCCCAGGCCGCTCCGGCGCTGAATCCGCCCGCGCCTACGCCGGCCTTCTCGGTTACATCTTCAAACCTGCAGTTGCCCAGATTGTGATAGAGCGCGTTGCCGCCGTAGCCGGTGACGTAAATATCCTCGAGACCGTCGTTGTCGTAATCGGCCACGGCCACTCCCATGCCCCAGCCCTTGTGGGTGAGGCCTGCGGACTTGGTAATGTCGGTGAAGTGGAGGTCCCCATTCTGAGGATCCGTATCCTGATGATAGAGCGTAATCATTAGGTCGCCACCCTGCCGGTAGCGCTGCACCGTGGAGCCGTTGACGGTGATGATGTCGAGCTTGCCGTCGTTGTCGCAGTCGATCAGACCTACGCCGCCGCTCATGGATTCCACAATGTATTTCTTGTCGGGAGAAGAAATGTGCGCGACGGTAAGGCCTGCTTTCTGCGCGACGTCTTCGAACTGCCGGAGGGATGGTTGCAGGCCCGGTTCTTGCGTCTTTTGGCGACTCGCTGGAGGCTTGCCCGGTGCAGTCTGGGCCAGCAGCAATCCCGTCCACAACAAAAGTGTCCACACGGGGAGCAAGGCTTGCATAGGCAGGACATCGATTATACAGTCGCCAGCGACCGGCCTCCGCTGTCCGGAGACCGGCCATTATGGCCCTTTTGCAGCAATGCTTGTTTCTTGGACAGCAAATTACGCATTTAGGCCTCATTCCCAGTTGAGCTGCGACGGCCATGCTGCCGAGTATAACTACCGTGGCTACTGAGCTAGCTCCACCGGTGGGGACTTTCACCCACTCGTCATGCCAACCAGCTTCGCTGCAAGCGTTCGCTCTCCTGTTTAATTTCGGTGATTGCAATCTCTGTCCATTCGCCGCTGTCCAGGCGAACCCGCGCCCCGTAGTCCTCTCCAAATCTCACTATGGTGGGAACGGAGGTCACGGGAACGACGCCGCTGGGCAAGATGGGCTCGCCGATCAAAGCATTCAACAGGGTGGATTTGCCCCGCTTGAACTGCCCCACGCACGCGACGTAGAAGCGGCCCTCGGCAATACGTTCTGCGGCGGAGCGGGCATCGTCCCTGATTTCCCTGATTTGGTGGTCGTTGAACTGACTGGCAATGTCGAATAACATGGCCGCTTCTTCACCCGCGATGCTGCGTGAACCCGAGTCGAGCGGAGACCCTGAGGCTCCCGGGCCCTCACGTGCCGCGAGGTGTGCCGTATTACTTCTCTTTACTTCTCTGGGGATCTGAACTCATTACGGCTCGGAGCGAAGACCGTCCTGATGTACATATCGGATCACTTCCACTTCCGACATCGCGATTAACCCCTCAGCCACCATCTGATCCAGCGCGGGCAGCAGCTTGTTTATGTTCTGTTCGCTGTCCACTACCGAGACCATGATGGGGCGATCGGAAGACCACAATAGATGGGCGCGATGAATCAAGGTGCTTGCGCCGTACCCTTCAATGCCACGAAACACGGTTGCGCCAGCGATATCGAGTTCGCGGCACTTCTCCACAATGGCCTGGTAGAGCGGCTTATCGTGCCACTTGTCGTCCTCGCCGAAGTGGATGCGTAACATGCGGGCTTTGCCTTCTAGCTTCATGGTCGTGCCTCCGTGCGCCGATCGGTATCTTTGTAGTCGCGCGTGTACTTGATGACATCCACGTCGGAGAGGACCACGAGTCCTTGCTGTACCATCTGGTCGAGAATCGGCATGAATGCTCTGAGTTTTTCCTCCGCATCCACAATGGAGAGCAGGATGGGACGATCGTGGGAAAGGCTCAAGGCAGCGTCTTTGTGAATTCTTCGGTTGGCGCCGTATCCGAGGATGCCGCGGTAAACCGTTACCCCGGCAACATCGTGAGCCCGCAGGCCGTTGACGATGCCCTCATACAAGGGCTTGCCATTCCATTTGTCGTTTTCTCCGATGTAGATGCGCATCAGCTTGGCCTTGCCTTCCCGTTTGAGAGCGGGACCATCCATTGGGGCGCCGGGTTTGGCTTTCTTCTCCGCCGGTTTCACGATGGTGGTATCGTGCATTTCAATCAGGCCGGAACCGGCCATCTCCTGCAGCTTGGGCAGAAGTGCTTCCACTTTCTCCGCCTTTTCGATGAACTCAACCTTGATCGGGAGCCGGGTCGCCAGGTCGACCACTCGAGTGGTGTGGAGGCGATGATCGGAGCCAAAACCAGCGATGCCGCGGGTCACGGTTGCGCCGGAAACTCCGTGGAAGAAGAGAAAATCTAGAATGGCGGCATAGGCGGAGTTCCCGTGATATTGCTGATCCTCCGCGACGTAGATGCCGACTTTCTTACCAGGTCCCGCTGTGAGCACGTTGTCCTCCTGGGGTTCGAGTCCCCTCCGGGCTGCCAGAAATCCCGCCGCGCGTCTGCCTCATTGCATGAGCTGAAATATCGGATCTCATGGCAGCGCTCTCCCCGCAACCAGCCCTCCCCATACCGCGGCAAGCCCAAGCACCACGCTCGACATCACGTACAGAAGTCCGATTCCGAACTGACCCTCTTGGATGGTGCGCAGCGTTTCAAACTCGAAGCTGGAAAACGTCGTGTACCCGCCGATGAAGCCGATCGGGATCAGATACCTCCAGTATGGGCTCCACTGGCTCCTCTCCGTCAAGAAGGCGAAGACCAGTCCGATCAGAAAAGATCCGGTAATGTTGATGACGAAGGTTCCGTAGGGAAACCGCGTTCCCATCTTGCTGCCAACGTAGTTGCCCAGCCAAAAACGCAGGATCGATCCCAGACAACCTCCGATTCCAACCATTACATATTTAAGCAAGGTGCTTCTCCATCCCCGGCATATCTGCTTTCAGTGTTTGTAAGCGGGGTTGTCGCCGGTGCTATGACCCCGCGACAAGAACTGCTTGTCAGGAGTCATCAGCTGTTCCAGCTAAATCGAGGCACAGCGGTTAACGGTGAACTCCTTCACCGTGTGACAACCATAGGATGCGATTCAGGGCCAGGTGGCGTCAAGAAGTTTTTCGGCAATTCGGTGTCGCTGGTAATGGGGCTTGGAGCGGGTAGTCCGGTCTGACCCGCGTCGGGAACGCTTAGCTTCCGAGCGACGGAATCTGAGAACGACGGAGTTTGGGCACGAGTGCTGCCGCAAAACAAAACGCCCCAGACTCAGTTTTGAGTCTTGAGGCGTATGTTGATCAGCCCTCCCCCAAGTGCTGCTCAAGAACGAGACTACCGTAGGGTGACCAGAACGTATATAGCCCTAGTGTGCCATTACCCGGCACGAACGTGTGGTGTCTTCTGCGCAACCCCTACGTCCCTTTACGCCATAAGGGTTACGCGATTACCGGAACGTTGGTAACCCCCGCGGTGCCGAACACGCGCCGGTAGCGTTCGATTTCCGAGGGCAGGCCGAGCGCTTTCGCGTAGTTATCGGAGAGCTTCACTGCCGGACGGCCTTCGACGCTAGATACTTTGCTGATCAGGCTGATCGGGTCGAATCCGCGATTGCCGGTGGGATCGCAGTCGCGAAAATCGTTGGTCAGCAGCGTGCCCCAACCAGCACTGAAGCGAATGCGACGGTGCGGGGTCCACTTGCGTCGATCATGGAAATCGGCTGCACTGCTGAAATCCCTGACACTGGTTCCACTGGCCATCGTTCCACCAAAATAGGCGTGCAGGCCGAGGATGTCGTCGATGTCGAGTGCATCGGAGGCGATGACGAGCTTGTCGTGTGGATCGCGGCCGCGGGCCCGCAGCCATTCGATATATTCATCTCCGGCTATATAAGGATCCTTGCTGTCAATGCGCTGTCCGGTCCAATCGGCGGCCCAGTCCGGCGCACCCTCGAGGAATTGCGTGGTTCCAAAAGTATCCGGCAGCATGATGCGGAGCTCGCCTTCGTACGTGCTCTGCCACATCTCGAGGACGTGATACTGAGAAGCTTTCAGGGCTTCGTCATCCGGCGCCATGGCGGCGAGGACCATGGGGATCTCATGCGCATTGGTTCCGATCGCCTCCAGGTCATGCTTGTGGGCGAGGAAGGCGTTGGAGGTTCCGATAAAACCGCTGCCCAGATTCGCCGCCATGGCCTCGACAATGTACTCCTGCCAGAGGAAGCTGTGACGGCGCCGGGTTCCGAAGTCTGCCACGCTGAGATGGGGAACTTCGCGCAGGCGCTCGATTTTGTCCCACAGCTTGGTCTTCGCCTTGGCGTACAGGATGTCAAGACCGAACTCGCTCAGCTTTTTCAGATTGGCTCGGGTGCGCAGCTCGTTGATGATGGAGAGCGAATACAGTTCCCACATGGTGGTATCGGTCCAGAGACCGTCGAAGGATAGATGAAAGTGGCCTTGCTTGACCGACAGCTCGTAGTCCGAAAGTCTGAAATCGCGTTCCAGCCACTCCAGAAAGGCTGGCTCAAAGATTCCGCGGCGGCCATAGAACGTGTTGCCGGCCAGCCAGACCAGTTCCGACCTGCGAAAACGGACGTTCCGAGCATGGTCCAGTTGCTCGATGAGTTCTTCGTGCGCGAACGTGTCTACGGGACTGCTGGAAGAGCGATTGAACAGGGTGAACTGCACATGCGTCTTCGGGTAATGCTTCCAGACAAACTGCAGCATCAGCAGTTTGTAGAAATCCGTGTCGAGCAAGGATCGGGTCACGGGGTCGAGTTCCCAGTTGTGGTTGTGCGCCCGCTCCGCGAAGTTCACGATCATCCACTGATATCCTCATATGCCCACGCAACAAAAGCAAATCTCGCATTCGTTGGTAGTGGTACAGGTTTGGCCTTGACTGTCGTTTCGCAGGCGAAAGCACGCCCACGCGCGTGGCAGCTGAGCAGCTCGCTCGAAAGTCACGCAATATTCTCTGGCGTAGGCATGAAGCTGTCGCCAGGGTGATAGCGGCCTTCCCTCCCCGCAACAATTACTACGAAACGCAGCACCCCATTAGTTTGCGTCCCCGGGCTCGTTCCGCGCCATCTGCAGCTCGGTTTTTCGAATCATCTGCGGCCACAAGGAATCGGGATCGGAGTTGAAGACGGTCTCGGCATCTCCTGGAAAAACGAACCACGCGCCCAGCTCCATTTCTTTTCGCAGTTGATCGCCCTGCCATCCGGCATACCCCAGATACACATGAAAAGCTTTGGGGGCGGCTCGATCGGTTAGGGTCCGTTCGAGCTGGGCCTTCGTGGCAATCTGGTAGACCCCCTGGCAAATCTGTGTCGCCCCATCGAGATTGGCCGGCGACTTGCGCAAGGCCCGTATCTGCTGGGAATCGACTGGCCCCCCGAAATAGACCGGGTCGGAACGGTCTTTCGCGGCCTGGTAGTCCCCAAGCACGCGTGACATCGGGAGTTCGGTTCGGCGGTTGAGAATGAGTCCGACCACACCGCCGGCATCGTGTTGAACCAGCAGGATAATGGTTTGAGCGAAATACGGATCGCCGAGGCGTCGGCTGGCCACCAGGATCTTTCCGACACCCAGAAGCTGGGGGTTCTTCGATTGGACGGGAACAGGAATGGCCGGAGAGATCTGGCTCCTGGCGTAGGATGCCTCTACCCGATTTGCCACGTCCCGATTGTTCGCCAACTGCACCGCGTGGGCAACGATTGCGGCAAGAACTGCGAAAAGGCCGAGCCTGGCCAGTGACATGGCTGCTCCCCTCTGACTGAATCACGCCCTGAGATTTCGAACGCGCTCGTGGGCCTGCGAAATTATACTCAACATCATTACATCGTCTCTGGTCGGCGCACGAACGCCCTATGCCGCCGGTGGATGGAGTGGCAAAGTCGCTGGAAGGCGCGGAGTAAGGCTATGAAACTATGACGAGTGCTAACGCTTTTGCGCCAGCCATCCCATAAGGGCTGGGCGCAAGTGGCCCACTGTACAGCAAGTTCAGGAAAGTTTCCCCGCCCATTCCTGGCTGGACTTCACGGTTCCGGTCTTCGAGGAGACGTCGCGTTTAGCAGGCGAGCTGGCGTTCGGATTTACACTCGAAGACCGCGCTCTTTGGCAGGTTTCGGAGCGCTCTGTTCTTCAACCCCATCATTGCCTGAAGCGTCGGACGGCGAGCCAGTCCTCTAGTGTGGCGCCGTAATCAGCCTTCAGGCGCACTCTGGTTGCCGCAGCATCCTGAGCATTCCCGCTCGCCGCCTGCAATTCCGCTAGCTTGGCCATGGAGAAGGGATCCTCCGGATCCTCCTGCAGTTCTTCCATGGCCGCACCGCCGCCAGCACTGTCGTCAGCGCCATCCGGGCTTGCTTCAGATTCCCTTCACACGCGTAGCTTATTGCGAATTGAATCTCACAGTCGAGCTGGTCCTGTTTGTGACCGCACCATCGGCAGCGCTTTGGCGTATTCCTGGCGAGCGCGGTCCTGCCATCCGAGCAAGGCGTAAGCGTCGCCAAAATGGGCCAACTGTCCTCAGCTTTTTGGTCCGAACTGGAGCTCCAGATCGCGGTCGAAAAAGATCGCCAGGCGGTCGGCTTCCCGCTCAATTCCGGCGCGCCATGCCTTGGAGAGCTTGCCGAATGGCTCGATCTTAACAAGCAGCCGCTTGCCTTGAAGTTTGTGAGACCACACACCTGCAACCGAACCATGGATGAGTATGACGGGCGAGATCCACCACTGGCTGCGGTAGATGCGTTTATAGTGCTTCGGGTTCACAAGGTGGTCCTTGTCGCGATGAGCCAGCAGGTAGGGATCGAAGCTCGGCAGCAGGCGAATCGAGGTTTGTGCCACCGGGCTGCCGTTTAGAACTGCCACGTCCTCCCGCAGCAAGAGACACCTCTTCCTGTCACCGGGAATCTCTGCCAGTTCGGATTCGAGCAAAGCGCGAAGCGGTTTCACCGCCTGCATGGGGATGCCCGACCAGTGGGCGAAGTCAGCCAGCGTAGCCGGCCCATAGGCGCGCAAATACTTGCGCAAGAGAGCACACTGCGCTTCACTCGGCGAGATCGGTTGCGGCTTCAGGTGAGGCAGCCATTGATCCACGCGAATGAAGGTGATTTCATTGCTCTCGCCCGATCCATAACAAATCAGCCCCTCCGCCACCGGCACCCGCACAATGCTCGAAACCTTTTCCATCCAGGCGCGCATGCGCTTGCTCACTTTGGGACGAACGGCGGCGGCGATGGCAGCCCTGCCTAACGGCCCTGATCTAAGGGCGTCCATGATCAATGGGGTGAGAGCTTCGCCTTCTTCGCGCGCGATGCCGCATCTGGCCATGACCCGCAGCACTGCAGCCACACGGCTTGATTTGAGCGCGGCGATGTAGAGCAGGAATTCATCGGCCGGGATGAAATGCAGCGTCTGGCGCATCAGGGATGTCTTGACCAGAGTGCGAGTCTTCCACAATGCTTTTTCGATCTCGGATCGTGTGATGGCGTGGTTGCGCGTCCAAAGCTGGAGATAGGCCGCCGACATGACCTGCGCCTGCACGCCGCACACATCACGGCAGATGGTGACCGCATCCTCGGGAGACTCATCCCAGAGGTGGTGGCGCCGCAGCCGGAAGCTTGAGATCGCCTCAATCCGAATTCGCGAGGGAGTTTTCCGCATTCAACACCAGTGCGCCTTGTGTGACACAGTGCGGGCGGCAGTAGGAGCCTTCAAGACGGTGCTGAATATACGAATCGTCCCCGACAGCCCTGGGAATAAATCGAGAGATCTTGCACGATCCACGTCGCTGCTCATGCCGGGCATCAGAACCCGGGACCGCTGGCTGGCGCTCGAGGACGAACAAGAACTCCGCCGAAGGCTCGATCTTTGGCACCACCCTGCATTCCGGTCTCTCCCCTCTAAACTCCTGACAGGCCTGCAGTCTACTCGTTGGTGGAAAAAGCAGTCTACACGTTAACCGAAAATGACAAGGCCGAAAGTCAGATTTCGGTGGCCTCTACGATCCTCGAAAGCGACCCCGAACCGATCAGCGCGATCAAACCGCAAACGCCGCCAGCCTTCGAGCACGTAGTTAAGACAAGCTTGCAGAAGAATCCAGAGGAGCGCTACCAGACCGCGCACGACATCAAGCTGCGCCGTGCATCTCCCGATATGCGGAGACCAATCCCCAAATGTACAGCCCAGCCAGAATCGCCAGGCACACCGTCGCAAGCCGCATGTAGCGATCGACCAATTGCGTTACCGACCACCCGTATACCGTGGTGAGCAGGCTGGGGTCAGAAAGGTTGACTCCTTCGATCTCTCCGAATGGAATATCTTCAGGCGGTCCTGACCATAGCAAGAAGACCTGCACGAAACTGATCGCTCCGATGGCCAGCAATCCCCAGCGCAGGCCCCAACTCTTATAGATTCCGCTCTCGCGAGGCGCGTAAAACGTCGCCATCAGGACTGTGCCCAGTACAAACGCTCCAGCATCCCCACCAAAAACAATCGAAGGTCCTGCCGGCAAACGGAGGAAAATCAGTTGCACGATGAGCATCGCGCCGGCAGCCCACAACAACCCCCGCCGCTCCGACTTCCATGAAAGAAATCCCCAATACAGAATGGCAGATGTGACCGCCAGCACGATCCACCAGGATCGTTCCTCGCCGTGCATCGTAACCCAGAGCATAGGAACTGCCCAGCGGCCCGTGAGCCAAGCGGTGATCGCGTGCCCACTTTCGTGCAGCACCATTGCGAGCATGCCCAGTGGCGAGCGTGCCACCAGGCGCGCCAGGACCAGTGCCAAAGGCAGAGCAAACACCCGGCACTTGAACTCCCAGAGCGTATCGTTTCGGAGCGCGTCGTTTCGCAATGGTAGAGCTACGTTTGGCGAAAACGCCCGAGTCTGGACCACCGCCGCCTCAACATTCGCCTGTTTCGCCGCTGACTCAAGCACTGCCAGGTAACGCGCAAAAATGATTCCGCACTTCAGGCACTCGGTCGTCTGCAGCGGATGATCGAATTGGCATTTGGGACAGCGCATCCTGATGGAGACCTGACCCATTGTATGAGCGGATCGCTGCAGACCTAGACACCCCTCAGTGTCGACAGAGATACCGGGACACTATCGCCAGAAGCGAGACCTCCGGCTTGCAGGGTGTCGTTTCCACTACCGTAGACTGGCCCGACCGCAAGTTGGCTGCCATCCGGGGCCAAACTACGCCTGGATCAAAACGGACGGGCGGTGCTGTTCGGTTGCGAGGGTGTCAAGGGCGATCCGTGATCACTACAAGCTAATGCTGACCCGAAGCGTTCGGCCTTCAACGACACGAATCAGGGGCTCAGCGGCCTAGCAGCAACCCATTTTCACGTCGCCGGCAGCGGTGAGCGGAGGACCGAAGGCCTCCTGCGGCGCGGGAGCGCCGTTCAGCACCGCGATCCAACGCCGAACCGCACTGAATACGACGAGAACCACGCCCACGATAAAGACGGTCATAAGCACTGAATCCAGATAGCCGGTAAACACCTGACCGGGCGTGGAGGTCAATGGCCAGAAAATGTTCCTGATCGAGAGCACTCCCGCGGTAAGCGTAGCAACACCCACGAAGCACATCGGAACCGCCGTAATCCATGCATATTTCTGCTTGCCCATGTTAATGAGGAAGGTGGTCGTCACCGCCAGTGCGATGGTTGCCAGCAACTGGTTCCCGGTTCCGAACAACGGCCATATCGTGGAAATACTTCCCGTGTAGATCAGGTATCCCCAGCCGAGAACCACCAGGGAACTGGTGATCAAATTTCCCAAGAGCCAGGCGCTGTTGCCGAATGGCTTGTGCACTTTGCCCATGAGTTCCTGCAGGACGTAGCGGGCCACGCGGGTCCCGGTGTCCACCGTAGTCAGGATGAAAAGCGCTTCAAACATGATGGCGTAGTGATACCAGTACCCCATCAGGCGATCCATCCCAGGCAGGCCACGGAAAATTTGTGCCATGCCGACAGCGAGTGAAACCGCCCCTCCCGTCCGCCCCGCCAGTTTCTCCCCAACTTCGCGGGAGAACATATCGAGGTTGACCGTGTTCAGACCCAGGTGGCTGAACACCGCCGGCGTGGTGTTGATGGCAAAGTAGTCGCCCGGATACATGGAGCAGGCGGCAATGAGAGCCAGCAAACCCACCAGCGACTCGCAAATCATGGCTCCATATCCAATGAAGCGAGCGTCTGTTTCCTTGTCCAGCATCTTGGGCGTGGTGCCGGAAGCCACCAGCGAGTGAAAGCCCGAGATCGCACCGCACGCGATGGTCACAAAAAGGAACGGGTAGAGATTTCCCTTGATGATCGGTCCGCCGCCATGAACGAACTGCGTGAAGTTTGGAAATTTGATGTTGGGATGTACCACGAAGACGCCAAGGATCAGGACGGCGATCGTGCCCAACTTGACATAGGTTGAGAGATAGTCGCGCGGTTCCAGTACCAGCCAGACGGGAAGAACCGACGCCACCAGGCCGTAGATGGCCATAAGGTACGTGATCTGGTGAGGAGTAAAGGTAAGCGCTCTGGCCAATCCGGTCTGAGCGACCCAGTGCCCGGCGATCACGCTGCCGATCAAAAGGACGACGCCAAAATGCTGGGGCCGGTGACGGTTATCCTCCCGGCATGGCTTTTGAACATCCACCATCCCATGACGATGGCGATGGGGATGGTCATGCCGATGGTGAAGACGCCCCAGGGACTATTCGACAGCGCGTTGACCACTACGATGCCGAGGCCGGCGAGCGTGACCAGCAGAATAAAGAGGACGGCGACCATCGCCACCAAGCCGGCGAAGGGGCTGATCTCAGTGCGGGCAACATCCGCTAAGGAGCGTCCGCGATGGCGCACCGACGCCACCAGCACGGTGAAGTCCTGCACACACCCGGCCAGAACCGCACCCACCAGCAGCCAAAGAAAGCCCGGCGCAAACCCGAACTGCGCGGCCAGCGTCGGCCCCACCAGCGGACCGGCTCCCGCGATGGCCGCGAAGTGGTGTCCGAACAGCACCCATCGGGGCGACGCAACATAGTTATGCCCGTCTGCGTAAGTGTGCGCCGGAGTGGTGCGCCGATCGTCGAGCGCCAGAGCCTTCGCGGCAATGAACGCGCTGTAGTAACGGTAGGCAAGGGCGTAGACGCACAGCGCAGCCAACAAAACCGGGAAGGTACTCATGCTCGCTCCGGAGCTCGCAGGTAGCAGCCAATCCTGCCAGCCCAATCGCCCGCATCCTACACCCATCGCGGAATCCCGCACAATGGCTTGCGTGGCACGAAATACACGCTACAATGTCGGGCACCGACCGCTGCCGGAACCGAAAGGATCGAGCATGCACATGCCACCAGAGAAGGAGGCAGCAGTTCAGGAACAGGGCCTGGTCCGTTTTGGACTGGGGCTCGCCAACTGGAGTGAACGCTGGTTCCCGGATCCGCTGATTTTTGCCCTGCTGGGAATCGTGGTGATCTTTGTGGCCGGCCTTTTGCTTCATCAAAGTCCAGCCAAACTGGCCATTCAGGGTGGGAAGAACTTCTGGACTCTGGTGCCTTTCACCATGCAGATGGTGATGATCATCGTCGGGGGATACGTGGTTGCCTCGACGCCAATCGTATATCGCGCAATTCGCGGCTTGGCTGGGATCCCGCAAACGCCGAGGGGAGCAGTTGCCATGGTTGCGCTTTTTTCCATGCTGACGTCGCTGATCTCCTGGGGCTTGAGCCTGATTTTCAGCGGACTCTTTGTCCGGGAACTGGCTCATCGCGTCAGGGGACTGGACTACCGCGCTGCTGGCGGTGCTGCATATCTTGGTCTGGGAGCCGTCTGGGCGATGGGGCTGTCTTCTTCCGCCGCGATGCTAATGGCGACCAAGTCCGCCATACCGCCGTCACTGTTCAGCATCAGTGGCCTGATCCCACTCACGCAAACCCTGTTCCTGTGGCAAAGCATCGCGACCACGGCGATCCTGATCGTGCTCTCGGTGCTGATCGCATACTTGTCCACGCCCTCGCCGGAGAACGCCAGAACTGCTGAGTCGTATGGCATTCAATACGAGCCGATTCGCTCCAGCCTCGAGGTCAGGGGCAAACCCGGCGAGTGGCTGGAATACAGTCCGCTGCTGACGGTCCTGGTTGCGGCACTGCTGTGTTATTACCTGGTGGATGTCTTCCGCACCTCCCCGCAAGGCGCCCTGGCAGCGCTGGACCTTAATACTTACAACCTCATGTTCATCACAGTTGGGCTTTTCTTGCACTGGCGGCCAAAGCGCTTTATGCGTGCCGTCGTGGAGTGCATTCCAGCCACCGGCGGCGTGCTGATCCAGTTCCCATTTTACGCAGTGATCTTCGGGATGATCACGGGAACGGGCATCGCCGATTCGCTGGCAAAACTTTTCGCCTCGGTCAGCACCCACGGCACCTATCCTTTGCTGGTGGCGATGTATTCGGCCGTGCTCGGCATTTTTATTCCTTCCGGCGGCAGCAAATGGGTCATCGAAGCGCCGTATGTTCTCCAGGCCGCAAATCTGCACCGGGTACATCTGGGCTGGGTGGTGCAGATCTACAACGCGGCGGAAGCGCTGCCCAATCTGGTGAATCCCTTCTGGATGCTGCCTCTGCTGGGCATATTGAAATTGAAGGCGCGCGATATTGTGGGATATGGAGTGCTGCAGTTAATCGTTCATATCCCGGTCGTGTTCTTCCTGTGCTGGTTGTTTGCCCGCTACATTCCGTACCTGCCGCCCATGAAATAGCAGGTGGAGCCAGCGGCCCCCGCGGGCTTTCCAGGCAACGGTTCCGCGAGACCTCAAAAGACTGATTGGAACGCTCCCGGTCGAAGAGGGCACAGCAACCGCGGCCTCGGGACACCAGGCCTTCGACTGTTTCGGCCGAGCACTCGCCGGGGCCCGTGCTGGGCTGAATTCTGCGGCGTTGATTTACGCAACCTTGGTAGGATCTAGACCGGTTTTGCTGACCAGGTCCTTGTCTGCACCCTCTGAGCGTCGGTCTCGATGCGGCGCGGTGCGGGGCTGGCCAGTGCTGAGCTCACATTTCTCTCCAGGTTTGGCGCCACACGTGCGGCAACGAACGGAAAGGGCTTGGTCTTTTTTGGCCTTCATAGGCGGATGATGAACCGCTGCGCGGAAAATGGCTGATCAATTTTGACCAGTTTGCAACCCCACTTTGTTGAATACTCAAAGGTATACCAGTTCCATCCATCGTCATTGCTTGCGGCCCTGCTTGGAAGGGGTCTCATGCAGCAATTGTTCTCACCAGAGGTTAGGGAAAATGGCAATACCCATCACAGTGTTTCCAAATCGGGCCTTGGAAGTCGTCAGTTCTCGCCCGCGGGTGGGAGAGAGAAAGTCAGCGACCGCTGCGCGGTTGCAACCGAAGCCATCGCTGCCCAGTCGAATTGCGGTGATCGGGAATTATCTTCCGCGGCAATGCGGAATTGCTACGTTCACCACGGACTTGTGCGCGGCCATTGCAGCAGAGTACGGCACGGCTCGACTGTTGGCACTCCCGGTCAACGACACCGAGCCAGGATATGACTATCCCGCACGTGTGCGATGGTCGTTGGCCCAGGACGACTTGAAAACCTATCAGGAAGCGGCTGACTTTCTGAACTTTAACAATATCGACATGGTGTGCCTGCAGCACGAGTACGGAATCTTCGGCGGCGCGGCCGGAAGCCATATTCTGCATCTGCTCCGCGGCTTGAAAATGCCCGTGGTGACCACGCTGCACACGGTTCTCCGCGGGCCAGACCCGAACCAGCTGATGGTGATGGAAGAGATCGCAGAACTCTCGGACCGCCTCATCGTCATGAGCCAGCTCTCATCCCAGATATTGCAAGAAACCTTCAAGGTTCCCGGCAGCAAGATCGACATGGTTCCACACGGCGTTCCGGACCTGCCATTTTTGGATCCTAATTTCTATAAAGACAGATTCGGTGTGGAAGGGAAAGCGGTGCTGCTCACGTTCGGCCTACTCTCGCCTAACAAGGGAATCGAAAACGTGATTGAGGCGCTGCCGCAGATTCTGTCCAGACACAAGAATGTCGTTTACATCGTTGCCGGAGCCACCCATCCTCATGTACTCCGCCGCGAGGGTGATCAGTATCGAGCCAGCTTGCAAGCCCTGGCGAAGCAAGTGGGGGTGGAGTCGCAGGTGATGTTCCACGACCGCTTTGTCAGTCCGGAAGAGATGGTCGAGTTCATTGGCGCCGCGGACATTTACATCACTCCTTACCGGCACGAGGCGCAAGTAGTTTCCGGAACGCTGGCCTATGCACTCGGTGCGGGCAAAGCGATCATCTCGACTCCATATTGGTACGCCATTGAGCTATTAGACGACCGGCGGGGCGCGCTGGTCCCCTTCCAAAATCCCGATGCGATTGCCCAAAAGACGATCGAGCTCTTGGATACTCCCGCGATACGCCATGCCATGCGCAAACGCGCTTATCTGTTCGCGCGACAGATGATTTGGAAAAGAGTTGCGCAAGGCTACATGGAAAGTTTTGCCCGCGTGCGCAGTGACCGTATGGAAAATCCACAAGCTCAGCTCTTGGCCCGCGTTGCTCACAAATCGCTGAATCAGCTGCCCGAATTAAACGTCAATCACGTAAATGCGCTGACCGACGACACGGGGATGCTGCAGCACGCGATCTTCACCGTCCCTAATCGGGGAGAAGGCTATAGTACGGACGACAATGCGCGCGCACTCATCTTTACGGTAGTACTGGACCGACTCGGCCGCGACCAACCCGGAATGGACGGTCTCGGAAAAGCCGAGTCAGTCAACCCAGACTGGGCTTCCCGTTATTTAGCATTCCTGGAACACGCCTTCGATGCAAAGAAGAAACGGTTCCGGAACTTCCTCGGTTACGACCGTCGCTGGGTGGAAGATCAGGGATCGGAGGATTCTCACGGCCGCGCGTTGTGGGCTCTGGGGACGGTTTTAGCTCGGTCCGCAAATCATGGATTGAGAGGTGCTGCCGGGCGTTTGTTCGAGTTCTCCCTGCCAGCAGCGGTCGAATTCCACAGTCCTCGGGCCTGCGCCTACACCATGCTCGGAATTCAGGAGTACCTCCATTCCTACCCCGGAGACCGGGATGCGCAGCGCGTACGATTCGCCTTGGCTCGAAGATTGCTGGATATGTATCAGAAGATCCGACGTCCGGGCTGGGAGTGGTTTGAAGATATTCTTGCCTACGGAAACGCCAGGCTGTCCCAGGCGATGCTGCTGGCGGGATCGGCGTGCTCGAATAAACATATGCTTTCGGCCGGACTTGATTCGCTGGATTGGCTTATGAAGGCGCAGTCCTGTCAGACCAACGGCCACTTCGTACCCATCGGCTCGCAAGGGTTTTACCGCCAAGGCGGTGCACCGGCTCGATTCGATCAACAACCAATTGAAGCTGCTGGCGCGGTTGCTGCGTGTCTCGAAGCCTATCGCGTAACAGGGGACGGCCGCTGGCGCAGTT
>Ga0302324_100008264_pt1 | contig 22000 bp, 20 predicted proteins | sample Palsa_T0_1_FD_201949 | JGI IMG/M metagenome (GOLD analysis project Ga0302324, IMG submission 201949) | Peat permafrost microbial communities from Stordalen Mire near Abisko, Sweden - Palsa_T0_1 | ecosystem: Environmental > Terrestrial > Soil > Palsa > Peat permafrost | place: Sweden: Abisko...
AGCTTGAGCTTCTCGACCGTCTCCTCGCTCAACTCCTCGTTGCATTGCACCAGCACTTCGCCGGTGGTCGAATCGACCACGTCATGTGCCGAGACGCGGCCGACCACGTCTTCGGGAGCGATCGGAATCTCGCTGATTTTTGCCGCTTCAAGCTGGCGTACGATCGCCTTGTTGAACTTGCGGCCTTCCTTAGCGATGATCTCGCCGTTCTTGTCCTTGATATCGCGGGTAATTCGCGATCCGAGCAGCTGGGTCGGGATAAACTCGCGCGCGAGCTGCTTCGAGTCGAGGATGATGACGTCTTTTTTGTAGTAGTAGTTGAGCAGATCCTCGGTGGTCATGCCGAGCGCGCGCAAAGGCACCGTCGCCGGAAACTTGCGCCGCCGGTCGATGCGCACGTAGAGCACGTCGCGCGGGTCGAACTCGAAATCGATCCAGCTCCCGCGATACGGAATCACGCGCGCCGAATAAAGCAGCTTGCCGGTCGAATGGGTGCGGCCCTTGTCGTGCTCGAAGAACACTCCGGGCGACCGATGTAACTGCGAGACGATAACCCGCTCGGTGCCGTTGACCATGAAGGTCCCGTTCGGCGTCATCAGGGGAATCTCGCCGAAATAGACCTCCTGCTCCTTGACGTTCTTGATCGATCGGCGGCCGCTCTCGACGTCCCAGATCACCAGCTGGATCTTGACTTTGAGCGGCGCGGCATAGGTCATGCCCCGCTGATGGCATTCCTCGACGTCATACTTCGGCACGCCGAGCTCGTAGCTGACGAACTCGAGCGACGCGGTTTCGTTGAAATCCTTAATCGGAAATACCGACTTGAAAACCGCCTGCAACCCTTCGTCCTTGCGCTCCTCGGAGGTGACATCCGCCTGCAGAAAGTCCTGGTAGGAACGCTTCTGAATCTCGATCAGATTCGGAATATCAATGATCTTCTTGATCTTGCCGAAGGAGCGGCGAAGGCGAAGGTTACTGGTGACCTGCGACTGCTGGGCCATTTCTACCTCATCCGGCATTCGGCGCCGTTACGGATCGCCATGCAAAGCAATGAATCAAAGGGCGCGCTGCCGCTAAAGGCCGCACGCCCCCGCAATTACGATTAGTCTGAAAGTGCACACACATGGGCGCGCACGGATTTTCCGCGATCGCCCCGCCAACTCGATTTCGCCGGTAAATGTGTGCCAAATACCCGCCGGATCCTACTTCAGTTCGACCGATCCCCCGACCTCTTCAATCTTCTTCTTGACGTCTTCGGCTTCGGCCTTGTTGACGCCTTCCTTGACCGCCTTGGGCGCGCCATCGACCAGGTCCTTGGCCTCCTTGAGGCCGAGTCCGGTAAGTTCGCGAACGACCTTGATCACCTGGATCTTCTTGTCGCCCGCCGCCGTCAGGATAACGCTGAATTCATCCTTTTCTACCGCCGGAGCCGCCGCCGCGCCGGCCGCCGGAGCGGCAGCAACCGCCATCGGAGCCGCAGCCGATACGCCCAGTTCCTCTTCGAGCTCCTTAACGAGCGCCGCCGCGTCCAGCAGACTCAGGTTCTTCAGATAATCCTTGACCTGGTCGCGGTTGAGCTGTGCTGCTTCTGACATTTCTCTTTCTCTCCTTGTACTCGCGGCTCGTTGGGCGATGTGGGAGCGCCCTCGACTAACCGAAATTTGCCGAATATTTGCCGAAAATTTGTCCGATTACTCTATCGAATCTCTAAATCCTGACTCACATTGCCGAACCGCAGCCGATTCCGTTTCCAGCATGCCGTCGCGCAACGCTTCCAAATGACCACCGGCCCTTATGATTGAGGGGCCTCGGTGCCAGCTGCGGCCACCGGCGGCGCGCCAGCCTCTGCGGCGGCCGGCTCGGACGCCGCCGCAGGCGCCTTTTCGCCTGCCTTGCGGCCAATCGCATCGATCACGCGCGCGACCATCGAGCCCGGCTCGTTGAGCAGCCGCACCAGTTGGCTGGCCGGGGCTTGCAGCAGGCCCAGCAATTGCGCGAGTATCACCTCGCGCGGCGGCAGGCTCGCGAGCGCATCGATCTCTTCGGGGGTGAGCGGTTTACCATCCAGAACGCCGCCGCGCACCTTGAACTTCTCGCCCAGGTCCTTGAACGAACTGACCGTCTTGGCCAATTCGACCGGATCGGCGTAACTCAGGATAAGGCCGACCGGCCCTCCCAACTGACCGTCGAGGGCCGCGAAGCCGGTGTCCTTGATCGCGAGCCGCAGCAGCGTGTTCTTGGTGACGCGGAACTCGCCGCGAACCGCCCGAATCCGCCGGCGCATATCATCGGACTCGCCCGCGCTCATGCCTTTATATTCCGATACGAGTGCGATACTCGCGCGGCCGAAGTTCTCGGCCAGTTCCGCTACCATCGCGCCCTTTTCTTCCTTTTTCATGCCAATCTTCCAGTCTTTTCCCGCAAACCCATCCAGTCGCAAACTCCGCCTGAGCGCCTAGGCTGCTACCGCGACCCGCGTGGCCGTGGTCGGATCGACCCGGACACCGGGACCCATGGTGGACGTAACCGCCACGCTTTTGACGTAATTGCCCTTCGCGCTGGACGGCTTGGCGCGGACAATCGCGTCAAGCAGGGCATGCGCGTTTTCGCTCAACTTGGCCTCGCCAAAGCTGATTTTGCCGATTCGTGCATGGACCACACCGGCCTTATCGACGCGATAATCGACCTTACCCGCTTTGACTTCGGCGACCGCCTTGGCGACGTCGAAGGTCACAGTGCCGACGCGCGGATTCGGCATCAGGCCGCGAGGACCGAGAATTTTGCCGATACGGCCCACGGAACCCATAATATCCGGGGTCGCGATAACGCGATCGAAGTCGAGCCAGTTTTCTTCCTGGATCCGCTTGATTATGTCGTCACCGCCGACGAAATCGGCGCCCGCTTCGCGCGCTTCGCGTTCCTTCTCGCCCTTGGCCAGGACCAGCACCCGCGCCACCCGGCCGGTGCCGTTGGGCAATACGACCGTGCCGCGCACGTTCTGATCAGCCTGCCGCGGATCGACCCCCAGGCGCACCGCCAATTCGACCGTTTCGTCGAACTTGGCAATCTTGTTGCCGACCACGATTTGCAACGCCTCTTCGAGCGGATAGTGCTTGTCCGGGTCGATTCGTTTCGTCGCTTCGCGATATTTCTTGCCTGCCATCTTAACTAACCGCCCTGCCTGAAGTCCTCAATAACCCCTGTTCGGGTGCCCTTTGCGCGATTTCTTTGGTCCCAAGCCCGTCCGCCTGATTTACCGCCCCGGCCACGTCAGCAGGCGTCCCATCCATCGCCGCCCTGAAGCCCAGCCCCCTTTAGTCGATTACGTCGATTCCCATTGAGCGCGCGGTGCCTGCCACGGAACGCATCGCGGCGTCAAGATCGCTGGCCGTGAGATCCTTGATCTTGGTCTGGGCGATCTCTTCGATCTGCTTTTTTGAGACCTTGCCGACTTTAATCTTATGCGGCGTGGCCGAACCCTTTTCGATTCCCGCCGCACGCTTCAGCAGCACGGGAGCGGGCGGACTCTTGGTCACGAAAGTGAACGAGCGGTCGGCATAGACCGTGATAATCACCGGGATCACCAGGCCTTGCATATTCTGGGTCGCCGCGTTGAAGGCCTTGCAGAATTCCATAATATTGACGCCGCGCTGACCAAGCGCCGGCCCCACCGGAGGCGATGGATTAGCCGCGCCGGCCGGAATTTGCAATTTGATCTGCCCGGTTACTTTCTTTGCCATCTAACTTGTCTTTCCCGAGAATCAGCCACGCCGCCGCAACTGCTGGATCGCGCTTAAACGCACGATCTGGCGCCGGGCCGGACGAATTTAGGACTTCTCCACCTGTACAAAATCGAGTTCAACCGGGGTCGCACGGCCAAAAATCGAGATCAGCACGCGGACCTTGCCTTTTTCGGGCCGAACTTCCTCGACTGTCCCGTTGAAATCCTGAAACGGCCCGTCAACGACTTTCACTGCCTCGCCGACTTCAAACAGCACCTTCGGCTTGGGCCGCAGCGCGCCCTCTTCCATCTGCTGCTTGATCGCCTCGACTTCGGAGGCCGGGACCTCCGGAGGCGACGTGGAATGACCCACGAAACCGGTCACCTTGGGCGTGTCCTTGACGACGTGCCAGGTCTCTTCGTCAAGTTCCATATTCACGAAGATATAACCCGGGAAGAATTTGCGGTTCGAGACTTTCCGCTGGCCGCCCTTGCCGAGTTCCTGCACACGCTCTAGCGGCACTACGACATCGCCGAACTTTTCGCCTACCGCCCGCGTATCTTCGTGCTGCTTGAGCGATCGCACGCGTTCCTCGAGCGCCGCCTTGGCCTTCTGCTCGAAACCCGAATAGGTATGCACGACATACCATTTTTTGCCCGCGCCGAGGTTGGGCTCGATGATTGCTGCGTCTGGCATCTGAGGCATTTAGACGTGGAGGGGCTTGCGCGACGGCAAATTTCCCGGTTGAATTTCTTGCATCATCGAATAATCTGACGAACGAAACCCTTGGCGCCCATGTCGATAAGCCCTAACCATAACGCCAGAACCATCACCAGGCCTACCACTACCAAGGTCGCTTGCAACGTTTCCTTGGGCGTTGGGAAGTGGACCTTGCCAAGTTCGGTCCATGATTCCTTAACAAAACTGGTGCCCTGAGTGAGGTAACTTTTCAGACTATCCATATTAGCCGGCTTTTACAAGCGAACATAACACATTTTTGCGCTTTTTTGGCGGGTCAGGCAGGACTCGAACCTGCAACCTACGGATTTGGAGTCCGCCGCTCTGCCAATTAGAGCTACTGACCCTCTGCTTTTTCTCAATCTAAATGCGCCGGGCGCCTCATATGCGCATGCGCAAGCCCATTAAGCCCCTAACCTTACTCCTTGACGCGCTTTTCTTCCGCCTGCCCGGAACCATGAGCCCGCTCAGACCTTGGTTTCCTTATGCATCGTATGGCCTCGGCAGCTCGGACAGAATTTTTTGATCGCGAACTTCTCCGTCTGGCGCTTCTTGTTCTTGCTGGTGGTGTAATTACGGCGCTTGCAACCGTCGCATGCCAATCCGATTAAATCTCTCATTTTCGAACCTGCCCGTTATCGCTTCTCAATGACTCGACAACCTTACTTCGCGAATTCATCCAATCTTGTTCAACCGTTGACCAAACCCCGCCCGCGAACAACCGCTGATACTGTGAAAGCCCACGACGGGAATCGAACCCGTGACCTCTTCCTTACCAAGGAAGTGCTCTACCGGCTGAGCTACATGGGCATCGTCCATGCCTGCCTGAACGCCTCCGGACCCGAAAACTGGAGCGGGAAACGGGATTCGAACCCGCGACCCCGAGCTTGGAAGGCTCGCGCTCTACCAACTGAGCTATTCCCGCTCCCCGGGGCAAGGTCGAAGTAATTGGTGGAGAGGGGAGGATTCGAACCTCCGTAGGCGTAAAGCCGTCAGATTTACAGTCTGATCCCTTTGGCCGCTCGGGAACCTCTCCATTCAAATCCCCCATCGGGCCAAGCCGATGGCGAGAATCGAACTCGCAACCTACTGATTACAAATCAGTTGCTCTACCGTTGAGCTACATCGGCGCTGAGTCTGGTCGAAACGTCCTCTTTATTCTGCCGGGTCGCTCAAGTCAATAAAAGGGCCCGCTGATTTACCTTGGGAAGCTCCTTCAAAGCGGCCTCGCTAGCCTAAGCGAATGGAGCGGCGCCCGCAACCGCCCACCATTGGATCGCGGTATTTGAGCGCGGCTTCTATACCGCGGATTGCATATCAATAGCGTTTACCGTACTCGATGGACAGCGGCGTCGTACTCAAAATGGAGACCGGCCATGGATAACTTCTCGCACAAGTTCGTGCAGACCAACGGCATCCGGATGCATTACGTCGAGCAGGGCGCCGGCCCGCTGGTCGTCCTATGCCATGGCTTTCCCGAATCCTGGTATTCCTGGCGTCATCAGATAACCGCCCTGGGCGAGGCGGGCTTTCACGTCGTCGCCCCCGACCAGCGCGGCTATGGCCAGACCGATCGCCCCGAACCGGTCGCCGCCTACAACACGCTGCTCCTGGCCGGCGATATCGTCGGCCTCGTCAATGCCCTTGGCACGAAATCCGCCGTCGTCTTCGGCCACGATTGGGGTGCGCCCGTCGCCTGGTATGCCGCCCTGCTGCGACCAGATTTGTTCCCCGCGATGGGCTTGTTGAGCGTCCCCGGCTTTCCCCGAACTCCGACGCGCCCGAGCCTCGCGGCCAAGGCGGCCTTCGGCGACCAGGTCTTCTATCAGCAATATTTCCAGCAGGTTGGCAAGGCCGAGAGCGATTTCGCCAAGGATCCGCGGCGCGCCTTGCTCGGTTTTCTCTATGCGCTCTCCGGCGAGGCTCACGGCGCCGACAAGTGGCGTTTCGCCTTCGGTCCCAACGAGACCATTCTCGACAGTTTCAAGGTGCCGGAAAAACTGCCCACGTGGTTGAGCGAAGCCGACCTCGATTTCTATACCAACGAGTTCAAGCGCACCGGTTTCACCGGCGGCCTCAACTGGTATCGCAATATCGACGCGACCTGGGAAATCACCGGTTTTCTGGACGGCGCGCGGATCACACAGCCGTCGCTATTCATCACGGGAGATCAGGATCCGGTTATCGTCATGTACGCCGAATGGTACAAAAAGGTCGCTGAACTGCTGACCAACTTGCGCGTCAACGTGACCCTGCCCGGTGTCGGCCACTGGACGCAGCAAGAGCGTCCCGCCGAGGTCAGCCGCCTGATGATCGAGTTCCTGAAGGGCCTGCCGAAATAGTCAATCGCGCACTGACTATCTCCAGCACTGATTCTTTCGCCGCGATAGCTATTCCTCGCCGAAAAAACGGCGCCGCACGGCTTCGTCGAACGGCAGGTCGGGACCGCTGAAGCCATGGTCGGGGATGCGCGTCAGATCTGCCGCGATTAACGGCATCGCGCGCGTACGCATTTCATCGTTGATTGGACCCGGCTCGATAAACATCTGGAAGGCCCAGTCCTCCGTTGTGACCATCGCATGGAAATAGCGATCGCGGGCACTCGCATAAGCGTTTCCCGCCGCCTCCCAATCATCGGTGGTAAGCAGTGCAGTGCTGAGCACACGCGCATCGCGCAGCGTCAGGCTCATCCCCTGGCCCCAGGTCGGATCGCTCGAACCCGCCGCGTCGCCAATCAGCGCGAGACCCTCGCGATACGGGTGATCGACCCACGTTTCGGTCATGTCGAAACTGGCTAGCGGACCGACCGGACGGGCGTCCGCGTAGGTGTCCCCCGGGATTCCCGTCTGCCCGCAGGCATGGGCGAAGCGGCTAATCGCTGAATCCCCCTGCAATCGCCCCACGTCGCTTTCGCCGTACATCAGGTAGGCGCGCACCCGGCGATCGCCCTGCGGAAAGAGGTATGCGGCGCGGCCCAGCATGGGATTCAACATCGACAGCGCAGTGTCATCGGGGACCGCGACATTATCGAGCAGGACGCCAGCGCCGAGCAGGCGTTGCCGCCCGCGCTTGACCGAAAACTCGCCCCAGTTGCGGCCGCTCGAACTGCGTCCGTCGGCGCAGATCACCAGGCGAGCGGTCACGTCGCGCACGACGTCTTTGCTCTCGATCGATACCGACGGCGCCTTGCCGGGGCCAACGTGGGTGACCTTGACGCCGCGCATCACTTCCGTGCCGGCCGCCTCCGCCGCGTCGAGAATCACCTCCTGCATGGAGGCGTGATAGAAAGTGAGCGCACCCATTTTTTGCGGCGTGGTGGTCCTCAGGTCGCGCATGAAGCCGGCGAAGCTGAAGTACGGCTGCCGATGAGCGCATTTTTCGATCAGCAGGTCGTACAGTCCAAGCTTCTGAGCCTCGGCGCATCCCCACGGCGCCAGCCATTCTCCGCGGATACGATCCTTGAAGGTTTCCTCGCGCTCCGTCACGAGTACGCGCAAGCCCTTCTCCGCGAGGACCTTCGCCACCGACGCACCCCCGATACCGCCGCCCACGGTGATTACATCGTAGTCGTAGTTCGCCATCGCATCGCCTCTACGGATCCTGAAATCGTTGACTGCTTCAGTAATAGTCAACGCCGATCGGAGGCCCGAACGCAATCCTTATTTCGAACGCGGGATCGACCAGCAACTGCTCAGGTGCTTCATACCGATTCGCGGATAATAGGCTTCCGCGGCGGGCGCGGCCACGAGAATCAGCGTGGCGCATCCACCGGCACACGCACGCGTCTCATCGATCAGGCGTTTGCCAACCCCCAGTCGTTGATAAGCAACGTCCACCGCCAAGTCCGACAGGTAGCAGCTATACGCAAAATCGGTGATGGCGCGGGAGACTCCAATCAGCCGCCCGTCCGCACGCGCCGTCGCCACGATATCGGCGTTGCGTAACATCCGATCGAGCCGCTCGAGATCATCGGCGGGGCGTCGTTCCGCAAGCGTCGAGGCAATCAGAACCTGGCGAAATTCCTCCGCCGATAAATCTGGCTCGATCGCATACTGGATCACATTTCATCTCCATTACCGCCTGACTTGCTGCCGACCCGAGCATCGCGAGCGTCAGGGATAAAGGGAAGTCTGAAACCTTGGTAAGGTTTCAGTATCTTAGGGAACCGCAGTTCTTAGTTCTTCGACCACCATCCCCGCCTCTAAGATTCTTTGTTTTTGCGCGCCTCGCGGATGCTCAGAGTCTTAATATGCGCAGGTCGCAGACTCCTTTGCTCGTTGCGCTGCGCTACACTAGTGAGCTCGCTTCGACTTCGGCTCCGCTCGTGTCACCGAAACGCCGGGATCACCTTGCTCGCGAACAACTCGAGATGCGGCTGCGCCCATCGCGCCGGAAGTCCCGGCGGCAACGTCCACGAGTAGTAATGCGTCACTGGCGCATGCGCCGCGTACTCACGAATCATTTTAATACACGTATCGACATCATGGACCTGCAGGATGCCACTTTCGCGCAAATGCGTCCGGTCGCGCAGATGCGGAAAGCCGGCTGTCGGATCGCCCGACTTCGAGATCCACTCCGAGTAGTCATTCACCTGGTGGATTACATGGTCGGCGGCTTCATTCCAGGTCTTTTCCGGGTCGTTCGATGGAATCAGCCAGAAATGCCCACCGGCCAGACGCACGTTGTTCACCGGCTTGCCCAGCTTCTTCAGTTCTTCGACAAATTGATCATGTGCCGCTTTGAGCGGGCCCACTCCGATGAAGCCGTCGGCATATCTGGCCGCTCGCCGCAGCGCTGGCGGCGTAAATCCTCCCACCCAGATCGGCGGGCGAGGCTTTTGGATCGGCTCGGGCGTGATCCGCACGCGATTGACTTCGTAATACTTGCCCTTGAAAGTGAGCGTCTCGCCCTCCCATAGCCGCCGAATGATTTCGAGGCCTTCGTTGGTCCTTCCGCCCCGCTCTTTCTTCAAAGTCGCAAACCCCTCGAATTCCTCGAGCTTGTAACCCGTGCCGACACCCAGCTCGAAGCGGCCTCCCGAAATCACATCGACGGTAGCCGCATCTTCAGCCAGCCGCACCGGGTTATGAAACGGCAGCAGCATCACCGCCGTGCCGATTCGGATCGTCCTGGTGCGCGACGCGATCGCCGCCGCGATCGGCAACAGCGCCGGCGAGTAGCCATCCTCGATGAAGTGATGTTCCGACAGCCAGACGTCGTCGAAGCCGTGCTGCTCGCCCCATTCGATCTGATCGATGATCTCGCCGTATAGCTGATCGGACGGCTGCTTCCACTGCGGCGGATTGCGGAAGTCGTACCACAGTCCGAAGCGGAGTTTGCCGGTTTGATTCGTACTCATAGTGCTCCCCTTCCTCGTGTTCTTAGTCCTGCGCCTTCATCCACTCGGCGGCGCGCTCGCCAATCATGATGCAGGTCAGGTTCGTATTCGCGCGCACGATATTCGGCATCACCGAGGCATCCACTACGCGCAACCCTTCGACGCCGCGCACGCGGCAGTATTGATCAACTACCGCCTCCCGGTCAGAGTCCGGCCCCATCTTCACCGTACTCGTCGGATGATAGATCGTGCCGCAATTGTTCCGCACAAAATCGGCCGTCGCGCTGTCCGAGGCAACGATCTCGCGCGTGATACCGACGAACTCCTTGACGTATGGAACGAAGCGCGCGCTGTTCATCAGGCGCCACGCGATTCGCACGCCTTCGACCATCCGCCGCAGGTCCTCAGGATGCCCGACGTAGTTCAGGTCGATATCAGCCGGAATGTTGGGATCGGCGCTGCGCAGACTCACCCGCCCACGCGCATGGGGGCGCTGCAATCCCGGCGTCACCGCGATAACCGGCACCGGCAAATCGAGTTCCGAACCGACCCACAGCGATTTGTCGAAATACGTGAATATGTACATCTGCATGTCATTGAACTCGTTCGACCCGCTCGCCGTGTAGCGGATGCCGATCGGGTTGGTGACGTTGGAATCATGCGGCACGCCAGGCGCTGGAATCGCCGAGACGGGAACGAGCACGTGATCGATAAGGTTGCGCCCGACTGCGGGCGCGTCGAATACCGTTTTGATGCCCAGGCCTTCCAGTTCCTCACGCGCCCCGATCCCCGATCGCATCAGGATGACGGGCGAATTGATCGCGCCGGCTGAGAGCGTCACACGGCGCGCGCGGATCGTCTGGACCACGCCGCCGCATTCCACCTCGACTCCGGTCGCCCGTCCGCCTTCGACGATCACGCGATGCGTAGTGGTAAATGGCCGAATCGTCAGGTTGAGCCGATGCCGCGCCGGATTCAGATATCCGATCGCCGTCGATACGCGGATACCGTCGCGGCGATTGCGCGGCCACGGACCCACCCCGGTCGATCGCGGATCGTTATGATCCCAGACCTCGGCATACCCTTGATCGCGGCACGCATCATTGAAGGCGCGGTTGATCGGCTGCCAGGAGTCCGGGCGGGGCCGTTCAATCCAGATCGGGCCGTTCGCGCCGTGAAAATCGCCCGGCGCGTCACGATCGTTCTCGAGCTTGCGATAAAATGGCAGGACTTTCGCAAAGCCCCATTCGGAGTTGCCCCACGCGGCCCACTCGTCGAAATCCTCAGGCGTTCCGCGCAGCGCAATATGACCGTTGACGGCAGAACATCCGCCGGTGACCTTGCCGCGCGGATACGCGATCTCGCGATCGCCGACGGCCTTCGCCACGAAGCCCCAATCGTGCGGCCCCGCCGAAATCCAGGTATGCAGCAAATCGGCTGGAGTTTGATCGACCGCTGGATAGTCCGCGCCCGCCTCGATCAGCATCACGTTGCGGGCGGGATCTTCGCTCAGCCGTGCCGCCAGAACCGCTCCGGAAGATCCGGCGCCGACCACGAGGTCATCGTATTCCATGTGGGCCATGGCCTCCTCATCCGCGTTGACAGGATGGCCGATCCATAGTCCCGCACGTCAGCGGCTGCAACAGCCTCACATCTTTGCGGCTTAGCGAAGCGCTCGAAAGAACGTACGAATGTCCTTGACCAACTGCTCAGGCTCTTCGCTGGGGGCGAAGTGCCCGCCAGAAGTCATCGGTGTCCAATGTTGCAGGTTGAAATACCGCTCCGCCCATTTACGCGGCGGGACGAGTAGCTCATTGGGGAAGACGCCGATTCCGGTTGGCGCCTCTACTACCGGCATCCGATCATGCAACGGCGCCCACGGATGCTGCCGGGCTTCGTAGTAGTAGCGCACCGAGGTCACGAAGCACTCCGTTACCCAGTAGAGCATGATGTGGGTGAGTAGTTCGTCTTTGCTGTAACGCCGCTCGACATCGCCCCCGCAGTCGCTCCAGGCGCGGCGGCGTTCGAGTATCCAGGCCAACAGCGCCACCGGCGAATCGTGCATCCCGTATGCGAGTGTCTGCGGGTCGCGAGTCTGCACCGCGACGTGACTGATGATGCCGGGCCGCGCCGCGCGTGTTCGATCCAGCGCCGCCTGCTCATCAGGAGCGTAGTCGCTTTCCTTCAGGCTGCCGCCGCTGAAGAAATCCATCGGAATCGCCAGGGTCAGATAAATCCCGATCATATGTTGCGGATATTTGTGCCCGAGCTGCTGGGTGACGAACGCCCCCCAATCGCCGCCCTCGGCCGCGAACTTCGAATAGCCCAGCACGTCGCGCATCAGCGTGACCCACAAGTCAGCCGTACGCCACCAGTTGACGCCAGGTTTGGTCAGCGGAGTCGAATAGCAGAATCCCGGTAGCGAGGGCACAACAACGTCGAACGCGTCGGCCGGGTCGCCTCCGAACGCGGCCGGATCCGCCAGCGGCCGGATGACTTTGTGCAAATCCCAAAACGTCCAGGGCCAGCCATGCGAAAGGATTAGCGGAATCGGCTTGGGTCCCTTACCGGGCTCATGTATGAAGTGAATCGGGACGCTATCGATGGTTGTACGGTAGTGCGCAAAACGATTGATCTCGGCTTCATGCTCGCGCCAGTCATACTGGTCGCGCCAATAGGCCACCAGCTCCTCGAGGTATGCGCGGTTCGTGCCATATGCCCAATTCTCGTTGGCAAAGTCGATCGGATAACGCACCCGCGACAACCGCTCGCGCAGGTCGGTCAGCACCGCGTCTGGAACGGCTAGCTTGAAGGATTCCTTGTTCATGTTGCGCTCCTGTCTTGGCATCCCGAGACTCGACTCGCCACGATACTAAAGCTGATCGGCAAAAGTGTAGCGCCAATCCGATCGTGGCCTCTCTGTACAAGAACAGGCTGGATGATCGATGCCCGAAACGGACGTTCGCGGATTTTGCGCAAACGCTCGCGCGAGCTATAAGGGTAGCTCCGATATCACAATTCAGGCCGCTCCCGGAGATTATCCAAGGATGAAAGCCGCAATTTTTCGCGAGCTGGAACAGCCGCTCACTATCGAAGAGGTGGAGATCGACAATCCCGGTCCGCGCGAGGTCTTGATACGCACCGTCGCGAGCGGCGTGTGCCATAGCGATTTGCATTGCCTGCACGGCACGCTCCCCACGAAGACGCCCGCGATCCTGGGACATGAGCCAGCCGGCATCATCGAAGCGGTCGGTAGCGAAGTCACCGCGGTCAAGCCGGGCGATCATGTTATCGCGTGCACTTCGATCTATTGCGGTAACTGCACGCAATGTCTGCTCGGCCGGCCGCATCTGTGCGTCGGGCGCGCCGACTGCCAGCGCGGGCGTAACGAACCTCCGCGACTCTCGCAGAAGGGAGTGCGTCTCACCCAGTTTGCCGACCTCGGGGCCTTCGCCGAAAAGATGTTGCTGCATGAGCGGGCAGTCCTGAAGATCGCCGACGACATCCCCCTGGATCGGGCCGCCTTGCTCGGATGCGCGGTCACGACCGGCGTCGGTGCGGCGCTGAACACGGCGCAGGTCGCACCGGGCTCGACGGTCGCGGTATTTGGCGCTGGCGGCGTGGGAATCTCAGTAATCCAGGGAGCGCGAATTGCCGGCGCCCGGCAGATCATCGCCGTCGATATCCGCGATAACAAGCTCGAAATCGCGAAACATTTTGGCGCGACCGACGCAATCAACGGGACGCAGGTTGATGCGGTCCGCGAAATCAAACGGCTGAGCGGCGGCGGGGTCGAGTATTCCTTCGATGCGATCGGGAACCCTAAGGTGCTGGAGCAATGCGTTTACTGTCTTGCGCCGCGCGGTCTCGCCACCCTGGTCGGCGCGATCCCGCCCGATCAGAAAGTGGAATTCAAATCGGGGCATCTTTTTGTCGAGAAGCGCATCCAAGGCTGCTACATGGGGTCGAATCGCTTCCACCTCGATATGCCCAAGTATCTCGATCTCTATCGACAAGGCCGCCTCAATCTCGACGATATGGTGAGCCAGCGCGGGCGCCTCGAAGACGTCAATGAAGCATTTCGCGCGATGGAAGCGGGCGAAGTCACCCGCACGGTTCTGACCTTCGCCTAACCAACGGTGCGGGTTTCTACGATCAGCCGTGCTGCGCTCAACGCACCATTAACAGCCGGGCCGATCGGAGCCGGTAAGAACTGACCGCATGTGGCGCCTGTTCGCCGAGCTTAAGCGATGGCTGAGCATTGACTACTCGCCGCATCCGGAAGAGCGCTCGTTTCTCGAACGGGCGCTGACTCGAAAGGAGAATGGAATCGAAACGACGGTCGCGGTGCCGAGCGACCGTGAGAGCGAGCGTGTGTTTGGGGTGCGGCTGGTGCGCCATGCGCTGCAGGCGGTCTGGCTGGAAATCGTTAACGGCGGCTCGGAACCACTCTGGCTGGACCGGGTCCAACTCGACCCCGACTACTACACCCCGCTGGAGGCGGCACATATTGCCCGCTTCGCCTTGGGCACCCGGCTGGTCGCCTTCGGGGTGATCGGTTGGCTATTCCTGCCGCTGCTTCCGTTGGTCCCGCTCAAGCTCCTCGGTGCGCGCAGCGCTAATCTTCGCCTGAGCCAGCTCCTCCGCAGTTTAGGTTTTCCAACCGGGGTTATCCCGGCCGGCAGGCAGGTCAGCGGTTTCCTGTTCACGCCGCTCGACGAAGGGGTGAAACGGATCGACGTGCGGCTGCTGGGGCGCGGTCAAACCGTTGACTTTCCATTCACGATCGAAGTCCCGGGGCTGGTGCTTCCTCATCCTCCAGACGAACCCGCACCAGCCGCCAACATCGAGGAACTGGACGAAGCCGCACTTAAAGTATGGCTGGAACGCCAGCCGCGATGTACCGGTAACGCACTGGGAACGATCGAGGGCGACCCCCTCAACCTGGCGATCGTGGGCGACCGCGCCAGCATTCAGGAGTGCCTCAGCACCTGGGACGAGACCGAATCGATCACCTTCGAAACCTCATGGAAAACCGCCAGGGCTTTTCTGCTCGACTCGCGGTATCGCTACTCGCCGGTGAGCCCTCTATACCTCGGCGGACGGCAGCAGGATTTCGCACTGCAGCGCGCCCGCGTGAGCATCAATCAACGCCTCCATCTGCGCCTGTGGATCACGAACGTCCGCTTCAAAGGTCAGTCGGTCTGGATTGGCCAGGTCAGCCGCGACATTGGAGTGCGGTTCACGACCAGGACCTGGAACCTGACTACCCACCAAATCGATCCCGACGTAGATGAAGCGCGGGATTATGTGCTCGACAACCTGCGGGTTACCGGTCGCGTCGCTCAGATCGGTTTGGTCCACGGAGTCGAGGCCGCCCCCATCACCGCCCCGCGTCACAACTTGACGGGCGACCCATACTTTACCGACGGCCTGCGAGCGGTCGCCGTGCTCTCTCGCACGCGCACGATTGCTTCCTTTCTGACCTGGTAGGGCGCCGCTCCTTCCCAGCTTAAAGTTGCCCGACCCTGCCTGCCAGGCTGGCGACCGAACCCAACCGGCCCGCGCGGTGCGACCGGTCGAGCTGCACTACCGCCAGTTACTCGCCGCCGCGAGGGCGCCGGGAATTGCCTCGCCGAGCAGCGGGGAGGCGTCGGCACGGCTGCACACCTGCATCCGCTCCGTCAGCGGAAGTGCACCATGATTTGCTTCTATCACCGGGCGGATTTCATCAATGAAAGCCGTCAACCCGGTCGCCGAATGGTCCGCGGCGAACTCAAGGGGCGCTCGCTGAACCACGAAATAGAGTCGCTTTAGATCTTCGTACGCCCCCGGATTCGAGACGGCCAGCGCGTCATAGGATCCCGGGTCCCTGAAGGCTCCCCATTCGTCACCACCCAACGATCCAAAGCGCGAGTTCGTGACAAAGTCCATCTGGTATAGAGGCAATCCTAAAGCCTTGCATGCGGCTGCTATCTGGGGCGGCGGATCATCGATAGTTACGGCGCCGGTGTCGCTGTCAGTCGAAGCGCCGGCCTGGCTGCCGAACCGCGCGCGGAACTCCTGAAAGGTCCGGGGCGTCAGCGCGACATGGTACATGACGCAAATCCCGCCCGGGGCAAGCAGATGGTTCGCCACATCCGCCAGGAATCGCTGCACATCCGATGAAGATTCGGCGTGATACATCATGTGCGAGGCGAACACGATATCGAAAGCGCTCCGCATTTTCGTTCCATCAGCCGGTCCCGACAGCAAATCCAGCAGGCCGCCGTCGAACGCATCACCAGCCTGTACCGCGAAATCGTTCAGTTTTATCGTGTTTTTGCTTTGCGCCGTGGCGAGAACTCGCAGCGCTTCGCCGTGCCGAGCATCCGCATATGCGGGAAGGTAGTCGGTCGCCCTGACGATGAATCCTTGCGGGGAAATCACCCCGTTCAGGTACATCACGAGGGTATCGCACGGCCCGCCGCCGATATCTGCAACCACAGTCGGTCGGTGCGGATTAACCACGAGGTTGCGCTCAGCCAGAAAGTTCAAGAAGGTGCGATTGATATTTGCGGTGATCTCCTTTTCGTCGGTGGTGGCCTTGAACGCGGGATAGATATCCTCGTAAACGTAGCGATCCAGTGTGATTCGAGAAGTCAACGCGCCCCCTTAGGATGTTTTCCGGAGCCGGCACGACCCCTCTGATGTTTCCGGAGCCGGCACGACCCCTCTGATGTTTCCGGAGCCGAAACCGGTTCAAGCCAAATATCTCATACCCCCGGAGGTCGCGCGAGAACGATCGGATCAACCGGATCAATCTTTTCTGCCGTAAACTGAGGCCCCAGCCCCCAAGGTAGCCTCACTCAGCCTGACACGCTCAAGCCAGGTAAGCAGATCGTCGACGTCACGACACCGGCCACCCCCGGTCCGGCCGGCTGACCGCGCCCGTCTTGCCCTGCTACATCACTCGCTTTTCCCCCGCGTCGGTCGGCAGCCCCCCTTAAAGTGTGTGCGCAGGCATGCGGTAGATATCGAGTTCAGGGAACACCACGCGCAGATTACCCACCAGGCCGCGGAAATCGATCGGTTTGGCGAAATAGCCGATCGCGCCGCCCTTCATGAAGTCCTGGCGATTTTGAAAATAATTGGCACCCGAAATAACGACAAATTCGACGTCTGGATGGCGCTGCCGAATGTTACGAAACAGCTTGTATGAGTCCATTCCGCGAATCTCTGGCATATGAATGTCGAGCGTTACCAGGTCCGGCGCGGCGCTCTCGATTAACTCGACCGCATCGTAGGAGCTGGCTGCCTCGCCGACAATGTCGCAGCCGACATTGCGCAGATGGTGTCGCAATACCGTCCGCGTCGTTGGTTCATCATCGACAATCACTGTCTTTACGGCCATATCATCTCCTCCGCGCGATTCAGCGCGATTTGGATGGAGCAGAGTGCACGGTTCATGCCGCCGGCGTAGCGGAGACTCCGCTGACTAGAGCCCGTGTATCCCGTCGAAAAATGTCGATCGAGACGTCAAGCGGCATCTATTAGCGGCATTGGAATGACATGCGCCATTAAAATGCCGCCAAAGAACTGCAATTTTCGGACTGGGTAAGCTCCGGACCCCGTCTGCGGGTTCCCGGCGCCGGGAGACCCGCGCGTACCAAAATCCTCCTGAGCGCCAGGACTACTGCACGACGGCTTCAGCGGCGCCCAGCGACATGACGCTGGAGAGGGAAAGAATGTCCCTCGCTGCAGCGACCGCCTCCGTGGATCCCGCCATCGCGAGGGTATCGCCAGCGTGCAGAACTTCTTCGCTGCCCGGCATGACGATGCTGTGTCCGTCGCGCACGATTGCCATGATGGATACGCCGGTAATGGCATGCAGATTCAGATCGCCAAGCTTCATCCCGATTGCACCGCTGCCGTTTGGGACGCGCGCCCACATCAGAGCTCCCACCCCTACCGAATCGGCAATCTCCGTGGCATTTGACGGGGACAACTCGCGCACCCGCTCCAGCCGCTGGACCAGCGCGCCCGAGGTGGTATGCATCAGCGCGTACAAATCACGAGCGATGCGCCAGACTGCGACCAACAGGCCAGTCACGATGATCACCATCACCGCCAGCCCATCGAAGAGACTCATCAAGGGAGCGATAATCGCCAGAAGTAATGTCGCGGCACCAAAAACGATCGAGGTTTCGAGGATTCTGATCAGCAGATTCGTACTCTCATGATCGACCTCTGCAGGATGATCGGGGTGTGCGGACGCCTGGTAAATGCTTACGGCGATCCGTTCCGCGCAGCGATGCGCATTGCGCCAGATGATCACGCCGGGCAGCAAGGTCAACACCAGCGCCATCGCTTGCACGAGTATCGCGGCGGAGTCGTCGGACACGCCTGTCGCACCCATCACGAAGGTTTCCAGCCGGTCGTAGGTCAGTTCGTAGCCGATGGCGATTCCGATCACCGCGGCGATTCCCAGAGCTATAAGAGTGACGGGACCGCGAATATTGCTGGGACGTGATCGCGCGCGCATGCGTTCAAGCCAGGAATCGTAAATCGATTGCAGCGTCCTGACCGAATGGGGCAGGCGCGCATCGACGAAGCTGCCGACGTGCCCGGAAGCGCGAATCATAAACGGTGTGGTGAAGGTTGTGATTGCCGAGACGGCTATGGCGAGCGAATACAGGAAGCTGCGCGTGGCGCCTTGCTGAAGGCCGGCGCTCGCGATGATGAACGAGAACTCGCCGATTTGCGCCATCGACATGCCCGCTTGAATGGCGATACGGGTGGGACTGCCGCTGAGCATCGCACCGAGGCCGACCGCAATAATCTTCCCGAACAGCACCACCGCCAGCAGCGCGATCAGGGCGGGCCAATGGGCAATCAGCACGTTCGGGTCAAGCATCATGCCCACCGAAACGAAAAAGACCGCGCCGAAGATGTCGCGCATTGGCGCTATCAAGTGCTCGATCTTGGGGGCGTGGCCGGATTCGGAAACCAATACCCCCGCCAGGAACGCTCCGAGCGCCACTGAATAACCCGCCAACTCCGCAATCATCGAGATGGCGAAACAGATACCGATGCTGGCGACTACCAGGGTCTCATCGCGTTCAAAGCGCGCAGCGAGCCGAATTGCCCGCGGGACGATTATCAAACCGCCGCCGATCAGTGCTGCAAGGAAGAAGATTAGTTTGCCGACGGTTATGGCGATCAATTTAGGCGAGAGCCCGGATCCGGTGGCGATGGCGGTAAGGACCGCGAGAATTATGACCGCGGCGAGATCCTCGAACAGCGTCACGCCAAAGACCAACTCGCTAAGGTTCTTGGCAACTTTTTCCTCGGCGAAGGCCTTGGCGACGATGGTCGTACTGGAAATGGCGAGAATTGCCCCGGTAAAGACGCCTTCGAGCTGGCTCCAACCGAAACCGCGGCCGATCTCGTAACCCAGCCACATCATCACTGCGACCTGCACGACGGTTATAAAGCCGCAGGACGGCGCCAGCTCAATGAGTTTGCGGATGCTGAATTCGAGTCCAAGCGCGAACATCAGCAGGATGACGCCGAGCTCTGAAAGCTTGTGAATCCGATCAATGTCGGCGAACAGTGGAAACGGGAAATACGGGCCGACCATCATTCCGGCGACCAGGTACCCAACGACCACTGGCTGCTTCAGCGCCTGAAAAATCACCGAGACCACTGCGGCGACACTCAGCACGAACGCCAGGTCCTCGAGAAAATTGTGAGATATGATCATCGGTACATAGACCCGCCTTCGCTCAAGGGTGCAGTTTGGTTCCGGCCGGGTAAAGCCCCGACACTCTAATCCGCAGTAGTCACGTTTGAGGTCAAAGTATTGAACCACTGAGCGAGCGCGGGTCCCGCCGCATCCAGCGGCCGGTCTCGACCTGATGGAAGAAATCGTCGAGATGAGCGTTGAACAATGCCGGCTCCTCCAGATTAAGGGTGTGCCCGGTGCGCGGCAGGACCACCAACGCTGCAGATGCAATCGTACGTTTCATCATCAGAGAGGCTTCCAGGCAAGGATCGTCTTCGTCGCCTGCCATAATCAGCGTCGGCACCGTCATTTGACGCATTAAAGCAGTCAGATCGTACAGCGATGGACGCAACTTCTGCACTCTGCGCAGGGTCAAGGCCGATCCAAGCGGAGAATGCTCCGCCAGCCTCGCGCGAAACTCTTCCCAACCACGCGGATCCTTGTTCTGAAACTGGACTCGTGTCGGGCCGATCGAGTAAGCGGCCGCCGACTGGGTCATATCGATCGTTTCAAATCGGCGCGCGGCGGCTTCTGCTTCCTCCCGGAATTGCGCACGCCGGTCCAGGGCGGCTCCGTAGCCACATCCGGCCACGACCAGCGATCGCGCACGAGGACCATAGTTCATGCCGAAGTGAAGCGTCGCAAATCCACCCATTGAAATACCGACAATGTGCGCCGCTGGCAGCCCCAGCCCGTCGAGAATCGCAAGAATGTCATCGCGAGCATGATCCTGCGAATAGCTCGCCGGATCGGTGGGCACGTCCGATGGCGGATAACCGCGGGCATTGTACGCTACGCATCGATAACGCCTCCCGAAGTGACGCATTTGCGGCTCGTAACTGCGATGGTCGCCGGCAAACTCGTGCACGAAAACGATCGGCATCCCGGCGCCAGTCTCCTCATAGTAAAGCCTGACCCCGTCTGAACTCGTAACGTGCGGCACGACCGTGACCTCCCGGGGCGAGCGCACTGGCGAACGTGATCAGCATGGCCGAAGACGGATAAGCGGGACCGCACGGAGTTGCTGAGCGCTCGCCGATGTTGGCGCCCCTGGCATTCAGTAGCACAGCTTGCTACCAGCAGCACTGGCTGGACGAGGGGAGTGGTCGAAGACGCGAAGGGGGAGCGATCGATATTGATGATGCCGAGATTCGGCGAGCGGGCTGACGACTGGCGCGATGGTCGAGAAAGACTGAAAGTGACCCGCGCGGGGTGGCGCAGGTCGTCTTAGGCTAAGCGATCAATTGATGGGATAGCCGGGCGACCCAGGGACGCCATAGCGGAAGGGTTGCGCGTGACGGTCAGATTCATGCGCATCGGATGAGCGGGCACCTGGATGATCATGGTTTCGCCGCGCGAGTCCTCAGCCAGCGGCCGGAATTTGACATAATAACTGCCCGGGGCGACATTCTGAATGTGGAAGATCCCCTGGTCATCCGAAACCGCGCTGCCCAAATCAGCACCAAACCAGTTCATCAGCGAGATTTTCAGCGCGGCCACGGGCCGCCCGTGCATATCCCGAATCCTCCCGCTGATTTCGGTGCCGCGAGGTTGGGGCCTGAAGCGGTCGCCCAATGCGACGGTCATAATCGAAAATCCGCCGATCAATACGAGGAGGGCAAGCCCAACGGCCACGCTGGATTTCTTCACCGCAAACCGCTGCCTGACGTTCCGGTTATTCCGGGACCCGCTGAACATTTCCCTCAAATAATTCCGCATGCCTGATATGCTCCGTCCTCTGGGCCTACACACGCTCTGACCGATTACGGTCCCCATTCAGTTGAGCAATTGGTATGCCGGGGAGATCGTTCACCAAAGCTAATCAATGCTCCATTTAGTACGCAGAACCCCAGCGATCGTGTCGGCGACGCGGGTGACTGCGCATGTAATTGATTCACTTTTCTCTCCCGTCGACTACGAGCCTGACACACTCTTGACCGGCGCGGCTTAAAAGGTCGCCCTTCGGCCGTCCGTAATGTGCCAGGGGGAACCAACTGAGCCCGCGTCAGCGCAATCAACCGCGCATCCCGGCCAGCCGGTGAAGACTCAACTCAGGCCGAGGCGGCCCTTGCTAACCAGCTTGACGCCGATCTTCTTGAGGAACGCAGTGGGGAGTTCGGCGCCGATCATCGCAAAGATGATTTCGTTTTTGAACTCGATCGGACCTTCTGGAGCGTTGCGGGGGGAAGTTAACTTGAAACCGGCATCGCTGACGGTATCGAGGATGACGGTGTCAGGCTTGATTTCCTTGAGCGCCGTCCCGGGATAGAGCACGAGCAGGCCGGAGCGTTGTAGTGCGCTAATCTTCTCGGCGTTCTCGCGCGTGATGTTGGTCAGCGCCGGAGCGCGAAAGGAGTAACTGACCTCATTGCCGAGTGATGCGTCCGCGAGGGCTTGAGCAACTTCGGCCCCGGCATTGCCGCCGCCGACCACGAG
>Ga0302324_100008265_pt1 | contig 22000 bp, 19 predicted proteins | sample Palsa_T0_1_FD_201949 | JGI IMG/M metagenome (GOLD analysis project Ga0302324, IMG submission 201949) | Peat permafrost microbial communities from Stordalen Mire near Abisko, Sweden - Palsa_T0_1 | ecosystem: Environmental > Terrestrial > Soil > Palsa > Peat permafrost | place: Sweden: Abisko...
TGGCAAGTCCAGGCACGCCAGGACCCATCGTTCGACAGTTACATCTCTCTCGACATGGCCTACATTGAGAACTGGAGCCTATGGCTCGACCTGCAAATCATTGCACGCACCATCAGCGTCGTCTTCTCCGGTACCGGCTCGTAATCAGACGGCGGTCCTCATTACCACGGAATGAATCCCTGAGACGATTCCTGCAATCTCCATGACGCAACTTCACCGGCGATGTTGTAAAATTCGGGGAGACCGATTCGCAGGAATCCATCTTACTCAAGATTTGCTGAGGGAAATCTGGCTGGCAATCCTCTTCTGGTCGGCATATGTCCGCCGCGAACTGAATGGCATGTCATCCTCTTGCGGCGTGCACTCGGATCCGGACAGGTCGGGTATATTCAATCGGATATGGGTCAATCCCTACCATCGCGTTTTCTTCCAGCGAAGGTGGATCTGGCGATCAACCTCGCTGCAGCTGACCGCGAGCCCGGTCACGAACCAGCTGAACACTCGATGCCAACTGAAAGCCGCGGAGAACCTCTGTGAATCGCTACCGCCGGCCTGAGCCGTGAGATGAATTCTTGAGCCTGGAGGGGCGCAGGCCCGCTTCCAAGGTAAGGGTTGGAGGGGCTTTATCCAGGAATTTGTTGGAATACCTTGCAGTGTTCGCTCTCCATTTTTCTCGCGGAGGTATTGACATCTGCTCTGCGATTGGAACTTTAGTACTGAGCGTATACGCGCCGTTGCGAGTTAGTAGGATTGCACCGCAATGCGTGGTTGGAATGGGCCGTAATTCGAAAGGATGAGGACTCTCGGTGAATAGGATGTTGGATACAGAGCCAACTTTACGCGATCTGCTGCAAATCTATCGGCGGAGAAAGGCCATAATCTATGGCGTCACCGCCGTGATCGTCGTTGCGGCGGGTGTTTTCTGCGCATTTTGCCCGCGCCGTTATCAGGCCATTGGCACGGTGAACATTCAGAAGCAGGGCCTCGGCGACATGAGCGGCCTTGAAGACCTGATGGGCGGCGACTCAGGGGGAGGGGGAGGCGATAGCGGAAATCCCCTGGAAGACAACGTCGAGATCGGAACGCAAGTATCTATCCTGCAGTCGGATACCCTCGCGCTTCGCACGATCGACGCGCTCAACCTGGAGAATACCGAGGATTTCCGGCCGCACTTTAATCCCTTCCGCTGGCTTTCCAGTATTCTTACGCCGGACGGCGGAGAGCCTGACCCTCCCGGCGCAACTTTGGAGAACTCTCCCCGACGCCGGCATCATGCGCTGGATAAGTTTGCAGATCGTCTCGATGTCAAGCCCGTCACCGGCACGCGGATCATTGAGATCGATTACGAGAATCCCGATCCGAAGGTGGCTGCCGCGGTAGTGAACACGCTGACCAAGACACTGGCCGACTATACATTCCAAACGCGCTTCGACGCGACCACCCAGGCTTCGGCGTGGCTGAACGATCAGTTGGGCGACCTTCGCAAGCAGAGCGAGGATCTGCAGGCAAAGGTTGTCGAACTGGAGCGCGAGTCCGGCGTGTACAGCCTGGGAACCACCGATGCGCAGGGGAAGGAACAGGCCTACTCCGGAGTGCTGGATTAGTTGCAGCAGACAACAGCTGCGCTCTCCCTGGCTGAACAGAATCGCATTGTCCGCGGAGCCGTTGCCAAGGCCGCCGAAACCGGCGATGCCGAAATGCTGTCGAGTCTCGCGGGGAATGCCATGGTTGGCACTTCCTCGATGATAGGCAACTCTCTGAGCCTCATCCAGGGACTGCGAGCGCAAGAGGCTACCGAGGAGGCCGCGCTGAGGGAAGCTCAGGTGAAGTTCGGCCCCCAGTATCCGAGATTGGCGGAGATGCGGGGCAATCTCCTGGGAATCAAGCAGTCCATCCGGAGCGAAGTCGACCGGATCAAGGGCCGCGCCGAGAGCGATTTCCAGATCGCAAACAACGCCGAACAGCTTGTCAAGCAAACCTATGAAAAGGCCAAGAAGGAGGCCGATGTTGTCAACGACAAGGCGATCGAATTCGTGATTGTTCGCCAGGAAGCGGAAGACAGCCGGCTGTTGTACGAAGACCTGCTCAAGCACCTGAAGGAAGCGGGCGTAATGGAAGGGCTGAAGGCAACGAACGTGACCGTGGTGGACCCGGGCCGTGCCCCGTCGAAGCCCAAAGTGCCCAACATTCCGGTCTACATGGGACTTGCGCTGGTCGGTGGATGGGTGCTTGGTTGTGGCGGCGCGTTTCTGGCCCACACGCTGGACAACAAGATCGGCACAGTGACCGATATCGAGGATCTTACCGGGCAGGCTCCGCTCGGCGTTCTCCCTGCGGTGCCAGCCGCTCAGGTAGCACAGTCAAAAGGCCTGCTTGTGCTTGCTGACACGACTTCCACTTACATCGAAGCTCTGAGATCGATTCGGACGTCGCTCCTGCTTTCTCAGAGCGACACTCCGCCGAAACTCATATTGGTAACAAGCAGCATCGCTGGCGAGGGCAAGAGTCTTTGTTCCCTTAATCTCGCGTCGCTTTTTGCCCAGAGCGGCAAGCGCACCCTCATCATCGACACAGACCTTCGGAGAAGCATGATCGGCCGAAGGCTGGAACTGCCCCCCGGGCCTGGACTCAGCGAGATTCTGGTCGGTCAGCAAGGTGTTTTTCCGACTCATCCTCTCCCCGATCTTCCAAACCTGGACATCCTGACAGCCGGGAGGAGGCCGCCGAATCCGACGGACCTGCTGGAATCCGAGGCAATGAGGAAACTGCTGGTTAAGTTCCGGGAAGAATATGACTTCGTCGTTCTGGACAGCGCCCCAGTGTTACCTGTCACCGACTCAGTTACTCTCAACACGCTTGCCGATGTAACCCTGCTTGTCGTGCGTTCCCGCATTACGGAGCGCCCCCAGGTGACGCGCAGCTACAGCATACTCAAGGCTGGGCAAAAGCACTTTGTCGGTATAATCCTCAACGGCTTGAGCACGAGCGATAGCTCCTATTATGGCTACTATGGCTATCGTGGAGACGCATACCCTTACTCGGAGGATAATAATGTCCAAGCGAAGAAATAACCGGTTCCTGTTCGGATTGATTGCTATTCCGCTCTTCCTGGCCGGCCTGGCATACGGTCAAAATGAAAGCCTGCTCATCGGGCCTGGAGATATGCTTCATGTCGTCGTTTTCGAGACTCCGGAACTTGAGCAGCATGCGCGCGTGACCGATGCGGGAGATGTGTCTTTGCTGATGGGGCTCAAGGTGCACGTGGCCAATCTCAGCCCCGCCGAGGCCGCGAAGAGTATCGAAGACGCTCTAAGTAAGGGTGGCTTTGTCAATTATCCGAGCGTGTCGGTTGTCGTTGAAGAGTATGCGACGCAACAGATATACGTCTTAGGTGAAGTAAAATCCCCAGGGGCGCACGGTCTCAGGACTCCCGTTTCGGTAATTGATGCACTCACGATGGCTGGAGGTTTGTCAGAACTTGCCGATCGCAAGATTCTGGTCGAACGTCACGGCACAAAGGAGCAGATACCGTACTTCGTATCGAACCAGGCAAATGTCGCCTTCGATTCCTCCATCATGGTGCGCCCGGGGGATTCGGTGATCGTTCCCAGGGCAGGCATCGCGTATGCACTGGGAGATGTGAAGCTGCCCGGCGGATTCACGATGACCAATAACGATGGAAGGCTATCCGTTCTGGAACTCGTCGCGCGCGCCGGAGGAACGAATCATTCTGCCATTCCTTCGCATGCGAAGTTGATTCGCAAGAAGGACAATGGCTATGTCGAGCTGGCCCTCCCGCTGAGCGACATGCAGAAGGGCAAGGTGGCGGACATCGTTCTTCAGCCGGACGACATCGTCTACGTGCCGTTCAGCTATATGCGTAACTTTGCGCTGAACGCCAGCTCGGTTGTGGGGGCGATGGGCTCTGCAGCTGTTTATCGGTTCTGAGTCTCGGTGGTTCTCCCCCTGAACCTCTCACCGGGCTGGTTGGCGGATCCTGTGCCGAGATAAACCCAATTTGAGGAATTCAGTTCGAGTGAGCCAACTGTGCGATGAAGCAGACTGAAGAAATCGGTTCTAAATTCCCGGCATCGAGCGCGAGTCAGTCTCGGCGTTACGATATCGGTCCGTTTTCAATTGATCCTCACCGTTCCGCTGAATTCTCCGGGGCGGTGGTCAAAGCAGCTCTCACGTCGAACACAACACACCTTGTTGTAACCGCGAACGCACAGTTTTACGTTCTCGCACAGTCCCGTCCCGATTATCGGTCGATTTTACAGAAAGCTGAATTCGTCTGTGCAGACGGAGTGTCGATCGCCGGTGCCTGCAAATTGCTGACTGGACAGCATGTTGACCGCATTCCCGGAGTCGATCTGATTGAAACGCTCTGTGCCTTGGGAGCTCCACACGGCATGCGTATCTTCTTGTTCGGGGGCAAGCCTGAGGCTGCTTCAGACTGCGTGAAGATTCTTTCCGATCGATACGCCGGGATTTGCATGGTGGGTAGCGCATGCCCCGATTACGGGTTCGAAAAAGATCCGTTGATGCTCCAACAGCTTATTGAGGAGATACGAGAATCCCAGCCCAATATCGTCTTCGTGGGGTTGGGTGCGCCGAAGCAAGAACAATTTATCGAGCAGTATCTCCGCCCAATCGGTGTCCCGGTTGCCATCGGGGTTGGTGGAAGTTTCGAGATGATTTCCGGGAGAGTGAAGCGCGCGCCGCAATGGATCCGTAACGCGGGGCTAGAGTGGTTCTATCGATTGATGCTGGAGCCAGCTCGGCTTTGGCGGAGATATCTTATTGGGAATTGCATCTTTGCCGTGTTCGTTGCTTCAGAAGCATTCAAGAGGGTATTCGCCTCCATGAGTCGAGGAATCATGCGGTTATGGCATGAGTCGTTGCGTGGTGCAAACTGATTTTGCCATCTTGGTCTCTGACCGCATTACGTTGTACCAACGCTGGTATCCCAGGTCCCGATCTTGGGACCTGGGATACCACGAAACCCAATATCAACGCACAAATTCAAGCGGTCAGAGACCTAGTTTTGAATTGAAGCGATCTCACCAATGTGATATCCGGGGAGGCAAGAAATGTCATCCTTTTACCGATATATACGTACCGGTAAGGATCGCGTGCAAGGATGGTTCGCGCGAATCGACAGTCAGATTTTCTACGAGATACTTGGTCAGCAAAACGCGCTGGGGATCGATGGGGCCGCTGCCGAGATTGGAGTTCATCATGGAAAGTCCTTTATTGCGCTGTGTCGCGGCTTAGTTGGCGATCAAAAGGCCTATGCGATCGACCTATTCGAGCAGCAGGACAAGAACATGGACGCCTCTGGACATGGGGATAAAGAGATATTTCTAAATCATTTAAAGCAGTTCGATGTTTCTCAATCCAAGGTAGTGATCGATGCACGCTCTTCGGATGAAGTGAAGTCCGGCGACATTTTCAATGCCGTGGGTGGGGTCCGGTTCTTTTCCATCGATGGAGGGCACTGGCGAGAGATTGTGAAGAGCGATTTGCTTCTGGCAAGCAGCCTGCTCGTCGAAGGCGGTGTGATTGCGCTCGACGATTTCATGCGTTCCGAGTGGCCAGACGTATCGATCGGTTTCTTTGATTGGATGGAATCGTCATCGATGCAGATAGTGCCATTTGCGGTTGGCTTTAATAAGCTCTATCTCTGCCACCGCAGCTATGTCGGTAAGTTTCAAAAATGCCTGTGGGACTCACCATTCCTGCCGTATTTTTTCAATAAGAACTACGAGTTTTATGGAATTCAAACTCCCATATTTCAGTTTAGTGTTCTTCCCGATCGCACGCTGCTGCGGCGCTGGTACGAGCATCTGAAACTGTTTTATCCAGATACGTTTGTCGTAATTCACAAACTGCCTATTGTGAAGCGCCTGCTTCGCCATGCTGTGAAGCGCCTGCCCCCCCATGTCGCGAAGCGCCTGCTTCCCCATGGGTAGCGCAAACGCGGGTTGCTTGTCCAGGCATGAAATTTCCCGGCAAATTCCAGCCCACGATCAAACTGTGGTCGATGCGAGCACAACCGCAGACGCCTGGCGCGCGAGCGGCTGTCCGAGCCTCAGCTGATTCGTGCCAACCAGGATTGGGCTATTTGCTTGATTGTCGACGGGCTGGCGAACGACCGCGCGGTGCGTGTTCTCAGCGGGGTGGATGCCTTCACCTCACCCGTGAGTGCCTGGCGAAAACAGGCTCCCCCTCCGTTTGATCTGGCATAAGATTAAGGCTATCGGTCGGTTCACCGAATACCGGACTGCCTGCGATGCAGACTTGTTTCTGCATGACAGGACATACTGAAAGGGAGATGCACAATGGGCAACAAAACTGCATTTCTTGCCTGGTACTACCTGAAAGCCCTCGTCTTGATGAAGTGGATGGGGAATGCTTACGGGTTACTTGTGGGAGGGAAACGCGCAGAGTGGGATGCGGTTTATGAGTCTATCGAGGGACATGATGCTTGGTTGGTGATCGGAAACGGTCCTTCCTTACAGCTTCAGGATATTGAAGCATTTTACCAATTGGGGATTCCAACGATCGCCTCCAATAAGATCAATATCCTGTTCAACCGGACAAATTGGCGACCAACCATGTATACAATCGGGGATGCGCTTTTATTGCACAAACTCCCAGCTTCTCATTTCAGAGACTTCAGCAGGGTCTTTCTGCCTTCTAAATATGTATTTATGGCAAAGACGAGGAATCTGTTGCCGTGGCGCCACATTTTCGATGGGGCGGGAGAGAAGAAGTACGTTATCGATCGGGAGACCTTAAGCCCGCTCAATGGCTTTTTCCCGGGCTCAACAATCACATGTCTGAATTTACAGATAGCTATGTGGGCAGGAGCAAGAACGATCTACCTAATCGGATGCGACCACTTTTATTCGAATGAAACAAGTACGCGTGTTGCCAAGAAGTCGCCGCACGAGGGCGAATCGAATCACTTCGATCCCAATTACCGGAAACCTGGAGAGATCGTAAACCAGGCACCAGTTGAAAATATGAATAGAAGCTATGGAGTGATAAGAAAGATCGCCGACCAAAGGGGCGTGCGCATCCTCAACATTTCACGCAGGACCGCGCTGGAAGCGTTTGAGCGGGACACGGTCGAGAACGCTCTCGCGGCCGTTCGTTCGGCAGCCGGGGATACAGTTCCGGACCAGGCACACGCGCACTGAAGCCAAGACCGGCTTCATGAGTAGCCAAATCAGTCAGAGATCGATTCGGAGAAGAGATACGGAATGCTGAAGATCGGAATTGTCGGCTATGGGAAGATGGGAAGGCTCCGTCATGAGCGGCTGGAACGGTCCGGGCGTGGCAAGGTGGTCGCTGTATGCGATCCCTATTCAAAGCCGCAGGACTTGCCGGCAGAGATCGAGGTATTCGAAACCTGGCAGGAGTTTGTGGCGCACCCGCAACTGGATGCGATTTTTATTGCCACGGCCAATGCCTACAATCAGCCTGTCGCTATTGCAGCGATGCAGGCGGGAAAGCACGTATTCTGCGAAAAGCCTCCCGCGATGACCGGCGACCAGGTGGCGGGAGTCATCGAGGTGGAGCAGGCCACAAAGCGAAAGCTGATGTATGGGTTTAACCACCGTCAGCATGGCGCTGTGAAGCAGATGCGCAGCCTTGTGGACAGCAACCGCTTCGGCCGCATTCTGTGGATGCGCGGCCGTTATGGCAAATCTGTGGACGCGGATTTCCTGCGCACCTGGCGCGCCAACAAGGATCTCTCGGGCGGCGGCATCATGCTCGACCAGGGCATCCACATGCTGGATTTATTCCTTTACTTCGGGGGGCCGTTCGACGAGGTGCAGGCGATGATCTCGAGCCTCTACTGGCATCAGCCTGGGATCGAAGACAATGTGTTTGCCAACCTTCGCAACTCCAAGACCGGTCTTGTCGCTTCCCTGCATTCGACGATGACGCAATGGCGCCACCTCTTTTCGCTGGAAGTATTTCTGGAACGCGGATACATGGTTCTCAATGGCCTGAAGACTTCAAGCGACAGCTATGGACAAGAGCAGTTATCGGTGGCAATGAACCGCTCCAAGGCTCCCGCTGCAACCTGGGAAGACGAAGAGCGCCTGACCTACGAGACCGACACGTCGTGGGACACCGAGATGCGCATGTTCTTCGACGCAATCGAGAAAGATGCGCCGATTGAGTCGGGCAATTCCACCCAGGCCTTAGCAGTGATGCGGCTGCTCGACCGCATTTATACTCATGAGCGCCACGAGTCGGAGTTTCTGTATACGGATTTGAACGCCCGCCGCCACTAAACGCCGCAGGCGCAATCGGCGTAATCGTAACTAACCAGCCAATCATGACAAGCCCCCGTGCCAAAGTAGACCGTCGCGGCGGCATCGTTTTCTAATTTCTGAGAGGACATCTGTGGGCAATCAAGTTGCAAATGCGTTCCTGACGAACTATTTCGAGGAGTATCAAAGACTTGCTTTCAGAGCGGAATATCACCCCCTCATCGAAGAATTCGCGGGGCTGGCGGCAAAGGTGCGCGATCGCGGAGGCAAACTGATATTCGCCGGCAACGGAGCCAGCGCATCGACATCGGAACATGGCGCGGTGGACTTTACCAAGCAGGGCAAGGTCTGCGCGATCACTTTCCATGACCCGAATCTCATTACATGTTTTGCCAACGACTTTGGCTATGACAATTGGATCGCCAAGGCCGTGGAATATCACTCCAAGCCCGACGATGCCGTGGTGCTGATCAGCGTTTCGGGGACTTCACCCTCGGTGGTCAATGCCGCCAAATACGCCAAGTCAGTTGGCCTGCCCGTTGTGAGCTTTACAGGGCGCAAGCCTGACAACCCATTACGGCAGCTTTCCGATGTGGCTTTCTTTGTGCCGTCCGATGCCTACAACGTTGTTGAATGTATCCACACGATCTGGCTCACCGCTGCCATCGATCTGCTCATTGGCAGTTCGGTGTACGAGACCCGGGCGGTTGCTCTCTCCTAAAGCATGGCCGAAATCCTTCGTCCGAAAAAACTGATCGATTTGCGGCGTCACTCTTTGCGCCAGCCGCTTGAGGAGTCGGAATTGCCTGCGACACTGGAGGCGGCCTACGACTTTGCCGCGGCCACGGTCGGATTGCTGGGCAAACCCGTGGCTGCGTGGAAGCTTGGAGCCACGACGGCAGGCACCAGGCGGACATTTTCTACCGACGAGATCTATTTCGGCGCTCTGCTGCCTAAAGAGGTCTGGGTCTCCACATCCGGTGAACGGGCGCCGGCTCCGCCCCTGTTGCGCGGCGAGGCGGAGATGGCTTTTCGGCTGGCCGAGGATATTGAAGCCGGAGAGAGTGAATCGCTGCTGGCAGGAGACGGCAGGGAGCCATTCGATTGCTGGGCGCCGGCTATCGAAGCGCCATATTCCTGCGTTGAGAACATCCCGGAAGCCGGGCTCCGCGCTCTGCTGATCGATCGCTGCGCGGCTGGCGCACTGTACCTTGGCGCGCCGCGTTCGCAGATGGACGATTCTGAAACGATGCAGAGGATGGAGATCTTCGCCGGGGGCCACCTTCTTGCCCACGGCGATGCTGGAACCGCGCTGCTGATGTCCCCCTCGAGGGCCGCGCTTCGCTTCCTGGCGGTGGCGGCAAGGCAGGGAGTGAATGTGCGCTGCGGCCAATGGATATCGACCGGCGGCATAACGCCTTGTGTTCCAATGCCTTTCGGCCAGCCGATCCAGCTCCGTCTGGGCGGAGAGACTGTCTTCGAGCTCTTTGTGCAGGAGCCTGCTCAGTGAGCTCTGCATTGTCCCGGTTGGCCGCGATTGCGGAAGCTGCTGCGAGCACCGCGCGCCATGCGACTCCGGAGCTCATTGAGGAAAAGAGCCTGCAGGATTTCGTAACGGACATCGATCGCAGGCTGCAGCACGAAATCGGTGCTTCTCTACGACAGGTTTTTCCCGATGTTCCGGCCTTTGGTGAAGAGGGCATTGCCGCGGATTTGCATCTGCCCGATAAGGCTTTTCTGATCGACCCGCTTGACGGAACAGGCAACTGGATCGCCGGGCTTTGCTTTTCAGCCGTTTCCATTGCCTATCTGGAGCATGGAAAAACAGTGCTGGCCGCTGTTGCGGATATCTTCGGCGGCGAGGTCTATACCGCCGAAGCAGGCAAAGGAGCCTGGCGCGACGGAGTCGGTTTGCGGATGCCGACAGGGCCTTCTGCGCTGATCGCACTTTCGAGCGGAGTTCTGGACGCGGTGGTGGGGCGCGACGACTTCCCTGCCCTGCGCAGATTCGGCAAGCTGCGGAATCTAGGTTCGCAAGCTCTGCAGTTGTGCGCGGTGGCTCGCGGCAGCCTCGCGTTGAATGCTTCGCTGGAGGCCCGCCTGTGGGACGATGCCGCTGGCCGCCTGATTGCCACCGAGGCCGGCGCAATCTATCGCGCTCATGTTCCAGTTGAGGATCGTGGACGTCCGGTAGCGCGCCAGCGCAGCCTCTGTGCCCACCCGGCAGTCTTCGAAGGGGCAGCAGCGATTCTGGAACGGGTCTTTCTTTCAAACACCAACGGAACCGATTAAGAAAGCTATGGGAAAAGTCATTGCAATGATTCCGGCGCGCATGGGTTCGCAGCGCCTGGCTAAGAAGAACCTTCGTGCGCTTCGCGGCGTGCCTCTGATCGTGCGCGCTATCCGGAAATGCCAGAGTGCCGGATGTTTCGATGAAATATGGGTCAACTCCGAAGACGCCGCCTTTGCGCCGATTGCCGAGGCCGAGGGAGTGAGATTTCATCGGCGCCCTGAGGAACTGGGGAATAACAACGCCACTTCGGAAGATTTCATCAAGGAGTTTTTCCACGCTCACGAGTGCGAGCGTCTGGCGCAGGTGCATTCCATTGCTCCGCTGCTGACTGCGAAGGAAGTGCGAGACTTCATGAACGCGTGGCTCGATAGCGGACACGACGTCATGCTGTCCTGCATCCATGACCAGATTGAGGTGGCTTACCGGAACCAGCCGGTCAACTTCACATTTGCGCACAAAACCAACAGCCAGGATCTCGATCCCGTGCAACGGATTACCTGGTCGATTACCGGATGGAAGCGTGAAGCCTACCTGGATGCAGCCAATCAAGGCAAGACCGCGACATACAATGGCTCGGTTGGCTTCTACCCGGTGAGCCCGATCTCCGGCCATGTGATCAAGGTTCAGCAGGACCTCGATATTGCCGAGGCGCTCCTGAACGTCATCGAGCCGGTGGATGGAGTGGAACCCAAATGAGAGCGCGTGTGCTCGTTTCAAACATGATGATGCTGAAAGAGCCGCAGCGCTTTGCGTCGGCAATTGCCGAGAAAGGCTGGGAACCGGTTTTCGCCGAGGTCGATCAGTATCTGTCGGCAGCGGAGTGCCTGCAATACGCAGGCCAGTTCGACGCGTGGCTCGCGGGCGACGACGAGATTACGCGCCCGGTACTGGAAGCATTTCTGCCCCGCCTCAAAGGAATCGCAAAATGGGGCACGGGGCTGGACAGCATCGATCTTGTTGCAGCCAGGGAACTCGCTATACCGGTGCTCAACACGCCGGCCGCATTCTCTGAAGCTGTCGCCGAAGTCGCGGTAGCCTACATGCTGATCCTGACCCGTCATTTGCTGACCATCGATCGGGCGGTGCGCCAGGGAGACTGGCCAAAACCACGTGGACTCGGCTTGTTCGGACGCCAATGCGGCATCGTCGGGTTTGGAGCCATCGGCCAGGGCATTGGCAGGCGTGTGAAAGGCTGCGGCATGACGATTCTTGCCCACGATCCGCCCCTCGCCGCCAAGGGACCACTGACCGAAGGACCTCTTGCCGGAACCGAGTTCGTCGAGATTGACCGGCTGATTGCGGAAAGCGATGTCGTTTGCCTGGCCTGCAATCTTACTCGAGAGAACCGGCACATTGTGAATGCCGACCGGCTGAGGGCAATGAAGAAAGATGCCATCCTTGTCAATGTGGGCCGCGGTCCTCTCGTGGATGAGGCTGCACTGGCCGAGGCTCTCGCGTCCGGAGAGATAGCCGGCGCCGGCCTGGATGTTTTCGAAGTCGAGCCGCTGCCGGCCGACAGCCCTCTGCGCACGTTGCCCAACGTCGTGCTGGGCAGCCATAACGCCAATAATCTAGACTCCGCGGTCGAGTTTGTTCATGCCAATACCATGAACAACCTGGCCAAGATTCTGGCAGGTTGACTTGGCTTCATGGAACCCAGCAGGCATGGCCAAGCTGTTTTGGTCCGCCCCCCGGAAGCGCGTATGTTTCTCGAATCCGTTTCAGGGCCGGCGGTGGCTTATTCTCCTCGAGCCGCATCCGCGTCATGGACTTCTGTTCAAGCCGAATCTGAGCTTCTCGAAGCGTCCCCTTGGGTTCAGTTTCGCTTCGAATGAGCACGGCTTGCGCGGTCCCGGGAACCCCGCGGCCCCAGGCGTCGTTCTCGGCACCTCGTTTGCGATGGGGCTATCCGTCGACAATGGTTGCAACTGGTACGACCTGCTGCTTGATCCGGATCGATGGTTCAATGGCGGTATGCCCGTGGGCCCGCAAAACCACGCCAATCTTCTCGATGACGTGTATCGCGGCAGCTACGACACGCTGATCTACCTCTACCATCCGAATGTCTGGAGGACCGCACAGGGTTTTGTGCGTGCCGAGCGGACGGGCAAAGACATTTTCGAGACAATGGGGTGGAAGACCACCCTGCGGGATACGCTGCTGCTCTATCCGAAATGGATTGCGAAAGAGTACTTCAAGGCAAACGAAGGATCGTCGGTCCATTGCAAGTGGAATGGGCAGGACTTCTTTTTCAATTCCCGCTATAGCTTTTTCGATCTCTCCGAGAACCTTGAATTTGCCAGGGCACAGATGGCTGTACTGAACAGAATCTTCTCCAGATTCAAACAGGTTGTGGCAGTTCGTCCCCCGATCAAAGAGTACATTGCCGGCCGTCAAGGGTTTTCCGCCCCGCTACGAGAGTTGGCTGATCACTACGACGAATGGTGGAATTTCTTCGTCTCCAGCGCGGTGCCTTCCGTGCGCTCCTATTCGCTTTCCTGCGATGATTTTGACTCCATCGATTTTCATCCTTATGACACTCACTGGACTGCCAGCGGCAATCGGAAATTTGTCGAATTGCTCCGGCCCTTACTGACAGAAGCCAACGTTCAGGGAGTAAAAACCTAGATGAGTAGTTCCGAATCGCCCACAGAGACAGAATCGCTCGGGACCCTGCATTCCTCAGCGAGCGAACAGCGCCGCTTCTTCAAGAACATCAGCTGGACCACCTTGTCGATGGTCTTGCGTTTGGGCTGTGCCGGCGGCGCACTGGCTGTTCTCGGCCGCCTGGTCGATCCGGGGACGATGGGATTGTATGGCATGGGTTGGGCGGCAGCCATGCTGGGCTTCACCGTCAGCCAGAGCGGCGCCGCGCAGGGAATCATTGCTCTGCCGAAGATGGAGAAAGAGCATGTGGCCGCGGCGCAACTGCTCTCGATGTTGATCTCCGTTGGCATCGGCCTGGCGATTATTGCTTCCGGTCCCGCCGTGCAGGCCTTCTACCACTATCCGCATCTCAAAGCCGCATTTTTCCTTGCCGGCCTGTTCGTTCCGCTGATGAGTCTCCCAGCGGTGGACAACGCCCGGGCGCAGAAGGAGTTGCAATTTTCCCGCCTTGCCATGGTGCAGACGGGCGGCGTGGTGCTGGCCGCCGTTACCTCTATCGCGCTCGCCTTTGCTCATCAGGGTCTGATCGCCCTCTATGGCATTCAAGGATTCATCGGACCGTTTACCTTTCTCCTCTTTCGCCTCTACCGCGTCCCTGCCGGCTACGGGCGCACCACCCGGCGCCACATCGGCGACGTCTGGCGGATTGGAATGCATCTTTCCCTCGGCAGCCTCACCTCGGTTGTTTATCAAAATGTGCCTCAGTTGGTGCTGGCCAAGATGGTCTCGGTCGACGCGCTGGGTCTCTTTGTCTTCTGCAGCCGGATTCTCCAGATCATTTCCAGCCAGCTCGGCAACATGGTAAACACAGTGGTGTACCCCACGTTTGCGCGGTACAGCTCCGATCCGGCCCAGGTTGGGCGTTCGTACCTGCAGACCGTGCGGTTCACGTTCTTTTGCATTATGGTGCCGATGATCGCGCTTGCCGCGGCGCCCACTTCCTTCCTGCACGTTTACGGCGGCGGAAAATGGGTGACCGCCGATGGAATCCTCTTTTACCTGGTGATCATGCAGATGCTGGCCTGTCTGGGCGCCAATGCGTTGCCCACCTTCATGGCGCTGGGCAAGCCGCAGGTCGTCTGGCAATGGTATCTCATACTCACAACCGTTCAGAGTTCCACCATTCTCGTGACCGCGCACTGGGGCATCCTTGCCGTGATCAAAGGACTGGTCGTAAGCACTTTGGTGATGCCCCTGCTTATCTTCTGGCTTTCGAAAGCGGCGCACTTCCGGTTTATGGATTTCTGGCGAAACATGGCCCTGCTGATTGCACTCATCCCCCCGGCAATCGCCATCGGAGCCGCCATACAGCACTCGCTGCCGCGTGCACCTGTTCTGGCAAAGTTTGTTGCAGCCTCCGCGGCAGCCACGCTGTTCTATATCATCGTCGTTCTGACCGCAGACAGTCAGTTCAGGCAATTCTCCCAGGACGCCCTGCGCGCATTGCGGAGGCGCATTTCAGCCGGCGCCGCAAGGGCCGAAGCAACGGGCTCATAAATGTTGTTCGCGTCACACGGCGTTCGAATTGGTTTACGGATTCACAGTAGGAGTTCTATTTTAAGCGTGGGAGAGTTTACATGGCGAAGAGCACAGCCAAGTTTTCGGTAAATCTCGATGCGATGCGGGCGTTGGCGGCGCTGACCGTGTTTCTCTTTCACGGCAAAGCTCTCTTTATTGGCTTGTCGCGGAGCTCGACGATGTATGTGACCGACAGTTCTTTGTTGAAGAACCTGTCGGAACATACGAGCCTGGCGCACGAAGCTGTAGTTGCGTTCTTTGTCCTCAGTGGATACCTTGTCGGAGGGGGAGTGCTCCGTTCATGGCAGGGCGGGGCCTGGAATTGGAGGGTATACTCAATTCATCGTTTAACCCGCTTGTGGATTGTCCTCCTGCCAGCGCTCATCCTCACCTGGGTTCTGGACACAGTTGGCCTTCGCCATTTTGGGATTGATAGTGTGTATGGCCATCCGCACTGGCAAGCCGCGTTATCGTACGATGTTGTCGATAATCTAAACCTGAAGACATTCCTCGGCTGCGCACTTTTTCTCCAGAAGATATTGGTGGAACCCCTGGGCACCAACGGGGCGCTCTGGTCCCTGTCTTATGAGTTCTGGTTCTACGTAGCCTTTCCCGTTGCCCTGTGCGCGATCACTTCGCGATTGTCATGGCCATGGAGAATTCTGAACGCAATTCTTCTCATCGGCATGGGCGTTTTTGTGGGCGGCGCGATATCGAAGTACTTCTTGATTTGGCTGATGGGGGCCGCACTCCAGCTGATTCCATCAAGGATTCCTGCAAAGATAGTCAAGGTCCTCGTTCCAGCGGGTTCCATTCTGGTTCTCGGGATTTCACTCGGTTTGTATTATCTGAAATGGCCGATGTACTTATCCGATGTGATTGAGGGTATTGCCTGTATTCTTCTGTGCTACGTGATCTTGCATCAAAAAGACCAGGCCGGGACTGGGCTGTTTACCAAGCTGTCGCAAGGGCTGTCGGATATGTCCTACACTTTGTACCTGGTGCATTTGCCCATTCTTACACTTATCTGCGCAATCCTGGTGTCACACGGAGTGCTGCATGGACATGACTTCAAGCATTGGCTGATCCTTTGCGGAGTGGCAGCCGTAACCTTGTGCATCAGCTGCGGGATATATTGGATATTTGAACGGAACAGCAACAAAGTTCGAGGGTACCTGCTTGCGCAATTCGTGACGAAGCCCGCAAATCGAGCAGTTCCTCGTGAAAAGGCAATCGAGCAAGCGTGACGGGCTCGGCGCTTCTTCGGGAGCGTCCGACCCCTTCACAGTCCTGATTCAGAATGTGATAAACTGACCCCGGCGGTCAATCATCACCGGGACAACGGCAACACCGTCCCCGCTGTCAACTTCAACCGCCTGCCGGACCCTCTGGCAGCGCAAACTGAAAAGCAGAATTTCCCCTTCAGCAACACGACGAACTGTCCGAACAGCCGGGACCGCCGCAAACGTCACCTATCGACCTGCGACCAGGCACCCCACAAAACAGCAATCGAAAACAACACTCGGAGGCATGAAAATGACTGCGGAATCATTGTGGATTGAGACGCCTTCTCCTTCCGTGACCGACCATCGTCACATTTATTGGGACATCGTTGCGGCGGTTTATCCGGATCGCCCGCCGATCGATATCCTTGAGATCGGTGTTTACAAGGGCGCCCTGGTTCGGAATTTGGATGACTCCGTAAATGTGCGCAGCTATACCGGCGTGGATCCCTATCTCGGATCGATTATGGACAGCTATTTTAAGAGCTATTGGAATGGCTCCGACGAGGCCAGCGCCATCTATCGCAGTACCAAAGACTTGTTCGATGCGAAGGGATTCACGCTTGCCCGCAATACGAGTTCGGCGTATTGGAAAGAGAACCCCCAGTCGTTCGACGTCATCATCGTCGATGGGGATCACACATACGATATTGCATTGTGGGATATGCACCATTGGTTCAAGCGTCTGCGTCCCAACGGGTTGTTGATGATCGACGACTATGACAATCCTCAGACGCCGGACGTCACGAAGGCGACGACCCGATTTCTGCATATGGACCGAAGCGAGATCGCCCAGTTCGGATACCGGCATTATGAATTTCTTAACATGGATCTCGTCGTGCCGATCGGCATGTCAGTTGTGTATGCGCAGCGTGTCCCTGTCGAAGCAAGCAACGCAACGCATGAGGATTTTCCCGCGCGGCTTGCATTTGAGCGACTTATGTTGAGGCTTGCCAAGAATACGTACAAGAGCGGTCGCGATTTGCTAAAGGGCCGCGGCAAGCCGGCTTAATCCAATGCGATTGATTCAGCGAAGAGAACCAACTTGTCACAACCAATTTTTAACCTCAAAGCCGCGGCGGGGTATACTGAATGCGGAAAGAAGCTATGTGCCTGCGCCCGCAGGCACGAGCAAGCCACGTCCACACGACTAGCGGTTGAAACAGCCTGAATTCATCGACCAGGGTAAGGGGAATGCCGTAACGTGCATCCCTCTTGCATGACTGATAAAATAGGGCCAACAGGGGCTTTGACTGTTGCGGAGCCTGATCCCGGGCAGGTCCCTCCGCAACATGCGCTTGCAACGACAGGTGGGAGCTTCGAATGGAATATGTAGCCGCAGAACAAGATTTTACCACCCGCAGGACAAATCCGCATCACTTTGCCCTGCCGTTCATCACCCTTCTGGCGACATTCACCATCTCTACTCCCGCTGCAACGATCTTTACTATACCCAGGCCGACTGTATTAGCCGCACTTGCCACGGTGTTCTTGTTTTGGGCCGTGAAAGGACGCGTATTCTCCGCCTTCTGGCAATTTGCATTGGCTTATTTGTTGGCGTTTATTCCCGGTACGCTCTTCAACATCAACGATCCCGACATCAAAACGTCGTCCGCTCTCCAGTTCTTCGCTTTGTTAATCACATTCTGCGTGCTTGCCACCTATTTTAACGAATGGCTGACGCTGACTCGGGACCGAACCAAGCTGAGGTGGATACACATCGTACTTTTTTATGTCTTCGTCGTGTGTCTCCTGGAGATATGCTTTCCCAGCGCATTTGCCAACGTTCGCGCATATCTCTATCACTCAGGAAACGCGGGCAACAACGCAATCATGGATTCTATGACGCGAAGAGATGCCGACATCTATGGAGGGCGTCCGATGGTGTTTTTCTCTGAGCCGTCCAACCTTGCCAAGTATCTCTCCGTGATTATTGCCGCCTACATGGCGATCACCAGGTGCTCCTGGCGTTCTCTTTTCGCCCTGCTTCTCTTCTTCGTTCTCATCCGCTCGGTATCCTATTTCTATGCTGCGCCTGCGATGTTCATCGCGCTATCTCGCGCAATGTTTCCGAAAACCATTCTCCGACGAAGGGGCATCCTGATCGGCAGAAAGCTATTTGCGGCGATGGGAGTCGGCATCCTTCTGATAGCCGCCGTCCTTTACACCCAGGCTACACGTATCAGCAGCGGTGCTCACGGACAGGACGGAAGCCTGCAATCGCGTATTCAGTTGCCCTTGCAGTTTCTGTTCACCCATCCTGCCGCTGTGCTTGTGGGCCGTGGGATCACACCCCAAGATGAGGTCGAAACCTACACGCTCATGCTGAAAGCCATGACATCGAATACCGCCTATGCGCCGGGTGTCTCGGAGGCCGTGTCTTCTACGATCATCCTGATAGCTGGAACAGGCTTGGCAGGTATGGCCATATTCTTCATTGCGATGTTTCTCTTTCAGAGGTCCCAGGGCGTGTGGCTGGTGGTGGCATTTCTGGTCTCAAACTTCATCAACTCCGGCTACAATGCGCCGACAACCATTATTCCTACCGCGTTGTTACTGGCTTTGATGGTGTATCAGTTCAGGCTTGGCCGGGAGGACCGGGCGCGTTCTCGCGAAGCCGCGAATTCGGTTCTCGTGGAAACCGCTGCCTGACCGGGTCCATCCGCGGAGTGCTTCGTTCTGGAAGATGCTATCGATCGACTCTGCGCTGCGTCCAGGCGTGGGGAGGGACTGGGGGTGCTGTGGCTTTCTTTCCGGACCGGCGATGTGCAGCGCCAACGGTAAATGAACATGGAGGGTGAAGACATGCAATCCTCTCGAAGACAGTTTGGCAAGGCAATATTGGCAGCCGGAGGGGCATCGGTGTTCAGCCACTTGGGATTTGCTCAAGAGGAGCAGTGGACCGGCAGCAACTCGCTCCGCGCTCACGCGGCAGCCCACGGCTTGATGTATGGCGCAGCCGCACGGCCGGAGTTCATGGACGTCGAAGGTTTCGCAGCCGGCACGACCACCGATCCCTACACCCGTCTCCTTGCCGAACAGTGCAATATTATTGTGCCGGAAACCGCCCTGAAGTGGAACGTACTACGTCCAGCGCCAGACAAATTCGACTTTGCCCCAGCCGACAAGGTGATGCGTTTCGCCGAACTTGCTCATCAGCGGGTGCGCGGACACAATCTCTGCTGGTATGCGTTCCTGCCGGGTTGGTTCGAGAAAACGGCAAACAAAGAAAATGCCCGCACGCTCCTGACCGATCACATTAACACCGTCGCCGGCCGGTATCGCGGCAAGATGCACAGTTGGGATGTGGTGAATGAAGCCATCGACCCAAAGAGCAGTCGCCAGGATGGATTGCGTAAATCGCTTTGGTTGGATCTAATCGGACCCGACTACATTGATCTGGCCTTTACCACTGCTGCGCAAGCAGACCCGAAGGCAAAGCTGACGTACAACGATTTCGGCTTCGAACTCGACACGCCCGACGACAATGCAAAACGTGCAAAGATTCTGGCGCTGGTGAAAGGGCTTAAAGCACGTGGAGTCCCGATTCACGCGGTGGGTATCCAGAGTCACTTTCTGGCTCCTCAACCAATGCCCGGGGGGGGGCTCATCAAATTCATCCGAGAACTGCGCTCTATGGGTCTGGAAGCTTATGTCACCGAAATGGACATCAATGCTGCAAGATATCCGGGCGGTCCGGAGGAGATGGATTCGGGCGTAGCGAAGGGATATCGTGATTATCTTCGCCTGGTGCTGGCCGAGCCGAATGTGCCATTGGTAATGACCTGGGGAATCACCAGTGCACATACCTATATCAATATAATCAAGCAGGCGTGGCTCATGCGGCTGGATGGTGTACCCCAGCGCCCTTTGCCCTTTGACGACGCGTACCGGCCGACCCCCGCTTTTTTTGCGATGCGGAACGCATTCGACTCGACGTCGAGATCCTGATTCAGTAATACGTGGAGTAGCAGCAACCACTAACATCGCCGCAAACTCGAGACTCGCTGCAAACTGGCTATCGGTGCGAGTATATGGAAACAGGCACTCCTCTCATATTGAGATTCGGTTGCTACCCAAAAGGCTACGGAAGTCCCGCGGCAGCGCTCATTCTTGCCGCGTGACTTCCGCGCCCAGTTCTCCGTCTGGGCCCACTACTGCTCTCCTTCCCAAGCTCTTTTTCAAATCGGACAAAAAAAGAAAGGAGTAGTTCGATCGGCAATTTTTCCGAGCGGAGAAGATCACAAATCCGTACTCTCCAGCAGAACCGGCTGCGCGCCAATCGTCATCTGGGATGGTAAGGCGGCCACATCGTTCTTCCAGTCGCGATAAACGGACAAGCCCGAATTCTGCGGAATCGTTACCTGAACCGTGCTGCTGGAGTCGCTCCAAAGCATCCATGCCGTGTACCCTCCGGAACGGGTGAGCTCGCACATCCAGAGGCCGTTGTTATAGCTTAGGCACTTCGTAAGGTTGGTGCCGAGGAGCCAGCTCTGCGTAACCTTGTACGCATCGCCGGCATCGGTCTGGGTGTCGCTGGCCCCGAGAGAGTCTCCGCACCCGGAGCTCACATAGAGGGTTCCCCATTCGCAGTTGTCGTAGGCATACCAAATGAATCGGGAAACTCCCGCGACCACCTCGGCCATGTGGAAGCGCATGAGCCAGGCAGCTTCGTCCTGACCCTCAGCGGGCACAGCCTCACCCCAGCTTGCTTCGGAGTCCCAGACATCCAGGTTACCGAGACCGTGCTTTGAGAGCGTATTCCTGAACGCAGCAACCTCTGCGATTGCGTCTTCCGGCTTCGTCAGATTGTACTGGTGAGAAGATGCGATGTCGGCATAAGGAAACGCAGGTCCTGCGGTCGTCAGAAACGCGTCGAGCCATGCAAGGTTCTTTGGCTCGAGAGTGCTGATGGGAGAAAGAAGGACACTGTTCGGGTTCTCGCCGCCATTGGGCACACAGACGTCTTTGTCGCAACCGCAGTTGGCCGGATCTTTGGCGATCTTGTAGATATGCTGGACGACCGTGAGAAGTTGCTCATTTGTTCCGTCCCAGAAACCGGTGTTGGGCTCATTCCACGGTTCGTAGTACTTCACAACGCCGCAGTAACGCTGTACTATGGTCCTGGTGAAATCATCCAGAGCTGTAAGATCCGGGGGCGCGCACTGGCCGGTGTGTTTTAGTCCCCCGTTGTAGATGCATGGGTCGGTGGGGTCGGTGGAGGCCCATGCCGGGACTCTGCCGCCAAAAGTGAAGATGTAATCGTCAACACCGTTCCGTTTTGCGGTAGAAATCGTGCCGTCCATCTTCGACCAATCGTAAACCCCCTTTGCGGCCTCGATCGTCATCCAGTTCACGACGTCCCACAAACGCAACATGGAGAGCGAGTATTGAGGAAAGGGAGTCAGCTTCGACGATTCAGTCGTGGAAGGTGCGGCGAGGTTCTGAATGGTCATCCCAAAGAAATCTTTCGAGATCGCGGACGAGACGCCAGGAGTATAGGTGCCAATCAGTGACCCGCTCGTGGAGGGAACCTTAAGAGGGATCGAAGGATTCAAGGAGTTCGCGGGAGCAGTTGAAAGTCCAGAACATCCAGCAAGAAATATGAGAAGCGGGGCGCTGGTCCAAATTAGAGAACTCCAAAGACGCGAAGAAAATTTCTTGAGAAACATGATGCTGCCTCCACTGGGCGTCTGGTTTAAGCTCGCTAACGCGAACAACGCTCATTGGTGGCTCTATCGGAATGAGGAGAACTTAATAGAGAATGCGCACGGTCTTTTTGAGGCATTCGTAATGAGATTGCTCTAATAGATCGTCCTATTGACTGCTGCATAAATAATGCAATAATAAATATTGAGGTATTGAAGACCTATGCCCAGGCTCAAGGGGAGCGCCGATCTTCTGGAAGATCGGCGCAGGCGCGCTTTGGCGTTGCTGGATGATGG
>Ga0302324_100008266_pt1 | contig 21999 bp, 18 predicted proteins | sample Palsa_T0_1_FD_201949 | JGI IMG/M metagenome (GOLD analysis project Ga0302324, IMG submission 201949) | Peat permafrost microbial communities from Stordalen Mire near Abisko, Sweden - Palsa_T0_1 | ecosystem: Environmental > Terrestrial > Soil > Palsa > Peat permafrost | place: Sweden: Abisko...
TCACCCGAGGCGATGATGGTGGGCCGCTCGAGATATTGACCCTTCATCACCATCGGCGAATCCTCAATCCGCGCGCCGATAGACGAAGAACTTGAGATAGCGGCCCTGCGGAAAGCGAACCGAGACCGGATGGTCGGGCGGCTGGCCGCGCTCCTCGAGCAACTGCAGCGGCACGTCGATCTTGCCGGCCGCTTCGGCCACGGCGCCCGCGAAGGCCTCGGCGCTCACGCGCGCCGAGCACGACGCGGTGCACAAGATTCCGCCGGGTCTCAGGATCTGCAGCGCCGCCCGATTGAGGGCCGCGTAACCGCCGAGCGCGGCCTGCACCTTGGCCTGGCTCTTGGCGAAGGCCGGGGGATCGAGCACGATCAGATCGAAGCGCCGCCCGCTCTTCTTCCACTGGGCCAGCCACTTGAACACATCGCCCACCATGAAATCGTGGCCCGAGGGATCGAGCTGATTGAGCTCGAAGTTCTCGCGGGCCAGCGCGATGGCGTCGCCGTCCAGATCGAGGCTGGTCACGCTCTTGGCCCCGCCCAGGGCGGCGCTCACCGAAAAGCCTCCGCTGTAGGCGAAGCAGTTGAGAGCCTCGCGGTCGCGCCCATAGCGCCGCAGCGCCAGCCGGTTCTCGCGCTGGTCGAGGAAGAGCCCGGTCTTCTGTCCCGAGCGCACGTCGACCCATAGCCGCAGACCCTCCTCGCGGATGGCGATGCGGTCGGGGGGCGCCTCGCCGAAGAGCACTTTCCCGCCGCGATCGGTGCCCTCGTCGTCGTCCTCGCGGCCGACCTCGTCCCGCCCGAACACCCCGCGCACGCCGGGCCAGGCGGCGCGAATCGCCTCCACCAGCGCGGCCCGATGCGGCGTGAGCGCGGCCGAGTAGAGCTTGAGCACCACGAAGCCGGCGTACAGGTCGGCCACCACCCCCGGGAGAAAATCGCTTTCGCCGTGCACCAAGCGGAAGGCGTCGGTGCGATCGAGGTCGATGACCTGTCGCCGCAGCGTCGCCGCCTGGAGAGCTCGCCGCGCGAAGAGCGCGGCGTCGACCGGCTCGTTCTCCGCCTGTGCGAAGACCCGCACCGCGATGGGAGAGAGGGGATCGTAAAGACCGCGGGCCACGAACTGGCCCCGGCTCGTCACGTCGACCACCTCGCCCGGAGGAAGTCGCGGCAGCCGCCCGAAGGCGTTGCGGAAGACCCAGGGGTGTCCTTGGCGCAGGTGGTGCGCGAGATCCTTCGTCAATTCCAGACGCGGCGGGGCGATCGACATCGGCGCCATTCTGGCACAGCTTCCCTCGGCGCTGGCCTCTTCTTGCCAGACGCGAACCCAGGGTCTAGATGGCAGGCATGCGAGCTCTCGGACTGGCGCTGTTGACGTGTCTCATCGGATGCGCCGGCAACAGCACGTTGCCGGAAAACGACCGCATCGCGCTTCAGGGCGAGCTGATTGCTCACTCCCGCTACCTCAAGATTGCGATGCGGGTGGCGCCCTTCTTCCAGGACACCGGGGCGTGGTTCCTGAGCGATCGCGCTCTCGACGAGGTCGACCTGATCGACGATCCCGCCGGGCATCCGGTGCCGCCCGGGACCTCGACCGGCATCTTGCTCCCCGGCACGCGCCTGCGGATCGACCGCATCGAATTTCCGACCGGCTTCGTGATCGCCCAGCGCGTGCTCTACTCGCCCCGCTACAATCCCTGGGTCTATCTGGTCCCCGCCGACGGCCAGTCCTCCGCCAACACGCTCTCCGCCGGCAAGCCCTTCATCCTCGTATTGCCGCAGCGCATGAAGAGCCGGGATGACGTGCTGGCCGAGCTCGACCGCTTTCTGTCACGCGACGACATCGCGGTCGTCTTTCGCGCGCTGCCCCCGCAGTTCCAGGAGGCCATCGCACAGAAGAGCGTGATCGCCGGTATGGGCCCCGAGGAAGTGGAGATGGCCTGGGGATATCCCGAGCGCATCCACCTCGACGAGGCGCATCAGACGCAGAGCTGGACCTGGCCGGAAGGGAAGCAGGAGGCATTTTTCTACGCCAAGGGGTTGACGCACTGGCAGGACCACGGCAGCGCAGGCGGAAAGGCGCAACCGGAATAGAGGCCGGTGACGGAGACTTTGATTGGTTGAGGTTTCGTGTCGCGAGAGCGTGGGCGTGCCCGTGCCCGTGGAGGTTTGGCGCACAACGCACCGGGCCGGACACGGTACGACCTCAGATTCAGTGAGCTTGCGGCCAGCGTGTGTGTAGCGTCAGCGGATCGTCCGACGCCACCCGCTTGCCGTCGACATTCCGCGAGCAACTCGTCCGACCCCTCGACCGAGAGCCCAAAACAGGCACGGGCACGGGCACGCCCACGGCTTCTGGTAGAGCCGCTCCTGCCGGCACGTACTTCTCCCCTACCGTCTCCGCCCCCGATGCCCTCCTCGAGGACGGTCGCGATCTCCTCGCTTCGGTGCTCCGGAGACCTTCGACCGATCGGCGCCCGTGGCGCCCGACGACAAGCCGGGCGGAGGCGCTCCAAACAGCAGCGGCCAGAAGCGCCCCTTCTGAAGCGCCGCGCACAGCTGGGCTTCGTTCTCGACCTCCGTGGGAAACACCGTCGCGGCCTTCCCCAGCTCGGCGATGTCGCCGCGCGTGTCCGAGCTGCCGATGCTGGGCAAGTGGAGCGACTCGGCCGCCTCGGTCGCGAGATTGTTCACGTGGACCTTGCGGCGCGCGTTGTAGGCCTCGATGCCCACCAGTTCTTTCAGCCCGAAGACGAAGTCTCCCGCCGCCACGGGAGTCTCACGGTCGTACGGATGCGCGGCCACCACGACCCCGCCCAGCTTGCGCACGCTGTCCACCGTCTCGCGCGCCGGCCAGGCCCGCTCGGCGTTCGATCCCCACATCTGCACGGGATCGGGGACCGCCTCGGGGTCGGGAAAGTAACACAGGTAGTGGCCGCGATCGGTGGTCAGCTCCATTCCAACGAAGGCCTTCACCGGGCCATTCTTTCCCAAGGCATGCAGGTCGGCGGCCGCGTCCAGCGAGTTCAGCTCGGTGAAACACACCCCGTCGAGCCCCAGGTCCTTGGCGCGCCGCAGGATGAGCGCCGGATCCAGATCGCAACCGCGCGTGTAGCGTGAGTGAACGTGAAGATCGATGATCACCGGGATGTCTTCCTTCCTTCTTCCTTCCAACGCCCGCCCAGTGCGTCGCATACCCCTCTGGCCTTTTCAAGACTGAAAGACTCAGGTCTTCAACCCCCAGGCGATCATCGACCGAAAAGCCCTGGGATGCGCCGCCAGCCAGGGCACCACGCGCCGGCGCACCGCTGGCTTGCTCGACAGCGCCAGCACCAGCCGCGTCGAGCGAACGTAGCGCGCATAGGCGGTCGAATACGCTCGCTCGTAGGCGGCGAGGCTTGCCCGGCTTGCGCCGAGAGCAAGCGCCCTCGGTGCCACCGCTCCCAGCACCAGCGCCGCCCGGAACGCCAGCGACAGCCCCTCGCCAGTGATGGCGTCCAGGTAGCCGGCGGCATCGCCGATCAATGCCACGCGATCGGCGGTGCGGCCTCGCACCCGCCGTTCCAGCGGCCCGGCACCTCTCACCCGTGACAGCGCGGGGGCTGAACCCAGACGCGCCCCGAGCCGCGGTAATCGGGACAGCAAAGAGGCGGCGCTGACGCGCGGTGGCAGCTCGCCGTGAGACCACAGGAATGCTACCCCCACCGCCTGCGGCCCGACCGGCGTCACATAGGCCTCCACTCCCGGGCCGAAGTACACCTCGACCGCCGAGGCCCATGGCGCGATCCGAAAGTGCTGCCGCAGCCCATAGCGCTGACGACCCTTCGTCGGTCGACTCAAGCCGGCCGCCTCCCGCACCGCCGAGCCCAAGCCATCCGCGCCGACCAGCAAGCGGCAGCGAAGCGACCGATCTCCCGCAACCACGTCGACGCTGCGCTCGTCTCTCGTGAAGCCGCCCACCGCGGCTCCCTCCCACAGCCGAACGCGCAGATCTGCCGCGCGCCGGCAAAGCGCGTCGACGAGCGCCGGGCGGCGGACTCCCCGTCCCCCTCCTGCCGGAAGCAGCGTCTCGGCGCAGGAGCCGTCCTCGAGGATGTAGCGCAGGGCGTGAAACGGGGCGCTCTCCGACTCATCCAGAAAGGCGCGCGCGCCGAGGGCCTCGAGCGCCGCCAACGCCGGCGGCAGAAGCCCTTCCCCGCACGCCTTGTCGAGGTCGTCGCGGCGCTTCTCGAGCACCACCACCGAGAGCCCCGCCTGAGCACAAGCGATGGCGGCCGCCAAGCCGGCGGGACCGCCGCCGACCACGGCGACATCGCAGACCTCTGGGCACGCGCCGGGCTCAGTCGCCACGGTCGAGGCCTGCCCGCGCCAGCGCGAGGGTGGAAGCCGCCAGCTCGCCGATCAGGCGCATGGCATTCACGGGCTTCGGCGGCTCGAGCTCGTTCGCCAGGAAACGGCGCAGGGCCTCGCGCCGGCGCATCTTCCCACTCGAGGTACGCGGCAGGGTGCCGGGTGGCAGCAACTCGACGGTATGCGCCTGGAGACCCGTCCGATCGAGGATGGCATTCCGGATCCGCGCCACCGGGTCGCCGCGCGGCGCCTCGTCTCCGGCGTGCTCGGCCAGGATCAGAAGCTCCTCGCCACCGGGATCGCCGCTGTCCGCTCCAAGCGGCACGAAGCCCAGCGCCACGGCGCATCCGGGCCGCAATCCCTCGAGCCCGGCCAGACAATCCTCGAACTCCTGCGGCGGATGGTTGGCGCCCCGGATGATGACGAGATCCTTGGCGCGCCCGGCGATGAACAGCTCGCCGGCGTCGACGAAGCCCAGGTCACCGGTGTCGAGCCACCCCTCGCGAACAGCCGCCGCGGTGGCATCCGGCTCCCCGAAGTAGCCCTGCATCAAGGCCGGGCTCTTCACGAAGATCTGGCCCACCGTCCTGTCGGGAACCGGAGCGCCCGCTTCATCGCGCAGCTCGACCTGCACCCCCGGGATCGGGCTCCCGACCGAAACGACCTCGCGCGCCTTTGGAGCCACTTCGCTTCGCTCGATCGGGCGCACCAATCCGTTCGACAGACTGGGACCGTCGACGATCATCGAGCGGGGAGAAGGCCGCGCGGGCGAGAACGTCACCGCCAGCGAGGCCTCGGACAATCCGTAGACCGGCAGCAACGCCTCGCCCCTGAAGCCGCAGCGGGCAAACCGCTCGGCGAACCGGCGCATCACCTCGCCCGAGACCATCTCGGCCCCGCAGGCCGCCACCCGCCAGGCGCTCAGGTCGACGCCGACCATCTGTTCCTCGCTCACGCGCCGCAGGCACAGGGCGTAGGCGAAGTTCGGCGCCGCCGAGATGGTCCCGCGGTGCCGAGACAGCGCCCGCAGCCAGATGGCGGGCCGCGCCAGGAAAGCCTCGGGCGGAATCAAGACCATCGGGCCCGGATAGGCGATGGTCGTCAGCAGGGCTCCGATGAGCCCCATGTCGTGGTAGAGCGGCAGCCAGGTGACGTACACGTCGCGCGCGGTCGCGCTGCCGAGCTGCGTCAGCGCTGCGATGTGGGCGGTCAGCTGGCGGTGCGTGAGACCGACGGGCTTGGGATCGACGGTGCTGCCCGAGGAGAACTGGATGAGAGCCAGCGCCTCCGGCGAGGCCGGGTGTTGAAGCTCATCCGTTCCGTCGAGCGACCCGGCCAGATGGAGGCCGAGCGGAGGGCGCGCCTCGGCCACGCTCTTGCCCAGCAGGCGCGCCAGAAATCCCTCGCTGAGACACAGGCGCGCCGAAACCCGCTTCAGCATTGCCGCCGTCGCCCGGTGATAGTCGTCGAGGCGGCCGAGACGGACCGGCGGATACAGGGGCACCGGTATCGCGCCCGCATAGAGTACGGCGAAGAAGCTCTCGAGAAAGAGCGGGCCGGTGCGAAGAATCAGCGCCACCCGGTCCCCGGGGAGGACGGCCAGCCGCCGGAGCGCTGCCGCCTTCCGCCGCGCCCGCATGTGAAGCTCGGTCCAGCTCAGCTTCTCTTCGCGCTCGGAGAGGGCGACGAAGGTGGCCCCGTGCTCGCTCCGAGCGGCGGCTGCGAGCGCCTCCACCAGGCTCGCATGCCTGGGAGCTTCCTGTGGCGGCCCCTTCATTCGAGCTCGACTGGCTGGCCGCGCTTTCGGGCGATGCAGGCCACGAGGCTGCCGACGGTCTGCAACTCCTCGGGAGGCACGTCGGTCAGGATGACGCGGAAACGGTCCTCGAGCGCCACGCCGAGAACGGTCAGGGTCATCGAGTCGAGGTGCAGGTCATTGACCAGGCGGTGGTCAGGTTCGATGGTCCCCTGATAGCCGAGCTCCTGCTTGGCAATCCGGCGGATCTCGGCGAACACCTCGGCCTCGCTGACGGCGCGCTCATCCATCGAACCGCCCGGGAACGAAGCGGGGCGTCGACCCGAACGCCGCGCGGTAGGTCTCTCCCAGCGCCCGCTCCTCGGCGGGAATGCGAACCGCCAGCAAGAAGGCGTTGCCCACGCTGAATGCGATCGCGGTCCGAAAGCAGCCGTGCACCATCGGGACGGCCGCCAGCTCGAGGATGACGGCCATATAGTTCGGGTGGCGCATCCAGCGGTACGGCCCCCGGCGCACGGGTGCGCCGTCGGGCCAGACGATGATGCGGGTGTTCCAGCGGTCACCCAGGCTAACGACGGCCCAGTAGCGGAGGGCTTGCGCCAGGATCGCGGCGGCCAGCGCGGCCTCCTCCACGGGGCGTGGAGCCGCCGGGTGGAACAGCTCGAGCTCGAGAACGCAGCTCCCGAGAAAAGCGGCATGCAAGAGCACCAGGGCGGGGTAATGGCCGCGGCCAGCCTCGATCGCTCCCGCGCGGAAAGCGGCCTTGGCATGGCGCCGCGAGAGCCACTGCTCGAAGAGCCGCTCCACGGCGAGCAACCCGATCAGCCCGAGAAAGAAATGATCGCCTACCATTCGAGCAGGACCAACTCGGCGCAGAAGCCCGGCCCCATCGCCAGCAACAGTCCCCGGTCTCCGGCCTTGGCGACGCCCGCCTCGAGAAGGTCGCCCAGCACGAAGAGCACCGACGCCGACGAGAGATTGCCGACGGTGCGCAGCGACTCCCATGAGCGTTCCAGGGCGCCGGCCGGCAACGCCAGCGCCTCCTCGAAGGCCTGCAACACCTTCGGCCCACCGGTGTGCGCGATCCAGTGCTGCATGTCAGAGCGCTTCAGCCCCAGCGACCCGAGAAAGCCGTCGACGTCGCCGCCAATGTGGGCCTTGGCCAATGCCGGAACCTCGGGGGAGAGCAGTACTTTGAAGCCCCCGTCGACCAGATCCCACCCCATGACCCTCTCGGTGTGGGGATAGAAGACCGAGCGGGTGGCCACCACACGCGGTCCCGCCGCCGCCCGCTGCGCCCCCTGCAAGACCACCGCCGCCGCCCCGTCGCCGAAGAGACCCGACGCGATGATGTTGGAGAGCGAGAGGTCCCCGCGCTGCAGCGTGAGCGAGCACAGCTCCACCGAGAGAACGGCCGCGGTCTGATCGGGAAAGGCGCGCAGGGTGTCGCTCGCCCGCGCCAGCGCCGCCGCCCCCGCCACGCAGCCCAAGCCAAAGATCGGCGTGCGCTTCAGATCCGAGCGAAGACCCAGCCGATTCGAGAGCAAGGCGTCCACGCTGGGCGTGGCAATGCCGGTGACCGTCACGAAGAAGAGGTGATCGAGCTCGCCCGGGACGAGACCCGCCTGCCGCAGGGCCGCCTGGAGCGCCTGCTCACCGAGATCCGCCGCGGCGTCGACCCAGGCCGCGTTCGCCTTGGCGAAGGTGTCGAGCGCGGGGTAGGCCTCGAGAGGCAGCGCGAGGTAGCGCCCCTCGACACCGACCGCGCGGTGAAGCTCGTCGAGTCGGGCGCGGTTGAAGTGCGCCGCCGTCCAGTGGTCTCGAAACGCCGCCGTCAGCGTGGCCTGGCTCACGTGGTGCCTGGGCAGCGCGCGCGCGACGCTGACGACGGAAGGAGAATGGTCGTCCACCGAGATCGCCTTCCCCATGGCGGTTCAGTGTAGACTGCTTAACTTGGCATTTCCCAGCTGTTCCTACTCAAGGGGCAGCCGCTTCGAAGGGGTGATCATGAAAAGCTTCCTGTTGGCTCCGGTATTTCTCCTTGTCGCCGCATGCAGCAGCTCAGGCGGTGGGACATCGTCGAGCGGCGGCATTGGCACTGGCACTGGCACCGGCGCGGGAGCCTCCACCGGCGCGGGAGCTTCGGGCACAACCACCGCCGCATCCCCGACCACCGGAGCGAGCGGCGGCTCGACCACCGGCGCCCCACCCCCCAAGGCCTTCATCGGTTCGCTCGGCATCGTCACGCTCGGGTCCACCGTCGATCCCAGCAATGGCGACCAGAACCCCTACGGCCTGGCGATCGCGCCCCTCACGGTCGGGGACATGACCGCCGGCGACCTCGTGATCTGCAACTTCAACGACGCCGCCAACGTGCAAGGCAACGGCACGACCATCGAGGTCTTGCACCCGGTTCCCGGCTCCACCCCTACCCGCCTGGTGCAGGACAAGAATCTGAAGGGCTGCGCCTCGGTCGCCGTGGACCCCGTCGGCAATACCTGGGCGACGGCCTACTCGGCCAACCTGGCCCCGTACTACGACCCGACCGGAACCTTGCTCTCAACCCTCTCCAGTAACCCCTGGAGCGGACCGTGGGGCGAGACCTACGCCCCGGCTTTCGGGAGGGGCAACCCCGGGCTGGATGGTGGGTTGGCAGAACCGACGTTCGCCATTTCCAACGCCACTCCCGGCACCATCGTTCGCGCCAGCGCCTCGAGCCCTTTCACGTTCGACACCATCATCACGGGCTTCACGCTCAACGCGGGAGCGGTGCCGGGCATGATCCTGGGGCCGGCCGGCCTGACCTACGACGTCACCAGCGACACGCTCTTCGCCGTCGACTCCAACAAGAACCGGCTGCTGGCCTTCAAGGGCTACAGCACGCTTCCCGCCAACGCCATCGCCCTCAGCGGCGACAGCTTCACGGGACCATTCGCCAGCTCGGCACGGGTGGTCTTTTCAGGACCGCCTCTCAACGGCCCCCTCAGCGCCGCCGAGCTGTTCAACGGCGATCTGATCGTCGCCAACACTGCCGACAACAATCTCGTCGAGATCTCGCAGTCCGGCATCGTGGCGGCCATGCAGAATCTCGACCCCGGTGCCGCGGGCGCGCTCTTCGGCCTGGCCGTGAGCGGCCTCAACGCCGGTGAGGCGCAGATCTTCTTCAATGACGACAACGACAACACGGTCAAGGTGATGAGCAACACTGGAATCGTGGGGTCGCTGTCCATCACGACCATCGGCTCGACCGTCGACCCGACCAACGGCGACTTGAATCCCTACGGTCTAGCGATCGCCCCCGAGACCGCGGGAGCCATGACGCAAGGCGACCTGGTGATCTGCAACTTCAACGACTCCGCCAACGTGCAGGGCAATGGCACCACCATCGAGGTGCTGCACCCCACGCCGGGCTCGACGCCCACCCGGCTGGTGCAGGATCCGAATCTCAAAGGCTGCGCGGCCGTCGCCATGGACCCCTCCGACGACCCGTGGGCCACGGCTTATTCGGCCAACCTGGCGCCATACTACAGCCCGAGCGGCACCTTGATTTCCACCCTCTCGGCCGGCCCCTGGGGCGGCCCGTGGGGCGAGACCTACGCCCCGGCCTTCGGGAGCGGCACCGCCGCCTTCATCGTCTCCAACGCCACCGCCGGCACCATCGTGCGCGTCACACCCGGGGCCTCGCCCACCTTCGAAACCGTCATCAGCGGGTTCTCCCTCAACGCCGGAGCGGCTCCAGGCAACATCCTCGGCCCGGCCGGTCTGACCTACGACCTCAAGAGCAACACCTTGTTCGTCGTCGACTCGAACATGAACCAGGTCGTAGCGTTCGCGGGGTTCAGCACGCTGGCCGCCAACGCCATCACGGTCACCCCCGACGGCTTCTCGGGTCCCTCGGCTGATTTGGCGCGCGTCATCTTCGTGGGGTCGCCGCTCAACGCGCCCCTTAGCGCCGCCGAGCTCTTCAACGGCGACCTGATCGTCGCCAACACCGCCGACAACAACCTGGTCGAGATCTCGCAGTCCGGGCAGATCAACGGAGTCCAGAACCTCGACCCCCCGCCCGCGATGGTCGGCGCGCTGTTCGGTCTCGCCGTCAGCGGCAGCACCGCCGCCACGACGAAGATCTATTTCAACAACGACAATGACAATACGGTAAAGGTGCTGGCCGTACCCTAGAACGGCGGTCTTTCCTAACGCGCCAGCAGACGCCCCGCGACTTGCCGCAAACGCTGCAGGTCGAGGATCTCGATGCCAGCGTACGCCCGCCTGAGCAGCTTGAGCTCCTCGAGACGGTTCAGGACTTGATTGACGGTCTGCCGCGAAAGCGCGCACAGAGTGGCGAGGTGCTCTTGGTTGACCGCCAGGACCCGGGCGGTCCGATCGTCCCATCCGCCATACCCGTCGGCCATGTGGACCAAGCGCTGGGCGAGGAGCGCCGAAGCCGGCAGCCGCTGGAGCTCTTCCATGACCGCGAAGAGCAAGCGCACCTTCATGGCCATGAGGCGCCCCATGTCGCGCCAGCGCTCGGGATGCCCGGCGAGAAGCGCATCCAGCTTGGTCGGCGTGAGGTGCACCACCACCGATTCGTGGTCGGCGATCGCGTCGTGGGTCATCGGCCCCTCGTCGAAGATCGAGATCTCCCCGAACCAGGTGGGTGGCTCGGCAAAGACCAGGATCGACTCCTCCCCGTCCTCGTTCGTCGAGCTGATTCGAATCGAACCGTCGATGACCCCGAACAGGCCTCGGCGGGGCTCGCCCCGGGTCATCACGGTCGTTCCGACCGGGTAGCGCTTGAGAAGGGCCGCATCCAGCAAGGCGGTCTGAAAGTCATCGCTGAGCTTGCCGAACCACGTCCCGGCGCGGAGAAGCTCCTTGTAGTCGCGCGGCGAGCGCTCCTTCACCCCTTCAGCCTAGCCCAGAGAGCGCCCCGCAGTCGCGCCCTCTTGACGCCCTGTGCTCGCGCGTGCTGCGCTGTCGTCGACCTCATTCCCGGGAGAGACACTTGTCCACCAGCCCCCTGAACCTCCTGAAGTTTTCGACGCTGCTCCTGACCCTCGCCGCTTGCGGGAGCTCAGGCGGCGGTGGCAGCACGGGCGGAAGCAGCGGATCGACCTCCACCGGCGGCGCAGCGGCAGAGCCCTACACGGGCTTCGTCATCTTCGGGCTTGTCGGAGCGAACGAATACGACGGGCAAGCCGGCTTCTACGCGACCATTGCCGGGGGGAGCTGCCCCGGCGGCACCGTTCAAGGCAGCTGCTGCTACCAGTCGGCGGCCGCGGAGGCGGCCTACGCCAAGACCGTGCCGCTCGCGGACGTCAGCGCGGGAGCCCTCACTCTGCAAGACGGCGCCCGGAGCTTTGGCAGCCTGCCCTTCACTGCCGGCAAGGGGTACGCCTCCGTCAACTCCGCCACTACGGCCTCGGTCACCTGGTCACCCGGCGACACACTCGGCGTCTCGGCCACGGGCGATGCGAGCGGCGTCGCGAGCTTCTCGGGCACGGTTGTCGCGCCCTCCCCCCTGAGCGGCGTCACTCCCGCCCTCGCGACGCTTTCGACGCTCTCGCGCGCGAGCGATTTCACCCTGACCTGGACCGCGAACAGCGCGGCCACGGTTGCCCTCGTCATCCTGGCGAATGCCGCCACCACTTCCGATGGGACGATCCACTGCAGCGCCACGGGGAGCAGCGGCACGCTGACCGTGCCCACCGCGCTGCTCACGAACTTCGCGGCCGGCGACATGGCAGTGCTGGAGCTCGGCGCCTCGAACAACGTGCCGCTCTCGGTAGCCAACGCGAGCGTCGAGCTCACCGCCGAGGCGACCGCGAGCGGCAGCGCGACCCTCCAGTAGGGCCAAATGCAAGCCGAAGCCCGACAGCCGGAAGTCGCCTCCGAAGTCATTTTGGGCGTGAAGCCGCTGGGGTTCCCGTGGGAGACCCCGAATCCGTTTTTGTTCTGCGTCTTCCACGACGATCGCTACCCGAGGGGCAACGAGCACCAGGGCCCGGCCGCCTCCCTCGAAGGCCGACAGATGGGCCAGGACTTCGCCGGCAAGGACGGCTGGCGGATGTACCACGGGCAGGAGGTGCCCGGCTTCCCGCAGCATCCGCACCGCGGCTTCGAGACGGTGACCATCGTGCGCCGCGGCTTGATCGACCATTCCGACTCCCTGGGGGCCACCGCCCGCTACGGCGGCGGCGACGTGCAGTGGCTCACGGCCGGCAGGGGCATCCTCCACTCCGAGATGTTTCCACTGATCGACGGCTCGGCCCCCAATCCGCTCGAGCTCTTCCAGATCTGGCTCAACCTGCCGCGCGCCGACAAGCTGGCTCCCCCCTACTTCGCCATGCTCTGGAACGAGAATGTGCCGCGCGTGGTCGAGCGCGACTCGGCCGGCCGAGCCACCGAGATCACCGTCGTTGCGGGCGAGGTCGCCGGCGTCAAGGCGCCGCCACCCGCCCCCCGCTCCTGGGCCGCCCGGCCGGACACCGACGTCGCCATCTGGACGCTGAAGCTTGCCCCAGGCGCCACCTGGACGCTGCCGCCCGCCCGGCCGGGCAGCAACCGCCGGCTCTACTTCTTCCGCGGCTCGACTTTGAAGGTCGCTGGGACGAAGGTCGCCCTCAACCACTCGGTGGATCTCCTCGCGACCGCCTCCGCGAAGCTCGAGAATGGCGATGGCGAAGCCGAGCTGCTCCTCCTGCAGGGCAAGCCCATCGACGAGCCCGTGGTCCAGTACGGCCCCTTCGTCATGAATTCCCAGGCCGAAATCGCCCAGACCATGCGCGAGTACCAGCAGACCGGCTTCGGGGGTTGGAGCTATGAGAGCGACGAGCCGGTACACCCGCGAGAGACCGAGCGGTTCGCGCGCCGGCCGGACGGAACCGAAGAGCGGCCGCCGCACCGTTGAAAGGGGAAACGCATGTCACGAGAGTCGCGCATGACCGCCGGGATCCTGCTGGTTGTCCTGCCCAGCGTGATGTACGGGGGCCTCACGCTCCTCTGGATGCTCACCGGGAGTTCGCCGGGTTTCGCCGACAATCCCCTGCGGCATGACCTCTGGCGCGCGGGCCACGCGCATGCCGCCGTCTACCTCGTCCTCTCGCTGGTCATGCTGCGCTACGTGGACGAGGCGGTGCTCTCTCCTTTCTGGAAGTGGCTGGCGCGAACCGGCGCGCCCATCGCCGCCATCCTGATCCCCGCCGCCTTCTTTCTCTCCATGGCCTCACCCACGGCGAGGGAGCCGAACGGCCTGATCAGTCTCGCCTACCTGGGCGCACTGTTCCTGGGCGGCGCGGTCTTGAGCCTCGGGATCGGTCTCATTCGGGCGGCTCGGCGGATGGAAGACTGAGCCTCGGTCTAGTCGAAGTCGAGACTCGAGGTCGAGGCTAGCGGTCGGGTCTCGCGGTCGATGGTCGCGGTCGATGGTCGAGACCTCGGAGACCTCGGTGACGGACGTTCAACATCCGAAGAGCTCGGTGACGGACGTTCAACATCCGTTCAACTTCGCACCACCCGGTCCAAAAACGACCACCTTTGCCTGCGCGAGCGTCGCTAGGCCTCCGAAATCACGACGCAGCCCTCGCGGCACATCGCTTGCCTCTGCCCCACCGGTGGCCCGCATTCCTCGTCGCCTCCTCGTCGAGCTCAACTCGACCAATCACTGCACCTGGCGCAGCCACAACTCCACCCATGTGTTCGAGCTCGATACCGCCAAGCAGTTCTTTCTCGACCTCATCAAGAAGTACGCCGGCCGCTATGGCATTCAGGTCCGCTCCTATTGCCTGATGGGCACCCACCCACACCTTGTCGTCGTCGCGACCAAGGGCCAGGCCGCGTTCAGCCGCTTCTGGCAAGTCATCAACCACCTCTTCGCCCGCTGGTACAACCGCCAGCAGAAATCCAGACGGGGCCAGGTCGTCACACAGCGCATGAAATCGCCGCTGATTCAGCCCGGCGCGCACGGCCGGCACGTCCTCACCGTCATGCGCTACGGCGACCTCAATCCAGTGCGCGCCGGGATGGTCCGCTCACCAAAAGACTACAAGTGGTCGAGCTACCTGCACTACGCCTTCGGCAAACCCGACCCTCTCATCGAGGATGAGCCCGAGTACCTCGCGCTCGGCCGCACTTCGGCGAAGCGCCAGCTGGCCTACCAACACCTCTTCGCCGCTCCACTCACGAGCGGGCTGCGGACGAGGCGACCCGACATCGTGGAATCGTCGTTCTACGGGGACCCAGGTTGGATCGAACGACATGCCCCGCGGGCAGCCGGTCCGCCGCGATGGCGCTGAGCTAGCCTGTTCCTGCTCGGCGGTTGGTCCCGCGCTGGAGTGGTGTACGACTCCCATCGCAATCCGCTCGTCGCGCTCGAGTTCGCCGGCTCCAGCTTGCGTTTTCGCCGTAACGGGAGCGTCCATGACGCGTCATCGAGGCCCGCTAGCTACGACCGATGGCGATCACGCCCGCGAATGCTGCGCACGCTCCCGTTTTTGTTGGACGTTTAGTCCGTCACCGTACCCCGCGGCGTCACCGTACCCCGCGGCGGTCGCGAGGTCGCGTTCGCGGTCGGGTTCGGGTTCGCGGTCGGGTTCGATGGTCGAGTTCGCGGTCGAGTTCGCGGTCGGGTTCGCGTTCGCGGTCGGGTTCGGGTTCGCGGTCGGGTTCGGGGGGCTCTACCCGAGCCTCGCCACCGTCTCCGGGTTCGCCAACAACCGCAGCTCGCGAATCAGCTCAGCGTGCGTCGCGGCGTACCCCTTCGCCTTGAGGGCCAGCGTCAGCGCCAGCGGCAGATCGAGCGCGGCCGAGCTCTCGAGCCGCTCGCGATACACGCGCCGGAAGTCGCCCGGCACGCGCAGCGTCCAGTTGTCGGGATCGACGACGCCAGGGATGTTGAACCAGCGCGTCTCCCCGAGCAGGTCGCTCACGAACACGAGGACGTTCTTGGCCCGCGAAGCGAAGAGGTCGGCGAACTGGGCCTGGGCGATCAGAAGCGGATCGGATTCGAGCCGGGCCGCGAAGCGCGCGCGCGCACTCGCCTCGGGACGGAGTCGCCCGGCCAGGTAGCTCGCCCGCGCTGCCAGCTCGCCGCTCTCCTGCCAGCGCCTGGCCACGGCCCAGATCGGCTCGGTGTCATGGTTGCCGACCATGATCCAGTCCCCCGGATTGGCATGTTCGCTGCGATAGCCATCCGCCGGATCGCCGAGCCGCACCTTCTGCGTCACCCGGAAGCGGCCCAATCCCTGACGCCGCAGCACCCGCTCCAGCGGATGGGGCTGCGTGCTCAGAAGCTCCCACAGCAGCAGCTCTCTCGAACGCCCGAGCCGATCGGCGCAGGCCAGGATCTCGTCGGTCAGCACGGCGTAGCGGTCGACCTGAGGTTCGTCGAGCTCGCGGACCCACGCGTCGTCGAAGCGCGGCAGCTCGAGCCGCAGCTGGTCGAGGCGAGCGATCGCAAAGCGCGCGCAACGCGGGTCGTCCGGCGACTCGAACAAGCGCGTCCCTCGCTCCACGCTCGCCGCCGAGCCGGCCTCCACGGCGTCGTAGACCCATGGGCACACCCAGCCGTGAGGGTGGTCGATGCGAAACCCGTCGTACTCGCGCAGCATCTTCTCGATGCGCAGCCGCACGAACGCCAGTCCCGGCGCAGCCGCGCTGAACAGCACCGGGTCCAGGACCGGATAACCCCAGGGCTGCCCGAGCGGCGTGGTCCGGCTGGGCGGAGCCCCCATCACCAGGCCCTTCAGGAAGAGCCGGCGCCAGCCCCAGGCATCGCGCGAGGACAGTCCGATCTGAAGGTCGCCGTAAAGGGTCGCGCCGCGCTCGCGCAGCGACCGCTGGAAGGCGGCGTGCTGCGCATGAAGCAGGAACTGCGCGAAAGCCCTTCGCTCGAGGAAAGCGGCCTGACGCTCGGCCAGCTCACGCCGCCGTTCGACCCCCGCCGCTTGGGCGGTCGAACCGAAGAGCTCTTGATCCCCGGCAGGCCAGCCACGCGGATCGGCGCCGAGGTGCTCGGCGGCCAGAACCTCGAACAGACCGTCGCGTTCGAGCCAGTCCGAAGCCTGTGCGCGAAAGCCCGCCAGCCCCCGCGCCAGCTCGCGGCGGACCGGAGTGTCCTGCAAGACGAAACGGTCGTAGGCGAGTCTCAAGGCCCGCGCAGCGATGCGCTCGGCGCCCTGGTGATCAGCCCGATCCTTCCCGGTCGGACCCGCCGAGACCAGGCCGCGCACGTCCTCGAGCGTGAGCAACTCGCCCTGCTCGGGCTCGGTCAAGGGCAGCAGCGACAGCGCGGCCGGGTTGCGCGAGAAGATCGCGCCGTCGTACGGCGACGGATTGTCGCCGCTGGTCTGGCCCTGTGGACCGAGCTGCAGCGCGTTGAACCCCAGCCCCAAGCTGAAGTCGACGAGCTCGCGCGCCCCGCGGCTGAGCGGCGATCCACGCCCGGTGTCCTCCTCCGGCAGCGACGGGAGCATGAGGTCGTGCACACCGAGCACCAGGCGCTCGACCCCCAGCACCGCCAGAGCCCTTTCGACGACGCGATTGTGAATCAAGCGCTTTCCTGTCCCTCTCGGCAATGCGTGCATATGCTGGACCAGCCGGACATGCCGAGACAAGAGACAATATTCCCCTGGAGCAAGGGCGAGGCACCGGCGCTCGCGAAGCGGCTGCCCGCCTATGTCGCCACGCGTCGCTGGTTTCGCGGCAAGTCGAGCGGGATCAGCGACCTGCGAATTCTCGACACGCTGCCGCTGTCCCCGGGCGCGGTCATCGCGATCCTGGAGATCACCGATGGCACCCGGACCGATCGCTATTCGCTGCCCTTGTCGATCCAGTCGGGGACGCGCGCCGAACAGCTCGCCAAAGAGGACTCGCCGCTCATCATCGAGCGCCTGGCCGGCGGCGCGCTGCTCTGCGACGCCCTCGCCGATCCCGGGGCACTGAGCGCGATCCTGGAGCGCTTCGGGGTGCCGGGCCCGATCGCAGGCGCCAGCTCGATGCTCGAGTTCGAGACGGTCTCCGCTTCCGTAGCGGGTGGCCCGACACGCGAAGAGGATCTGTTCCCCCACCCACTCGCCGTCGAGCAAACCCATTCCTCGGTCGTCTACGGCCAGCGCCTCATCCTCAAGATCCTCCGCCTGCTCGACCCGGGCGAGAGCGTCGATCTCGAGATGGGCCGCTTCCTGAGCCAGGCCGGCTACGCCAGCGCCCCGAAGCTGGAAGGTTCGATACGCTGGGTGCCGCGGCAGGGAACACCCTCGACGCTCGGCATCCTCCAGGCTTTCGTCCACAACGACGGCGGCGCCTGGGAGCTGACCCTCGAACGGCTCGCGCGGCTCGTCGCCGAGCACCCCGAGCCACCCGGCGACCATTCAGCAGACGTCCTCGCGCCCCACCGCGAGCGCGCGCGCATCCTCGGCCACCGAATCGCCGAGCTGCACCTGGTCCTCGGCCGGCCGAGCGGCAACCCGGCCTTCGAGCCCGAGCCTCTGACGCTCGCCCACCAGCAGCAACTCGCGGAAGCGGCCTCGACGGTGCTCGGCACCAACTTGCGCCTTCTCCGCGAGCGAAAAGCCAAGGGCGGGGGCCACACCACGCTGCCACTGTGGGCCGGCGAGGTCGTGTCACGCCTTCGGGCTTTCGCCCAGGAGCCCCTGGGCGGCATGATCACCCGCGTTCACGGAGACCTGCACCTCGGCCAGATCCTCGAGACAGGAGGCGACGTGATCCTCGTCGACTTCGAGGGCGAACCCGCCCGACCGCTGGCCGAGCGACGCATGAAGCGCTCGCCGCTCGTCGACGTGGCGGGGATCCTGCGGTCGTACCACTACGCCGCCACCGCCGCCGCCAGGACCTCGGGCAGCAAGCGCTGGGAATCCGCCTGGCTGAGCGCCTGGCACGAAGCCGTCACCGAGGCCTTTCGGCAGGCCTACTTCGAGCGCATGGCTGGAAGCAGCCTGCTGCCCGCGCACCTCGCCGCCCGGCACCGGGCCCTCAATTTCTATCTGCTCGAGAAGTGTCTTTACGAGCTGGGCTATGAGCTGGACAATCGACCGGACTGGGTGGCGGTTCCCATGGCAGGCTTGAAGCAGCTTTCCGAAGAGCGCCCCCCAACGGGTTCCTGAACACCGCCGAATGAAGCTCGACGACAAATTCAAGGCCTTCCACGCCGGCGAGGACGAGCACGCTTATCGTCTGCTCGGGGCCTTGCCCGAAGGCGACGGCTTCCGCTTCAGCGTCTGGGCGCCCGAGGCCGACCAGGTGTCCGTGATAGGCGACTTCAACCTGTGGGACGATCAGGCCCACCGGCTGGAGCGCGTCACCGACCTCGGCGTGTGGAGCGCGACGGTCCCCAGGACCCGCGCTGGCCAGCGCTACAAGTACCGCATCCGCTCGCGCAACCATGGAGTGATCACGGAGAAAGCCGACCCCTTCGGCCGCGCCATGGAGGAGCCGCCCCGGACCGCTTCGGTGCTCGCCGACATCCAGCACCCCTGGGGCGACGCGCGCTGGCTCGACGACCGCGCCGGACGGCAGCGCCTCAGCTCGCCGATGTCGATCTACGAGCTGCACCTCGGCTCGTGGCGCCGGGTGCCCGAGGAGGGCAACCGCTTCCTCACCTACCGCGAGCTGGCCCCGCAGCTCTGCGAGTACGTGCGCCGGCTGGGCTTCACGCACGTCGAGCTGATGCCGGTCATGGAGCATCCCTTCTATGGCTCCTGGGGTTACCAGATCGCCGGCTACTTCTCGGCCACCCGGCGCTACGGCCCTCCCGAAGATCTGATGTACCTGATCGACCAGCTCCATCAGAGCCAGATCGGCGTCATCCTCGACTGGGTTCCCGCCCACTTCCCCGCCGACGCCCACGGGCTGGGCTCGTTCGACGGCAGCCACCTCTTCGAGCACGCCGACCGGCGCCAGGGCTTCCACCCCGACTGGAACAGCCTGGTCTTCAACTACGGCCGCAACGAGGTCCGCAGCTTCTTGATGTCGAGCGCCCTCTACTGGCTCGATCAGTTCCACGCCGACGGGCTGCGGGTCGACGGCGTGGCCTCGATGCTCTACCTCGACTACGCCCGCCGTCCCGGCGAGTGGGTTCCCAACCGCTATGGCGGCCGCGAGAACCTCGAGGCCATGTCCTTCCTGAGGCGGCTCAACGAGAAGGTCTACCTCGACCAGCCCAGCGTGCAGACCATCGCCGAGGAGTCGACCGCCTGGCCCATGGTGTCGCAGCCCACCAGCAACGGCGGCCTCGGCTTCGGCTTCAAGTGGGACATGGGCTGGATGCACGACACCCTCGACTACTTCGAGAAGGATCCCATCTACCGGCAGTACAACCATGCGCGCATCACGTTCCGGTCGCTGTATGCCTTCTCCGAGCACTTCGTGCTGCCGCTGTCGCACGACGAGGTGGTCTACGGAAAGAAGTCGCTCCTCGAGAAGATGCCCGGCGACGACTGGCAGAAGTTCGCCAACCTGCGGCTGCTCTTCGCCACCCAGTGGGCCCAGCCGGGCAAGAAGCTGCTCTTCATGGGCGGCGAGTTCGCCCAGCGACAGGAGTGGGATCACGACCGCTCCCTCGACTGGCACCTGCTCGACCACCCGTGGCACCGGGCGATGTCGCTGTGCGTCGGCGAGCTCAACCGGCTCTATCGCCAGGAGCCCGCGCTGCACGTCTACGACGACGAGGCCGCCGGCTTCGAGTGGATCGACGGCAGCAACGCCAAGGAGAGCGTCCTGGTCTTCTTGCGAAAGGGCGCTCGGCCCGCCGACGACATCCTCGTCGCGCTCAACTACACCCCCGTCCCGCGCGCCCCGTACCGGGTGGGCATTCCCCGCCTCGGCACCTGGAAGGAGATCTTCAACAGCGACGCCAAGGAGTTCGGCGGCTCGGGTTCGGGCAATCTTGGCGCCCTCGAAGCTGCTCCGGCTCCGTGGAACGGCCGGCGCTACTCGCTCGACCTCACGCTCCCACCGCTCGGGGCCGTGATGCTGAAGAGTGCCGCGGGCGGATAGGCTGCAGCAATGCCTGCGACAGCCACACGAGCACCTGCGACCCGTCCCCGCAGTCGCGCGCATCTCTTTTCGCCCAAAGCGTAAGGTCGGGCTGTCGAAGCACAGGATTGCGAAAAAGCTGCGTTTGACCTCGGCGCAGGCCGGTCGGTAACTTGGCGCCAGTGCCGGCAGCAGTCGAGGTCGAACCAGTGGACCCCAAGCCCCTCCGGCGAGCCTCGCTCAGGGTGCTCGAGGGTTTCGGCGGCGGCAACCGCGCGGCCTGCCGCGAGCTGGTCCCGCACGACCAGGAGGAGCTGCGCGCCGCCCTGCTCGAAGCGCGCGACAACGGCCTCTCGATCGCGTTGCGCGGCAGCGGGCAGAGCTATGGCGACGCCGCGCTCAACACCCGCGCCTACGTGCTCGACCTCTCCGGACTGCGGCGCATCCTGAGCTGGGACAGGGCCGCCGGCGTCATCGAGATCGAGCCCGGCGTGACGGTGGCCGACACCTGGCGCCACATCCTGCCGGATGGCTTCTGGCCGAGCGTCGTGCCCGGCACCATGGTGCCGACCCTGGCGGGCTGCGCCGCCATGAACATCCACGGCAAGAACAACTTCAAGGTCGGTCCCATCGGCGACCACATCCTCGAATTCGACCTGCTCACCCCCGACGGCTCGACCCTGCTCTGCAGCCGCGAGCAGAATCCCGAGATCTTCCACGCCGCCATCGGCGGGCTCGGGGGCCTGGGGGCTTTCACCCGGCTCAAGCTCGCGGTGACGCGCGTCGAGAGCGGTCTCATGCGGGTCGAGCCCTTCCGCACGCGCGACTTCAGCGAGACCTTCGCGCTCTTCGAGGAGCGCACCCGGACCGCCGAGTACTTCGTGGGCTGGATCGACAGCACCGCCTCGGGACGTGCGCTCGGCCGCGGCGTCTTGCACCAGGCCACCAAGCTGCACGCCGACGAGGATCCCGTCGGCCCCCAGCGCTCACTGCGAGTCGACTACCAGGACCTGCCGGCCACCCTCTTCGGCGTTCCCAAGAGCATCATCTGGCGCTTCCTCAAGCCGTTCATGAACAACCTGGGCGTTCACCTGGGCAACACCGCCAAGTACCTGACTTCGTACTTGCAGCGCCGCGGATCGAGCTACCTCCAGTCCCACGCCGCCTTTCATTTCCTGCTCGACTACGTGCCCAACTGGCGGCTGGCCTATGGTCCGGCCGGCCTGATCCAGTACCAGCCGTTCGTCCCCAAAGCCCACGCCGAGGCCGTCTTCCGCGAGCTGCTCCAGATGTGCCAGGCCGAGGGATTGCCGCCCTATCTCGCGGTCATGAAACGCCACCGGCCCGACGCCTTTCTCCTGACCCACGGCGTCGACGGCTACTCGCTGGCGCTCGATTTCCCGGCCCGCGAGCGCGAGCGGCTGTGGGCCCACTGCCACCGCATGACCGAGCGGGTCCTCGAGGCCGGCGGCCGCTTCTACTTCGCCAAGGACTCGGTGTTGCGCCCCGACCAGGTCGTGCGGGCCCTCGGCCAGGACCGCATCGACGCCTACTTCGCCCTCAAGAAGCGGCTCGATCCGGAGGGCGTGCTCCAGAGCGATCTGACGAGGCGGGTGTTCGGGAGGTAGGGCGCTGGGATCCCCTCTCCCGCTTGCGGGAGGTTAGGGTGGCGGGGTCTCCGTGTGCGTGCCCGTGTGCGTGCCAGCCTTGCGCAGCCATTCGATGGGTCGGACGCATCACGACGTTGGATTCCGCGAGCTAGCGGCCGTCGTGCGCGACACGCACGACGCCACCCGCAAGCTCTCGAAATTCAGCGGACCTTGCGTCCGACCCAATGACCACGAGAGCGACAAGTGACCCACGCAGACGGGCACGGGCACGGAACGCACGGGTACGGCATTGCCG
>Ga0302324_100008267_pt1 | contig 21999 bp, 17 predicted proteins | sample Palsa_T0_1_FD_201949 | JGI IMG/M metagenome (GOLD analysis project Ga0302324, IMG submission 201949) | Peat permafrost microbial communities from Stordalen Mire near Abisko, Sweden - Palsa_T0_1 | ecosystem: Environmental > Terrestrial > Soil > Palsa > Peat permafrost | place: Sweden: Abisko...
GCGACATCGTGCCGGCACCCACCTCCACGTCGTACGGCTGTTGCAGCACGCACCCGCGGTCGGCCCAAAAGGTTTGCAGACGAAAGAGGAGTTCCTGGAAGGTTAGAGGGCTAGTTACTTGCAGTGCCACGGTTGGATTCTAAACCAAACGCTCGGCTACACTGGTTTGCCAGTCGAATCAAGGAGGAGTCTGCCATGCAAAGCCGTATCGTCGGCACCACCTTACCGGTTCTGGAGTTCACCCTGGAGCCGAACGAGTCAGTGATCTCAGAAGCCGGTGAGCTTTCCTGGATGAGCAGCTCGATTCAGATGCAGACCCACACCCAGTTTGGTGGGGGTGGCGGATTTCTCGGGGCATTGAAAAGAGTGGCGGGCGGCGGGAGTTTGTTCATGACCGAATATCGCGCCATGGGCGCTCGCGGCGAGATTGCGTTTGCGACCCGGGTTCCAGGGCACATCCAGCCTGTCCAGGTCGGTCCGGGAATGGAGTATTTGATCCATCGTCATGGCTTTTTGTGCGCGACGTCGCAGGTTTCGCTGGGGGTTGGTTTCCAGCAGTCTTTGGGAGCAGGGGTTTTCGGCGGAGACGGATTCCTGCTGCAGAAGGTGACCGGGCAAGGGGCTTGCTGGATCGAGTTGTCTGGGGAGTTGGTGGTCAAGGATCTGGCGGCGGGAGAGACTCTGCGCGTTCACCCAGGTCACGTGGGAGCTTTCCAGTCCAGTGTTGCGTTTCAGATCACCAGGATTGCGGGAATCAAGAATATGATCTTCGGCGGAGACGGAATATTTCTCGCCGCGCTCACTGGCCCGGGACGGGTTTGGCTGCAGACATTGCCCATCTCCAAGTTGGCTCACCAGCTCATGCAGTACATGCCTTCGGCCACCAGAGAGCGAACTGAGGGCGGGGTTGTCGGCGGTATTGTGGGGTCGCTGCTCAATAACGGCTGAGTGAGTTGTCCGGGAAAAGAAACCGCAGATCTCTCCACTGCAACAAACTTTTTGCTTTGTATCAGGGCACGACTTTTAGTCGTGCCATTTCCGGCGAAAATGGTCCGGGCTTTAGCCCCTGCCACCTTAAAATCTGGACGAAATTCCAAGGAAAAAACCGCAGGGGCTAAAGCCCGACTTTTTTGCGCCCCTTACGGCACGACTAAAGTCGCGCCCTGATACAAGGCAAAAAGCTTGCGTAGCGTAGGGGAGGGACCTGGTGTTTCCTTTTCGCTAGGAGCCACCCAGCCGTGAGAGGGCGGCGACGGTGGTGAGTTTTCGCTCCAGGTGGCGCTCCAGACTTTGAATGGCGAAGCGGCGGAGGTCGGCGCCGCGGCTGCGCGGCCAGGATTCGGCAGCAAAGGCAGCGACGGGCGAGCGGAACATGCGCACTGCGAGAATTTGCGAATCCGGTGTCAGCGTGGCGCCGTGCGAACCGTTCTCTCCTACTCTCCGGTGATCGACGCAAACCAGACCATCCGAAAAAAAGTGAAAGTACGCTGGCTGGCCAGCTAGAGAAACGCCGCAGAACAGGCATCGGCTCAAATCCGGAAGCCAGCCCATGAGACGCGTGGTCCAAAGGGCGAAGTAGGTGATTGGCATCCAGATGTGGTCTACGCGGGTCTGCTCCAGCACGGAGAGCAGGAGGCGGAAGACCACGTCGTGAGGATCGTGATCGGGCAGCGTCTGCTCCAGCACCTCGGCGAAAAAGGCAAGGGCAGCCGCCCGCGCATAATCGACGGGCTCGGCCAAGGGGGAGTGGAGAATGTCAAACGAGTCGAGACGCACCAACTCCTGGCTGGGCTTCTCCGCATAGTGCGCGCGAACGTGGGTCATCGGTTCGAGCGCGCCCCCGAAACGACGGCGCGATCTGGCCGCTGACTTGGCTACACCCTTGATCTTTCCGTAGTCACGGGTGAACAGCGAAACGATCTGGTCGGCTTCATGAATGGGCCAGGTTCGCAGGACAACGGCTTCCACCTGGTGAACGATCATGGCCGTCCGAGCGCAACCGCGCCCCGCGGCCTAGCGGCCGAAGTGGGCGGAGTTCTTGTCAGCAAAGCCCGACCACTTTTCCGGCAGGTCGTCTCCAGCAAAGATGGCCGACACCGGGCAAACCGGAACACAGGCGCCGCAGTCGATGCACTCCACCGGATCGATGAAAAGTTGATCGGTCTCGCCATATTTCGCTTCATCCTTCTTGGGATGAATGCAATCTACCGGGCAAGCATCAACGCAGGCGGTGTCCTTGGTTCCAATGCAGGGTTCTGCGATCACGTATGTCATAAGTAGCGATCTCCCGAAGACGAATAAGTGAAACCAAATTGTACAGCAGGATTGAAAAGCGCAAACGCGCAGGGCTCAACGCGCTAACCTTCGTGCCGCAAATTCGGCGGGTGTGGGCACCGGCTCGATGCCACGGCCTGCGAACATGTCCTCAAAAAAGCCAAGGATCTCGTCCGTGAGCAAGCCGTTGGTGGCCAGAACCTCCTGGCTGTCGAGACGAAACGGCGTGCGGTCAAAGCGGAGCATGGCCCCACCCGCCTCCACCACCAGCAGCGCACCCGCGGCGGTATCCCAGGGGTTGAGGTTGAATTCCCAAAAGCCGTCCACCCGGCCGGCTGCGGTATAGGCAAGATCGAGCGCGGCCGCACCCGCCCGGCGCACTCCGTGAGAACGCAGCGTCAGCTGTTGGTAAAAGTGGATGTTGGGATTCATGTGGCGCTTGTGGCTGGGAAAACCAGTGGAGAGTAAACTTTCCTGCAAGTGCGCGGTACGCGATACGCGGAGGCGGCGGGGCGGCTCCGACGACCTCAGCAGCCAGGCTCCACGGCCTTTCTCCGCGGCGAAGAGTTCGTCGCGAACAGGATCGTAGACCACGCCGGCCACGATTTCGCCGTCCTGATCCTGCGCCAGTCCTGGAGGGCGATGTTCCAGGCCCAGCGACACATTAAAGAATGGGAATCCGTGAGAAAAGTTGGTCGTGCCGTCGAGCGGATCGACATACCACCGATACGCGCGCTCGAGCCCGGAACGAGTTCCCTCTTCGCCGAAGATGCCGTGCTCGGGAAAGTGTGCGTTCAGCCGGCTTACGATGAGTTTTTCCGATGCTCTATCCGCTTCCGTCACGAGGTCTACATCGCCTTTGTATTCCGTGGCGACACCGCGCTCGAAGTAGACGCGGAGGAGTTCACCCGCTTCCAGGGCAATCGCCCCTGCGCCTGCGGCAAAGCCAAGATCAAGCTGACCGGGAAGGTTCTTCAAGGCGCACTTCTTTCCGCGCCGTTGGCGCGGCGGCCGCGTTCGCTGATGGTCCGGATCTGATGCTTGTAGATAAACAGGTTGGGCAGTCCTTCACGGGTGAGGCGGATCATGGTGTCGTCAAAATACTCGATCCACCCGGAAACGCTCTCGCCATCCCTTAGTTTTACGTTCACTTTCACCTGCTTCTCGCTGAGAAAGCGCAGGTAGAGCGTCTCCTGGCCGGTTTCACCAAGAGGCGGCTCCTTTTTACGCCGCCGGGATGGATTCTGGCTTGCCATGTTGTGAATGATAACTGCATTGAGAGATGCCGGATTCAGTCCCAGTGGATGTCCTAGAAATCCACGTGCGCCCGCACCCCGGGAACGATCACTGGACCCCGATCCCGATTGTAGCCGGGATTGTTGACAAAGGAGAGTTGCGCCGCCATGTAAAGGCCGCTGATTACGTGCAGGTTGTAATAAGTCTCGCTGACCTCTTCGCGACCGTAGTTCAGGTTGCCATCACCAAGGATGAATCCCAAGCCTCCCAGGGCCAGGTATTGCCGGTGCTTGTTGCTGATGCCACCGGTTTCAAAGGCGCTTCCAATCTGGTCCAGTTTTCTGCCCCAGGCGTCGCCAGGGAGTTCAAAGCCAAACGCCAGGGTGCTATTCATTTCGGTATAGGCGAACGACTCATGATGGCCCTCGTTCCAACCGGCACGCATAAAGACGCGGACGTTGGCGGGTAGCGCCTGCTCGATATTGAGGCCGAAGCCTTGCTTCAAAGTACCCTGATGGCGATAGAGGGTAATGTCAGGAAGCTTGTCGTCGCCGTTCAGGAAGCCCGCTATGGCCTGGCCGTAATCGCCCATGTTGGCGTGATTGAGATAAGCCAGGGGCCGAATACGGGTATCGAGCCCCTGGAACCATTGCGGCTTCCATTCGAGTTCCAGGTTCTCCGCGCGCGCGGTGCGTAGATCAGCTTCAAGATTCGTGCCGTTGGCCACAGTCGGCATCAGGGCTTCCCCAAAACGGGCTTCGAATTTGGGTCCGGAATAGCTGAGAATCGCGGCCACGGTATAACCGCGGGTGTTGGCAGCGTAATCGTAAGCGCCGTTGTTATCGATGGCCCAATTGGTGAACTGCAAATGACTGTCACTACCCACTGAGTTGTTGTCGAAGAAATCGACCAGGCCCATCTTGCCCATGGTGAACTCGATCCGCCGCCGGGGGATCGACTCCTGCAGATAGAAAGGGTTGGGTTGTTCTTCGATCCGGTCCGCGGTTAACGGGAAGGTCTGATGGATAAAATAGCGCGCGGCATAGACACCCTGGCCCAGAGATGGATTACGCACTACGTCAAGGTTTACGAAGGCCGCCATCCCCAGGGCCTGGCTCAGCCCCTTACCCCCGGCCTCTTCCGCATCGAAGATGAACTCGGTCCAACGGGCAAGCTTAACTCCCGTGTACAGGGTTAGGACGCGTGAGAGTGCGGTCGTTTCCACCCGGCTCTGGAAGCTGTTCGTCCCGGCGTAGGGCGAGTGGAATGGCGTGTGGGCCTGAAAGATGAAGTTGGCCTGCCCCGAGATCCAAATGCGGTCGGCGATCAGGTGATGCAGAAAGACGGCGGGATTGTCCTGATCGTCGGACTGATCCGCCTCTCGTTGGTTGATGTGCGGCAGCGACTCCCGGCTGGGCGGAGCGGGAGGAGCCGGCGGAGTTTGCTTGCCAGAGGCCTGTGGTTGGGGCGCATCGGGCAACTCGGCCCTGACTGCCGGCGCCGGCAAACACAGGTATATGGCAAAAAACAACGGCCAGAGACGCATCCAGACTCCGCGAAGAATTAAGAACCTCGCAAGAGGTTAATTGACAGAACCGTAACAAATGTCACGGAGGGTTGAATTCTTTTGTAGCGCTGGCTGAAATTGCGGCAAAAAAAGCGCGTTAAGAGAGCGGTAAGCATCATAAGTCCCGCATCAGGGTTCTGGAGTGAGGACGAGAAGAGCCAACCCAGGGTGAGAAACCGAAAAACATTTCCAGGACGAGTCCGCGGAATGTTTCTTGACAGTGCGGAGGGACCCGCTGTGGCTCTTCTCACGGCAAGGGCGATGGATAATAGCCGGGCCGATTACGGATTACGTAGCCCGTCGTGTCCGGACCGCGCAGCTTGACGGAAATGCTGCGAAAGGCGCTTCCCGTTCGATTCGACGGATAGTAGCCGAGCAGGTATTGCGTCCGCAGGTCTTCCGATAACTGGGCGAAGGTCCGTTCGAGCGAAGAGGAATCGGCGTAGTAGTACTTGCCCCCGGTTTGCTGAGCAAGGGTGATCAGGGCGTGCTCTCCGGCCAGGTCGCGGCCTGCACTGGCATAGATGGGGACATCGATGATGGGGTAGACCATGACTTCGCCACGCAGAGCCTGTTCGAGCGCCATGTCATAGGTGGTGCCCTTCACTGTGTTGCCACCGTCGGAGATGATAACCAGCACCTTGCGGCCGGAGCGCGGAGCCAGGCTCTGCGCCGCGAGATAGACGCCACTGTAGAGCGCTGTGGCCGCACCTCGTCCCATGTCGTTCAGCCCGCGGTCGATGCGGCCGGCATTGTTGGTGAAGAAGACGACCTCGCGCACATTGTCGGCAAATTCCATGAGGTCAAGGTGGTCGACAGGACGCAGCAATGAACGCACAAAGTGCTTTGCGGCCTCCTGTTCCAAACCGAGATCCTTATGCACGCTGCCGCTGGTGTCGATGGCGAGGACAATTTCCAACGGCAGCTCGGACTGGCGCTCGAACACAGCGATCTTCTGCGGGTGTTCATCCTCGGAGAGGATAAACGCATCGCGATTCAGCCCGGGAACAGGAGCGCCCTTGTCATCGGTAACATTGACGAAGACATTCACCAACCGGACATTGACGCTGATGGTCGGCGCCTGGGCAAAGCCGCAAAGGGTAAAGGCAAAGCAGATGGCCGCGCAAAGTGATTTCACTTCTCCACCAACGCGGATGGGAAGGGTTCGCCATCGGCCCAGACGGCTCCGTCTTCAAAGTGTTCCTTTTTCCAGATGGGCACGGTTTTCTTGAGCGTGTCGATGAGCCAACGGCAGGCCTCGAATGCCTGGGCACGATGGGCGGAAGATACGACAATGAGCACGCTGGTTTCGCCCACCTCCAGCCGGCCCAGGCGATGCACCATGGCCACCTGGCGCACACCATGCGTGGCGATGGCTTCCTGCGCCAGGGCCTGCATCTGGCGCAGCGCCATCTCCTGGTAGGCCTCGTAGACCAGGCACAGGGTGCGCCTTCCCCGAGTGTGATTGCGGACAATGCCGTCGAACACCACCACAGCACCGTCCTCCCCCTGCTTGATGTCTCTTACCAGAGACGCCGAATCAATGGGCTCGGTAACCAGTGCGATGACAGGGCCGGAACCACCACTGACCGGAGGCAGCAGAGCAACTTCATCTCCGTCGCGCAGCAGGCAGCCACTCGGCGCATAGCTCTGATTCACGGCAATGGCCAGGGTTGACCATAATTTTGGCTGCTGTGGGAGCAGTTCGCGGTAGTGTCCAAGGACGGCATCCACGGTTGCTCCCGGGGGCAGGTCGAGCGTCTGGCTCTCGCTCGATAGAATCTCCTTCAGCACTCCAAAGAACAGGACCGTAACGCGCATGGAAAGAGAATATCCGAAGGCCATCCCCCGACTTTCTGTTCCGGGTCTGACATCAGGTTAGACGCGGCCATCGATAAAATGGCGTTCCGAGGGATGACGCTCAGACGAGGACTGGGATGTTGGCTACTCCTGCGGTTCCAAAGACTCTGCGATAGCGGGCTATTTCCGATCGCAACCCGGTCGCTTTGGAGTAATTATCTGAGAGTTTCACCGCCGGCCGTCCATCGGTCTCGGTCATCTTGCAAATCAGGCTGGCAGGGTGGAATCCGTTTCTCCCCCCTGGGTGGCAACCGCGAAAATCATTGGTCAACAGAGTGCCCCAACCGGCGCTGAAACGGATGCGCCGGCCGGGAGTCCACTTGTTGGGGTCATTGAGGTCGGCCCCGCTGTGAAAGTCCCTGGGCGTCAGGCCGGGCGCCATGGTTCCCATGAAATACGCATACAAACCTAGTATGTCTTCCACGTCCATGGCGTCGGAGGCGATGATCAGCTTCTGCGTTGGGTCGCGGCCCCGCTGCTTCAACCACTCGATGTATTCGTCACCCGCAACATACGGATCTTTGCTGTCGATGCGCTGCCCGGTCCAGTCGGCTGTCCAGTCCGGAGCGTCGGCCAGAAACTGGGTTGTACCGTAGGTGTCAGGCAACATGATGCGGATTTCGCGGCTATAGGTGCTTTGCCACAGCTCGAGAATGCGATACTGCGAACTTTTCAATTCCGCGTCGCTGGTGGCCATGGCAGCCAGCGCCATGGGCAGTTCGTGCGCATTGGTGCCGACCGCTTCCAGGTTGTGCTTGTAGGCCAGGTAAGTGTTGGAAGTGCCGGTGAAATGCTCGCCGAGGGCGGTGTTCATGGCCATGACGACGTATTCCTGCCATAAGAAACTGTGCCTGCGCCGGGTGCCGAAGTCGGCCACCCTTAATTCGGGCACCCCGGTCAGCCGTTCGATCTTGCCCCACAGTTTGGCCTTGGCCTGGGCATAAAGAATGTCCAGCTCGAATTCACTCATGCCCTTGAAAGCGGCGCGCGACTTCAGCTCGTTGAGGATGGAGAGTGCATAGATCTCCCACATCGTCGCTTCGGTCCAGAGCCCGTCGAACTCGAGGTGGAATTCTCCATCCCGGACGGTGAGGCGGTAGCTGGAAAGGCGGAAACCGTGGTCCAGCCAGTCCAGGAAATCGGGCTCGAAGATGCCACGGCGGCCGAAGAACGTGTTACCGGCCAGCCAGATCAGCTCCGATTTCAGAAAGCGCAGGCTGCGCACGTGCTCCAACTGCTGTAGTACTTCTTCGCGTTCAATCACGTCGGCCAAGCGAATCGACGAAGATCGATTGCTCACCGAGAACGATACCTCGGTGGTAGGAAAGTGCTTCCAGATGAACTGAAGCATCAGCAGCTTATAGAAGTCGGTATCCAGCAGGGATCGCACGACTGGGTCCAGGTCCCAGTTATGGTTGTGCGCCCGCTCCGCAAAATCAATGATCATCGATGTCCTTGAAAGGGCAACTCTGCTTTAGATGTTAGCGTGAGCGGGCGGGGAGGCAAAAACGGGCGGTGGGGTCGATGTCGAAAACATTTCCACGGCTGGTCCGTTGAACTGCAGATCCCTCCACTACGCTACCCCGGATTTCCTGTTGAACTTGGTGGCGTTGTTGCAATCCATGCGCCCTTCTTTACGGAAGGGCGCATACGCGGCCTTGTCTAGTGCAGCGTGGCAGGAAATCCGGGTACGCTCCGGTCGGGATGACAAAGGAGAGGGCGGCGCTTCCATTCAGATTCGATGATGGGGATGATGAACAGCAGGTCCCTCCACTGCGCTGCGCTCCGGTCGGGATGACACCTCTGGTTGGAACCTGAGCCTGGCTTCCAAGATGAATTGTCATCTCGACCGGAGCGTAGCGTAGTGGAGAGATCTGCGGTTTTTCTTCAAACAAAAGAGAAGGCCCGCTGGTTGGGCGGGCCCTCTTTTAATTGGCCTTCAGGAATTAGACCTCGGCGTGTTCGATGATGCCTTCCCTTACTGCCTCGTCCTTCTTTTCTTCGCTTACGGACTTGGGCAGCGCTACGGCCAGGACGTCTTCTATGCGGCTGGCGTAGTGGATGCGCACGTTCTCGATCTGATCGGCGGTTAGGTCCTCCTCGACGCTCTGACGATTTTCCGCCGGGAGAATTACGTCCTGCACACCGGCACGCTTGGCGGCCAGGAACTTCTCCTTTATCCCGCCTACCGGCAACACGTTGCCGCTGAGAGTGATCTCGCCGGTCATCGCGGTCAGCGGACGAACCGGGGTGTCGGTCATCAGCGAAACCAGGGTAGTCGCCATAGTGACACCGGCCGACGGCCCGTCCTTGGGGATCGCTCCAGCAGGGACATGGATGTGAATATCCAAATCCTTGGTGAAGTCTTCCTCGAGGCCGAGAGACGCGGCGTTCGAACGCACCCAGGTGAGCGCGGCCTGCATGGATTCCTGCATGACCTCGCCGATCTGCCCGGTCATCTTAAAGCCGCCCTTGCCCTTCATCCGGTTGGCTTCGATGAACAACACATCGCCACCAGCTGGGGTCCACGCCAGACCGACTGCTACGCCGGCACGCCGGGTACGCTCAGCCAGTTCGGTATCAACGCGCACCTTGATGCCGCCAAGGAACTCCTGAATCACCGCCTTGTCGACGACCAAGGTACCGGTCTTGCCCTCAGCAATGCGTCGCGCCTGTTTGCGGCAGACAGTGCTGATCAGCTGCTCCAGTTTGCGTACGCCCGCTTCCCGCGTGTAGTGACGCACAATGTAGCGAACGCCCTCTTCAGGAAATTCGATCTGCGGTTCGCCACCTTCCTTGGTCTCGATGCCGTTCTCCTTGATCTGCCGCGGGATGAGATAGCGAAACGCAATATGCGTCTTCTCATCCTCGGTATAGCCCGACAGGTCGATGATCTCCATGCGGTCGCGCAGCGGCTCCGGAATGGGATCGAGCATGTTCGCGGTGCAGATAAACAGCACCTTGGACAAATCAAACGGAACATCCAGGTAGTTATCGCGGAACGTGTTGTTCTGCTCCGGGTCCAGGGTTTCCAACAACGCCGATGCCGGATCGCCGCGGAAGTCACGTCCCAGTTTGTCGATCTCGTCCAACATAAAGACCGGGTCGTTAGCATCCGCGCGACGCAGCGCCTGCATGATCTGCCCGGGAAGGGCTCCTATGTAGGTGCGCCGATGGCCGCGAATCTCGGCCTCGTCGTGCATGCCGCCGAGTGAGATGCGCTGGAATTTCCGACCCAACGCACGCGCGATGCTGCGCCCGAGCGAGGTCTTGCCTACGCCTGGAGGTCCAACAAAGCAGAGGATGGGCCCCTTCATATCAGGCTTCAAACGGCGCACGCTCAAATAATCGAGGATGCGATCTTTCACCCGCTTCAGGTCGTAGTGATCAAGGTCGAGGATTTCCTTCGCCTTGGCGATATCCACTTCCCCGCCCGTGGATTTGGCCCACGGCAGCACCGCCAGCCATTCCACGTAGTTGCGGGTAAGCGAGTAATCGGCGGCCATGGGAGACATCCGGGACAACCGGCTGAGCTCCTTGGTGGCCTCCTTCTTGACCTCGTCGGGCATGCCGGCAGCTTCGATTTTTTGCCGCAGTTCCTCGATGTCTTTCTGCCCCTCGTCCAGCTCACCAATTTCCTTTTGAATGGCTTTGAGCTGTTCGCGCAGGTAGTAATCGCGCTGCGATTGCTGAACCTGATCCTGGACTTCCGTCTGGATCTTGTTGCGCAGCTGCTGCACTTCAGCTTCTTTGGCGAGGTGCTTGTTGATGCGCTCCATGCGCAACAACACATCCGGGGTTTCGAGCAGTTCCTGCTTATCGGTCGTGGCCAGGAACGGCAACGAGGAAGCAATGAAATCGACCAGGCGTCCCGGATCTTCGATATTCAGCGCGATGGTCTGGAGTTCGTCGGAGAGTGTAGGCGAAGTCGTGACGATCTGCTGAAATTGTGCAATCACATTGCGCTGCAGGGCTTCGAGCTCTGCGCTCTTGCCCGGATCCACTTCCGGCAAATGATCAACCGAGGCCATCATGAATGGCTCCAGTTGGGCAAATTCTCCCAGCTTGACGCGCTCCGTTCCCTCGGTAAACACGAAAAGGCTCTGGTTGGGCATTTTGACGACTTTGTGCACCGTCGCCAGGGTACCGACGGAATACAGGTCGCTAGGCTGGGGGCTGTCCATGCGTTCGTCGCGCTGAGCGACGACCACAATGGTTTTCTGCTCTCCCAGCGATTGAATGAGTTGAATAGAGCTCTCCCGGCCAACGGTCAGCGGCAGTACGGCATGGGGAAACAGCACTGTGCTGCGAACGGGCAAAATGGGTAGAACCCTGCCCTGAGACCCGCTTTGCTCGCGCCGACTGGGGTCGGTAGGACTGATGATGCTTAAGAAATCGCTAGCCATGAGTATCCTTCTATCAGATTATCGACTATAAGATGCCGCAGGTCTCGGAAAGTCGCAAAAGGCGTCTCTTCCCCCCTTTATCGACGGCTCCAAACCCCTCCAGGAGAGCACCAGGCCCGGTCAGGAGGGTAAAACGGCGGCTGGGTAGTGGCCCAGCTCCTTAACCAGCAGGCTCTGCCGGCGAAGTTGATCGAGTGCAGCACTGGTTGCGGCCGGATCGGCGACCTGGTAATCGAGGTAAAAAACATACTGCCAGGGCTGGCCGGGTACCGGACGTGACTCTAGCTTGCACAGGTTGGTGTTATGTTCGGCGAACACCTGGAGCGCCGAGACCAGGGTGCCGGGGCGGTTTTCGACGGTAAAGGCGATGCTGACTTTGTCTGGATTGGGAAGTGGCCGAACCTTGGCTCGGCTGCGGATCAAAAAGAAACGAGTGTAGTTAGCCGGATTGTCTTCGATACCCGCGGCGAGCACTTCTCCTCCGTAGGCAAGGGCGGCTTGCTCGCTGGCGACGGCGCCAGTCTGCAGGTCACCGAGGGCGGTTATATGCTTCACGCTGCCTGCGGTGTCGTAGAAGGGAGTAGGGGTCATCGCGGGATGCTCGGCGAAAAAACGACGGCATTGGGCCAGCGCAACCGGATGGGACAAGACCGTCCGTATATCCGCTATCGGAGTGCCAGGGACAGCAATGAGATTGTGGCGGATGCGCAGCAGGGATTCCCGCTCGATCTGCACGTCGGACTGAAAAAGAAGATCGAAGTGTTCCACGACCGAGCCAGCAAGTGAATTTTCAATCGGGATGACCGCGGCACAAACTTCACCGCTCTCTATCAGCTTGAAAACCTCTGCAGAATAGGCACAGGGAACAATGGTTGCCTGGGGTTCTAACTTTAACGCTGCCTGGTGGCTGAAAGACCCTAGCTCTCCCTGGATGGCGATCCGCATCTTTGCCCCAAGAACTTAATTTTGATCATACGGCAACCCACATGGATACAAACGCACCAAAGTACAGCGTAGCAACACTTTGTGGTTAGGAGAAATAGAGATGCTTTGGACAATTTTTCTGGTGTTACTCGTCCTCTGGCTGGTGGGGTTTGTCGGTTTCCATGTGGTTGCCTGGTATATCCACGTGCTGCTGATCATTGCGCTGGTGGTCCTGGTGATCCAGTTGGTTGGAGGGCGACGAGCTGTTTGAAGCTGACCTCCCGGGCATCTTTTCTCATCCCGGCAGGTATGCCGGGATGAACGGGGAGGCATCTTAGTACTGGGAGCTTGTGAATCCGCAGGCCCAAGGAGAAGGACCAATGAATAAGGATCAGGTTACGGGTAAGGTTGAAAAGGCAGCAGGACGAGTCAAACAGGGAGTCGGCGAGGCTCTAGGAAACCAGAAACTGGCAAACCAGGGGGTAGCTGACCAGGTAAAGGGAGCCGCCAAAGAAACCTGGGGCAACGTCAAGGATGCTGCCGCAGTGACTGCGGATCGCCATCATACGGAAGCGGAGCGCAAAGCAGATGATGCGCGTGCTGGCGTGCGCGAAAAAGTCGATGAAATTCATGAGAATGTGAATGAGAAAATCGATGCTCACAAAGCCAACGAGCGCAACAAGGTCAAGTCTGCCTAAATCTTTTGTTTGTTTCTGAGCGATAAATGGAACGCACCCGCGGAGACGCGGGTGCGTTCACATTTTGGGGAGCAGAAGGGATGCCGCGACAAAGAGAAAGAAGAGCACCGAGATAATTCCGTTCAGGGTGAAGAATGCAGCATTCAGACGCCGCAAGTCCGTAGGGGAGATGATGAGGTGTTCGTAGAGCAACAAAATGCTCACCGCCGCGACCCCTACCCAGGCGATGGCATTGAGCGCGAATAGCTTCAAGAGCCAGCACAACAGGCACAGCATAATCAGGTGCATGACACGCGCAACCCAAAACGCCGCGCGAATGCCCCAGGTTCCCGGGATGCTGTTCAAGCCCGCTTCTCTGTCATGCGCCATGTCCTGACAGGCGTAGAGCACATCAAATCCTGCCACCCAGAAAAGCACCGCCACTGTGAGGACGACAATGCGCGGATCCAGTGTTCCGCGAATTGCGATCCAGGCGGCCGCGGGCGCGATTCCCAGCGCCAGGCCAAGCACCAGGTGCGACCAGCGGGTGAACCGCTTGGTGTAGGAGTAGAGCAGGATGATCGCCAGCGCGAGGGGAGAGAGGATGAGTGCCTCCCGGTTCAGTTGCGCGGCAGCGAGGACAAAAGCCAGCGACATCACCACGGTAAAGCCGGCAACAAAGCGACGGCTCAGGATACCGGCGGGAATGGCACGTGACGAAGTTCGCGGATTGGCAGCGTCCAGGCGGGCGTCGGCCCAACGATTGAAGGCCATGGCAGCCGAGCGCGCAGTGACCATGCAGACCACAATCCAGAAAACTTTGCCCCACGCCGGCCAACCGGCCGCAGCCAACATAGCACCGCAGAGGGCAAACGGTAGGGCGAAGATCGAGTGCTCCCACTTGATCATTTCCAGCGTGGTGCCTACATTGCGCAGGAGTGCCATGAGTCAAGTGTACTGGGAACGAGAGTCTGCGTGAGAACGCCAGAATTCGGGAAGGCCGAGAGGCCCACCGCAGATCCCTCGGCTCCGGTCGGGATGACAATTCCTCTTGGAAACTATACTTAGCGTTCCCAAACAAAATTGTCATCCCGACCGGAGCGTAGCGGAGCGGAGGGATCTGCGGTGCGCCCCTCGGGCTTCCCAAATTCCGGAGTTCCCCATCAAACTCGGCGCAACGTAGAATCCCATCCTTCGCGAGTATCGCGAAGGATGGGGCTCCCGGAGCAGAGGGTGGACGCTACTTCTCGTTTGAGGAGTTGGCTACTTGCAGGTTGTTGGTGACCTTGAAGACGCCCGGGACGCTGTTGGCACGAATGCCGGCTACGTTCTTGTCGGCCTGGTTCAGGACCACGCCATTCAAGGTGACATTGCCATTCACCACCGTGATGCGAATGGGCTGCGCCGGATCGATGGCGTATTTATTCAGACTAGGATAGCCATAGATAGCCCGGTAAACCTGCAGGCGCGTGCGATCATCCATGGGCGACAGAGGGTCGACCTGGATATTGTTGATGACATCCTGCACGCCCTTGAAGTGGCTCGCAAGCGACACCGCGGAGTCGGCGGCAACCGGACCGTACGCATTGCCGGCCAGTGTAACCGCTCCATTCTGCACGTTGACGCTGATGGCGTTGAACGCATTGCCATAACCCACGCGGTCGTACTGGAGCTTCTTCACGATAGCCTGCTGCAGTTGCGCGTCTGACATCTCACCCGCCCCGGCAATCTGGAGCTTGTTACGCACCGCCACAACGTTCTTGACCCGGTGTGCTTTCTTGTCGATTTCTTCCTTGGTCGCGAAGTCCTGGACCGTGCCTTCCAGATCAACGACTCCGTTCTTCACCGATATCTGTACATCCTTGAACTTCTTCAATTGGTTCTGCAGATCAGCTTGAATGTTGTTATCGGTCTGCGCACTCTGTCCGGCGGCAAATGACGTATGGGGAAAAACCACCTGAGAACCTAAAACCAGAACAGCAGCCAACGCCAAAGTTAAGCCTTGTCTTGCCTTCTTCATCTCTATCTCCTCTTTATTCGCGGCTCTTGCGGTCCCGCGAATAAGTCTGCCTTATATAGACTCGAAAAGGGGCCCTGGGTTGCCCTCTCTGTTTACTACGAGTCTTTGACGGCGTCAACGATAGCGTTTTCGATGTTTCAGCACCAGGCTGAAGACCCCCGACTCATCGCGGAGGGCGACCAAAGACACACTCTGCGTGACGTCCACCTGGGCCTGAATGAGCTGCTGCGCGGTGGCGTTGACGTTGGTCGCGTAGGTGACCTGCACGTTACGTGAGATATTCTGCTGCACCGTGATGCGCGCGCTCGAACTGCCAATCGTGCCGACGTAGGTTGGATCGATCTTGACGCTGCCGCCGCCGAAGAGTTTTTGCACCCGGCTCCCGACGGCCGCATTCAGCGCGCCTCCGAGCAGCGCATTGGTGGTTGAGTCGGAGCCGATGGACTGCTCCTGTTGCGAATACAAGGCCTGTTCTTCCTGGGTCCGGCCGAGAGCCAGCAGGGAGATGACGTCCGCCTGGGGCAGCGGGGGCTCGGAACGGAAGGTCGGGGTAAGCTGGCTAAGGTTACCGTGCAGACCGATGGTCACATCGTATTCCTCCACCCGGGTGGTGGCGTCGATGTCGATAAGAGGTTGGATCATGACCGGGTTGGTAAAGAAGATTTCGCCGTGCTGCAAACGGTACGTGGTGCCAGCAAAATTGGCGGTTCCATCGGTGATATTGATGCGGCCGAGAATCGCCGGTTGAGCCACGGTTCCGCGGATACGCAAATCAACGCTGCCGGCCAACTGGGCATAGGAGTTCTGAAAATCGAGCTGCGGGGCGGAAAAGATATGAACGTCCAGGCGCACGTGGCTGGACGGCGCGTTGGGGTCCGGGGGCACGTTCGCCGCTGGACTGGGGGCGAAGCTGGCGAAATCCACGTTGGGGCCAATGATGAAGCGGGTGATCTGGATACTGCCGCTGAGCAGCATATTGTTCTGCGAGCCCTGCAAATGCAGGGTCGTATCCGCGGTGGCGCTGATGCCGGAATAGCGAACCCGTATATCTTTTCCGGTCGCGGTGAAGTCTCCGTATAAGCCCTGTTGGTAGGCTAAGAAACCGCCAAATTTTAACTGGCCGCCCCCGGTCGTACCGACCAGGTCCTGCACCTGCAGACGGTTCTGATCGAAGATCAGATTTCCGTTTAACTTGCTGATACCGTTCGGCAGGTCATTGAGTGCGAGAGCGACATCGTTCAGGTGCACCCGTCCGGAAAACAACGGCTGGGTGAGCGTCCCGCTGGCTTCGACATTGAAATCCAGGTGGCCGGAGGAGGTAATGTCGGAATCGAATGTCTGGGCCAGCTTCATGTTGACGGAACCGTTGCCGGTCACCGAAAGCGCCTGGTCGTCGAGCAAAGCCGCAGTACCGGTCACGGACAGATTGGTATCCGGACCGGTGATGTGTGCCTGGGTCAAACGGAGGATGCCCTCATGCAGCGACGCGCGAATGGGGCCCTCACCCTGGAGTGCGATGCCCTGCAAGGTGACGGTGCACTTATTGATCTCCGCATCCCCGCTGAACTGCTTCGGCTCGCGCAGCGGACCGGAAACGTTGATGGTGCCTCCGATCGAAGAGTTACCGGTGACCGTCTGCACATGAAAGGCGCGCAGAAAGGGCGCGATATTGAGGTTGGCTAAGACCAGGTTAGCCTGGGTCTGAAAGTCTCCGTGCAGATCTGTCTGGCCCTTGACCTGGAGTTCCGCTGCCGCCTGGCTGCTCTGCGCAGTGAAAAAGGCTGTGCTCCCCTGCGTGTGAACGATCATTTCCGCGGCTCCCGCAGGCTGCCCGCCCAGGACCAGGTTACGCAGGTGAACGCCGGCCAGGACAGAAGGGGCATTGATCGTGCCTGAATCGTGGGCGTCAAACTTCAAGGCGCCGGAGACCGCAAACCGGGGATCTTTCGGCTGAGGGAAATGAGAAAGCTCAAAGTTGGTGCCGTCGAGGTTGCCCAGAAATTCCTGAGTCTTGAAGTTGTAGGTCCCGTTACCCGCCACGGTTCCGCCATCCTGAAGCAAGGTGAGCTTGGTCAGGTTGGCGTTCTGCCCGGCTAGAGTTATGGCGGCCGTCAAGCTGTGATAGGGCTGGCCTTCTATGGCGCCGCCTTGAAGGGTAAGGTTTGCGCCCCCGTTCAGATCGCCCAGCATCCCCCCGGCGTGGGCCTGCAGGGTCAGCGTGCCGGTGACTGGCAGGTCTTGCCCGGCAAGCGCCAATAAATCCGTCAAGGACGCGTTTTGCATCTGGGCAGTGGCGTTGATGGTGGACTGATCATCGAAAGCCTGCTTCCGCCGGCTGATGCGATGCGCCTCGATTTGGCCCGATGCATGGATCACTGTTTTGCCCTTAGTGAGCGTGGTGTGATCGATCGAGATGAGACTGGAGGAGTAGCTGGCAATGGTATCCAGCTCATCCCAATTAATGGTGACGGGTTTGGTGGCCGGGGCGGCTTCCCCGGTCGAGTTGGACGCGGGCAAGGCCACTGGAGCGGTGGAAGGATGTGCGGGTTGGGAAGGCCCGCCTACCGTGGCAGGGGGCAGAAACACCGTGGAGAATTGTGCTGCGGTCAGATGACCCTGAAATGCCGGGTCGACCAGATTACCGGTCGCTGAGCCATCGAAGGTTGCGTTTCCGTGAAGCTGGACGGGAACACCTGAAATACCCGGCTTCCCGCCAATCCCCAAATCCAGCGCCTTCAGTACATGATCGAACTCACCCAGATTGTGGGTGATCATGTGCACTGCGAGGTTGGAAGGCCGTTCCAGTGGATACACACCAAGCAAGCCGGTGACGTTGAGGACGGTCGCAGGACTATGCGCCTCCAGCCGATTGATTTGAACTTTGCCTCCACGCTGAAAGTACTTGGCATCGACTGCTCCGCTGAGCGGAAGCTGGCCGGGACCGGTCTTGTCGGGAACACTCATTGCCAGGACGGCGCCCACGGTGAGATCGTCCGGCGATCCCATCCAATCCACATTGACGGTGCCTTCGCCCGCAGTATCAAAGCCCAGATCCCTGTAGTGTGGGGGAATTACGCTCTCGAGTACCGTGGTCAGACGAACACCCTTCACCCGGGCGCGAATGTTCATCACCTGGGCACCCGGTGTCTTTGCCGGGCTGTCGGGCGCGCTCCAATGGAGAAAGCGCAGAGCGGCGTAGACAATGCCGCCCTCCCGTGGCCGCCCGACCAGGTCGGGAAGCGTGATCTCGTCCGGAGTAATGTGCACGTGGGTGGTCGCGTTGGCCCCGTCAATCCAGAAGTATTCGATGGCGTAGCTGCCGTTAACCACTTTCGCGTTGCCATCCACTACGTACTGGTTTGCCCCAGTTCCCTGGCCGGTGATAGCCAGGTTTACGCTGCCCCGCCGGAAACCGTCGACGACTCCCAGCGCCGTTACTTCGGCGAGATCCACGTTGCCGTCGGCCGCCAGCTTCCACTGGGGATGAGCAAAGTGAGTAAGGCTTCCCGAGGCGTTCAGCGCAGTTTTTTCGCTGGTGAAATGCAGGGCCTTGAAATCGACCTCGTCCATGGCCGCTTCCAGGCTCAGGTCGAGTTTGCTGCGGACGACTGCGGACTTACCCTGCTGAGCGGTGATGTCGGAGCAGGAAATTTCACCCAGGTAATGCCCTGTCGGCGGGGCGTAGGCAATGACCACGCCCAGGTTGTTGGCGGCAAGCTGGAATGGAATCGAGCGGTCATTGATCAGCGCTACGCCGTTGTGAACTTCCACCTGGCGCGCCTGGAGATCGAAGACCGTCCGAATCGCCGGGCCAGTAGTGCTTTGTTTGGCCTTGGGAGTGGGCTGGTTAGTGCTGCCATTGGGATAAATAATAAGGTGGATGGCCGGGTGGTCGACCTCGAGAAAGTCGAGTCCCAACCTGGCATCGAAGAAGGAGAGGATCTTGACCCGCGCATAAAGCCGGTCGATATGGGCATAGGGCATTTCACCCTTCGCCTCCAGACCATGGATGGTCAAGCCATTCACCTCGACCGACAGGTGGCGCAGGTTCCAGCGCAAAGACTGCAGATCCACCCGGCCACCCGTGGCGTCCTCGAGGACGGTAATCACTTTTTGCCGGACGATGTTGGCAAAGTGTGGCGTCGAGGCATAGAACATGAGTCCGCCGACGACCAAAGCGAGCAGCAACACGAGGACGCCGCCAACCCTCCAAATCCAACCCCAGGCGCTCATGACTGCCCTCCGGACTCGGAATCGTCGCCAGAACCGGTGGTGCCCACCTTGCCGTAGGCGGGATCGAGAATGCTCACGCTGCCTTCACTCTTGAGGCTCTGCAGCCATTCGAGCAGCAGGGAGCTGACCCGCTGCTGCAGCAGGATTTCTTCGATCCTGGTGGAAACGTTCGCCAGAGGAGGCGGCTTCACCCCGTTGAGCCGCGGAACCAGGGTCTTGTCGTAATAATTCTTGATCTCAGCCGGGGTGATGCGCACGCCGGAGCCGAAGCGCGCCTGGATAAAAGACAGGATGAGCATGCGCTGGGCCCAATGCTGCTCGACCTCCTTCTCGGTCAGGCCCCGGGAACTTAAAAAGGCTTGCCAGCCGGCTTCGGTTTGGCAGTGATACTCCATGCATTCCGGAATCAGGCTGCGCAATTGATGGATTTGCTGTTGTACTTCCTCGGGTGTGGGAGGGGCAACGGTATCCCCGCCGATCTTCATTTGTTGCAGGATGAGAGCACGATCAATCAATCGCTGTAACGCACGCTCCGGGGTGTTTCGCGCGCTGTTGACGCTGAATGCCTGGAGCACAGCATAATTCATCTCTTCCTTCACATCGCTCTCTAGGATGACGCTGCCGTTGATCACCGCGACTACGTGGTCAAGGACGACAGCCCCTGGTGGAATCGCGTAAGGGGCTGGCTGCTGGGCCCAGGCTGGGGTCGAGAGGATTGATGCGAGGAGGATTGCGGCCGCCAGGGTGATTCGTTTTTCGCACGATGGGCGGCGAAAAACATTTCCAGGAATGGCCGGCAACACAGAGATCTCTCCACTACGCTTCGCTCCGGTCGAGATGACAAAGGGGAGGGTGGCGCTTCGGGAGAGAGCGGGTGCTTGGCGAGATTGGTGGGAAGACAATTCGATAGTGATCGTCCGCTTTAGCGCCGGCCTCAAAAAGCCCAGGGCTAAAGCCCATAGTTTAGAGATGGGGGGTTTTTCCGCTGGACTGAAGTCCAGCTCCCCCTGCTGAATTAGGGGGCTCCCACCAACTTCGGAATGGACATAGCTGCGGTCCAACTCCCGCTGCTTGAGCAGGAGGAGCCCACCGAACTCGCGGCTGACGTTCATCATCAAAAGCTCTGTCCGATGCTGAAGAAGAAGTTGAAGTGGCCGGCAGACCCTACGTGCGGGTTCGTAACCGGAACCCCCTGTGTGTAGTCGGTGAAAATGGGATAGATTGGCGGATTAAGGTTATAGCTGAAATCTGCACGTATCGGCCCAATCGGGGTGTGATAGCGCAATCCCAGGCCCACGGCATGGGAGAAGTCGTTGAAGTCGCAGGTGGTCGGTGTGTTGTAGGTGGTGTAGGGCACAGTGACGTTGCGGCAGGTGTAGCTGTGCGGCTGCTTGATGCGGATGGCAGCAGGCCAGATCTGGGAAGACGTCTCGAAGGCATTGCCCATGTCGTGAAACAACACAAAGCTGAGATCGGTTCCCACCCAGCGTAAGGTGGGCGGCGGGGGCCGCAGCTCCAGAGTATTGACGAATACGCCGGCCCCGCCAACAGGAAAACCGGTCTGGGGATCGCGCGGCCCGGCGGCATTGATGCCAAAGCCGCGATGGGAGGTTGCACCGCCAGCATAAAGCCGCTCCGGTAAGGGAATCAGCTGTTCATCGCCATTGCCAAAAGAGCGCTCCTGTCCGTAACGGGTTTGCCGCGCGAACACCCAATGATCCCGGCCAAAGTCGTAGTACGAGGAATTACTCATGTCGACCCGGGCGAAGTTGGCCTGGGAGCCGAATTTGCCATCCGACAGAAAAATTTCGCCGGTGTTGAAGGTGCCATGATGGGCGTCGAGCGGGACGTCGCGCGTATCGCGGATATAGGTTAACCCCGGCCCCCCGACCCGCACCGGTTGAGCCAGCAGCGGGATCTCGGGCAGGCTGACTTGCAGGGTGGCGGCATTGACCGAAACGCGGCGATAGGAGAAAGAGTAGATCAGCGTCGTGGGTTTGGTGACGCGCTGGGTGAGACGCAACGCGGCGGAAAGGATTGCGGCCTTGTAGGTCGTGATCACAGCGCTGTTGTTATAGCCGCCGGAAAGAGTCAGGTTGAAATTTGGCTTATTGCGGACATGCGGGTCCTGGTAGATGAGCTGAGCCACCTGCTCGAGTGTTCCGTAGTTGGTGCGCAGGGTAATGGACTGGTCAGTGCCGCGCAGGTTGGTGCGGCTTACGTTAAACAGAATTCGAGGACTTGCCCCGGTATGGCCGTTGGGACTGCAACTGGTCTCCCCCTCACAGTTCTCTGAGGGCGTGCCGGTCTGCACCTCGAAGCCGAATCCGTAACTAATATCCCAGCGCTTGGCTTCGGTGAGATTGAGCAGAATGTTTTTATAACTTTCGTCGCCGTTGGGATTCTGAATGGCGGTATTGACCTCGTTGAACAGTGCCAGATCGTAGAGTCTGCGCTGCATCTGCAGCAGGGCGGTCTGGTTCAACGGGTCGTTTGGGGCAAGCAGGACCCGCTGCTGAACCACCGCCGGCTTGGTGTGTCCCAGGCCCGAGATGATGACCTTGCGCACGAAGAACTGCTTGCCGGCCAACACTTTCATGGTGAAGTCCACCTGATCCGGATGGTCCGGCTCGGGTTGTTGGAACAAATTTATCTGCGCGTTGTCAAAGCCCTTACTGAAGTAGTAGGTCTGGACCAGGTTACGGTCCTCATTCACATTCACGGCGGAATAAGGCTGCCCGACCTGGGTATTCAGATAAGGGCGAAACTCACCAAGCTGCTCGGCGGTGGCTCCCTGGATAT
>Ga0302324_100008268_pt1 | contig 21996 bp, 16 predicted proteins | sample Palsa_T0_1_FD_201949 | JGI IMG/M metagenome (GOLD analysis project Ga0302324, IMG submission 201949) | Peat permafrost microbial communities from Stordalen Mire near Abisko, Sweden - Palsa_T0_1 | ecosystem: Environmental > Terrestrial > Soil > Palsa > Peat permafrost | place: Sweden: Abisko...
CTGCCCCTGGCTGCCATGCCCAATGCAGGCATGCCGCGTGCTGTCGAAGGCCGCAACATTTATCTCTGTTCGCCGGAATACATGGCCAGCTTCGCGCGCAAGGCCATCGCCGCCGGCGCGCAAATTGTGGGCGGATGCTGCGGGACGACGCCCAACCATATTCGCGCCATGCGCTCGGCCATGCGCGCCATCGACGCCCAGGCGCGCGTGCAGGCTTCCGGGGTAGCTCCTGAATTGACCACCGAGACGCCTCCGGCTCCTCTCGGCCAGCGCTCCCGCATTGGAGCGCTCGTCGAGCAGGGCGCATTCGTCACGCTGGTGGAAATTGTTCCGCCCAAGGGCATCGACTGCTCGAAGGAAATAGAGGGCGCGCAGTTGCTGGCCGCGCTCGGCGTGCACGCCATCAATGTGCCCGACTCGCCGCGGGCCTCGGCGCGTATGAGTGCGCAAAGCCTGTGCATCCAGATTCAGCAGCACACCGGGATTGAGACTGTTCTCCATTACACTTGCCGCGACCGCAATATTCTCTCCATTCAATCGGACCTGCTGGGCGCATCGTCCATCGGGCTGAAGAATATTCTGTGCCTCACCGGCGACCCGCCCAAGCTGGGCAATTATCCCGATGCGACTGCTGTGTTTGACGTGGATGCCATCGGTCTGGTCAACATCGTGCGCCGGCTCAACCATGGACTGGACATCGGAGCCAACTCCATCGGCGCAAGCACCAACCTGACCATAGGCGTAGCCGCCAACCCCGGAGTGCCGGACATCGAGAACGAGTTGCGCCGCTTCAAATACAAAGTGGAGGCGGGCGCGGAGTACGCCATCACCCAGCCGGTCTTCGATCTGAGCCTGCTGGAGAGCTTTCTGGAGCGCATCAAGGACTTCCGCATTCCCGTGATCGCGGGCATCTGGCCGCTGACCAGCCTGCGCAACGCCGAGTTCATGAAAAACGATCTGCGCGTCTCAATGCCTGAAGAGATCATGTTGCGCATGGCTCAGACCGCTTCGCCCGACGCCGCGCGCCGCGAAGGCATTTTAATCGCCCAGGAGATGCTCCAGGCGGTAATCCCGTTTGTGCAGGGCGTGCAGGTCAGCGCGCCGTTTGGCCGCTATACGCTAGCCGCGGAAGTGATTGCCAGTGTGCTGCCTAAACCTGAACCCCTGACTATGGAGTAATCATCATGCCCTCGTTTGAAGAGTCGCTGAAGAAGCTGGAAAACATTGTCGATCAGCTGGAGAAGGGCGACCTGGCTCTCGAGGAGTCGCTCAAGCTCTTCGAGCAGGGCGTAGGCCTGTCGTCTGCCTGCAAGCAAGAGCTCGATGCCGCCGAAGGCAAGGTGCAAATGCTCGTGAAGCAGCGCGACGGATCGCTGAAGCCGGAGGCTTTTCTTACCGAGAAGTAATTCTGACGAGGATTGCGATAGCCGAGAGCTTCGAATCAACCTCGGATCAGGGCACGACTGCACAGGCTGCGAAAAAACTTGCTGTTTTGAAAGGTCACCGCTTTGCAACCCGCTGCCGGATTCAATGGAATTCCGCCCTGGGGCGCGCCGTTTACCGACCGGCAGCTTCCGGTTAGGCAACAATCTGGCCAGAATCGTCGCGTCATCCAGTGAAATTCTGCAAGTGCGAGGGCCGTACCGGTCGAGGGACGTACGGCTCATTGAGCGGGAGAGCGGCCTGGGCGCGTCGACGTAGGTCCAAATCGGGGATGAGCGGAATTCTAGACGATCGCAGGGGCTCGCGGCCAATCAATAAGGCGCCAGGTGTATATTGATTTTTCCCTGAATCGCAGAATAAAAATCTGGTTCAATCCATGCGGGTTTGCCTAATTTGGAGGTCATCCATGTCATCTCGTTCGGGAGTTTTCTTCTTCGCCGTTCTTCTTTGCGCGCTTCAAACCTGTTTTGCCCTTCAACCGGAAGTCCGCCACCCACTCGATGCCCTCACTCCGGAGGAATATTGGAAGGTCTACCACGTCCTCAGCGACGCCGGCAAGCTGGCCGAGAAGACTGAATTCTCCAGCATCCTGCTTCGGGAGCCTCTGAAAGCTGAAGTTCTGGCATGGAAGCCAGGCAAGCCCATCGTGCGCAAAGCAGATGTGGTTTTGCAGACCGAGGGCAAGTCCGATGCCGCTGTTGTGGATGTCAGCTCAGGCAAGCTCGAGTCCTGGACCGAACTTACAAAGGAACAAACGCCCGCTTCGAAGAGTGGCTTTGACGCCATTCTCAAGAAGGATCCGAGAGTCTTGGCGGCGCTGAAGGCGCGTGGCATAACGGATTTGCGCCTGGTGAACTGCGCCGTCGTTCAGGCCGACTTTGTGGACTTGCCCGAGCAGGCCGAAGGCCGGCGCGTTGGCTGGGGAGCCTGCGATTACGAGGCCAACACCGTGTACACCTGGGATGACGATATTGCCGGGTTATTCGTCGTCGTCGACCTGGACACGAAGAAGGTCCTCCGCGTCTCCGATACCGGCCCGGTGCCCATGCCTCCATCTACAAGCATCTTCGACGCAGACGGCGGCCCGGCAGCGCCCGGAACCAGGCCCATCGTGACCTCGCAACCCGAAGGGCCGAGCTTCACCATCAACGATGGCGAGGTGAGCTGGCAGAACTGGCATTTCCGCTTCCGCCTGGATCCCCGCATTGGTCCGGTGATCAACCTGGTCTCCTACGAGGATGCCGGCAAGCGCCGGTCAGTGCTCTATGAGGGCTCGCTGGCCGAAATATACGTGCCCTACCAAGGCCCGGACGAGAGCTGGAAGGGGCGTGTCTTTATGGACCTGGGCGAGTCTTATGCCAGCGCTGGCACGGGCGGTATCCTCAAGCCGCTGCAGGCCGGCGTGGATTGCCCGGTCTACGCCTCCTTCTTCAGCGGCACGTTCTTTCGCAACGACGGAACACCCTACGTCCGTCCCCGGCTGGCTTGCATGTTTGAGCGCGTCAGCGGCGATCCGGTGTGGCGTCACTGGGAATATTCCACGGCAGCCGTCTCCGGCCGGCCCACCAGGGAGCTTGTTTTCCGCACTGCGGCCAGCGCGAGCAACTACGACTATGTATTCGACTGGCGCTTTGAGCAGGATGCTTCAATCGTCGTTGGCGTGGGCGCAACCGGCGTTCTGCAAGTGGGGGCAGTAAAGAATCCGCGCGCGGACATGCCGCTCTCTGATGCCTTGGCGGCCAAAGATCCGGATGGCCGCGAGGTGCAGTTCGGCCAGTTGGTAGCCCCCGGTCTCTCGGCCGTCGATCATGATCACTTCTTCAGCTTCCGGCTGGACCTGGATGTGGACGGCGTCAACAACTCGCTGATGGTGGATAAGCTGGTACCTTACAAGCTGCCCGACTCCGCACCCGGCCGCCACTGGATATGGGCGATGAAGCCGGAAATGGTGAAGACCGAGGGTGACGCACAATTCGATGTTTCGGTCGAGCATCCGGCCATGTGGCGCTTTACCAACGAGGGCGTGAAGAACGCGCTCGGCCAGTCGACCAGCTTCGCCATTATGCCCGGCGAAACCGGCATCAGCCTGCTGCCCGCTAGCGAATGGCCGCAGCGGCGCGCCGGCTTCTCGGAGCACAATCTCTGGGTAACTCCCTACGACCCCACGGAGCGCTATGCATCAGGCGTCTACGTGGTAGGCAGCAAGGGCGAAGACAGCCTGCCACAATGGGTGAAGCAGAACCGCAACATCATGAACACCGACATCGTGGCCTGGTACACGATGGGCTTCCACCATGTGCCACGTCCTGAGGACTGGCCCCAGATGCCGATCATGTGGCATACCTTTACGCTGCTGCCGTATCAATTCCTGACCAAAAACCCGACCATGGATCTGCCCTTGGTTCCCTGAGAAGTGGCGATCGATCCGCGGAGGAGGGCGGCCCATCCGTTCGCGCTTTTGGCGAAAGGGCGGGCAGCACGGACCTCGACCAGGGAGGCTGGCCCACCCTTTTCCGGATGTTCGTGAAAACTACCACCACTGAGGCTGCCCCGGTCTTCGCGGTTTTCGAAGGCCGGGGATTTCAACGGCCGACCGCTTGAGCTTTTGATTTGTTTGGTGCGTCGCTCACGAAAACGGCAGCGGGCTACACCACACCGTCCGAATCCGCCGACGGGAAGCAATGCTAAAATCAGCAGTTCACCATCCTGATGATGGAAGGGTCTTGCCATGCCCGAAGCTACGCTGCAAGCTGCCGTTCCCGCTCCTCTGACCACGCTCTCCGAAGACGAAATTCTTTTTCGCGATAACATCCACCACTTTGCCGACGAGAAAATCCGTCCGCTGGTTAAGGAGATGGACGAGAAGGGAATCTTTGACAAGGATCTCATCCACCAATTCTTTCAGCTGGGGCTGATGGGGATTGAGATTCCTGAACAATATGGCGGAGGCGGCGCAAAGTTTTTTGAGGCGATCCTGGCGGTGGAAGAGTTGTCGCGCGTGGACGCTTCGGCGGGCGTGATCGTTGATGTGCAGAACACGCTGGTCAACAACGCGCTGCTGCGCTGGGGCAGCGACGAGCAGAAGAAGCGCTACCTGCCGAAGATGGCAACCGAGTTCGTCGGAGCTTATGCGCTGAGCGAAGCTGGTTCCGGTTCCGACGCGTTTGCGCTGCAGACGCGCGCCGAACTCAAGGGCAGCGACTACGTGCTGAACGGGCGCAAGCTTTGGATCACCAACAGCAAAGAAGCGGGACTGTTCGTCCTGTTCGCGACTATCGATCCGAGCGCCGGATACAAAGGCATTACTGCATTCCTGATCGAAAAAACTTTCCCCGGGCTCATCGTCGGCAAGAAAGAAGACAAGCTGGGCATCCGCGCTTCCTCGACGTGCGAATTAATCCTGGAAGACTGCCGCGTGCCGAAAGCGAATGTGCTGGGCGAGCCCGGCAAAGGATACAAGATCGCCATCGAGACGCTTAACGAAGGGCGCATCGGAATCGGGGCGCAGATGATCGGCCTGGCCCGCGGCGCCTGGGAATTTGCCTGCAAGTACGCGCAGGAGCGCAAGCAGTTCGGCAAGGTGATCGGCGAATTCCAGGGGATCCAGTTCCAGATCGCACAAATGGCTACTGAGATCGAGGCCGCGCGGCTCATGGTTTACAACGCGGCGCGGATGAAAGACGCGGGCATGAATTTCGTGAAGGAAGCGGCCATGACCAAGCTTTTTGCCTCGCAAGTGGCTGAGCGTGTGACGTCGTTAGCTATCGAAGTCTATGGTGGGTATGGGTTTACCAAGGATTATCCGGTCGAAAAGTACTGGCGCGACGCGAAAATCGGGAAGATTTACGAAGGCACATCGAACATGCAGCTGGCTACGATCGCCAAAATGCTCATGGGGGTGAAGTAAAAAGTCGGAGAAAGTCGCGGAACTGCGAGATCCGGTCAAAAGCCGCGCGGGGCAATGGTTTTGGGCTCGCGCGACCCTCCCAAAAGTGGGGAAACCGCTAGAAAACCAATCCCGGTTGCTTAATATGTGCATTAGATTGCACATTCCCCATTCGGGAGAGGCCTGCCAATCATAGGTAAGCCATGCTTTATCAATAGTTTAGCGCAAGCCCCGTTTGTGGCGTGCAAGCTGCAATTTCCCCTGTAACCCTGCTGTCACAGCAGGACTGATTGGGGTGCCACTTGACTACTTTGTTTGGTAACGCCGCTGCCACCGCCACTACCACCGTCATTCCGGCGATTCCCGTTCGGGTGAAGAAGCACAATATGCTTCCCGTGCTCGTCGTGTTGTTTCTTATCTCCTACGGGCTCATGACGATGCTGATCATTGAACAAGGCCGGACGATTGAATCGCAGCGTACCCTGATCCACGAGCTTTACCACGACAGCGCAGAACTGGCGGCCGTAAGAAGCCGCACCCTACAGGACAGTGCCGTCGTGGATGCGCAACCGCAAGTCGCCACGCAGGCTCAAGCGGCGCAGATTCTGTCCAGTCAGACCCCGTCAAAGCAGGCTCGGACTCCGTCGACCCAGGAGCAGGCTCCTAACACTCGTACCCCGTCAGCCCAGATTCCGTTGGCCCAGACTCCGTCGGCCCAGACTCCGTCAGCCCAGGTGCAGTCAAGCAAGACCCCGTCAACCCAAGCCCCGTTAACCCAGGTAGAGCCACGCGGTCGCGTTAAGAACCGCGGGGCAAAAATGGCGGAGCCGCAGTTTCAGGCTCCGTCGCGTCCGTCCGCCGATTTGGCCGACGAGCGGCGAGCATTGAGAACGATCTAGGCCTGCACGATTTAGGCCTCGGCTTTTCGTTCGGTTCTGTGGAAATTGAAGTCCAGTTCTAAGTAGTTCTTCGAAGTTCGGAAACCGGAGTTGGAAAATATGAAGGCACTGACCCTAGCCTTGTTGTTGAGTTTGCCAGTCCCTAAACTGGCGCCACCGCAAGCCCCGCGCCAACCTGCGAGCCACCTGACCCAGCGAACCAAGGGTGGGAAGTGGTACCTTGCCGCGACTGGCCACGCGATCTATTGCTACGGCCCGGTGATGGTGGTTCCCAGTGCCACGGGCGACCTGGAACGAGTGGCGACCTTCTGCCGCGACGGCAGCGCCGCGGTGCCGTTGAAGGACTAAGTCTCTCAGGTCACGAACGCAAGGTCGGTTGGTGCCGTCGTCCGTGCTGCCCCACTCGTCCGAAAATCGCGACGAGTGGGGCAGCCTCTGTCGGGGTGGCGCACTGGTTGGCCAGCTTCACTCCCTCCACAAGAAAACAAGTCAAACGCTCCAGCGGCCGGCAGCCGAAATTCCCGGCCCTTCGAACACCGCGAAGACAGGGGCAGCCTCAGTTCTTTTGATGTTGGCAAGAGCAAGAAGGCGTGGCCTGCCCCGTCTCTCTTAGGGTCATGAATGCAAGGTCGGACGTGCCGTCATCCGTGGTACCCACCCCTTCGGCAAGCTCAGGGCAGGCTCTTCGAAAATCGCGAAGGGTGGGGCACCCTCGGTTAATTTGATGTCGGCAAGAACCAAGGAGCGTGGGCTGGCCGCTCACGACCCCGGTCAATTAGGTACAAAGAAATGTTTGTCCGGCGTGTCGTATTTTACACGCGGTTTCCGATTGTTAATTTAGAGGGCAGAAGCGTTCGACGCTCGATCCCCCTCCATAGAGGTATCGAGAATCCACAAGGCTGGTCGTTGGGAGGGCACAATGCGGAAGTTTGGGGCATATCCAATCATGGTCAATTACAACCTGCATACCCGGCTGCGTTACCAACATAACGAAGACGATCTTCATCGAGCGGGGCGATACGAGGAGGAGAGGCAACTCGACATCAGGGTCAATCGGTCTTCCGATTCGGCGATACAAAATAACCTTTATAAGCAGGAACTCGATGCGTACGAGCAGACGGTCTGCAATTGCCTGCGAAAGATCGAGGGCAATCTGGTGGGGCGGATGGTGCTAGGGCTCATCAACAAGCAGACGACGGTGTGGATCATTCCAAAATCGGACCAGGAACTGAAGCAATGCAGTTGCGCGCTGACGGAGCCGCTGAACTATGACATACAAAAGGATGGAAGCGTTGCTCGCGGAGCTGGTTCGGGCGATACGGTAATTCTCTTTAATCCTAAGCTGGGGGACGATACGCTGCTCCACGAACTGGTGCACGCCTACCGGTACTCCTACAATAAGTTCCAGCCCATGAACGTTGACTACCGCACCGATTATGCATCGTTCACCATAACCAGCGAGGAGGTTCTAGCTCACCAGATTGAGGACATCTACATGTCTCAGGCAAACCGACCTCTGACGCTGGACTATATCTCGCAGGCGCCTGCGGAGAAAAAAGAAATTTATGATTTTCTGACCGGCAATTATTTTCTGCTGCAGAGCCTGAAGTATTTCCTGCGACACGAATACCTGGCGATGCTGGCGGCACACACTTTTATGAACACGGACTACAATCCGTTTCGCGACTACGCGGTGTTGGAAGCGGGATATCTGAAGGACTCCGGTTCAGCCACGCTGCCGGAATTGGGTACGGCGTTGTGACGCCGATCTGCACTCAAGACTATGCGCTCACTCGTGACGCGGCTAATTTCTACTTGTGCGGTTTTCATATCCGGGTGCGCCAGCTGAGGCCGGAGATCTGGCTCGTCCGCATGCCGTGCCGGTGGTTACTGGATTGCGGCTGGTAATGTGACGGTCGGCGACTACCCTCCACGAAATGGCATTCATTTTTCGTCACTACGGTAAACTTGTGTTCTGAATGCCTGAACTTCCTGAAGTCGAAACCATTGCGCAAGGACTGGCCAAGCGAATCACGGGCGATGTAGTGCAGTCGGTGTGGCTGGGGGAGAAACCGGAACCGCTGAAGTCTCCTGCGGGGGAGATTGTGGCAGCGCTCGAGCATAGCCGGATTGCCGGCGTGCGGCGCATGGGGAAGCACATTGTTTTTGATCTGGAGCGGGGAGGGCGGACGCTGCCTTCGGCGGGCTCGGGGCTGGGGTTGCCTGGCAAAGGCCGCGAGCGGAAACCGGCGCGTGGTGAGGGCAAAGAAAAGGCGCCATCAATGGCGCGGGCATTGGCGGGCAAGAGTGCCCGCCGCACCACACAATCTCATCCAACACAGGCGCTTCCCACGCAAGCGTCGCTGTGGATTGTGCATCTGGGAATGAGTGGGCGGTTGCAGATATGCCTGCCGCACGAGGATGTGGCCAAGCATACGCATGCCATTGTCAGGTTGGAATCGGGGAGGGAACTGCGGTTTGTCGATCCGCGGCGGTTTGGGCGGCTGAGCGTGGCGCGGAGTGGTGAGTTCGACGCCGGGGGCTTCGAGCCTCTGGATGTCGAACTGGAGGATTTTGTTGGGCTCTTCCGCGGGCGCAAGACACCGATCAAGAGCGCGCTGCTGAACCAGAAACTGTTGCGGGGCGTGGGCAACATCTACGCGGACGAGTCTCTGTTTCGCGCGGGGATCCGGCCGCGCCGGCGTGCTTCCACAATTTCGCGCGACCAGTTGCAAAGGCTCTTCCTCTCGGTGAAAGAAGTGTTGCGGGAGGCGATTGCGCTGGGGGGATCGTCGATTTCTGATTACGTGGATGCGGACGGAGAAGAAGGTTTCTTCCAACTTCAGCATCGCGTGTATGGGCGCGAGGGCGAGCCTTGCCTGGTTTGCAAGACTCCGGTCAAGCGAGTGGTGCTTGGGGGGCGCAGCAGTCATTATTGCCCGCGATGCCAGACGTGATAGAGCAATTGTTGATTGATGATTGCTGATTGTTGATTGAAACCCTCAGCCCTTAGGCTTTTCAATCAATAATCAGCAATCATCAATCAGCAATGATTGATCCCCGCTGTTCTGATAGTCTTTCTCAGCCATGCCTGATTTTTCCATTGCGGTCGACCTTGGCGGGACCAATCTGCGCATAGCGGCCGTCGGCATCGACGGCGAGATGCTGGAGAAAGTTACGCTCGGAACCAATCTGGCGTCGGGGCCGGATCACGTCATTACAGAAATGTGCGACGCTATCGCTCGTCTCTCGGGAAAATATCGCGTCGCTGGATCGTTTCTGGGCGTAGGCGCTGGAATTCCCGGCATTCTTGATCTGGAGGCGGGGAAGGTGAGCAAGTCCGCGAACCTTCCGGGGTGGTCAGGATATCCGGTGCGGGAAGAGATCGAGCGGCGGCTGGGAACGCACTTCTTTCTGGACAACGACGGCAACATGGCTGCGCTGGGGGAGCAATGGCGGGGTGCGGCGCGCGACGTGCCGAACATGGCGATGCTGACGCTGGGTACCGGGATTGGCGGCGCCATTGTGCTCAACGGGAAAATATTTCATGGCATGAACGGGATGGCGGGCGAGTTTGGACATGTGCCGATCGAGCCGGAAGGCGTGCCTTGCGGATGCGGCAGCCACGGATGCTCCGAGCGCTACGCGTCGGCTACGGCGGTGGTCCGGATGGCGCGCGAAGCCATTGCGGGCGGCGCGGCGCCGGGGCTGGCGAAAGCCGCTAGTGCGGACCCGGAGTTCGGCGCGAAGTCGGTTTACAATCTCGCGATGCAGGGCGACGAAGACGCGCGGCGCATTTTCCGGCGCTTCGGCAAGGCGCTGGGCATGCTGCTGGCGGGTATGGTGAACAGTCTGAATCTTGAGATGTATGTGATTGGCGGTGGAGTCTCGAGCGCGTGGGACGCGTTTGCTCCGGCGATGTTCGACGAACTGCGGGAGCGGTCGTTGATCTATGCCGCGACTGAGCCGCAAGGGGAGTCCGGGAGGGACGCAAGCGCCGTCGCGCACGTGATCAGCGGACGAAAAACGATTGTCACGCGCGCGGTGCTCGGCAGTGACGCGGGTTTGTATGGGGCTGCACACATGGCGGTGATTGCTGTTTAGCGGCTATTTCGTGAATCCTCGGTCGGCTGGACACGAGCGAAGACTCAGGGGCTAAAGCCCGCATCTTTATCGGCGCTTTACGGCACGGCTGAAGGCCGTGCCCTTCCCGAGCCCACTTTTGAGATGACTTCCAGCGGAGAGAGCGCCTACGCGTTTATTCTGCGGAGTGCTTCCAGAAGAACTTTATTCTGCTCGGCTGTTCCAATGCTTACGCGAATGCAGCGCGGCGCGCCCCAGGGTGCGAGCGGGCGAATGACCACGCCTTCTTTTTGCAACCTGGTCGCGAAGTCCTGAGCGTTTTCGCCGACATCGCAATAAATAAAATTTGCCCACGTGGGGACCACGCGATAATCCAGGTCGGATAAGCCTTTGCCGAGGACTTGCGCCTGATCGGCATTAAGCTGCAGCGTGCTGTCGATGTGATTCTGGTCGTCCATGGCCGCCAACGCCGCGGACTCCGCTACCGACGCCACAGAATAGATGTTGCCCATTTGCGCGCAATACGCCAGCAATTCGGCGGGGCCGAATCCGTAGCCCACGCGCAGACCTGCGAGTCCGTGCACTTTGGAAAACGTCCGCAGCACTACTACCGGGGCGCCTTGGCGCACGTGGTCGAGCGATCTCGAATAGACGATGCCGCGCAGGGAAGCGAAGTGTGCTGCATATTCGTAATAGGCTTCGTCCAGCGCTACAACTACGTGGCTGGGAACTTGCGCCAGAAATTTCTCGACTTCCGACGCCGGCAACATTGTTCCCGTTGGGTTGTTGGGATTCGCCAGGAAAATCAGGCGAGTTTCTGCATTGATCGCATGGAGAATCGCGGCGAGGTCGAATGTATCCTCGCGCATGGGAGCTTCGATCAATTGCGCTCCGGTGGCGCGCACAATCTGCGAGTAGACCACGAAAGAACGCTCACTGGTCACGGCATTGAGGCCGGGGGCGAGCAGAGTCTGGCACAGGAGGCTCAGAAATCCAGTGGAGCCGGCGGTGACTAACGTTTGTTCCACGGGAAGGTTGTGGTGCGCGGCGAGCTTGCGGCGCAATTCGCTGCAATCGTCGTCGGGATATAGATTCACATTCGCCAGTGAAGAACGAATGGCGTTGATCGCCAGCGGGGACGGGCCGAGAGGATTTTCGTTGGAATCAAGCCGGATGAGCGGCGATTGCGATTGTTGATCGGGTTGCAGGCGCGGCCGCGGAGGCGAGGAGCGGCTGAGTTCGCGAGCGCCCGGCGACAATAGATCAGAGAATCGGCTCATCTTCGCCGCAACTCACGCCCGAGCGTTTTGGGGCGCGCGCTTCGCAGTACCCAGCTTCGCAGTTCCCGGCTTGGCGGCGGAGACTGCTTTTAATTGCTCCACCTCTTTCAGAGTCAGGGAGCGGAACTTGCCGGGCGGAATGTCGAGGGTGAGGGGGCCGTAACGCACGCGCTTGATTTTCTCGACGTGATGGCCGACCACTTCGAACATGCGGCGTATCTGGCGGTTGCGGCCCTCGACCAGCGTGATTTCATACCACGGGTTGGCGGCTTCTTTTACGATGCGAACCAGGGCTGGGCCTGTTTTTACGCGCTTGCCATCGTCGGTTGCGATGTTGACACCAGCTCGGAGTTTTGCGATTGCTTCTTCTTTTGGAGTGCCTGCAACTTTCACGACGTAGGTTTTTGGCACGTGCGATGCGGCCTTCATCAGGCGATGCGCAAGCTCGCCGTCGTTGGTCATCAGCAGCAGGCCTTCGCTGGCATAGTCGAGGCGGCCTACGGGGTAGACGCGTCCCTTTACGCCGTGCATCAGGTCCATGACGGTGGGACGCTTCTCGGGATCGCTCATGGTGGTGACGTATCCCTTGGGCTTATTGAGCAGAAGATAGATGTGGCGCTGCGCGCCGTGGAGAAGCTTGCCATTGACGCGGATGTGGTCGGCGTCGGGGTCGGCCTTGCTGCCGAGTTCGCTCACGACTTGCCCGTTTACCTGCACGAGGCCTGCGGAGATTAATTGTTCGGCTTTGCGTCGCGAGGCGACTCCGGCAGCTGCGATAATTTTTTGGAGACGCTCAGTGGGCATGGTTATGACGGCTTTCGGCGGGCGAAGATAGTCATCGAGTTAGTCAATCTTAAGCTAGTCAATCTTGCCGCAGGGCGGCGGATTTTTCGATCTTTGCGGGATCGGCAGCGTCGGCATCTTCTGGCGGTGACACACGCTGAGTCACGGCATCGGTTTCGTCGGGCGAGTCGTTGTCCGAGTCCGCGGGGGAAAGCAGCGTGCGATCCGCATTCGAACTCCCGACCGCGGCAATCTCCGCGGGAATCAGTTCCGCCTGGAAGGATTCGGCTACGAGCTTTTCGAATTCTTCCATGCTGGGGAGTTCGCTCACGTCTTTCAGACCGAAGCGCATCAGGAATTCTTTGGTGGTCTTGTAGAGAATGGGGCGGCCGATCACCTGCTTGCGACCGGCGGTGGTGATGAGCTTGCGATCGAGCAGAGTGCTGATCACGCCGCCGGAATCGACGCCGCGGATGTCGCTGATCTCGGGCACGGTGACGGGCTGTTTGTAGGCGATGACGGCGAGCGTTTCGAGCGCGGGCAGCGAGAGCCGGATGGGCGGCTTAAGACTCTTGGCGAATGCCCGCACTACTTCATGTTGTTCGGGCTTGGTGGACATGCGGTATCCGCCGGCGACCTGGCGAATCTCGATGCCGTGGTCGGGGCCGCCGTATTCGCCGATGAGTTCTTCCAGGCTGGAACGCACGCGCGATTTGGCATCGGCTTCGTCGGCGGCGCCCGGTGCGGTGACGGACTCCTTAACGAGGTCGAGCATCTGTTCCAGCGTGATCGGAGTTTCGGCCGCGTAGATGATGGCTTCGAGTTGGGCTTTTAAACTCATAAGTCAGTTGCCAGTTGTCAGTTGCCGGCTGCCAGAAAGAACACCACGTGCCGGCAACTGCCCTACTTCCAATCGTCGCGTACCGCGGCTTGCTCGTTCATGATCGCGTCGAAGCCGACGTGCTTGCGGACGGCGATCTCGCCGAACAGACGTTCTTGCCGAATTTGGATCGCCTGCAAGCGGACCATCTCGAGCAGAGCGAGGAACATGCACACCAGGGCTTGCCGCGATGGGACGCGCATTAACAGCTGTTTCAGGCGAATGGGGCGATTTTCCAGCGACAGCCGGCGGCGCAGGTAGTCGATCATCTGGCCTACCGTGACGGTTTCTTCGTCGACGTTGATGATGGGGCGGGTGCGCACGCGGTCCAGCACCTGCTGGAATGTCTTGACGAGATCGATCACGTCGGCGGCGATCTCTGGTTCGGTGCCTTCCGCCTCCATGAATTCTTTCAAGGATGGATTCGACAGCACCGCGTCTTCGATCTGCTGTTTCTGTAAAAGCATTTGGGCCGCGGACTTGAACTTCTCGTGCTCGAGCAGACGGTTCACCAGTTCAGTGCGAGGATCTTCTTCTTCTCCGGCGGCGGCCAGCGGATCGCGCGGCAGCAGCATCTTCGATTTGATATGAATCAGCACCGATGCCATGTAGATGAAATCCGCCGCGACGTTTACATCGAGTTCGCGAATTTTCTCTACATAGGCCAGGTATTGCGCCGTGATGCGCGCGATCGGAATGTCGTAGATGTCGATGTCCTGCTTGCGGATGAGATCGAGAAGAAGATCGAGCGGGCCGTCGTAGACGTCGGTGACGGCGACCGAGAACGGGGAATCGCTTTGTTCTTTTTTTCGCTCGCCTGACGCCGTACCCGCCGCCACAATGATGGCGGAAGAAACAGGCTCGCCCGCGCGATCCCTGAGACTCACAACTTTGATTCCTTCTGTCATTTAGTTGGAACCCTTGCCCAGCCCACGTTCCTGTGACATTCCCATCGCTGCCCGCACCTCATTCATTGTCTCACCTGCGGCCTTGCGCGCGCGGTTCGTGCCGTCTTCAAGAATATCCCAGGCGAGGCCTGGATTCTCCTCAAATTTGCGGCGGCGCTCCTGCATGGGGTTCAGCAGTTTCACCAGGGAGTCGGCGGCCCAGCTCTTGCATTCGATGCATCCGATGCCCGCCGACCGGCAACCTTCGTTCACTTTTGCAATCGTATCTTTACTGCTGAAAATCTTGTGCAGATCGCCTACCGGACATACATCGGGATTTCCGGGGTCCGAGCGCCGCACGCGGGCCGGGTCGGTGACCATGGTCTTCAACTTCTGGCGCACTATGGGTTCGGGATCGGTGAGCAGGATCGTGTTGCCGTAAGATTTCGACATTTTGCGGCCGTCGGTGCCAGGCAACTTCGCCGCGGGCGTTAGCAAGGCTTTTGGTTCGGGAAACACATCACCTGATCTGCCGTAGAACCCGTTGAACCGCCGCGCGATTTCTCGCGTCAACTCCACGTGGGCGACCTGATCTTCGCCGACCGGCACGACATCGGCTTTGTAGATCAAAATATCCGCAGCCTGCAGGCAGGGATAACCAAGGAACCCGTACGTTCCTAAATCTTTGCCCTTGATGTTTTCCTGCTGTTCTTTATAGGAAGGAACGCGCTCCAGCCAGCCCAGTGGTGTGATCATGGAAAACAGAAGATGCAATTCGGCATGCGCGGGCACGTGCGACTGGATGAAGATCACGGACTTTTCCGGGTCGAGGCCCGCCGCCAGCCAGTCGAGCGCAACATCCAGAGAATTCTCTTTCACTCGCGAGGTGTCGGCGTAGTCGGTGGTCAGCGCGTGCCAGTCGGCGACTTCGAAGAAGCATTGGTACTCGTCCTGCATGCGCACCCAGTTATCGAGCGCTCCTACGTAGTTGCCGAGATGCAGTTTTCCAGTCGAACGCATGCCGCTGAGCACGCGCCCACGCGATTTGGAGGAAGATGTCATTTGCTTTCAATGGGAGCTGACGATAAGAGAAGCCACACGACCAGCGGAGCCATTCTCATGTTCACACGCGCATGTCGATATGCGATGTTTAAGGGGCTGAAGCATCACGCAGGGCTTACTTCGATAGTAACACGGGGAAACGCGCGTCCAGAACCACGAATTGGTAGTGGCTACGGTCGACGAGCTTTTACCACTAAGGACACAAAGGTCCACAAAGGAAATCCCGACCAAACTGCAGTCTGTTTGAAATGCCTCACGTTCGTTCGTGCTTGATGATTTTACCGTTCATCGTCGAACTGACCCACTACTCACGATTTACTTCGCCGGAATGCTTTATAATCGCGGCTTTCCCGGCCAGCACGCGAAAAAATCGCACAGAATCCGTGAACACTCTCGCCCGCAAGCTGCGCGTCACCGACTACTTCACTCTGGGCTGGGGCACGATGGTGGGAGTGGGCTGGCTAGTGGTGATGGATGACTGGCTGGGGCGCGGCGGCTCCATGGGCGCGCTGTTGGGCTTCGCGATCGGTGGCGCAGTGTTGCTGCCAATCGGCTGGGTCTACGGCAAGCTGGTGATGGCCATGCCCGATGCTGCGGGCGAAGTCGCCTACACTTCGGCGGCGTTTTCGCGCGGCATCAGCTTTGCGACTGGTTGGATGATGATGCTCGCCTACTTCATCGTCTGCCCCTGGGAAGCCGTGGCGGTGGGGCGTATTGCTGGTTACATTGTTCCCGGGTTGGATTCGCTGGAAATCTATCGCGTGGCTGGGCGCCCGGTTTATCTTCCGCATTTGCTCATTGGACTCGCACTTACTGGGCTGCTGACTGTGCTGAATTACCGCGGCATACGCCTCAGTGCAACGTTTCAGAACTGGACCAGCTTTGGGACGCTCGCCCTGTTTATCGTGTTCGTCGCGATCGGAGTGAGTCGCGGATCGCCGCGCAACTTTCCGCCGCTGTTTACGCACAGTCCGTTTGTTTCGATTCTGCTGGTCATCCAGATTGTCCCTTACTTCATGACCGGATTTGAGTCAGTGAGCAAGGCCGCGGAAGAAGCTGACCCGGATTTCCGTGGGCGAAGTTTCTTTCGCGCCATCTGGATGGCTATTTTCGTCGGCATTCTTTTTTATACGTGCATCGTTGCGGCGGTGGGGTTCGTGGCTCCGTGGCACGCGCTGATCCGCGAGAAGTTCATGACGGCGGTGGCATTTCAGCAGGCGGTAGGGTCGCGATGGATCGTCAACATCATTCTTGCCGCTGCTTTGCTGTCGCTGTTCAAATGCTTCAATGGAAATTTTGTGGCGGCCAGTCGCCTTGTGTTTGCCCTGGGACGGCGCGGGTTGATTGATGCCGGCGCGGGCAGAATTCATCCGCGGCATCGGACGCCTTCGATTGCCGTGCTCTGTGTGGGAGCCGCCACGGCGGCTTGTATGCTGCTGGGAGATGCGATCCTGGTGCCCATCACCGAAGTTGGCTCGGTCGCGTGCGCGATCGGATGGTCGGCGACCTGTCTGGCTTGTCTTTATCTGGGGCGAGCGGGAGTGCGGTCGAACCGCATTGAGCTTTCAGCGATGGAGCGTGGCATCGCCGTATTTGGATTGCTGGTGGGAATAGCGATGCTGCTGATGAAAGTTGTTCCGCTTGTGCCCGGGCACTTCACGGTTTACGAATGGCTGGCGTTGGGAATCTGGATTGCGCTGGGTGCGATCTGCGGACGTAAGAAAGCACCGGGAACCCTGACTGATGTGTGACTGGTGTGCGGCTAAAGAGAGGCGAAGATGAAATCTGATTTCAAACTGCATCGTGCGTTGCTCCTGATGATTCTGATTTCTGCCGGCTTCACGCTGTTGGCACAAACGTTCGCGCAAGCGCCTGCCTTCGACCTCGTCGTCATCAATGGCCATATTATTGACGGCACTGGCTCGCCGTGGTATTCGGGTGACGTTGGAATCCGCGAGGGACGAATCGCGGCGATCGGCAATCTCGCAGCCGCGCCTCGTAAACGGACGATTGACGCTGCCGGCAAAGTGGTCGCACCTGGTTTCATCGACTTGCTCGGACAGTCGGAAATGACGATTCTGGTTGACCCGCGTCTCCCTTCGAAGATTTACCAGGGCATCACGACGGAGATCACGGGCGAGGGAAATTCCATTGCGCCGCTCAACGATGCGCTGATTCAAGCCGGCCATTCCGGTTACGAGCACTACAAAATCACGCCCGACTGGCGCACGTTCCGCCAATATTTTGCGCGGCTGGAAAAACAGGGGATGGGGATCAACCTTGCAAGCTACGTGGGCGCTACGACTGTCCGGACCATCGTGCTTGGCGAGGAAAACAAGCAGCCTACACCAGAACAACTTGAACAAATGAAGGTGCTGGTGCGTGACGCCATGAAAGACGGCGCAGTCGGCGTTTCCACCGCGCTGGAATATGCCCCGGCTCCTTATGCGAAAACAGAGGAACTGATCGCGCTCGCTAGCGAGGCTGGAAAATTCGGGGGCATCTATTCGACGCACATGCGCAACGAGAGCGACTCGGTGCTCGACTCCATCGACGAAGCGCTGCGCATTGGCCGTGAAGCCCATGTCCCGGTGGAGATCTGGCACATCAAGGTGGCCGGGAAAAATAACTGGGGACGCATGCCCGAGGTCGTCGCCAAGATTAATGCGGCTCGCGCGGCGGGCGCCGACGTTAGCGCTGACACTTACGCCTACACTGCCTGGTACAACGATTTTTCGGCGTTCATTCCAGCCTGGGCGCACGAAGGCGGGACGGCGAAACTGGTGGAGCGGTTGAAAGATCCCGCAACCCGAGAGCGCATTCGCAAAGACATGCTTACGCCGTCGAAAGATTGGGACAACGAGTGGCAGGAGATTCCCGGGCCCGAGGCGGTTATGATCGGCGTAGCGCAGAATCCCAAGCTGGTGCCGCTGCAAGGCAAGCGGCTTTCAGAGATTGCGAAACTGTGGAATAAAGATCCCATGGATGCGCTCTTCGACTTTCTCATTGAAGATCCGTTCGCGGACGTTGCCGTGTTTGGCATGTCGCAACCCGATGTGACACTTGCTCTGCAACAGCCGTGGGTCGCAATCGACAATGATTCTTCGGGCACGTCGCCCGAGGGAATGCTGGGCCAGGAGCATCCGCATCCCCGCGCTTACGGCACGTTCCCGCGCATTCTGCGAAAGTATGTTCGCGAAGAAAAGGCGCTTACTTTGGAAGATGCGATCCGCAAGTTTTCCGCGCTGGCGGCGCAGCGTTTGCGGCTCACCGATCGCGGCGTTCTCAAGGCTGGGATGTGGGCGGACGTGGTGGTGTTCGATCCGGCGACTGTGCGGGACCTGGCAACTTTTGACAATCCCAATCAGCTTTCTGAGGGGATGGAATATGTTCTGGTGAACGGCGCGCCTGTGATCGAGCAAGGGAAGATGACGGGGGCGCTGCCCGGAAAAGTGCTGCGCGGGCCGGGATATCAGCCGTAAATGTTGGTCTGACTATTTACTTCAACTGCGCCTGCGTTTCTGGATTGGATACCTGCGTCACTCGCGGCTCCGCAACCGTGCCGCCGATGGCATAGGTTTTCGCGCCGCCGGTCGCGTCCGGCTTGCTGGTGAATTTCAGGTCGAGTGCACGGGTTAACAAGGCGGTTCCGGTCACCTGAAATTTTCCGGACGGAGAATCGAGCCGGGCTTCTTTCACCTCAATCTTGCCGCTTTGCAAATGCGCGCGTCCTTGCAGTTGATCGATCGTCAATGGGTCTCCATCGTTCACCAACTGCAGATGGGGCAACGTGCCGTCGCGCACATCGAACTGCACGGCGCCTTCGGCAGAGTTCCAGAAGTCGGAAGAAGCGGCGCCCGAGGCGGTGATCTGGTAGCTGCCGCTGGCGGTTCCGGCAATCCATTCGTCGTGCATGGCGCTGGCCAGTTGACGCAGGGCGATTCCGGTGATGGCACCGCTGCCGGCGTAAACAGCGGGCTTCACGCTGAAATCTGCTTGCCATTCGCCGCGGTGCTTTCCGCCGAGAAATTCTCCGCGCAGGTCGGAGAGATGGAGCTTTCCGGCATCCAGCGACAGGTCGGCCGAAACATGATTCGCGGCGATGCCGCGCAACAGCAAGCGGTTGGCGGTGACGCTGCCATCGGCGTGCAGGCTGGTGAAAAATGTTGGTCCCGGCTGGTCGTTGGACGCCGGCAGACGGTACCAGGGTCGCGGCTGCGGCCGCGGACTCACCCACTGAGCCACCTCACTCAAGGTCAGTTGGTTGGTGGAAAGATCGAAGGTGACCGTGCATGCAGCGGGCGTTCCGCAGCCACGGGGCAACTCCAGCGACCCCGTCCAGAGTGCGTGAGCAGCGTTCGCAGTCAATTTCGTGACCCGCACTTTGTCGGGCAAGAGTTGCAGGTTGGCCGAGGAAATCTCGATCGGGTTCTCCACTCCACGTACTTCAACTCGCACACTGTGCAGCTTTGCGGTTCCGGTCACTTGCGGCTGAGGGAGATTGGAAAAACCTGCGCGAGTTCCTTCCATCCAGCCATGCCAGGTTCCTGCAATCTGCAAATCAATCTGGGTCTGGCCTTCTACCGCTGCCGCGAGGGCTGGCAATCCAAACAGTTTGGCGACCCGAAGGGTTCGACCGACTTCGGCGTCGCCCTGCAGGCTAATCCGATACCCGGAGAGTCCGATCCAGCCGCGCGCCAAAGGAGATGTGCCGTGTGCACTGGCCAGCGGAAACGGTCCGAACTGCAGGCCTGGACCTGCATCTCCCGCCAGCCCACGATTCGCGGAACGGTCCGGCATGAAGCTCAAGGGGACACTGGCCGCGTCCAATTCGGCTTTGCTGCTTGCCGAGGCCAGGTGAAGGCCGATGATCTCTCCACTCCCGGAGAATTGGGGCGCAGCGCCGGCCGGTCCATTTCTACGCATCGTCAGACTGCCGCGTATTTCCCCGTTGGCCTCCAGATCTTCCGGCAGACTTTTCTTGGCGTGCTGAGCTAACGCTACAAGCGCGCTCGCGGGCACATCCTCCGCGTTCAGCACCAGATCGTAGCGATGGCTCGCCGGCAGGCCCACGTCGCCCTTCAACACGAGCTGGCCGTTGCTCACCGGGACGCGGCAAAAAACTTCGTGCACCACATGGTCGAGGGAACTGTATCTTCCGTCGCAGTGCGCCGCCAGAGGAAGAGCCTGCGCGTTGGAAATATCGTAACGGCGGAAATCCCGAACCGAAGCGTCGCTGGCGATCTGCAGATTGACTGGAGTTCCCGCCAGTGTCAGGTCTATTTGCACGCCACCGCGCCAGCCCTTATCTTCGCCGCTCAGGAATTTTGTGAGCTGCCCCAGTTGCGGACGATCCCACTCCACGGTGAATTGCATAGGCGTGTCGCGCAGGCTGAGGGCGCGCTGCCAGGTTCCGTTAACCCGCAAAGTTCCGGTATCGTTCAGGTTCACGTCGCCGCGGAAGGGTTCCGCTTTCAGGCGTATTCCCCAGGTATTTTCCGATTCCTGCCACAGGGCGAAGTCGGCGTTGGTTAAGGCGTAGGGCTTCTTTTCCTGTCCAATCTTGAAATTGATTCGGCCTGAACTCACCTGAATGTAAGGGAACGCCGGCCGGGCTTCCGATTTGGCCTTCGCTGTGGGCGCGAGAGGCACGTGAGAAGTGCGCTCCAGCAGGGCTTCGAGGTTCCAGCGTCCGTTCTCGCCGTGCACAAGATTCAGGCTAGGCTCGTTCACGTCGAGACGCGCGATCTCCAGATGGCCTCTGAGCAGCGAAGTCAGCCGCAAGTCGGCGGTGACTTCGGGGGCGCGCAGCATGGGTTCCTGGCCGAAAGCCGGATCGTCGTAGACGACAAGATTTTCCAGGTCGAAGCCGGGACGCGGCAACAAGCGCAGATGAACGGAGCCAATTTCTACGGGACGAGCCAGGCCCGCGCTGATCGACGCGGCAATGCGCGATTTTAGACGGGAGGCTCCGGGACGCAGCAGAAATAACAGCAGCAGGACTGCCGCGACAGCGATGCGGCGTTTGGAAGAGAAAAACTTCACCGTACGACTCGAAAAGTGCGAGACCAACGCGTTTCGTCGAAGAAGTGAAATACGACTTTGCTGAGAAACAGGAGACGATCACCCCAGCCAGTTTTCAGATATTGCCGGTCCGGCGTTTCAAACGACCAGTAGATGAACATGGGGCGTCCAATCACGTTTTCCTTTGGAATGAAGCCCCAGAAGCGGCTGTCGAGGCTGACGTCGCGATGATCGCCCATGGCGAAATAGTGATCGGGGGGCACCACAAGGTCGCCGCCCTGAATGTGAGTTGCCAGCTCTTCTTCCCACGCGGGAGAAACGTTGTACGCTTCAGAAGGCGGCACCGCAGGAAAGTTGTCGCGGTACTCATTCGGAGGGTAGCCCGGAGTGTAGAAGACGTAGGGCTCGTCCTTCAACTCCACACCGTTACGGAAAACCACGCCATTGCGCAGGTGAATTCGGTCTCCTGGAATCCCCATGATGCGCTTCACCACATACATTCCAGCCTCGGCTGGGTCAGGGTGCAGAAAGACTACGATGTCTCCGCGGTGGATGTCGCGATAGGGAAGCAGCGGCCCTACCCAGGAGCTCTTGGGAGCAAACTGTATGCGGTTCACGAATACGTGGTCGCCGATCAGCAGCGTGTTTTCCATGGAGCTCGATGGAATCTCAAACGCCTGCATCACGAAGGTGATGATGAAGAGTCCGGTGACCAGCACGGCCGCGAGCGAAGACAGAAACTCTACGGTCGTTTCTTTCGGTTTCTGGT
>Ga0302324_100008269_pt1 | contig 21996 bp, 20 predicted proteins | sample Palsa_T0_1_FD_201949 | JGI IMG/M metagenome (GOLD analysis project Ga0302324, IMG submission 201949) | Peat permafrost microbial communities from Stordalen Mire near Abisko, Sweden - Palsa_T0_1 | ecosystem: Environmental > Terrestrial > Soil > Palsa > Peat permafrost | place: Sweden: Abisko...
AGTCGGATGCGTCTTCGTTCGGGCACCCCGGTAAGTACACGCTGTGCCTCGCCGAGGATCCGCCTCCGAAACCGTGGCGGCCGCTGCACGCCGGGCTCGGATACGCGCCGGGCGATACGACCGTCACGGTCTTGCCGACCGAAGCGCCGCATCAGATCGCCCAGCAGCTGACCCGTTCGGCTGAGGCCCTGCTGCGCACGGTCGCGAGCGCGATCCGCAGTCCGGCCACCTTCTCAACCGGGAAAGCCGGTCAGGGCTTGGTCATCCTGGGCCCCGAGCACGCACGCTTCTGCGTCGAGCAGGGCTGGACGCAGGAGGCGGTGCGGGAGTTCCTGTATCGCGAGAGCCGCGTGACGCCAGAGGAGCTTTTGCGCAACGGCGTGCACAGCGCGAGCGGGTCCGCGTTCGAGGAGATCCCGGACGCCGAGGGGAGGATCCGTTCGGTTGCCTCACCGGCCGACGTCTACCTGCTCACGGCCGGCGGGGAGGGCGCCGGATGGTCGGTGTGGATCCCGAACTGGGCGCCGGCCTCGGTCGCGCGGGCGGTCACTCGCAGGGTCAGGCCCGCCGGCGAGCCGCTGCCGGAGTGCGGTCCGGACGGCTGTCTCGTCCCCGGGCTGGCTGAGCGCTAGGACCGGCACCGCGCGACTGCCAATACCGCTTCAAGCCGACATAGGACGGCGGGAACGGCGCGGCCGCCTCGAGTGCCCTCACGACCGTCGGCTCCAAGCCGACCAGCTCGGCCTGCGCGGCGGCGAGGAACGCAGCTTCGTCGGCCCCGTCGCGTACCCAACCGGCCCAACGCCCCAAGCCCTCGCGCATCCGCTCCAGATGCGCGCCCGGATCGTCGACGATCCCGAAATGGGGCAGGCACAGCCGTGCCGGAGCCCGCGCCTCGATGCTCGTCAACGAGCGCTCATAGGCCGCGAGGTCGATGTCGGGTGGGGGGGTCGCCGGAGCCACGTAGGACGCCGGCGCGATCCGCACGCCGGTCACGTCTCCGCTGAAGCAGCTTCCGTCGGGGCTGAGGAAGGATGCGTGGTGGGTGGCGTGGCCGGGGGTGGGAAACCAGTCGAGCCCCGCCGGCCGACCACCGAGCACCCGCACGTTCTCCGACGGCACCGGCGTCACCGCTCCCCACAGCCGATCGAAATCGGCTCCGAACAGGCGGCGGGCGCTGCGCTCCAGCCGCCGCGGATCGACCACGTGGCGTGCGCCAAGCTGACTGACGTGGATCTGCAGCTCCGGGCTCTCCGCGACCAGTGCTCCGGCCGCACCGGCGTGGTCGAGATGGACGTGGGTCAGCAACAGGTGGCGGAGGTCGCCGAATGTGACCCCGAGCCGGCCCAGCGCGCTCCTTAGCGTGTCGACGCACGAACTGGGGCCGCAGTCCACGAGCGCCAGCTCGGGCTCCCAGATCAGATACACCGCCAGCACGTGCGGCTGCCCGAGGTGCTGGAGGTCGATCAGGGTCGGCGTTGCCACCGGGACAGCGTAACCGGCGCTCAAACAAACGATTGGTCGAGACCGACCGCGCCGCGATGGACAATCCCGCGTTCGTGAGCTATCTGCCAAACGTTCGGTAGGGAGTGTGATTCAATCCGCGCTGATTTTGCCCCATTCCGAAAGCCTTCCCGCGATTGATTCCTGGTGCAACCTGTTCACTGAGCAGGGGATCAAGACCGTCTTCACCGAGAACCCGGAAGTGAGCTTCATGATGGGGGACCAGTGGGGACGCCACGGCCACATGCGCTGGCACACGGCCGAGGCGTTCATCGCCTACATGGACGCGAACCACGTCCAGCGCGTGTGTATTCCGACCCTCAAGATGATGCGGTACCGCACGCGCACGATGCTGTCCGACATTCCCGACCAGTCCGTCGGCGAACTGGTGGCGGCGTATCCGGAGCGCATCGTGGGGCTCGCGGGCATCAACCCGATCAGCGGCATGGAGGGCGTCCGCGCCCTGGAACGAGCCGTGCGCGACTATAAGTTCAAGGGCGCTCATGTGCATCCGTTCGGCTTTGGCATCCCCATCAACGAACGCGAGTGGTGGCCGTTCTACACCAAGTGCGCGGAGTTGGACATCCCGGTCATGTTCCAGGTGGGACACTCGGCCGAGTTCATGCCCAGCGCGTGTGGCCGGCCGATCCTGCTCGACGACATCGCGATCTGGTTTCCCGAGCTGCGCTTGGTGGGGGGGCACACCGGCTGGCCGTGGACCGAGGAGCTGATCGCGATGGCCTGGAAGCATCCCAACGTGTACATCGGGGTGTCCGGGCACGCGCCCAAGTACTGGGATCCCAAGCTGGTGCGCTTTCTCAACGCGCGCCGGCGCGGGATCGGCAAGGTCCTGTGGGGGACCGATTACCCGCTGATCATGCACAGCGAGAGTCTGGAGCAGATCGCCCGCATGGACTTGAAGCCCGAGGCGCGGCGGGCACTGCTCCATGACGCGGCGGCCTCGGTGTTCAAACTCGATGAGCCGCTGCTCGAGCCTCCTGTGGCCGTCTCCGAACCCGATGAGATCCTCGACTAGCGCGATGACGCAGCATTCGTAGGCCGGTACACCATGGCTGAGGCTCCGATCACGAGGGTGGGCTTGGCTCCGCGGGCGGCGGGGCTGACACTGGCCGCGGCGCAGAGCCACTGGCGCACCGAGCATCGCGATCTCGCGCTCGGCCTTCCCGGACTGCGCGGCTACGTGCAGAATCACGCGATCCTGCGTGACGGCGTACCGCTGTTGCCCTATCCCGGGTTCGATGTCTGCGCCGAGACGGAGTTCGACTCGGTCGAGTCGATGCGGACCGCCTTCGCCTCCGAGCACTACCAGAGCACGGTGCGCGGCGACGAGGCACACCTGATCGACGGCGACCGCTTCATGCTGGCGCTGACCCGACGGCGGGTGCTCGCCGACGGGCAGCCGCCGGACGGCGCGGTCAAGCTCATGACATTCCTGCGCGCCCACCCGATGTCCGATCCCCGGGCGCTGGTCGACGTACTCGTCGGAGCCTACGCCGAGGCCGCGAACGAGGTATCACCAATGCGCCACGAGTTGCTGGTCACCCAGGTGCGGGCGCACGAGGGCGAGCAGGCGCCGTGCTGCGATGTGGTCGACGTGCTGTGGTTCGCGCAGCCGGACGACGCCTTACGAGCCGTGCTCGGCCCGTTGTCCGAGCGAGCCGGATGGCTGCTCGGCGGGCTGGCATTCGGTACCGAGCGCCTGATCGCGGCGCCGCTGCGTCATCGCTGAGGCGCGTGGCTACTGCTCCAGGACGCGCAGGATCCGCTGCGTCGGTCCTTCGGTGGGCCCGCCGTCCACGACCAGCGTCGCGCCGGAAATGAACGCCGCGGCTGGACTGAGCAGGTAATGGCACGCGTACGCGACGTCGTTCGGCTCCCCGATCCGGCCCACGGCGGTCGTCTGGCCGGCTTTGGCGGCCAGGGCCTCGCTGCCTCCGAACACGGCCTGGAAGGAGCCTTCGGTGCGGATCAGCCCGGGCGAGACGCAGTTGACCCGTACCTCGGGCCCCCACTCAGCGGCCAGCGACGTCGTCAGCTGCTCGGTACCCGCCTTGGCCGCACCGTAGGCGGCGAACTGCGGCGTTGGGTTGGTGGCCGCGGTGGCCGAGACCAGAACGACGGCGCCGTGCGCGGCGCGCAACAGCGGATAGGCCGCTTGGGCGGTGGCAAAGGCGCTGCCGAGGTTGAGATCGAGTTGCCGGCGGAAGCGCTCAACCGCAAGTGTCGCTGCGGGCCCAAACGCCGCCCCGCCGACGTTCGCCACGATCCCGTCGAGCCGCCCGAAATGCGACTCGATGGTCGCGATCGCAGAGCTGAGAGCCTCAGCATCGCGGACGTCGGCAGTGACCGCGAGCGCCGCCGTGCCGAGCGCCTCCAGCGCTGCACTGACGTCCTGCAGTGCCTCGATGCTGCGTGCGTGGACCACGACCGAGGCCCCGTTGCGGGCCAGATGCTCCGCCACGCCACGGCCAATACCGCGCGAGGACCCGGTGACCCAGATGACCCGTCCGGAAATATCGAATGGGGACGCTGCTGACACGGTAGGCTCCACCAAACGTTCGGTTGGGGTCCCGATCTTACAGTCGCCTGAGGGATCGACCAAGCGTCAGATCCCCGGAGCGAGTGATGGCCTGCCTCTACCGACCGGTTGTTAGAATTCTAGGGGGAGTCATCTCCACCCACCAGGAAGGAGAGGAGTACGAATGGCCCAAACTGCTGCCGAGATCAATTTCTTCGATCCGCAGACCAACAACTGCCCCTACCCCGCCTACCAACAGCTCCGGGAGGAAGAGCCGCTGTGGCAGGATCCGATCACGGGGATGTGGACGCTCACCCGGTTCGAGGACATCCGCGCCGCCCTGCTCGACACCGAGCGGTTTACCAACCGGATCGGCAACGCGGCGGGCTCGACCGAGAAGGGGGTCCGGCCAGAGGACGATTCCGAAGCGGCCCAGGAACTCCGTGAGGCGGCGGCGGTCGAGGCGCAGATCCAGCAGCTCTACATCGACAAGGGCTGGCCCACCTGTCCAACGCTCAGCGGACGAGATGAGCCCGAGCACATGCAACTCCGGCGCCTGTTTGACTTCGCGTTCCGTCCCAAGCGGATCCGGGAACTCGATACGTTCGTGGAGGACCTGGCCAATCGGCTGTTCGACGAGTTCATCCAGGGGGATCGCTGCGAGTGGGTCGGTCAGTTCGCGATTCCGCTGCCCCTGTTCGTGATCGGCCGCCAGATGGGCGTGCCGGATGAGGAGATGCCGCAGATCAAGCAGTGGACGGACGCGTGGATCCAGCGCATGGGCCTGATGCAAACGCCGCAGGAGCGGATCTGGTCCGCGGAGCAGGAAATCGAGGCACAGCAGTACTTCCAGACCAAGTACGAAGGCCTGCGCGAGCAGCCCAACGACTCACTGCTCAGCGATCTGGTCAACAACGAGATCAAGGAGTGGGGACGCCGTCTCACCGACAACGAGCTGCACTCCGAGATGATGGCCGACCTGTTCGTCGGCGGCTCGGAGACCACGACCAACGCACTCTCCGGCGGTGTGCTCCTGCTGATTCGCAATCCTGAGATCTGGGAGAAGGTCAAGAGCGACACCGACAAGTACCTCGAGCCGTTCGTCGAGGAGGTGCTCCGATTGGAGTCCCCGGTCCAGTGTCTGCTCCGCGAGACATCGGTTGACGTGGAGATGCACGGCCACACGATTCCGGCCGGTGGGATCGTCAGCTTGCGCTTCGCCTCGGCCAACCGCGACGAGCGCAAGTACGATAACCCGGAGGACTTCGACCTGGATCGCAAGCAGCCCCGCTCGCACCTGGCCTTCGGGCTCGGGACGCATCACTGCCTCGGTGCCCCGTTGGCGCGCCGCGAGTTGTACTACGGCTTCAAGGTGCTGTTCGAGCGCTTCGACGACATGTGGTTCATCGAGGGCGAGAACGACTTCCAGTACCAGCCGAACTACTTTCTCCGGGCACTGGCGAAGCTCAATATCGGCTTTACGGCGAAGGCGGCCTGACGCCGGGCGGGCGGGAGCGCCGGCCCGGCCTCCGGCCCGCGACCACCATTGGTTGACATCGGAAGGAGACGAGAGTGCTCGAAGGCAAGATCTGTCTGGTCACAGGCTCCGCGGACGGGATCGGCCGCGCCACCGCGGTGGAGATGGCGGAGCAGGGCGCGGGAGCCGTGATGGTGTGCGACCTCAACGACGACAAGGGCGCCGAGACGGTTGAGTTGATCCGAGCCAAGGGCGTTGATGCGGACTATCGGCACTGCGACATGGCAGAGCCCCAGGACATCCGCGACCTCATCGAGGCCACGGTGGAGCGCTTTGGCGGACTCGACGTGCTGCACAACAACGCCGGCGTGCACGAGTCGGATTTCACGACCGATCTGTCGGTCGAGACGCTGCCGGAGGAGGTGTTTGACCGCGTTTACCGGATCAACCTGCGAGGCCCGTGGCTGGCGATGAAGTACGCCGCTCCCCATCTGCGCCGCTCGCCCCGCGGACCCGCGATCGTCAACGCGGGCTCGACCGGCGGCGTGACCGGGTATCCGATGATGAACGCCTATGGAGCCAGCAAGGGTGGGCTGATCCAACTCACCCGGTGCGTGGCGGTCGATCTCGCTCCCGATGTGCGGGTCAACGCCTACTGCCCGGCGTCGGTGTACACCAACATGGTGCGCAAGTTCACCGAGGCGGCTGAGGACAAGGAGGCGACCGAGCGCTTCATGGTCGCGAGCCATCTGATCCCGCGCTTCGGAGAGCCGGTGGAGGTGGGCAAGTTGGTGTGCTTTCTCGCTTCCGACGACGCCGCCTGGATCACCGGTTCGATCTTTCCGATCGATGGCGGCTGCCTGGCCTGGCGGGGCAGCAACGCCTGATCAGGGCGGCGCGACGTTCAACGAGCAGGAGCAGTCGGACATTGTCCACTGCGTGAACGAAAAGGAGAACCCATGCGGGTCAGTGCGAATCATCATCCGGGCATCCGCGTTTCCGACATCGAACGCTCGGCACAGTTCTACATCGATGCGCTCGGCGGGCACTGGCAGACCAGCCCGATGCTCTACGAGGGCCCTGACGCCGAGATGGTCATGGGCGGCACGCCCAACACCCGGTTCAAGGTCTGTCACATCGGTTTCGATGAGGGCACGATCGAGCTGTTTCAGTTCCTACCCTCCGGTCCGGTGGACAATCCCATACCGGCGCAGGGGGGCATCATTCATTACGCCTTCCACGTGGACGACGTTCCGGCGGCGCTGGAACGGGTTGAGCGGGCCGGCGGCAAGCGCTACTGGCCCGAGATCCGCGACATGGACCCCGGCTTCCAGGTCATCTACGTCACCGATCCCGATGGTCACGTGCTCGAGCTGATCGACATCAGCATCGAGGATCTCGTCCAGGGTCTGGTCGAGCTCGACCCCGCCAACGCGCCGCCCGCCTAGCCTAGCCACGCCGATCAGGCGAGCACCGGGAGCACGACGGCGCTCGGATGAGCGGCGTCGTGCAGGATCTGCTGAGCCGCCAAGCGGGCATCGTCGGGTCCGTCCTCGCCAATCTCGTGACCGGTGTTGAGGTTGCGATCGAAGCGCGGGAAGTTGCTCGAGCTCACTTCGAGCACCACTCGATGCCCCGGCTTGAACGTGTGAGCGAGGTCCCACAGGTCGATCTGCAGCCGCACGGGCTCCCCGGGGGTGAGCGGCGCCGAGCGCTGCTTCGTCGACTCCCGGTAGCGGCCGCGGACGATTCCGTCGGCCAGGTTGGCGGCGAAGCCGCTGGGAGCGACGTCGACCAGCTTGGCGGTGAAGTCGGTATCCACGGCCGAGGAGATGGCCCACAGCTCGACCGACACCGGCCCGGCCAGCTCCAGCTCCCGGGTCAGGACGGGTGAGCTGTAGCAGAGCACGTCAGAGCGTTCCTCGACCGCGGTCTGATCCTCGATCCCGGCCAGCATGATGGTTGGCATCAGCGTCCTGCCGCCCACGGTGGGCACCGGGTGCAGCGGGTCATAGACGTAGGAGTCCGGCGGTTCGTCGGCGGTCGGCGCCACGGCGGAGAGGACGCCGTCACCGCGGCGCGAGTTGGCGCCGCCGGAGGAGTGCAGGTACAGCCGCCGTTGCTCATGGTCCGGCGGCCACGCGGGCGCTTCGCGCCACTCGTCGCTGCCCAGCTGCCAGTACCGGACCCCGCCGGCCGGGCCGGTCTGCTCGTCCTTGATCCAGCGATCGAACCAGTCGAGCAGGAGCGGGCCGGAAATCGCGACGCCACACGCCGCCGACGGACCGAACTGGACCGCGCCCGTGCGGCTGGTCGTGAACGGATTGACGTAGTTGGCGTGCTCCCACGGCCCGATCAGCAGGCGATGGTGCGTCCGGCCGGGCTCGCGGGCCAGTGCGGACATGGAGCGGTAGAGGTCCAGGTGCGACTTGAGGAAGTTGTCGTGCCAGCCGACCAGCGACAGCACGGGCACGCTGAGCTGCTCGACGTCGCGCAGGACGTCAAACGACTCCCAATACTCGTCGTAGTCGGGGTGCTCGAGCCATTCGTGATATTGGACCTCCCCGCAGCGCTGGAGCAGCGGGTGGTCGGTGATCGGCAGTCTGGCGGCGACGGCCGGGGCGTCGATGATCGCCTGCGCGTATTCACGTCGGAGCGCGGCCCGCTCGTCATCGTCGACATCGAGGCGCATGATCGTCTCCGACAGCGTCATGTAGGCCCAATAGATGTTCCAGCCCAGTTCGAACGCGCCGTTGGTGTAGACCCAGCCGTCGTGATAGTCGGCGCCGGTCCCCAGCAGCACCAGCGCCTTGAGCTCATCCCGGCCGAGGGCCGCCATCGACAGCGCGGTCACGGCCGAGTAGGCGGTTCCGTAGCTGCCCAGTCGCCCGTCGCACCACGGCTGCGCGAGGACCCAGTTGAGGCAGTCCTCGCCGTCGTCGCGCTCGTGCACGAAGGGGTGCCAGCGGGCCTCGCTGCCGGCCCGTCCACGGACCTCCTGGATCACGACCGCGTAACCACGACGCACGGCCTCGAGCGGATTGACGAGCAGCAAGCCGGTGATGAAGGCCGACGAGCGACCGCCACGGATGCGGAAGATGAGGGTGGGAAATGGTCCGGCTCCGTCGGGCCGATACACGTCGGCGGCCAGGTGGACCCCGTCACGGGCGGCGAGAGTGAGGTCGCGTTCGACGACCACAGAATGACTCATCGTGTTACCTCCAGGTTCGCACTGCGAGGTCGGAAGGCGACCCGAGGCAAAGCGGACCCCGCCTAGGCACGGACCACGCGACCGGTCGCCCCGCGATCGAACACCTTGGCGTCCGCCTGCGTGGTGCGCAGTTCCCGCTTGAGGACCTTCTCGGTGGGCGTCTTGGGCAGCGCGTCATACACCTCCAGATATCGCGGCACGGCAAAATATGGGAGCCGCTCGTCGCACCAGGCCCAGAAAGCTTCGGCATCGAGACTCGCCTCTGGCACCAACACGAGGCACGCCTTGATCTCGTCCTCGCCGCCCTCCTCGTCGGCCGGCACGGCGACCACGGCCGCTTCCGCCACGACGGCGTGCGTGCCGAGCACGTGCTCGACGTCGGCTGAGGCCACGTTCTCGCCGCGCCGCCGGAGGCGGTCTGCGAGTCGGTCGACGAAGCAGAGATTGCCCGCCTGGTCGAACCGCCCGGCGTCGCCGGTGTGCAGCCACAGGTTGCGAAACGCCTCGACGGTCCGGTCGGGCATGCCGAAGTAGCCGTGGGTCACCGTCCACGGGAGCTTGGTTCGGACCACGATCTCGCCCACCTCGCCCTGGGGCAGCGGAAGGTCGTCGTCGTCCACGACCCTGACCTCGTAGAACTCCTCGCCCACCTGACCGGAGGAGACGTCATCGGAGCGATCCACGACCCGGCGCGCCACCATTCCGATCTCGCTCGTGCCGTACGAGGTGACGATGCGTTCGATCCCGAAGCGGTCGCGGAACCGCCGTGAGAGGTCCGGCAGGCACGGGACCATCCACACCGAGCGCAGCGAATGGTCCTGGTCGTGGTCGGTGGCGGGCTGGCGGAGCACGAAGTCGACCATCACCCCCAGCATCGAGGAGTGCGTCGCGCCCGATGTGCGGAGACGGTCAAGCCAGCGCGAGGCCGAGAACCGCTCCTCCAGGCGCGCTGCCGCGCCGACGATCAGGCAGCCGTAGACGGTCATGTGGGCGTTGATGTGGAACAGCGGCAGCTCGCTGATATAGAGCCCTTCGGAGTCGAGGTCCAGCAACTCGAGGTTGCGCTCGTTGAGCAGATGACCGTGGGCATAGGGCATGAGCGCGCCTTTTGAGCGGCCCGTGGTCCCAGAGGTGAACAGCACCGCGTAGGTGTCCGCGGGCGTGACCTTGGTGGCCGGCGGCGCCTGCGCGCTCGGCACCGACTCGAACGCGCGGGCCGTGAAGCGACCCGTCTGCTCGGGCAGGCCACCACCGACGACGATCAGCTCTTCCAGCAACGGCATGTTGTCCTGGGAGGCCAGCACGGTCTCCACGAATCGCCGCTCGACCACCATCAGGCGCGCTTGGGCCGTGTTGACCAGGTGCTCCAGGAAGTCGCCGCGGTAATCGGTGTTGACCGGGGCGTGGAAGGCGCCGAGCTTGTTGAGGGCGAACCAGGTGAGGACGAACTCGAGCCGGTTGCCCATCATCACGATCACGCGATCACCGCGAGCGACGCCCAGCGCCGCCAAGCCGGCGGCGAGGCGGTCGCTCAGCTCGTCGGCCTCGCCGTAGGTCACGGCGGCCTCGTCGACGGCGAACGATAGGAAGCGCCGGTCGCCCTGCTCGCGAGCGCGCTGGCGCAACAACTCGGGCAGGACCCAACGGCGGGGATCCTCGACGACAAGCTTCATGCGGCCCTCATCTCATCCCGTCCTTCAGGAAAAAACTAAACCAAACGATTGGTTGAACCCTAGCGAGCGCCCGGCGTCGCCGTCAAGCGCGCGGGGATCGAGAAAGAATCTCGCATTTCTACCAATCGGTCGGTAGACTCGCGCCCCGCGGCCGCGGGTTTGCCGCCAACACATGAGGACAGGAGAAGACCGCCATGGCTGACAAGGGTGCAATCGAGGACCTGTTCTCCCGCTACGCGTGGGGGATGGACTCCCAGCAGTTCGCGTTCACCCGTGACACCTTTGCCGCCGACGCTCGCTTCACGCTCGACATCGTGGGCGACCCGGCCATCGAGCCCATCGAGGGCGGGCAGCAGATCGGCGATTTCATCGAGTCCACGACGCGTGAGCAGACCGATCAGCGACGCCACGTGATCACCAACGTCCATCTGGAGGACGAGCGCGACGACGCCGCCACCGCGGTCGCCTACCTGTCGCTCATGGTTACCGACGGCGGCGAGCTGCGGCCGCAGGCCACCGGCGTCTACACGGTGCAAGCGGTGCGCGGCGGCGACGGCTGGCGCTTTCACACCATGCATCTGACGCTCGACCGGCCGTTCTGAGGCCACCCGGCACGGTCACGGAATCCAATCCAATTCAAACAAACGAATGGTTGACTTGAGGCGTCGATTTCGTTATGACTGCGGACTGGGAGATCGGCTCCCGGGCACTGGAGGAGTGGGCCGCAACGGCGGCCACGACTGAGGAGAGGGTGAGTTGATGCGTAGACCGGTTCATCGCGTATTGCTGGTTGTGTGTGCGGCTGGTGTGTTGGCCGTCGCTGGGTGCGGTGGGAGCGGGAAGAAGTCGAGCTCGTCGAGCACTGCGGCGAGTGTCAGCACGGGCAGTTCCTCGACGCCCGTGGCGGTGCAGCAGGTCGCCTCGACGGCGCCTGAGGATCTGGGGAGCTTCGCTCCGGTATCGGGTCTCGGTGGCAAGGTGCCGCACGAGACGATCGGGTTCGTCAACGTGTTGGGCAGCTCACCGGCGGCACAGGAGTGCCAGGCCCAGTTCCTGCGCGCGGCGAAGGTGCTCGGTTGGACGGTCCATGTCGCCGACGCCATGGGCGATCCGTCGAAGATGGCCTCCGACGTCTCGGCGATGGTGACGGCGCACTCGAATGCGATCGTGACCGTCTCGATCGAGGAGTCGGCGGCAGAGCAGGGCCTGACTGCGGCAAAGGCGGCGGGCATTCCCGCCCTGACCTTCTGCGGTGCCATCACGAACAATGGCGCGCCGCTCTATGCCGCCGACTACGCGCCCAACGACGCCGCGATCTCGGCGACCGTCACGCGTTACATGATCGATGATCTCGGTGGTAAGGGCGATATCGTGGCCCAGTTCTACAGCCCGATCAACTCCCTGGCGCGCCGTGACGCGGTCGCGGAGGCGATGATCAATCAGGCCGGGATGAAGGTGGTGGCTTCGCACCAGGTGGACTTCACCAACCCGGTGCAGGACACGTCCCAGTCGACCCTGGCGATGTTGCGCGCGCATCCGGAGGCCAAGGCGGTGCTGGTGGATCAGGACTTCGAGTTCCCAGTCGCGGTGCAGGCGATCAAAAACGCGGGCCTGAACGTCAAGGTGTACGGGATGTACGGCGGCGACCCCGCGTTCCAGAGCCTGCGTCAGGGCGGGCCGGCCCGCGCGATTGCAGAATCCAACCCCGAGGCGAGCGGTTGGGTGGTGGCCGATCAGCTGCTGAAGTATTTCGTCAACAAGAAGCCGATCGATCCGCTGGCGGGCTATGACCACCCGTTCCCGGTCACGCTGGTGACCGCCGCCAACGTGCCCGCGGGCCCGGAGGCGAATCTGTTCCCTGACTATGGGCCTCTGTATGAGGCGCAGTGGAAGGCTGAGGGCTATCAGTTCTAGTCCACTGTTCGGTGTTTCGTCCGCGTCGTCGCGTTGCGGCGGCGCGGGCGGGAGCTACTGCTCGTTGAGAGGAGTGGGGTGAGTTGAGCGTTCAGTCGGGTGATGGCGGCTCGGTCGCGGTTGGTGGTGGTGGTGGTGCGGTGAGCCGGGAGCCGGGGGGCGCGCCGGTGGGGGCGCGGGCGCGGCGGTCTGTGGGCCCGTTCTTTCAGCGGTTTGGGGTGTTGATCGCGTTCGCGGCGGTGGTGGTGTTCTTTTCGTTGGAGCGGGGGAGTTCGTTCCCGACGTTGGCGAATTTGCGGGCGGTGTTCTCGGGTGCGGCTCCGTTGGCGGTGCTCGCGGCGGTGTTGACGGTGCCGATGATGATGGGTGATTTTGACCTGTCGGTGGGGTTCAACGCGCAGGTGCTGGGTGCGGTGGTGGTGACGTTGATGGCCTTCGATCGGGTGGCTGCGGGAACCTCGATCATCCTGACGATTGTGATCGGGTCGCTGATCGGCTTGTTGTTGGGCTCGCTGATCGCGTGGTCGAAGGTGTCGGCGTTTGTCATTACCTTGGGAGCGGGGATCGTGTTGGAGGGGGTGGAGTTGCATCTCACCTCCGGGAATACGATCTTCTCGGGGCTGTCGAGGTCCTACGTTAAGCTGGCCCAGCACAAGCTGCTGACCTTCACCTGGCCGGTGTGGATCGCGTTGTTGGTGTGTGTGGTGTTGTGGTATGTGACGTGTCATACGGTGTTGGGTCGCCGGATGGCGGCGGTGGGGGGTAACCAGGAGGCAGCGCGGCTGTCGGGGGTCAACGTCGAGATGATGCGTACCGCGGGCTTCATCATCGTGGGCATCGGCGCGGCGATCGCCGGGATCATCATCACCTCGCAGGCCGCTTCTTCCTATCCGGACTCCGCGTCGGGGCTGTTGATCCCGGCTTACGCTGGCGTGTTCCTGGGCGCGGCGGTGCTGCGACCGGGCGAGTTCCACGTCTGGGGCACGTTGATCGGCGTGATGTTCATGTCGATCATCCAGAACGGTCTGACGTTGATGAACTACAGCGGTTCCACCACCGACGTGGTCCAGGGCGCCATCTTCATCGCCGCCGTGCTCACATCCCGCATCGGCCGACAAAACAGATGAGCTGACGCTGGCGACGCTCAGGCCAGCATGCCTCCACCGTCGATGTCGATGACCGCGCCGCTGAGGAACGCGTTGGTCATGCAGGTCAGATAGATCTCGGCCACCTCGTGCGCTTGACCGACGCGACCCACCGTGGACTGGCGCGCCGCCCCGGCCAGCCTGCGCTCGCGGACCTCAGGATCAAGCACATCGTGCACGGGCGTCACCACCGTACCGGGGGCGATGGCGTTCACCCGAATCGGACCCAACTCGATCGCGAGCGCCCGCGCCATTCCCTCGACCGCCATGTTGACGACGGTGAAAGCTCCCGATCCCATCAGGGGTCGGCGACTGCGGATCCCCGACGTGAACGTGATCGAGGCCTGGTCTGACAGCAGCGGCGCAGCCGTGCGAGCGCACCGGTACTGCCCCCAGAACTTCGACTCCATCAGATCGCGCACCTCCTGCGTCGGACCCCGGAACAGCCCGGGGGGAAAGCTGTTGGCGGCTGTGCACACCAGATGGTCGAGCCGATCGAGATCGGCGAAGGCCTGAGCCACGGACGCGTCGTCGGTGACGTCGATCGCCACCGACCGGATGCCGTCGAGCTCGGTGGTGGCCCGCTCCGGCCGCCGGCTCGCGACGATGACCTCTGCGCCGGCGTCGCGCGCGGCGCCGGCGACCGCCAGACCGATACCGGACGAGCCGCCGACCACCATGACGCGGGCGCCGGCGAGGGCAGCCGCGGACCGCGTCGGGGACGATGCCGGTTGCGCGGGAGGGGTGGACGTCATGCTCTTCTCCGCGTGAGAGCTCATACGTCGGGAAACAGAGCCCCGGAGGCGGCGGCCCAGCAAGCGACCCCGGCGACGGGGATGGCGCACACGATTGCCTCGATCAACTCCTCGTCGGTGGCTCCGGCGCGGCGGGCCGTGACGGCGTGGATGCCGACGAACGGGCCCTCGAGTTCGGCCGCGTTGAGCGAGCACAGGACGAGCTCGGCCAGCTTGGCTGACTCGGGATCAGCGGTCAGCGCCGCGTGGTGCATGCGGAAATATCCCTCAAACACTTCGGGCGCGCGGTCCGCGAGGAGGGCCAGGCGGGGGGGCAGCGCATCGCTGCCGGTATAGGCTAGGAAATAGTCGACGCCGGACACCTCCGCAGACGGACGCGGTAGGTCATCGACGCCCAGCGGTCCGGCTGCCTGTAGCAACCGGCCGCAGGCGCTCTCGCCCCGCGAGATGAGGAGCGCGGTGGCGCCAGCGGCGATCTCGGCGTCGGTCAGGCCCGCCTCGCGTCCGCGCGCCAGTTCTCGGCGAGCCAGGTCGACGTCGTGCTTGACCGCTGCTCCTACCGCCACCATCAGGGCTTTGTGAGCGGCGCTGATCGCACCGTCGGAATCGATCACGGCGCGGATCCGCGCATACCCGGCCGCGGACTCCGGCGCGAGCGCACCGATCCGCTCGATCACGTCCGCCCAGGTGGTTGAATTCGACATGACGGCCTCAGTTCCCGTCACGGTGCAGCCGTCCTGGATGGCCCGGGTACCAGTCGCGGGGAATGTCGGGGCGGTTGGGAACCGCGTCAAGACCGAGCAGCACGTGCTCGGTGATCTGCCAGCGTCCGTCGATGCGCTCGAACTTGTCCTTCATCCGGGCCCACAGGTGCCAGGGCTCGCCCGTATTGTGCATCCGGTGGTAGGCGTACACGTAGGCCAGGACATCGGCGGTGTCGCCATCGATGTGCGCGGTGATGTTGCCGACGTGGTGGCTGGTGCGCTCATACTGGTCGAGCACGCGGCCGAGCGAGCGGGCAAAGCTGTCGCGACCCCGCTTGCGCTTGCCGGTCATGATCTCGAACTCGACGTCCTGCGCGAAGCATTGCGACGCGCCCTCAGGGTCGTTCGCGTCGACGCGGTCGAAGTAGCGCACGAACGCCTGCTCGATCTCGCGCGCGTCGAGCAGCTCACGCAGCGCCGTCTGGTCCTCCGTTGTCAGGCTCATGTCTCCCTCTCGGTGTGGTTGTCCTCACTCGTCGCTCGGCGACCGTGGCCTCAAGCCGCCGTCAGCTCCCGGTGCCCATAGCACAGCTCGACGATGGCGAGTTCTGTCGCCTCGTCCCCATCCAGTTCACCCACCAACCGGCCCTCCTGCATCACGATCACGCGGTTGCACACGGCCACCATCTCTGAGAACTCCGAGGAGATGAAAATGATGCCCTTGCCCTGGGAGGCGAGGTCCTCGACCAGACGGTAGATCTCCTCTTTGGCCTCCACATCGATGCCGGCGGTGGGCTCGTCGAAGATGAACACCTTGGCGCCCCGCTGGAGCCACTTGCCCAGAACGACCTTCTGCTGGTTGCCCCCGGAGAGGAAGCGCACCGGCTGTTCGACGCTCGAGGTCCTGATCGAGAGGCGCTCGACCATGTCCCGGGCGGCGCTGCGCTCGCGTGACTTGGACGGGAACGGGCTGTGGGCGCGACAGAACCCGGGCAGCGAGGCCAGGGTGACATTCTCGCGCAGGTTGAAATCGAGCACCATGCCCTCATAGCGGCGGTCCTCGGGCAGCAGGACGATGCCCGCCTGCAGGGCCTTGGGCGGCGTGCTCGTGTCGACGGCTTTCCCGTCGACGAACACCTCCCCACCGATGCGCGGGTCCGCGCCATAGATCAGTTTGACCAGCTCGGTCCGGCCGGCCCCGACGAGCCCTCCGATCCCGAGGATCTCGCCGGCGCGCAGATCGAAGCTCACATCGCGGACGTCGGCAGACTCGAGCTTGTCCGCCCGCAGGATTTCCGGGCCGTCGGGACGTCCGCCGACATTGCGAGCCCGGCGACGCTCCGAGGCCGTTGCCCCGGAGCTCTTGCCGGTGATCGCGGTGATCAGCCGGGAGCGGTCGGTGTCAGCCGTGAGGGCCGTGAGCTCGACCTCGCCGTCGCGCATCACGACCACGCGATCGGTCAGCGAGAGGATCTCCTCGAGCCGGTGTGAGACGTACAGGACCGAGCCGCCGCGTTGCTTGATTTGCCGGCAGATCCCATGCAGGTGCTTGATCTCCTCGTCGGTGATTGAGGTGGTGGGCTCATCGAGGACGACCAGGCGCGCCCGCGCCAGGAGCGCGCGGGCGATCATGATCACTCGCTTCTGGGCGATCGAGAGGTGGTCGATCAGCGCTCGCGGATCGATCGAGGGATCGAGGTCCTTGAGCACCTCCTGCGCTTGCTCGTACATGGTCGACCAGTTGACCAGCGCCCCCATGCGGCGTGGCATCTTGCTGCCGAGCATCACGTTCTCGGCCACCGTCATCAGCGGTATCTGCTCGAGCTCCTGGTGCATGAAGGCAAATCCGAGCGCCTGTGCGTGGCGGGGGTCGGGGACCGTGACCAGCTGACCGTCGACCCTGATCTCGCCGTCGTCGGGGGCCACAGCGCCGGCCAGGATCTTGATCACCGTGCTCTTGCCGGCCCCGTTCTTGCCCACCAGCCCGACGATCTCGCCGGGTGGGATGTCAAACGATGCACCGTTGACCGCCAGGACCCCAGGGTAACGCTTGTAGAGCCCCTCGACCCTGACCAGCGGGTCGCCGCTCATGCCGCCTTCCGCCCGATCCGCGAAAGCAGGACCGCTCCGGCCAGGATGACGCCCTGGACGATCAGGATCACCGACGTCGACAGCGACAGCTCAGTCAGCCCGGTGGAGATCACCTCGAGGAAGAATGCGCCGACCAGGGTGCCCAGGACGTTGAACTTGCCGGGCCGCAGCACGGCTGAGCCGAGGAAGACGGCGGCAAATGCGGGGAGGAAGAACGGGGCCCCGGAGTTCGGAGATTGTGAGTCATTCTGGGAGCTGATCAAGACCCCCGCGATCACCGAGCACACGCCGATGATCATGAATCCCGCCGTGCGCAGTTCGCGCACCCGGATCCCCGACAGGCGCGCGGCCTCCTGATTGCCTCCCAAGGCATACATGTATCGCCCGATCGTGGACTGCTCGAGCAGCAGGTAGAGGACCAGCAGCACAAACAGCATGATGAAGAACTGGTTGGAGAGCCCGAGGAAGCTGCCCGTGGCGATGTTCGCGTACGCCTTGGGAATCCCGGAGAAGATCGTCTCTTGATTGGTGATCTGGTACTCGAGGCCGTTGTAGACCTGCCCCATGGCCAGGGTGATGATGAACGACGAGGCCCCGGCGAACGCCACCAGCCCTCCGCTGACCGCCCCGCCCGCCATGCCGACCAGGATTCCGATCAGGATGGCCAGCAGGAAGCCGAGGTGGTTGACGGACATCAGCGAGACGACCACCGCGCTGCTCAGGCCGATCATCCCGGCCACCGATAGGTCAAAGTCACCCATCACCAGCACCACCGTGAGTCCGAACGCGATGATGGCCAGCGGCGAGAACTGTTCGACGATGGCCTGAAGGTTCGACACGGTGGGGAAGACGTGCGGCTTCAAGGCGCTGAACACGACAATGCTCACCACCAGCGCGATCAGCACCCCGTACTTGGCCAGGAACTCCTGGCGGCGGGCGTTGCGCGCGGCCCGCGCCGACTCGTGCGCGGCCTGGTCGGCGCCGTCGGTCTGCTCGTGCGCGGTTACTGTCTCAGCCATCGCGACGCACCGCCTGGTAAACCGGCGCGGATGTCAATCGCGAGCTTGCCGCACGGCTATTGATGGCACTTGACACTGTCTTCTCCTCTGCGATGGCTCGACGCGACACACCACACGCTCGCCTGAGCTCCATCTTCTGTACGAAAACTGCCGCCGGCGGCCATCCCCACGGATGGCCGCCGGCGCCTGAACTGGTTTCTGGGCTACCCGATGCCGTACTCCTTCTTCCACTTGGCGGCGAAGAACACCGGGAAGTCGGTCTTCGGAGTGACGTATTGCCCGGAGGCCGGCAGGTTCGTCTTGTCGGTGATCACGATCGCGGCACCGGTCCGGATGTCGACTCCGTAGGGATGGACCTCCAGCACCGACCAGGTCGGCGGGAACGATGTGATCGACTTCTTGCGGGCGAAGAACTCGGCCAACTGGTCGATCGCCGCCCAGCCATCAGCTCCGACCGGGCTGCTGACCACTGCTGTCGCGCAGCCGCCGGCGATCGTCTTGAGATTGATCAGGTCGTCGTAGAAGTTGAAGTTGCCGACCTTTCCGCACTTGTTAGCCGCCTTGAGCACCTGGGCCACCACCGGGAGCTCGCCGTCGATGTCACCCCAGAAGGCATTGAGACCGGGGTGAGCGAGCAACGCTGTGTGGGCCGCGGTGGTCGCCGCTCCGGCGAGGTTGGCGAGGTCGATCGGGTATGTGTAGACAGTCGCCCCGGCGGCCTTGGCGTCCGCCTGGAACTGTTGGTCGCGCTTCTGCTCGTCATATTCGATCTGGGACGTGAACTCGGCGATCTGGGGGTGGGGCGGCAGGTGGGCGAACATGTATTTGTCCAGCGCCGCGGCGAGATCGGTGGGATCGCCGTAGTACTGGGCCTCGATGTTGGGAGACGGGTTCTGAAGCCCCCCGATATTGATCACCGGGATGTTCTTGGCCCTGGCCTCGGCCAGCCCCTGGGTCATCGCCGCCGTGGGATTGGAGATATCGACGATCGCTCCGACGCCCTCGTTGACAAAGGTGACGATGCCCGCCTCGCTCTTGGTCGGGTCTCCCGCCGCGTCCACGGCGGTCACCTTCCAGCCCAGCGCCTTGGCGGCGGCGTCGGTGCCTGCCTCCAGCCGCTGAGCCGCTTCGGAGGCACGCAGGACGTTGACCACTCCGATCGTCTCCGACGGCAGCTTGACCGGCGGTCCCTCGTTGGCGGCCGCCTTCTGACCGGCGATGGTGGCCTGCGCCGCGGTCGGGGCGACGGCGGTCTCGCCGGTGGCGGCACTGCTGGTCGTTGCGGCGGCGCTGCTGGTCGTCGCAGCGCTGGAGCTGCTTAAGCTGCTGCTGCTGCTTGAGCTGCTGCTTCCGCAGCCCGCGGCGATCAGGGTGACGGCGAACAGCCCTGTCACGCACACGCGCCGCCATTGGGCTTTGAGCATCGAACGGACCTCTCCTTCTTCAATCAAACGGTTGTTTGAATACGGACGCGCAATTTCACTACGTCTGACCGTCAATGTCAAGGCGACCCCTTAGCTCATCCCGCGCCAGGCCAGTGTGCCCAGGTCGATCACCACGCAGGCGCCGGTCATCATCGACGACTCGTCGCTGGCCAGAAAGACCACCAGGTTGGCCACCTCTTCGGGGCGGCCGAGGCGCTGGAACAGATGCGTGCCCATCAGCTGTGCCTTGACCATCTCCTGCTCTTCGGGAGGACCGGACTCGTAGTACTTCTCCACCATCGGCGTATCCGTGTTGCCCGGGGCGTAACAGTTAACCCGCGTGCCTCGGGGCGCCAGCTCGATCGCCATCACGCGCGTGAGTTGCACGACACCGGCCTTAGATGGCCCGTAGGCCGAGCCCATCGGGTAGCCGACCAGCCCGCCGATCGATGCCGCATTGACGATCGCGCCCCCGCCGGCCTCGGCCAGCAGCGGAGCGGCATACTTCGAGCACATCCACACGCCCTTGAGGTTGATACCGATCACCTTGTCCCACACGGACTCGTCGAGCTCGAAGCTCTGGGCCTGCTGGGTGAAGTTGGTCTCGTGCACCCCGGCGTTGTTGTGCAGGACGTCCAGGCGGCCGAACGCCTCGACAGTGGACGCCATCAGCCCCCGGACGTCGTCAACGTTGCTGACATCGGCGCGCACGAACGCCGCCTCGCCGCCGGCATCGCGGATGCGCTGCGCGACGGCGTTGCCGGTGTGCTCGTTGACGTCGGAGACCACCACCTTGGCGCCCTCCTGTGCCATCTTCAGGGCGGCCGCCTGGCCGATGCCCTGGCCGGCCCCGGTGACGATCGCCACTTTGTTCTCGAGCCGCATTCGATCACCTTGCCTTCACTAGGTTGGATTTGCCGGTGGAAAAACAGCGCTCCTCGGGGCCGGCCGCCGACCGCGCCGGCGGCGCCATGCGATCGCGTGGTTAGTAGCGCCAGCCCTCGCCGAAGGTCGCCAGTCGCCGTCCGAGGATGTCCTCAGCGACGGTGACGCCGGCGCGTGCCGCGCGGTCAACCCCGATTCCGCGGGAGCGGAACGTGTCCGAGGCGAAGTACAGGCCGTCGACGTTGGGGGCGCGCCAATGGGGCCGGAAGCGCCCGACCAGGTTGGGCTTCTGGATTACCCCCAGTCCCGGCTCGTGGACCAGGTGGCGCCGGCGCCAGTAGGCGTGCTCGAGGCCGGGGTACATGATCGCCAGGTCGCGCTCGAACTGCTCCTGCGCGTTCAGCATCCACTTCACGTCGCGCACCTTCTCGCCCGGGATGTCGAGCCCGGCGACGTAGAGCTGCGTTCCCTCCGGCGCGACCGATGGGTCCATCGCGCTCATGTTGAAGAAGAAGCCTGCGTGCGCCAGGTTGGGAGTGTGCAACCAGGTGGCCAGCTCACGCGGGTCGAGCGCGTGGATCGGCTCCTTGGTCGCCAGGTACACGCCCAGCCAGGTGGCGCGGAACTCGATCCGCGCCAGGTGCTTGATCTGAGCCACATACCAGTCCGGCAGCTCCTGCTCTGGTACGACGCGCAGGACGCTCCACACCGGCAGCGTTGAGACCACGCAATCGGTCTCGACGATCGTCTCCTCGAAGATCTCGTTGGGCAGCACGTGAGGGTTCGTGACGGCGAGCCCGACCACCCGCCCGTTCTCGATCACCACGCGCGAGGCGCGCGTGCCCAGCCGAACCTCGCCCCCGTTCTCGACCACCGCGTCGTTCAGGTCCTGGAACATTCCGTCCCAGCCCTGGCCGGGCCAGAACGAGTAGCCGCCCACGCCCTTCTCGCCGTAGTGCATCTTGCGCATGTACAGGTTGTCCGAGGCCGAGTGATCCCACCAGTTCTCGGTGATCGCCTCCAACACCGTGATGAACTCCCACAGCGCGATCACGCCCTCGTGTGAGGTGTACTGCAGCATCCACTCGCGCAGCGTGCGGTCGTCCCAGTCGTCGAAGTCCTCGTAGGGCGTCTCGACGACGATGTTGATGACCTTCTTGAGCTCGGACTTGTCGGCCGAGTACAGCTCGCGGATCGATCCCCACCGGCCGCGTTCGTGATCCCAGATCACCATGTCGCTCGACGCCGGCCCGTGGATGAGCTCCTTGCCCACGTGTTCAAACACCTTCGTGATGCCCGAGCCCGAATCCTCGACCAGATGCCCGCCGACATTGATCTTGAAGCCCTCGTCGGCGACGGCCACACCCCGGCCGCCCAGCCACGGGCTCGCCTCAAGGACCAATACCGACTTGCCTTCCTTCGCCAGTAGCGCTCCGGCGCTCAGCCCGGCGGCGCCGGCACCGATGATCACCACGTCATAGCGAGCCATTCTGTCCCTCCGGGCTAGGAACGTCCGGCGAGGACGTTCTGATATTCCACCGCTTCATCGGTACTGGTCGCCTCGAGCCCCATCACCGCTCCGAACATCTGACCTGAGATCGCGATCAGGCAGATGAACGCCACCAGTTCGACGATCTCCGGTTCGCTGAATTCCTC
>Ga0302324_100008270_pt1 | contig 21996 bp, 22 predicted proteins | sample Palsa_T0_1_FD_201949 | JGI IMG/M metagenome (GOLD analysis project Ga0302324, IMG submission 201949) | Peat permafrost microbial communities from Stordalen Mire near Abisko, Sweden - Palsa_T0_1 | ecosystem: Environmental > Terrestrial > Soil > Palsa > Peat permafrost | place: Sweden: Abisko...
GGCGCGAACGTTGCAGCGACCCTGCCCTGCCACCGCCTCGCCGAACCCTTCGAAGCGCTACGCGATGCCGCCGACGGCGCGAGAGAATCCGGCGCCGCGCCCAAAATATTCCTCGCCAATCTCGGGCCGCTGGCCGATTTCACCGCCCGCGCCACTTACGCCAAGAACTTCTTCGAAGCCGGCGGCATCGAGGCCGTCACCAATGACGGGTTTGCGAGCCGCGACGAAATGGTGGCCGCCTTCAAGGCGAGCGGCGCCGCCCTCGCCTGTCTGTGCTCCTCCGACGACGTCTATGCCAATCAAGCCGAAGCGGCCGCCGCGGCCTTGCGCGCCGCCGGGTCGAAGTACGTTTACCTGGCGGGGCGCCCCGGCGAACGCGAGGCGGCGCTCGCGGCCGCGGGCATCGGCGGTTTCATCTATGTCGGCTGCGACGTGCTGGCGACGCTGCAGGCGGCGCATGGCGTGCTGGGGCTGGTGTGAGGCACTCGCTGCCGCTCGCTCGATGCGATGGTCCGATTTCATGACTGCAAAAGCACTCAAAGAAGCGATGCAGAGGGTCGAGTCCTGGCCGCAGGAGGCCCAGGAGGAGCTTGCCGAGATCGCCCTGGAAATCGACGCAAGGCTCAAGGGCGGTAAATATCACGCGACAGCTGAGGAGCTTGCGGGGATCGACCGCGGCCTTAAAGCCGCGCGCGAGGGACGCTTTGCCACCGACGCGGAAGTCGAAGCGGTATTCGCCGAGCAACGCCGCGCATGAAGGTTTCTATACCGACGAAGACATGGCGGCCGGAGCCAGTTATCGGGCCGGCTGAACCGCACCCCTTGGCTCGCACACACTACTCTGCCAAATTTCATACCCGGGAGCGGTTCCACTCGGCCACCAAGGCCTTTCGGTCGAGCTTGCCGCGGTCGCTCTTGGGCAGGCGGTCGCGCAGCAGGATCTGTTTGGGCGCCTTGAAGGGCGGCAGCTGGGAGGCGCAGAAGCGCAGGAGTTCGTCCGGCACGAACTCGGAGCCGGGGCGCAGCACCACATAGCTCACGACCTCCTCGCCCCACACCGTGTCGGGGACGCCGACGGTCGCGGCTTCGGAAATCTCGGCGCGCTGCATCAGCACGCCGTCGATCTCGACCGGCGAAATGTTGACGCCGCCGCGGATGATCAATTCCTTTTCCCGGCCGGCGAGGTGCAGGAAGCCGTCGGCGTCGAGATAGCCGATGTCGCCGGTGCGCATACGGCCGCGGCTGTTGACCCGCACGGTGCCGTCGCCGCCCAGATAGCGGTATGCGTTGTCGTCCCAAGCGCCGAGTTCCACATGGCCGATCTCGCCCGGCGGCAGCGCGCGCCCCTCCGCGTCGACGATGGCGAGGCGGTGATAGGCGAGCGGGCGGCCGACGCTGCCGAACCGCCGCTCGCGCCCGGGATTGGTCGCGATCCAGGCGGTCTCGCTGCTGCCATAGCCCTGCGCGACGGGAATGCCGAAGCGCTCCTCGAAGCGCCGCCATTCCTGCGGCAGCAATGGCGCCGAGCTCGATGTGACGAAGCGCAGCGTCGGCACGTCCGCGGGGCCGACCGCCGCGGCGGTGCCGAGCAGCATGTTGATCACGGTGGGATTGCCGGCGGCGACGGTGACGCCGTGGGCGCGCACGTCGTCGAAAAAGCGGGTCGCGGAAAATCTCTTCGCCATCACCAGGGTGCCCCCGTGGGCGAGCGGCGCCAGCACGCCGAGGAGCTGCGCGGACGCCCAATTGAAGGAACGGAAGTCGTAGACGCGGTCGGAGCCGGTGATGCCGAATCCGTCCGTCATCGGCTCGATGTTGCCCAATTGCTCGCGATAGCTGAGCACGACGCCCTTGGGCCGGTCGCCGGTCCCGGAGGTGTAGAAGATGACGCCATCGTCGCGTGACGTCGTCGCGGCGAGAAAGGCGTCGCCGCCGCCCGCGCATCCCTCGATCGCCGCGAAGAAGGTGCCGGCGACCGGCGCGTCGCAGCGGCCGATGGCGAGGCAGGGCGTGGCCGGCGGCAGCTCTTCGCGCCCGACGCCATCGTCATGGATTACGAGCCGCGCCCGCAGCTGCGCCATGATGCGCGCGAGGTGCCGCCGGTTCATCTCCACATGGACGGTACAGACGGCGGCGCCATAGGCCATCACGCCGATGTAGCAGGCGACGTGCTCGATGGAGTTTTCGGCGAGCAGCGCGATCCGGTCGCCGGTGGCGATCCCCTGCCCCCTCAGGAACACCGCGATGCCGCGGATGAGCCGCCGGAACGCGCCATAGCTGATGGAGCGGCCGTCATCGGCCGAGACGATGTAGGGCTTGTCGGGATGGCGATCGGCCGCGCGGTCGATCCATTCCCGGAGGAGGCCGGGACCGGCATCGGCACTGTGCAGTGCAATATCGCGCATTTCGTTTCCAGCCCGCCGGACCTTATCGCAGCGGCGCGGCGAGCGACAAGCGTGGAAACCTGGGATCGCAAGGGATAGGATGGCGAGAGATTTCTCGGGCCATCAGAACCCCAGCAGGGACGGTGAACGCCATGAACGACGACGCGGACCAGACCAGACGATGGATCATCAATGCCGGCGGCGCGGCGATCCTGTCGAATGCGCTCGCGGCTTCCCCGTCGCTCGCCCAGGACAAGGGCGCACCCGCGGGCAAGGCTGCCAAGGCGGGAGCCTCCGAGGACGAGGTCAAGGACGAGCCGCTCTCCCCGGTCACCGTCGCGCTCTCGGAATACGTGTCGGCGACGCTCGATCGCGAATTGCCGCCGGCGGTCGCCGCCAAGACCAAGCTGCACGTGCTCGACACCATCGCCGCGATGGTGTCGGGGTCGCGCCTCAAGGCCGGCGAATTCGCCGCCCGTTACGTGGACGGCCTCGGCGGCAAGCCCCAGGCGATGGTGATCGGCACCTCCATCCTGACATCGTCGGTCAACGCGGCGCTCGCCAACGGCATGGCGGCCCATGGCGACGAGACCGACGATTCCCACCTCGCCGCCCGCTTCCATCCCGGCTGCGGCATCGTGCCGGCGGCGCTCGCCACCGCGGAGCTGGCCGGGCGCAGCGGCAACGACGTACTGCGCGCGGTCGCGCTCGGCTACGACATCGGCGCGCGGGCGATATTCGCGCTCGGCTTCCGCGCGCTCTATACCGAACGCCACAGCACCCACACCTTGGCGACGACGTTCGGCGCCACCGCCGCCGCGGCGGCGATGCTGCGGCTCGATCCGCGCCAGGTGCGCCACGCCTTCTCGTTCGCAGCGCAGCAGGCCTCCGGCGTGCCTTATTGGGAGCGCGACCGCGAGCACATCGAGAAGGCATTCGATTTCGGCGGCATGGGCGCGCGCAACGGCGTCACTGCCGCCACCATGATCGCCGCCGGCTTCACCGGCGTCGACGACTTCATGAGCGGCAACAAGAACATGTACACCGCGCTGGGCGACGAGAACGCGGCGCCCGAGAAGCTCGCGGCCGACCTCGGCACCCGCTTCGAGGTCATCAATACCTCGATCAAGAAATGGTGCGTGGGCTCGCCGCTCCAGTCGGTCCTCGATGCGGTGACGGCGCTGCTCGAAGACCCGGCCGTGCGCGCCGGCCAAGTCCGGCGCATCGTCGTCGACATGCCGGCCGACCGGCTCCACATCGTCGACAACCGCACCATCCCAGACATCTGCCTGCAGCACCTGGTCGCGCTGATGATCGCCGACGGCGGCGCGACCTTCGACAGCGTGCACGACATCGCGCGCATGAGCGATCCCAAGGTGCTCGCCATCCGCAAGCTGGTCGAGGCGGTGCCGAACCAGGAACTGGTGAAGGCGATGCCGGCGCGCCAGGCGATCGTGAAGATCGACACCACGGACGGCCGCACACTGAGCCACCGTACCTACGAGGTGCGCGGCACCCCCGGCAATCCCATGAGCGCCGACGAGGTCGCCGCCAAGGCCCTCGACCTGACGGCGCCCGTTCTCGGCAAGGCGAGGGCGCAGGAACTCAACGCGGCGATCGCCGATCTCGACCGGTTCGGGCCGGTGCTCGGCCTGCGCCGGCTGGTGCAGGCGTAGCAGCGGCGGCGACGCGCATCACGCCCGCCGCCCGCGCCTCACTTCACGTTCTTGAGCACCCACTCGTCCACCACGTGGGCGATGTCGAGGTTGTTCTTCTCGATCATCACCATGTGGCCGTTGCCGTGGATGCCCTTGTCCTGCAGGCGGATGTGCTCCGTCTTGACGCCGGCCTGGGCGAGGTATTTCGCGGTGCAGTGGTCGTAGACCTGGTGATAGGAGGCTTCCGCCGACATCACCATGACCGGGATATTCCTGAGGTTGACGAGTTGGCGCGCCGGCGCCTTCTGCATCCAGCACACGAACAGGTCCGGGCCGTCGGCCTTGGCTTCGCGCTCGACCGCGATCTCGCTCGGATTCTTGACCGGGGGATCATAGGTGATCGGGATATCGGTCGGCCCCCAGGGCCGCGCCTTGCCGGTGCCGTTGACGGTGTTTTCGAACGGCGGGCCCGCCGGCTCGATGGCGACGATCGCCTTGACCAGCCGCGGCCGCGCGTCGGCGATCAGCCAGCCGAACGAACCCGACTGGGAATGCGTCAGCACGATCGCCGGCCCGATCTTGTCGAGAAGCGCCGCGCCGGCATCCTGGTTGCGCTGCTCGGTTTCCTCGGCGGACATGACGGTCTCGACCTGGGTCGCGTAGAACTCGTCGAAGATCGGATCGCCCTTCTTGCCCTTGTTGGGGCCCCCGCCCGGCCATTGCGTATGTTTCTTGGCCTGCGGCCAGGCCCCCTCACTCGACTCACTCGCAGTGAACTGCCACTCCTCGTTCGCCACCGTGAACATCCGCGTCGGGCCGTCGGACGGATGTATCGCCGAGCGACCGCGCATGGGCTGGTCGATCATGTAGACGATGTAGCCCTGCTCGACGAAATACTCCGCCCAGCCCTTGCGGCCGTCCGGCGTGCCCATCCAATTGGTCGCGGTCTGGGCGGCGCCATGGATGAGCACCAGCGGATAGGGCCGGCGCACATCCTTCGGCGCCAGCACTTCCACATAGATCTGACCGTCCATGATCTCCTTGCCGGGCTCGCCGACATATTTGCCGCCGACATAGAAATAGCCGCGCTGGGCGACGGCGGACTGATCGACCGCCGGCACCGGCAGCTTGGGCGGCTCGGCGCGGACGGCCGTTGCGCCGGCGAGCGCCGGCAGCAGCGCGCAGACGAGGCGCGAAGTGTGTTTCATCGTTTTCCTCCCATTGCCGCGGACGCACGGCGGATTTGCAGCAGCATACCGAGCGAGCGTGATGCGCCGGTTGGGGCGTTGTCAATAGAAGCAGGCCGGCCTCTTCTTTCCGCCTGCGGCTCGCGGTACAGTAGGACGCAACGAGGCTACCCATGAATATTCAACCCAACCTGCGCATGGACAAGGCTGCCTTCATTGCCTGGATGGCGGCAAACGATGGACGCTGCGAACTCGCCGGAGGTCGTGTCGTGATGATGCCCGGCGTATCGCGAAACCATGGGCTGATGGTGAGCAACTTGGTCGTCGCGCTGCGCGCCCGGCTCGATCCGCTGCATTGGGCCGTCATCGCTGGATTCGGATTGGACGCCGGTCCGGAGACGTTGCGTTACCCCGACATTGTGGTCGACCGCGCGGGCGGCGCCAAGGACTACACGGCGACCGCGCCCGTGCTCCTTGTCGAGGTGCTATCGCCTTCGACCGCGGCGACCGACCTCGGCGACAAGGCGGCGGAGTATCTGCAGATACCGAGCCTCCTCGCCTACATTGTGCTGTCGCAGGACGAGCCGAAGGCTTGGGTATGGGCACGACGAACCGCGGAATTCGCTCCGGGACCCGTGGTCATCGCGGACGCGAACGCGGTCATTCACATCGATGCGCTGCAACTCAAGCTGCCGTTGGCGGAGATTTACGCCGGCATCAAGACGGGTTGAACGTGAAACGTCGTTGGCTCACACCCTCCTGCACCGAAGGGCTGCCGAACCAACAGGCGATTGCGCAACGCGACGCCTCGTCCAAGCGCGTCGGCCGGTCTCGACTTTGAGCAGCCGCGGAACGCGGAGGGATCCAAACCAAAACGACCACGAGTCGAGGGGTGCGCGTACATCCGGCGTCACCAGCTCAAAATCGTGGTCGCGGGAGGGCGCGCCATGCGGCGACAAGCCCGCCTTCTCCGCTAAGATGGGAAGCGATAGGAAGTTCCGCAAGGGCCCCAAATGGCGAAAAAGATCGGACGCATTCTCGTCGGCATCGGCGGCTGGACCTTCGCGCCGTGGCGCGGCGTGTTCTATCCGGACGGGCTGCCCCATGCCCAGGAGCTGCGCTACGCCGCGAGCCACCTCACCTCGATCGAGATCAACGGCACCTTCTACCGTACCCAGACGCCTGCGACCTTCGCCAAGTGGGCAGCCGAGGTGCCGGACGGCTTCGTGTTTTCGGTCAAGGCGCCGCGGTTTACGACCCATCGGCGCGAACTCGGCGAGGCCGGCGACTCCATTGCCCACTTTCTCAAGTCCGGCGTGACCGAGCTCGGCGACCGGCTCGGCCCCTTGTTGTGGCAGTTCCCACCGACCAAGAAATTCGAGGAGGCGGATTTCGGCGCCTTCCTCGCCTTGCTGCCCGGCGAATTCAGCGGGCTCCGGCTACGGCACGTGGTCGAGGTCCGCCATGCGAGCTTCCTCGCGCCCGCCTTCATCGCGCTGCTGCGCAAGGCGGGCGTCGCCGTGGTGTTCTCCGAGCACGACACCTATCCCGCCATCGCCGACGCCACCGCCGATTTCATCTATCTGCGCCTCCAGAAGGGCGAGGATTCCATCGACACCGCCTATCCGCCGCAGGCGCTCGACGCCTGGGCCGGACGCCTGCGTGAATGGGCGCAGGGCACGGAGCCGACCGATCTGCCGCGGGTCGACCCGGCGCCGACGCGGCCGCAGCCGCGCGACGTGTTCGCCTACGTCATCCATGAAGGCAAGGTCCGCGCACCCGCCGCCGCGATGGCGCTGATCGAGCGGCTCAAGCCATGAACCAGCTGTTCACCATCGGCTACGAGCAATCGACCCCGAAGGACTTCTTCGACGCGCTGCTGGCAGCCAAGGTCGCAACGCTGGTCGACGTCCGCGCGGTCGCGGGATCGCGCCGCCCCGGCTTCTCCAAGCGCCAGCTCGCCGCCGGGCTCGATGCCCATGGCATGGCCTACCTGCACCTGCAGAAGCTCGGCACGCCCAAGGAGGGCCGGCTCGCCGCGCGCAGCGGGAAATCCGAGGAGATGCTGCGCATCTATGAGCGCCACCTGGCGACACCGGAGGCGCAGCACGAGCTCGAAGAGCTGACCGCGCTCGCGAAGTCGGGTCGGCCGCTGTGCCTCATGTGCTACGAGCGCGACCCCACCCACTGCCACCGCCAGCGCCTCGCGGCGGAGCTGCACAAGCGGCTGAGCGTCAAGATCGAGAATTTGTTCTGCGCGCCGACGTGACGGTAGTCGCCGGCGACCTACACACATCCGTCGACCCACACACTCCGTCATCACCGGCAACCTACACACGTCCGTCGACCCACACACTCCGTCATCACCGGGCTTGTCCCGGTGATCTCGATTGTGAAGGCACAGCGCCACCCCAGCGTTGCGGAACAAAGGGTTCCCGCCGTCGAGTTGAATCCGCTTCGCCACTCTGATCGAGATCACCGGGACAAGCCCGGTGATGACTGAGTGAATGGAGCGGTCGCGAAATGACGGAACAATGGGCGGGGATCCCCCTACTCCGCCGGCTGCACGGTGCTGCGGTACGTGTGCTCGGCGCCGGCGACCACGAACGCCATCGTGTACACCGCCGTCAGCATCACGAAGCCGGTCACGGCGATCGCGCCGAGCACGAGGTCGAAGCCGCCGCGGGCGTAGAGCTGGGCGATCAGCTGGACCGCGATGCCCGAGGTGATGAAGGTGAGGAAATAGCGCACCGAATAGACGCGGCCGCGCCAGGCGTCGGCGGTGTAGCGCGCGATCACGATGTCGCCGACCGTCACCTGGGCGTAGATGCCGCCCATCGCCACCGCGAGCGCCGCGATGAGCGCCGCGCCGCTGGCATAGGCCGCGGCGACGATGCCGAGGAATTGTATCGTCACCACGCAGACGAACAGCAGATGCGGCGGAAACCGCTCGATCAGCCGCCCCACCGCGAGCTGGGCCAGCGCGCCGCACAGGAAGATCGCGGTGGCGAGCCCGCCGATCAGGACCAGCGTCATCCCCTGCCCGACCCGCTCTTCGATCAGCTTGGGCAGCGCGATCAGCGCGGTGTTGAAGGTGAGCCCGCCGGCGAGCGAGATCACGATGTAGCAGCCGAACATCATCGCCATCGCGCGGGGCGACAGCACGACTTGCGCAGTGGTCTTGCGCTTGCCGATGTGATGGCGGTCATCGCCGACGAGGGCGAGAAAGGCAACCCCGGTCGCGAGGCAGATCACGGCCGGGGCGAGGAACGCCGCGCGCCAGCCCCACCACGCCGCGAGCGACGCCGAGACGGCCGCCGCCAGCGCAACGCCGAGATTACCGCACACGCCGTTGAAGGCCAGCGTGCGGCCCCGCGCCTGCGACACGTCGATCAGCATCGCCATGCCGACGGGATGATAAATGGCGGCAAACATGCCGAGCACGAACAGCGCCGCCGCCAGCAGGAACGGCGTCGGCGCGACGGCGGCGCCCGCGAGCGAGACGCCGCAGCCGAAGTAGAACAGCGCCATCATGTTGCGCCGGCTCCAGCGGTCGGCGAGCCAGCCCGCCGGCAGCGAGAACACCCCGAACGCGACGAAGGCCGCCGTCGACAGCGCGATCATCTCCGCATAGGGCCGGTGGAACACCACTTCGAGCCCGATCACGACGGTCGGAAAGATCAGCAGCACGAAATGGTCGATCGCATGGGCCAGATTGAGGAATGCGATCGAACGCCGCTTGGCGGTATCTGGTGAAACGACGGTGCTCATGGAACCCTTCGGGGGCGAACCGCGATTGCCGGCCTTATACCCCGCGGCGGCCCCGATCCGCTATGCGGTTTTGCGTGGACCTGCAATTCGCGGGACGGAGGTGGAATCCCTTCCCGGCTTCGGGGAGGGTGGCCGAGCCAAGCGAGGTCGGTACGGCCGGGCGAGGTAAGCGACGTAAGAAAGAACCCCACCCTGCCCTCCCCGAAGTCGGGGAGGGATAAGGCTACCCCTCGATTTTGGAGAAATCCGCCACGGCGCGGGTGGCGGTGCGGATGCCGTTGAGGAGGCGCAGGCGGTTGGCGCGCACCTCGGGCTCGGGCGCGTTGACGGTGACCTTTTCGAAGAAGGCGTCGACATGGGGGCGCAGCTTCGCCATGGCGTGCATGGCGGCGGCGAAGTCTTCGCGCGCCACGGCGGTGCCGGCCTCCACTGCGGCGACATCGATGGCGCGCGCGAGTTCCCATTCCTCGGCTTGGCGGTAAAGCTCGGGCGACGGCGCGCCGGTGTATTCGGCCTTGTCGCGCTTTTCCTCGATGCGCAGGATGTTGGTGGCGCGCTTGTAGCCGGCGAGCAGGTTCTTGCCGTCCTCGGTGTCGAGAAACGCCGCCAGCGCCTCGATGCGGCGAATAACCAAGACAATGTCAGTTGGAGTTTCTAGCAATACGACCGAATGAACCAAATCGTGGCGAGCGCCGCGCGACCTAAGTAAGGTGATTAAACGCTCGCCAAGATTGAGCATTGACTCGTTTGCGGTAGCTGAACTCCAGCGAATAGCCGCCACATGCAACAATTCTTGCTCCCAGCGAGATTCCAAATTCTCGCCATCAACGTCCGATTCGGAAGGAAATTCGCGTGCCAACATGTTCGCGAAATTGGAATCCTCCAATGCCAATTTTTTTGCGAAATACAGATAGTGTCGGTCAAAAATGTTCTTGATGTCCAACTTAATGTTATTCGCTTCCAAAATTCTGATAATCCCTAGTTCGGCTCGCCGAAGTCCGAATGGATCCCGCGAACCGCTGGGAATCTCTCCGATCGCCCAGAAGCCGACCAGAGTGTCGATCTTGTCAGCCAACGCTAGCGCGATCGACACCGGATCAGTCGGCACCCGGTCGGATGGCCCGACCGGCCTGTAGTGATCCTCACAGGCAACCGCGACGCTCTCGTCCTCGCCTTGGGCGCGGGCGTAATACTTTCCCATCAGCCCCTGCAATTCCGGGAATTCCCCAACCATCTCGGTCAGCAGATCGGCCTTGGCAAGTCGCGCCGCGCGTACAGTCTTCTCCACGTCGGCACCCGCGCGCGGCGCCAACTCGGCCGCAAGTTCCTCGATACGCTCGATGCGATCCCACTGCGTCCCGAGCTTCTCGTGAAAAACAATGTTCTTGAATTTCGGCAAGCGTTCCTCGAGCGGAACCTTGAGATCGCTCTCATAAAAAAACTTCGCATCCGACAGCCGCGCCCTGATCACGCGCTCGTTGCCCGCAATGATCGCCGCCCCGCCGTCCACCGCTTCGATATTGGCGACCAGGATGAACTTGGCTGCGAGCGCGTCGCCGGCGCGCACCACGAAGCATTTCTGGTTGGCGCGGGTGGTGGTGCGGATCACCTCCGGCGGCATTTCCAGGAACGCCGGGTCGAACGAACCCATCAGCACCACCGGCCATTCGACCAGCCCCGCGACTTCGTCGAGCAGGCCCTGGTCCTCGATCAGCTCAAACCCTTGCGCGAAGGCGAGGTTCTTGGCGTCGGCGAGGATGATCTCCCGGCGCCGCGCCGGATCGAGCACCACCTTGGCCTTGTCGAGCTTCGTCGCATAGTCGTCGAAGTGCTTCACCTTGAAGCTCTTCGGCGCCAGGAAGCGATGGCCCCGCGTCACATCGGACGCTTCGATACCGTCGACCGCGAAAGGCACGATGTCGGGGTCTTCGGTCTCCGGCCCGAAGGTCGCGACGATGGAATGCAGGGGACGCACCCAACTGAGCGCGCCCGGCCGCGCCGAGCGTTCGCCCCAGCGCATCGACTTCGGCCACGGGAAGGTGCGGATGACGAGAGGGAGAATCTCCGCCAGCACATCGATCGCAGGGCGCCCCGGCTTTTCGATCAGCGCGACGTAGAAATCGCCCTTCTTGGGGTCCTTCTGGATCGTCGCCTCGCTGAGTGAGACGAGGCCCGCGCTCTTGAGGAAGCCCTGCACCGCGTTGTCGGGGGCGCCGACGCGCGGGCCCTTCTTTTCTTCCTTGAGGTCGGGCTGGCGCACCGGAATGCCCTGCACCGCCAGCGCCAGGCGCCGCGGCGTCACGAACGCGGTCGCGCCCTCGTAGACCAGGCCGGCGTCGACCAGGCGGTCGGTCACGAGCCTCTTCAAATCCTCCGCCGCACGCATCTGCATGCGCGCCGGAATTTCCTCGGAGAACAATTCAAACAAGAGATCGGGCATCTGTCCGCCTGAAACGTTGACCCCATCGCTGTCATTGCCCGGCTCGACCGGGCAATCCAGTACTCACGGCCGGTGTTTACTGGATCGCCCGGTCGAGCCGGGCGATGACAGTGTTGGAGTCTCTATGCCAGCGCCTTGTGGGCGCCGTTGCACAGGGGCTGCGTCGCGGTCTGCTTGCAGGCGCAGAAGAAGGCTTGCTTCGATTCGGTCGCGGTCCACTTCACCGGCGCAAACGACGAGCCCTTGTGGGAGCCGTCGCAGAACGGCTGGCTCGCCGACTTGCCGCAGGCGCACCACCAGTAATCCTTGCCGGCCTCCACCGCGATGCCGATCGGCACCTTTCCGGCAACGATCCCTTTTTCCGTCATGGTCGGTTCTCCTTCATCACAGTCATTCCGGGGCGCGCGCCTTCGCGCGAACCCGGAATCCAGGCTGCGGTGGTCGCGGCAACGCTGTCTGGATTCCGGGTTCCGGCCTGCGGCCGGCCCCGGAATGACGGAATAAATGTTTGCGCAACAACACTCGTGGCTTCCCTCGATCAGTTGCCGCCGCCGGCGGCGGTCTTGAGCCAGGCTTCGCCGCATGCCTTGGCGAGTTCGCGCACCCGCAGGATGTAGCTCTGCCGCTCGGTCACGGAGATGACGCCGCGGGCGTCGAGCAAGTTGAACACGTGGCTCGCCTTGATGCACTGATCATAGGCCGGTAGCGCCATCAGGTGGCGCTCGCGGCCGCCGTCTTCCCAGCCGGCATCGAGATATTTCCTGCACGCCGCTTCCGCCATGCGGAACTGCTCGAACAGCATGACGGTGTCGGCGAAGCTGAAATTGTGGCGCGAATATTCCTGCTCGGCCTGCAGGAAGACGTCGCGGTAGAGCACCTTTTGATTGCCTTCGCGGCCGTTGAAGTTGAGTTCCATGATGTGGTCGACGCCCTGGAGATAACAGGCGAGGCGCTCCAGGCCGTAGGTCAATTCGCCCGCGACCGGCGCGCATTCGAAGCCGGCGACCTGCTGGAAGTAGGTGAACTGCGACACTTCCATGCCGTCGCACCAGCATTCCCAGCCGAGCCCCCAGGCGCCCAGCGTCGGGCTTTCCCAATCATCCTCGACGAAGCGGATGTCGTGGATCGCGTGATCGATGCCGATCGCCTCGAGCGAGTTGAGGTAGAGGTCCTGCAGGTCGGGCGGCGACGGCTTCAGGATCACCTGGAACTGATAGTAGTGCTGCAGCCGGTTCGGGTTTTCCCCGTAGCGTCCGTCCTTGGGCCGCCGCGACGGCTGCACATAGGCCGCATCCCACCGGTTCGGTCCCAGCGCCCGCAGCGTCGTCGCCGGATGGAAGGTGCCGGCCCCGACTTCCATGTCGTAGGGCTGCAGGATCACGCAGCCATACTCCGCCCAATAGCGCTGCAGGGCCAGAATCAGGCCCTGGAACGAACGGTCGGGACGCATATGGGCGGGCAGTTGGGTCATCGCGCGCGGAACCTATAGAACGCGCGCGCGGGGTCAAGCGCGGGGGGCTGGTGCAATGCAGCCCGGTGTGGGCGGTTCCAAACGCGCCGAAGCGCGTCACTCCGGCCGGTAGACGCCGGTCGCGGGGTCGCGCCGCAAGGTCGGTATCTGCTGCGGGCGGATCGGCTCGGCGGCGTGCTGGTGCGCATCGAGCTCGGCATTGACCCGCTGCCATTCCCTGATGAGCAGTTTGGACATGAACATGGCGCCGACGACGCCGAGGGTCCAGGCGATCACGGGGGGAAAGGGCAACATGATCTTCGTTCCGTATTGCGCGCCGCGAATAACCTCTCGGCGCCGATTAAAGAATCCCGCGTTACAACCCGTATCGGGACCAGATGCTCCGGCTTTCGACCGCCGAGATGAAGTCGTCCACCAGGCCGGCCCCATTAAGGAGGCCGGCACCATCGGGCAGCCGCTCCAGCCCCAGACCGCTCACGCCGGGCTTGCGCCACCCGAACAGGCCGCGCTCCGCCGATACCAGCGGCGTCAGCACGTCCTTGCCGTAGCGCTCCCGCAGGAACGCGCGCAAATCGATCAGCCGATCGATCACACCGTACTCCAATCCCGTCTTGGCCGTCCAGTATTCCCCGGAAAACAGGGTCTTTTCGGGGCCGGTCAAGCGTTCGCCGCGGCTGGTGCGCACGAGGTCGATGAACATCGCGTGGATTTCGTTCTGAATCTCCTTCAACCGAGCCACATCCTCCTCTTTTTCGGGGAGGAAGGGGTCGAGCGTCGACTTGTTCTCGCCGGCGGTATAGACGCGCCGCTCGATGCCGAGCTTGCGGATCGCCTCGGTGAAGCCGAAACTGGCGCCGATGACGCCGATCGAGCCCACGATCGAGGCGGGGTCGCAGACGATTTCGTCGGCGGCGCAGGCGATCATGTAGCCGCCCGATGCCGCCACGTCCTCCACGGAAGCGAAGACGCGAAGGTTCTTTTCGGCCGCAAGGGCGCGAATCCGCTGGAATATCAGGTGCGATTGCACCGCCGAGCCGCCGGGCGAATTGATCAGCAACGCCACCGCCTTGGCATTGCGGGTGTTGAAAGCCCGGTCGAGCGTGCGGGCGATGCCGGCGAGCGTGAGCCCCGGCCGCAACGGCGACGAAATGCCGATCACCCCGGTGAGCCGGACCACGGGGACCACGGCCGTATCGCGCCGCCACCGCTTCGGCAGCAGCCGGCGGCCGGCCGCGACGGCACGCGCGGGCATCTGATTGAAAAAATCGGCCATTGATTCCTCGGGATTACCAACAGAACGTCATTGTTTCGTCCCCATGTTACGCAATATTTACCATTGTAGGGGACGTTCGGAGTTCGAAATGAGGGGAAGGCCTGACGCAAACCGTTTGGCCCAGGGATCGGGGTTCGCGATGTTGATCAAGCTGGCGCTGCTGACCGCCATATATTGCGTGATCGTGCTTTTTCCACGGGTCTTTTGGCCCACGGCCAGCAAGGACGCCGAGCCCGCCGAAGCCGCCTCCATGTGATCGTCGGGTGACGGTCAGCGAGGGGTGAGCGCCAAGGCGGCGCCGTGACGCAACACCGCCTCGGCAACTGCCGTGGGCGAGCCATCGGCTTCGGCCAGAAACAATCCCGGCAATATTGCGAACGGGCCGCGGCGCGCCTTGGCCGCGGCGAGAAGCACGCGGATCGCGGCGGCGCCGGGCTTGGGATGCACCGGCAAGATCGAAATCGCGCCAAAATCGCCGCCGAGCAGATCGAGCAGCATCGGGACACCGTCGGTGCGGAAAACCACGGTCAGGATGCCGCCCGGCTGCAACAGCCGCTCCGCGGCCGCCACCCAATCGGCCAGGTTCGTGCCTTCGAGCGAATGGGCGCCGCGGCGCCGCGGATCGGGGGAGGCCGGCAGCGCCTTGTCGTGGAAAGGCGGGTTCATCAGCACGATATCGCAGCTCCCGGCGCCAAGGCCGGCGGTCATGAAATCCGCAGACGCCGCCGCGACATCGAGCGCGACCGCGTCGACCCGGCCGGCGAGACCGTTGCGGGCCGCATTCTCCTGTGCCAGCGCGGCAAGGCCCGCGTCGATCTCGACCAGCGTGACCCGGGCGCCCGGTACCCGGGAGGCGAGCGCGAGGCCGGCCGCGCCGACACCGGCGCCGAGGTCGGCGACGCGGTCGTCGTCGCGCGCCGGGGTCGCCGCGGCCAGCAGGATGCCGTCATGGCCGAAACGATGGCCGCGGCGGGGCTGGAGCAGGCGCAGGCGGCCGCCCAGCGCCGCATCGTCGGTGAGGTCTTCCCGCGCCTCACCCGGCATCGGGGCGCAGTTCGCGGCCGAGCCCTGCATCTACCAGCAACTGGCGCGCCGATTTGAACTCGTCATCGGCCACCAGCACGCGCCGCGGCAGGATCCCGATCGAGCCTTCCAGCACGCTCATGTTCTGGTCGAGCACGAGATGGCCGATACCGGCCCCGTCGAGAAGGGCCACGACGGCGGACACGAGCACCGCGTCGTTGGTCCGCATGATCTCCCTCACCGGGTGTTCCCTTCGGCTGCCCTGGAGCATTTTCCGATCAGGCTGATCCAATTGGTGTCATTGCCGGTCAAGCCGGGCAATGACCGCGAATTGTAAATCAACCTGAACGAAAAACGCTCCAGTGTTCTGACCCTAGACCCGGTCGCGGCGTCCGGAAACCTCGCCCGGCGGCTGCTGGGCGAGGTAGGCCAGCAGCTTGATCTCGCGCCGGCCCCGCGTCACCGTGTCGAGCACGAGACCGCAGGTAATTGCAAGCGTCGCGATGATCATCAATCCGGTCGACAGCACCGCGGTCGGCAGGCGCGGGACGACGCCTTCCTGAAGATAGGTGACAATGATCGGGATGGCGAACCCGACCGACATGATCGAGAGCGAGATTCCGATCCCGGAAAAGAACCCCAGCGGGCGCTCCGAACGGTACAGCTTGATGATGGTACTGAGGATTCGGACGCCGTCGCGCCAGGTGTTGAGCTTGGAGTGCGAACCCTCCGGCCGGGCGTAATAGGGCGTCTCGATTTCGGCGACCGGCAGCTCGAGCTCGAGCGCATGGACGGTGAGCTCGGTCTCGATCTCGAACCCCCCCGACAGCACCGGGAAGGATTTCACGAAACGGCGCGAAAACACCCGATAGCCCGACAGGATGTCGGTGAAGGTCTTGCCGAACACGTCGGCGACGAAAGCGGTGAGAACCCGGTTGCCGAAGCGATGGCCCATCCGGTAGGCGGCCTGCTCCTGGTCGATGCGGGCGCCGACCACCATGTCGAGGCGGTCGGTCACGAGCCGCGCGGCCATGGCCCGGGCGCTCGGCGCGTCATAGGTGGCATCGCCGTCGACCAGGATGTAGATGTCCGCCTCGACCTCGCCGAACATGCGGCGCACCACCCGCCCCTTGCCCTGGAGCGTTTCGCCGCGCACGATCGCGCCGGCGGCACGGGCGACGTCGGCGGTCCGGTCGCGCGAATTGTTGTCATAGACGTAGATGTCCGCTTCGGGCAAAGCGGCGCGGAAGTCCGCTACCACCTTGGCGATGGCCGCCTCCTCGTTGTAGCAAGGCACCAGGACTGCGATCCGCTGGCGAGCCAGGGGATCGTGATCCACCTCTTGCTCGGCGAAGGCCTTTACTTGTTCTACGAGAGCTTGCACCGGGCCGATCATCGTCCGTTCCTGAGCCATGGCTGCCGCGGGCCGCGGCTTGCGCCACGATTGCGCAAATGTGTTGATAAACAGCTAGTGCTGCGATCCCCTCGTCTGCTTGGATGAGTCGCCCCGCTGCTTCAACGAGTTGGCGGGCAGACTTGTCCCCACATTCGGGCGCCGAATGCCGGGGTGATACCACTTGGACTTGCCGCTCACCGCGTGCATTTCTATGTATGCGGGGTGGCAGTGGGAGACTTTCTGTTGGCCGTCATCGTTCCGTTCGAAAGTCATCAGCCCGCCCTGATCGACCGGCTCGTCGAACTCGTCGCCGGCGACATGGACCGGGTCAATGCGGCGATCCTGTCGCGCACGGGATCCGAGGTCACGATGATCCCGGAGGTCGCCAACCATCTCATCAATTCCGGCGGCAAGCGGCTGCGGCCGATGCTCACCCTCGCCATGGCGGTGCTGACCGGCTATCCCGGCGACGGCCATGTCAAACTGGCGGCCGCGGTCGAATTCATGCACACGGCGACCCTGCTGCATGACGACGTGGTGGACCAGAGCGACATGCGCCGCGGCAAGCTGGCGGCGCGCATGCTGTGGGGCAACGAGGCGAGCGTGCTGGTCGGCGACTTCCTGCTCGGCCAGGCCTTCAAGATGATGGTCGAGGTGGGGTCGCTGCGGGCGCTGGAAATCCTGTCGTCCGCCGCCGCGATCATCGCCGAGGGCGAGGTGATGCAGCTCTCGGCCGCCAACAACACCGCCACCACCGAGGACGAATACCTCGCCGTGATCCGTGCCAAGACGGCGGAGCTGTTCGCCGCCGCCTGCGAGGTCGGGCCGGTGATCGCGGGCCGGCCCAAGGCCGAGCAGGCCGCCTGCCGGTCGTTCGGGATGAACCTCGGCGTCGCCTTCCAGCTCGTCGACGACGCCCTCGACTATGGCGGCAAGGCGGCCAAGCTCGGCAAGAACGTCGGCGACGATTTCCGCGAGGGCAAGATCACGCTGCCGGTGGTGCTGGCGTTCCGCCGCGGCTCCGACGGCGAACGCGTATTCTGGCAGCGCACGCTGGAGCGCGGCGAGATGGCCGAAGCCGATCTCGAACACGCCATCGGCCTGATGACCAAGCACCGCGCCATCGAGGACACGGTGTCGCGCGCCCGCCATTACGGTGCCATCGCCAAGGACGCGCTGGCACTGTTCCCGGCCGCCCCGATGAAGCAGGCGCTAGAAGATGCCGTCGAGTTCGCGATCAACCGGACCCATTGAGGCGAGGCCGGGGCATCAGGCCAGGGACTTGACGGAAAAGAGCTTTCCCTGTGCATAAATGACGTGCAAAAGAGAGCGTGTTTTTTATCCTCTTCGCCGTACAATGGTGTTCATGAAACGCGACGAGATCATAGAGAAGCTGAAGGAGCGCGAGGCCTACTTGCGGGCGCAAGGCGTCGCCCATGCCGCGCTTTTCGGTTCCGTCGCGCGCGGTGACGACCGCCCCGACAGCGATATCGACATCTTGGTCGATCTCGATCCCTCGATCGTCGTGACGATTTTCGACTATGCCGGCGTGAAAGATTTTATCGCCGGCATGTTCGAGCGTCCGGTCGATGTCGTGAGCCGCGAAAGTCTGAAACCCCGTGTCCGACCCAAGGCTATCGCCGACGCGATCTATGCTTTCTGAAACCGAACGCGACAGCCTGTCGGATATCCTCTTCAACATCGACCTCGCAAATTCCTTTGCCCAGGGGTTCGACTACCAGCGCTTCCTTGCGGATATGCGGACGTTTTACGCCATCACGCGTTGCCTGGAGATCATCTCGGAAGCTTCGCGCCGCCTGTCTCCCGAAATGAAGGCGCGCCATCCCCACATCCCCTGGCGCAAGGTGTCCGGCTCCGGCAACATCTACCGGCACGATTACGAAGACGTGGCGCATCGCCTTGTATGGGGCACCGTGCATGAGCCCGCGCATCGACAGGCGGCCAGAGCGTCGGCACCCAGGCGCGCCAGCTCCGTTCCGGCGCCGCGCGCAGGTATTTTGCGAGACCGCGAGCGGCGCACGCGCCGACCGGGCACAGGTGCGCCGCGCGCGACGGTCGCATCATTTCACCGAGCCCGGCGCGGCGATGCGTCTTCACGACGATTTCCAGAAGCCGCCATCAAATCCGATCGGGGAACTGGATGACGAAATTGTCCCGGTTCGGCATCCGCACCTTCGGCAGCGTCGCGGCGTTTATTTCATCGTTTTCGCCGATCAGCTTGTTCTCTGCCAGCAGATAGGCGCACAGCGCGTAGACCTCCTGGTCGGAGAGCGAACGCGGCTGCGTGAAAGGCATCGCCCGCCTGATGAAGTCGAACAGCGTGGTCGCATAGGGCCAGTAGTTCGCTATCGTCTTGCCGCCATCGAGGCTCGCCTTGGGCGGACCGCCAACCAGCCTGGCGGCACGGCCGCCCTTCCCGCTGTCGCCGTGACACAGTGAGCATTTCTCGGCGAAGATCTTGGCGCCGTCGGCGGCCTTGCCGCTGCCGGGCGGAAGATTGGTCCCGTCCGGCAGAATGTTGATATCCCATTCCGCGAGATCGGACGGGCTGATCGGCTTGCCGAGCCGGGGCGCTTCGGCGAGCACCGGCGCGGCGGCGGCAATTGCCAACGCCAGCACACCGGTCGCGATCGACAGGTTACGCATAGACATTTCTCACCTCGCCCTTCGGATTGATCGCCCAGCTGGTGACGGCGTTGAAATGGTGGCCGGGAAAACCGAGGACCGATGGCGGCTTCGACGTCTGTCCGCGTTTTGCCACGAACTGCTCCCGGGTCGGTTGCGCGTTGCCGCCCTCGTCCCACGCCCGGCTCTGCAGGATCGCAGGGCCGCCATCCCATCGCCAAGCCATGCTGAAGCGGGTGAAGGCCTTCGGCAGCCGCGGTTCATCGAGCGCCGCCTCCCCCCAGCTCCCGCCGCCGTCGGCGGACACGAGAACCTTGGCGATCCGGCCATTCCCCGAATAGGCGACCCCGGAAATCTCGTAGACGCCTGGCTCCCTGAGACCGACACCGGGCGACGGCGAAGAGATGAACGACTTCACCTCCTGCACGAAGTAGAATTGCGTGTCTTTGCCGTCCGGGAGGGGATCCGTGTAGATTCTCGACTCGAAGTAGGTCATTCCCGGCTGGTCAGTGACTTGGATCCGGCGCAAGAACTTGACGTTCATGTTGCCTTCATAGCCGGGCAGGTACAGCCGCATGGGATAGCCCTGGCCCGGCTGGATGCGCTCGCCGTTCTGGTACATGGCGACCATGGCGTCATCCATGACCTTGGCAAGCGGCACGCTGCGCGAGAGATGCGGCGCGTCGGCGCCTTCGGCAATGATCCATTTCGCCTTGGGATCGACGCCGGCCTCATCGAGCAACGCCGATAGCGGCACGCCGGTCCACTGCGCGCACGACGCCAAGCCATGAAGCGCCTGCACATCGGCCTGAATCGGCTGGTTGGAGAACAGGGGCGCGCTGTTGCCGCCGCATTCCAAAAAGCCGATGCGCGTCACCATCCGATAGCGTGACAGAGCGTCGAGATCGAACAGCAGCGGCTGCTTGACCATGCCGTGGACGAGAAGCTTGTGCTGGGCGGGGTCGATGTCCGGAATGCCGGCATGCATGATGGTGAAGTGCAGGCCGTTGGGGGTAATGATGCCCTTGAGCAAATGATGCGGCGTGCGGGCGCGTGAGCCGCTCGGTTCGTTCTTGGGATTATCGACGGTGCGAACCACGCCCTTTTCAAATCGCGACGGGCGCTGATAGGGCTCCGTCACGTCGCCCGGTTCGAGACTCCACGGCGCTTCGGTCAAAGGTTCGGCGGCGGCTCCCGTCAGGGCCCCCGCTGCACCCGCACCCATGGCTCCTGCCATCATGACGCCGCGGCCGAGTAGCGCGCGCCGATCAAGCAGGCCGTTGCCGGCGACGGACTGGATCGAACTCCCGTTCTGTTTTGATTTGCGCATGTGGTCTCCTGGTCGACGGGCGCCGCAAGGGCCCTGGAATTGCGCTCGAGGCTGAGCGAAAGAGGGCGGCCCCGCCGGGGCATGTCCCCGCGCAGAGATGTCCTCCGAGATAGTCGTGCCCCGGCGATCGCGTCTCGTCACGGCGACCGCCATGGCACTCCCGTTGGCGTTCATCCAAGCTCCGCTGGATGAACTGCAACTTCCAACCAGAATAGGCTGACTCGTTCCACAGGCCAAATCAATGCGCTTTGCCGTCGGGCGGACACCGGTCAGGCATGCAAATTGGTCAAAGGCGCGGCGAGACGGGAACACTTGCACACGGTGTTGCCGCGCCGCGGTTCACACGGGCGCGAGCGAGCCCGCGCTCTCCGCCCGGATCTGGGCGCGCAGAGCGTCGATCAGAGTGAGGTGTCCCTTGCGCTCGACGTGCCAGAAGGTCCAGCCGTTGCAGGCTTCGAGGCCTTGCGCCAGCGCGCCGATGCGATGAATCGAGCCGACCGCGCCGCCGAGCACGATCGCGCCGTCGGCGCGCACCAGCGCCTTGTGGCGGCGCTTGGCGTCGTAGAGGTCGGCGCCCGGCACGATCATGCCGCGCTCGATCAGCGCCGAGAACGGCACCCGGGGCGCCTCGCGCGCGGTCTGGAACGCGGCGAGCGTCGCCTGCGCCAGCGGCTCGACCGCGGCGATGCGCCGTTCCGCCGCGGTGCAATAAAGCTGATCGCGTTCGATGCCGATGAAGCGGCGCCCGAGGCGCTTGGCCACCGCACCGGTGGTGCCGGTGCCGCAGAAGGGGTCGAGCACGACATCGTCGGGCCGCGACGAAGCAAGAATCACGCGGGCGAGCAGCGCCTCGGGCTTCTGGGTCGGATGCAGCTTCTTCTTGTCGGCGCCCTTGAGCCGCTCCTCGCCGGTGCATAGCGCGATGGTCCAGTCGGAGCGGACCTGGATGTCCTCGTTGCCGGCCTTGAGCGCCTCGTAATTGAAGGTGTATTGGCGCGCGCTGGCGTCGCGCGACGCCCAGATCAGGGTCTCGTGGGCATTGGTGAAGCGGCGCCCGCGGAAATTCGGCATCGGGTTGGTCTTGCGCCAGATCACGTCGTTGAGAATCCAGAAGCCGAGGTCCTGAAGGATGGCGCCGACCCGGAAAATGTTGTGATAGGAGCCGATCACCCACAGGGTGGCGCTCGGCTTCATCACCCGGCGGCACGCCAGCAGCCAGGCGCGGGTGAAGTCGTCATAGGCCGAAAAGCTCGAAAACTTGTCCCAGTCGTCGTCGACGGCGTCGACGCGCGAATCGTCGGGACGCTTGAGGTCGCCCTGGAGCTGGAGATTGTAGGGCGGATCGGCGAACACGAGATCGACCGAATTCGCCGGCATTTTGGCGAGCTCGCCAACACAATCGCCGGTCAGAACCTGG
>Ga0302324_100008271_pt1 | contig 21994 bp, 23 predicted proteins | sample Palsa_T0_1_FD_201949 | JGI IMG/M metagenome (GOLD analysis project Ga0302324, IMG submission 201949) | Peat permafrost microbial communities from Stordalen Mire near Abisko, Sweden - Palsa_T0_1 | ecosystem: Environmental > Terrestrial > Soil > Palsa > Peat permafrost | place: Sweden: Abisko...
CAGGCGTCGTGTAGGTGAAAGTCGGTGAGGATAGAAGTCGTCTTACCGTGGAGCAGAACGTCTTTTCTCGCGCACTCGGGGCAACGCCATTCAAAAGGAGTTCCGCATCGCAGGCCGTGAGGCATCAGTGTTACGTATTCTTTGGTGAGTTCAACCTGACAGTCGTAGTTGCGGTTGCATTCGGGGCAGAAATGTTGCACAGCTTTCCCTCCAATGAGACTTCCGGGGGAAGGAGACGGCGTTCGGCACATCCTGACCGCACAGGATGCTTACATCCCCCTCGCAAACGCCGTCTCAAACTCCGACCGTCTATAGACGGTCACAGAACGCATCATACCTGCAATCATTCCCGCATGGCAAGTGGGAAAACGAAGAGTCTGTTAAATGTCCGATTTGGAAAGAGACTTGGGGCGTTACGCAAAGAAAAAGGCTGGACCTTCGTTTATCTGGCAGAGCATTCCGGGCTAGACGATGCGTTCCTCCACAATCTGGAACACGGAACGAAGGAGCCATGCCTGAACACGATCGACATTCTCGCAAAGAGTTTCGAGTTGAGTATCTCTGAGTTGATGCGCGGAGTGTGAGTCAGCCCTTCGGCTCGAATAGAGACAGCGTGTCGCCCTTGCTAGATGCGATGACCAAGAATCCCTCATACTTGTCAGCGGACTCCTCGTCTCGACAATCGCCATACTCGAAGACGCAATCAGAAAGTCGAAACTTGATTTGGTCATTAGCAATGATTTTCGCCAGCAGCAAGTCTCTCGTGCCGCGGTTCGATCTTTTCACCGTTTCTCGGTCGGATCGTCAGCGAATGTTGGAGGTCGCCCGCGAATCAGGCCGGCTCGACCAAATTCCGATGCCCATGATCGAATGTGGCAGACTGAGTTCGACATGCGGCAAGACGATCTCCTGCTTGAATCCGCACGCGACGCCATCCCAGAACCGTCGGACATCTGCTGTCCAGTGGTTGCTCCCGCATATATCGTGAAAAGCGTTGCTCTAAGGCAGGGACAAAATAGTAATTGCACTCATCATCGCGTCACTGGGCGCAGCCACATAACCCACTTGCGCAAGCAACTCGATCATCCGTTGCCGGTCGCGCTCAAGCTGTGCCACGACTGGGGCTTCTATCATAGCGCGCACCGCAAAATCGGCTGGTGATGGTAGGGGTACAAGTAGATAATAATCATCAGGCTTATTCTTTAGCACAGTATCCGGCGTGGCTTTCGTCGGATCAAACGGACTAAGCTGGGGCGCACCAATCGTCCCTGCTAGCTCGGGCGGACCGATGATCTCTGGTGGCAAACCAATTTGTTTGTAAGGAACCTGATTTTGGATTACCACAATGTCTATCAAATTCGGAAGGGCCGTCGCGTCAATATTCGAGAGAGCCCTTACGTCGTCTAAGTCGTATGCGCTTTTATAGTTCTGAGCATTGGTCCCCGAGGCAACCGCTGCATCATAGAGAAGATATCGCCCGATATTTTTCGCGAGCAAATCGTCACCAAATACAAGTCCCCATGTCGAATGGTTCCCGTTGCGAATGTCCGCGATCACCTTCGGCAGCAACGCGTCCCCGGCTATCGCACTTTGTTGTGCGATGCATACATCAACAAGCGCCAAAGATCGCATCAATAATTCATGTGATTCAACCGTATCCAGCGTTGCGGTGGATGAGAGCACCGTTGCCAACCCGATATTTAGTTTGACGATCGGATAGTACTGAAGGGTCCTAATAACTACATCGGAAAACCATGCGACCTCGTCAGGATTGTACGCAACCGCAAAATGCTCAACAGGAAGAGGCGCGTTATGGGGCGGAGACGCAGCGCCGAGCTTGGCAGCGAGATGATCAAATCCGGCGCTTGTATCGGAGAGCTGGTATATCAGGTCGGGGTTTCCGCCTACCAAAGTTGTTATCGGTCCGAATATCTCTGTTTGCCAATCGCCGATGCCGGGTCTCCCCGATGCTTGCATATCGAACATTGGGTTCACATCCGGCACCATCGGGTCAGAGCTTGGGATATTGACAAGACCGGTGAGCGTTACTATGCATTTGTGATAATCGTCAATTACGGAATTATTGATAGGATTGGTCGTTTTTAGCCGGAGATACGCGTCAGCGTAGCCAAGCGTGGTTTGACAAATCGCAACCCTGTCTTTTAAGAGTCCGGCTGTGAGTTTATAGCCGAATAGTATGTCCCCCTCGATCTCCCTCTGTGTTTTCTCAAGCTGTTTTGATAGGTTTTCCACGGCTTCGAGCGTTTGCTTTTGGAGCGAAATGATCTGCTGCTGCCCGTCGAGAAGTGTTTTTAGGTCGCCATCTATTTTCTGCAGCTGTCGCAGTTCTCCATCATCGCTGCTGAATACTCCCCCAAAGAGCGAGTTGACAGCACCGAGATAATTACCGGATAGAACGCTGCTAAGTACTTTGGTTCCAGTGGATATAGCAGATGAAACGTTCTGGGCGTCGGATACAAGTTGGGGGTTGATATGAAACATCGAGGCTGCGGTGTTGAAGACCTCGTCTGGAGTAATACTCTCCGTAGCAAGAGACCGCAGCCGCAACTCGGCGTTAAGAACTTCGCTGCTGATTTGAGCTATGTTCACTCCGCCGACCGAAATCGAGCCCTCTGGGAGTTGCGTGAGTAATTGTTCGACCTGTGCCCTGTCTGGCAAAGGCGACCGGATCGCCACACCGATGATAGCTTGTACGTTGCGCGCTATGCTCACCTCCGCCACCAGAGGCATTCCCGCCGCACCCAGTTGTTGAGGAACTGTGTTAAGCCTTTCCAGATCATTCTTTATCCTAAGTTCTAAATCTCCAGCTTCCCTCGCACGCCTACCTGCCTTGTCGGCTTCATTGTTCGCGATGGCCAGGAGGCCCGCAACATTTTGCACAAGGGCACTAGCATCATTGGACGTGAACGGCCCTGCAAAAGTTCCTACGACCTGTCGGAGATTGTCGTCGCCAGAGGCGTGTCTTGCCGCTTCCTGGAGGAGATGCCAAGTCCGTAATACCTGATCGTTATTCGGCATAGCATGCAATTGCTGGAAAAAAGCGGCGGCCACAATCCGAGGCGGCGATTGTAAGAAGTCGCCTATTGAACCGTTCGCGAAATCCAGAAGCTCCTGGCTGGTCGTGCCTGCGACGATGCCCGAGGCGAGCATGTTGCGCTCTACTGCCTGTGAGATCGCATCTACTGCCAGTTGTCGAGGATTTGGCGCGAATCGTTGCAATTTCGCATAATATTCCGCCTCGGAGTGCGATTCAGTGGTAGATCCACCAACAGCCTGCCGTTCCGACTGAATAAACTGTTGGAATGCAGCTATCTGCGTCCGTAACTGCTCGTACTGCGCATTCGGGTCGGCGATAATATCCAACGGCAGCGCAGTTTCCGCACACGTCGACGCCGCCGTCTGAATCAGTAGGATTCGGGATTCGGGCGCCACTATGCCGGGCAGGGCGATAATGTTTTTGAAGATTGCCGGGCAATCGACGGTCTGCGCTCGAACGGGCATGGCCGACAAAATGCAGCACGCTGCAATGACGACCGGAACGGCTGCTTTAGCGCGACCAGATCTGAGCGGGAGATAAGCGCCTAACGCTCTTAGCATCTTTGCGTCCTTACCCGACAATGGCTATTAAGTGTCGGCTAACGCTATCCGATATCTTCGGTTTGTTCAATAAGAATCAGTAGGATAAAAGGCCGCGTATAATTGCGAACGCATGAGTCGGAAGAGTTCAGGAGGCGATATGAGCGATTACTTCGCTGGGTCTGGTTGGTCGCAGACGTACGCCAAGAAAGCACTGCCGATTCTTGTCAGTCTTGCCGAGAGCCACAGGGCGACCACGTATACGGAACTCGCGAACACTCTTCTGGGAGACAAGAGGTATGGGCATCCCGTAATGAGCGCCTTAGGGAGGTTGGGCCGCGCACTAGAGTCGCTGAACGAAGCTGAGCCCAAGAAATACGGGAAAATTCCTCCTATCGAGTTATTGGTCTGCAACCAGAGAACGGGCAGACCTGGGAATCTCGGCCTGAACTTTCTCGGATACAAGAAATCCGAAACCGACAAAATGTCGAAGGCACTGCTCGATACAATCGTATCGCGTGCACACCAGAATATCTTTGAGTACCCACGCTGGCAGCATGTCTTAAAAGCTTTTGGGTTGGAGCCGGTAACCTTGAAATTGCCTGCCCCTGAGAGCATCCTTCCGAAAATACGGGAACTTGAGCGGCACACCACAGGAGAAGGTGAAGAGCATGAACGGCTGAAGTTATTTCTTGCTCAGAATCCCAAGAGAATCGGGATTCAATGGAAGAGCGGCGGTGATATCGAACGCCTCCTTCTCTCTGGGGATCGCCTTGATATCAGCTTTCGTGACGACGAAAGGTGGATCGCCGTAGAGGTAAAGGGCAAGCACTCGCCGTTGGCCGACCTCGTTCGCGGAATCTTTCAATGTGTAAAGTACAAGGTGATTTTGGCGGCACAACTGCGATACGAAGCTCTGGGAGGAAAGGCGCATTTGCAGCGAACAATTCCAAGAGTAGTACTCGCGTGCGGCGCTCCTTTGCCTACCGAACTCCTGACGTTCGCCAAGTCCATCGATGTAGAGGTGAGGTCCGGCATATCAGTGCCGGAAGAATTCGTTCCGACACGTAACACCTACCTTGACGATCACGTACCTCTCCGGGCGGGATGAACTGCAGACGATTCGCCAGGCCCGATGTCATAGCGTTCCCCCTTACGATCTAGGGGCGCTCCGGCGCCGTTTGCGCCGTCCCTCTGCCGAATCTTTGCATGGCTCTAAGCTGCTTGGTGGAGTCCACCACAGTCTGCCCTTTGGGTCCCGGATACGAACTTCGATGCATGGTTTGATCCCGTCTTTCGCCTTTCGCACCATCACCACATCGCAACGCGCCATCCCGCGCCCGATTCCCTCCGGGCCGTCCAGATTCTCCCAAGTTATTAAAACCTTGTCACCCTTTTTCATCGACCTTCTCCGCGCCTCTTGGCGGGCTGCGCTTTCAACTTTTTCCAGTTCACAATGTTCCCACTCCTCAAAGTGGAAATTTCAGGCTCCATCGAAAGCTCAATCGTCGCCTTCAGGCGAAAGCTGACGTGCGTGTTGTCCTCGAACTCGATAACGAGCACCGTAAATTCCTCGTCGTTCGCAAAACGCACTTGCCTGACGACCTTGCCTTTGAGGGCGGGGTATTCGACACTCGCAGCTTTACGTTTCATGGGACAATTCCCTACCGGAACCGCACCCGGAACCCCTTCAACTCCGGCGAAACCTTGATGCACTGTCTCAGCAAATGCCTCGTGTCGTGCTCGACGGTGCGCAAAAAGTCTGTCACGCAACCCATTGCGACCCGGTTCTTGCCGAGTGCGCGCGGGCCCAGAACTGAGAGATTCAAGGTGTCAAACGTGATGGGACGTTTTGTCGTAGGTTTTGCCATTTCCGCCTCAATATCTTGCTTTGAAGTTGGTGAACCGAGCACTACTCGCGGTCAATCGTTCCTTGTTCGATGTTTTTCTCAATTTCTTCAAAGCGCTCAGTCAACTCGTCTGGTTTCATTTTCAGCGCATAGCTGATCCTGAAGAATTCGGTTACGGGCATGTCCCTCGCCAACCCACGTTCCAGAGCGATCAATCTTTTCAGGGTTAGTCCGGCACTGCGACTCAGTTCTTTGCGGGACACATGGCGTTTCTCTCGCGCCTCTTTGATGGCGAGGCCCAGCGCCCTGGAAATGCGTTTTCGATCGAGTCCCTCCATTGCAACTCGCGAGCGTTCCTCGGCTTCCTCTATGGAAAGCCCAGCTTCGAGACGAGCTTTTCTCAAAGCCTCTCCGAGGGCCTTGCACATGACATCGTCGCCCGGATACTGAAAGGGGTCTGCCATACACGTCCTAAATATACCACGTCATAAAAGAGACGTGGTGTTTATAGTACCGAATCGCTTACAAACGGGACGTGCAAGACGAAACCGCATTCTTCAAGGGGTTAGGAACGCGCATCAGAGCGTTGCGCGAGCGCGCGGGGTACAGCCAGGAAGACATGATTACCCACGGATACTCTGTACGATATTGGCAAAAGGTCGAAGCCGGAAAGCCCATAACGCTCCGCACATTGCTTCGCATCTGCCGGCTGTTCGCCGCCCCAATGTGCGATGTCGTTCGTGGCCTCGACGATATTCCGAGCAAACGTCCGAGGAAACGGCGGTAAGCGAGGTTTGGTATGCGAGGTTCGAGATCAGACAGCTCTGCGTTTGAAGTTGAATGGGGCCAGGACGTGATTATCCCGCTGGGTCAACGTCAACAGGCCGAGTGCGGCCGGTTGACACCGATGCGCGACTCTGACAACCCCGGACACCCCTTGTCTTGAAAGGGTGGTCAGCTCGATGCCGGGAATCCCTGGGTGATCTTCTCCAGCGCGGGGCACCCGCCGGTGTCGTTAAGAGGCAGATGGATGCTGTGTGGTAAGGGAGTGGCTACGTATTCTTGGCAGCAAAAGTGACGAGGAATGCGAATCCACTGATGAAGCTCACTTGTGCAATCCACCCAAGCACGCGCCAGAATCGCATGTAAAACGTCTCACGATCTTTGGCACCCGCTGCTTTCTTGTCCAATATCGAAGCCGCTTCCCTCCGGTTGGATACGAAGTGCGCGATTTCCTCCGCGGACATCGGCGCTCTGGTTTGAACGCTGATTGCGTTGCGCGCCAGTACCGGGTATTCCTTGGCTTCGGCTTCGTATTGTTCCTTTTGTGCGTCCGCAGTCTGCCATTCGTGAAAGTAATGAGTGTAGTGGCCGTAAGCGCGCAACCAGAACAATGAGCAAAGGATGCACGTCAGCAGGCAAATCCAACACACCATAAGCCAGTGTGGGTGCTGAATGGTTCTCGAAGCACTTTTGAGGTATCCCAAATAGGTAACGGTCAGCGCGATAGTGCCGCTGGAAAACAGAGCGAGGCTGTTATAGAAGCGTTCATCCCTACCTCTGCTCTCTTCGTTTCCCTTCTGCTGAGCCTCAAAGACAGCCCTTACGACTTCGGCGGCTCTAGTCGTGCGTTGTAGCGCGAAATGCTCCTCTGCGTTTTGTGACTTGTAATCGGCCATCCCTGATAAACCGCCTGTTTGATTTTACGCTCTGTCCTGTTCCTTGTGATTTTGCCGAAGAATTTCTTCGTGGAGCAGCTTCAGCTCAAGAAACCTAGTTACGCGATAGTCCCGGAACGAGGTAAAATGGGGCCATGAACACAGACGTCAACGCCCACGAAGCCGCCGCTGCGTGGAAAGAGTTGCAAGGACTCGTCGAAGCAGAGGCAAAGAAGGGTCCGCAGCCGGTACCCGGTCAGCCAAGGCTTCAGTGGTCTCAGGCGGGTGCCCTACTTTTCATCGGACCTTGGCAGGTGGAAGCACGTTTCGACAACACCTCGGGCTTCGCCATTCACTTCGATCGTTTGGGCGGAAGGCATCTTGGCACACAGAATTTCGAGCTGCCACCCGACACTTCGCCTGTTCCACCGGAGACTTGGAAATTGAAGCCCGTTAGTGGGGTCACAAAGGTCTTCTGGCTTCTCGGTGCTCAGCAGTTACCGCCCGATCTACTCGCGCCAAGAATCGTGAGCCACCTGAGAGATCATTACGAGAAATACAGACTGGCGGCAATCGCATAAATTTGCCGTGCTTGGGCGGAGCGGATCATGCGCCACGTTGACGGGGTGTTCGGCGGTCGTGAATAATCCCCAGAAGAATGCAGTACGACGATTTCGATAACGAAGAGATACCACTCGTTGTTGCGCCGCCGCGCCGCGAACTGCTGGTTGAGATTCTGAAGGTCCTGACACCAGCTCTGGGTCTGTTGTTGTTCTTCTTAGGACTCACTTCCAAATATTCTTGGCTTACTCAACCTTGGGTCAAGGATATTCTCGTCGTCCTCGGGCTTCTCGTTGTAGCGTGGTTTGCGAGACCGCGTGCAGTCTCATGGCTAACAAGACGTGCAGAGAGGAAACGTGATCGGCGTTTCGTTGCCACCAATGATGTGCGGCTCAGGCAGTTCGTGCGGCGCTTTGCGGAGTTCCTTTCAACAAGTAACACTCGTTCATTGATCTCTATGATTCGGTCTGGCTTCACTCTGAATGTGACGCCAGAGCAGATCATCACAGGCGACTACATTACAAATTGGTTCGAATCCTACACCGGGCAGCTGGTGTTTCCCGTTACGAACCGAATGCAATTCTTGGCTCGTGCGCGGGAGCTTGGAAACCTGATACAACAATTCAATTCTTATTACGTGCTCCGCGCTCAAAAGCAACTCGCTGTAGCGCCTACTGCGCCTCCTGAGCAGATCCTCGATCAGCTGGAAACGTTTCGCGAGGAATATATTGCATTCTTGCGGGAATTTGAACTGTGGGGGAAGGAGATTGCCGCGCATCTAGAGTCTCTCGGGATCGCAGAATTTAATGCGATGTATCAGTTCGCGCCGTGCAGTAATTTCGACCGCGTGAAGTCATTCCAAAAGAAGTAAATCAAGGCAAGGTGGTCAGATGCCTCACGAGACATTTACAGTTCAGAAATACGCCAGCGGCGTTGGAACGAAAGAACCGTTCACCGCCGCATTCCTCGGTCTGACAGACTTACTCAACGCCGCTCAGTTTGACGCCGCCAAGCAGACTGAGATCAAGAACATCATCATGGAGATTTACATGGACTGCCTGCTGCCGGCATTCCTCGCCTTGAAGAAGATTCACAAGCCGGACGCGGACGCTGGGCTGGCCGACACCTACAAGAATTACGACGATCTCTATCGCTACCTTGTAAGAGCACTCAAGGATAGGACTCAGGCTGCTGCCAAAGCCATCGGCTACGACATCGGGTTCCTGTTCCAGCAAGACGCGGCGTTTGAAAAGGGTTGTCAGGAGTTCGGCAAGAAATATCCAGAGCTACCCACATTCGGGGACTGGATAAAGAATGTCCGCGTGTCAACGGAGAAGCTGGCCGCGATCCGCAACAATTTTCTGGAACATCAGAATTACCCTCGTGGGGAGTTCATGGATTACTACAAGCCGGAGGTGGCGCAAGTCTTGTTCGACTCCGCGTGGCAGGAAGCGGAAGCTATGCTTGGCGTCTTCATCTCGCAACGATTCCCGGCTAACGTCAAGCTCCGCATTATCCCTGAGAAGGATCGTGATCCAAACTTCCCAAAGAAGTTTGGACTCTCCATTGCGAAGTAGGATTAGTTGCTTTTCGCAGGTTTCCAACCACTCGGGAAATTGATTCGGTATCTGTTGATCTCATCATACGCGGCGAATCCGTTCAAGCGTGGGAAGTCGTCGCTAATGTATTTCTGCACGGCGTCTCGATACTTCTTGCGTTCTTCGGCAGTGTCCCCGTGTGGCAGAACGTCCCCACCGGGATAGGCATAATCCGGCATTTCGAGGAGGACGAGAACTCGTTGCTTTGCCGGAAGGAACACATTCTCGTCTTGAAACTTCACTTGCCCCGCCCCTGACAATAGGCTGTTATCCGGTGCGATGACTGCTGAAACCCGCAGATTAGCCGCGTCAATTTTGTAGTCGAGGTCAGTGTGATTCTCGATGCTGTAAAGAAATCTTAGGTGATGGTTCTCCCCGTTTGTGTCAGCGTGTTCAAACGTTGCTGTGATGGCGTTCGCGTCCCAAGGCTTTGGGGGCTTAGGTCGGGAAGAATACCAAGCGTAGAACGCTATGGACATTGCCAGTCCGACACCAATGCCAATGCCCACGCCCAGAGACTTGAGCAGAAGTTGTTTCCAAGGTGCCATGATGCGGGAATTATAGGCTAAGCCTTCCGTTCCCTCTAGGCAGCGACCGTAGGAATTTCAGCGTCCGTTCCTCGATGTTCTTCCCTGTCGTGCTGGAGGTACGGTGGCGCATCTGCGGCTTGATGCCGTTGTGATACCAGTGCCAAAGCTCGTCATGCAGTTTTTTCAGGTCGATCAAGAGCCTCGACAATTCTGTCGTGTTGGTCAGCGCATACACGCCACTCAGGTCTGCTCGCTCCCTGTGGGCATATCGCTTGTCGCGAATCTGTCCGTAGCATTTGTCGTAAACGCGCCGTCTGGCCGCTACGAACTCCTCAAGTGGCCGGAAATCAGCGCCCGTAGGTTCTTTCACTCCCTTCATCAACTCGTCTACGATGTGGCTGGCGTTCGGATTTTGTTTTTCTTTCCGCCGCCTGAACGCAGCCTTAGAGAAAATCGCTGAGCAACTCTTAGCGACATTCAGGAGCCGCTCGACATTGTTGGTCTTATTCTTGTCAAAGATTCTCCCTAAAACGATCAGAGAGTTCGACTGAATGGAAGTGTTAACCGTGTTCCAAAACTCTGCGTTTTTATTCAATTGGCTGAAGAGTCTTCGAGTCTTGGGAGCCGCCTTCTTAAGAGCACGCCAGATGTAGAAGCACCGCATGGCTTCATCAACTTCGTTCTCGAAGATAAGCAGCTCGTGTTCAAATCGCGCTTCCTGATCTGGGATTGGAATTTTCATTTAGGGCACGATGGTCGGGCCAGCAGGCGGCGTTAGGTTGTAGCGAGCCGCGATGTCGCGACGGAGTTGTTCTTTGTAGACCTCAAACCGCGCCCGCATTTTCAGCAACTTCTCATCAAACTGTAGGCGTGTGAAATAGTCCTTGAATAGCATCTCCTCCATCATGAAGTCATGGAGCAGCAAATCGAAGAGTCCTAATGCCCACGTCTTCTCTTCCACTCCGGTATAAGCCACGTTCAACGAGGTCTGACCATTAGCTTCAATCGTGTGGAAGCGTTCGCACATCGAAACAATGCTCGCGTGGGAACCCAAGTTCGATAACTGCTTCCAGACTTCATACAGCAATGGCAACCCGTCAAACAGTTTCGTTGGTTTGTTGTTCCAGAACTCCTCGTCCCACGCCTTCTTATCATCCAACTTGTTCAGCCAAAGCTCTTGGTGCGCGGGGTCTTTCAGCATGTGATGCGCGTGCGCGGCGTACTCGACTGCGTCCCTCATGATGGAACGAGCTTCGGGCAGCGTGCCAGCGAACGCCAGCTCAATGGCGATGCGTATTTTGAGATGAGCGTTCATGTAGACCGTGATGGGGAATATCGTGTTGGGGTCTGTGGCCGGGGTCAGGCTACGAAACTCCTGCATCCAGATCTGATCCAACATCAGGTAATAGTTCCACTGGTCGCGGAATTTCTGGATTGTCGCGAAGAAGTTATTTCGCTTGAGTCCGTAGTACTCCATGTATTCCAGTGGAAAGTTTTGCTTCTCAAACGGAAGCAACAGGTCGTTCACCGTAGGCTCAGCCAGGGTGCGAATAGGTTCGGTGCTCATGATTTTTGATTCTAGCCCCGGTAACCCGCTCCAGCGGTACCTCGCGATGAGGGCGGCCACGAGGGAAAGAATGATCAGTATCATGGCCAGGGGCTGGTAATCAGCGTTCTGATGGAAGAGGTAACGTACACGTTCACCATTGTGCGGTCCAAGAAAAGAAAGCTTCAACGGTCAGAGTTGTAGACCGTTGACACCCGCTGCGCCCGGCCTCCAATCCCAAAAAACTGGCGGAGTGCAAACTAGCACTCCGCCAGAAACTTAGGATGCTTGGCTTATGCCGCCGTTTTTCGGCCCTTCGGCTTTGCCGTGGCCTTTGTCTTTTTATCTCGTTTTGCCGCAAGTTCCTCGGCCACAGCCTTCTGGAGTTTTTCAGTATCCACTCGATAGCGTTTGGCGGCGTCCATGAGAACGTCGTCGCGGCTTGCGGTGGATCGCTGATACGCCGAATCCAGAAGGCTGATTTCCAGAAGAAGTTTGCAGAGGTCGGCCTCCTCATATTTGCCCACCTGCTTGGCCAAAAGCTCCTGCGCGGACGCGGAGTCCTTCTTCGCTTCTACCTTGTGTCGCTTCGCCAGAGCCGGGACTTGGCTGTAGGAGAGATGGCCGACTAGGTAGTGTGCAACCGTCAGCAAGTCAGCTTTCTTCAACGGAGCCGATACACGTTGGAGAATCGTAGCCAAGACACGATGGCGAGTCGTAATGGCTAGTTTCTCCTTTTCGATGCGCTTCCGTTCTTCGGCCCGCTCCCGCTCGACTTGCTGCGGAGAAGGCGTGTTGGGATGGTGGACACGACAAGCGGGATCGGCACAAACCTTGACCACCTGTCCGCGCTTGCCGCCGTCCATGACTATGGCCTCGGTCATTTTGTCGCAGGGTTTCTGAACGGCTGAGAGCCTGCTGCTTGCGCCGTTCGGCTTGGGTTTCTTGATTTCCAACTCGACATACTGATTCCGTCCCAAGGGAGCGCCCTCGCGGCAATTCCACGCCGCCGAAATCTGGATTAGCTGCGGTTTGGTTTCCAAAGTCTTTTTCACGGAAGCGTCGATCTTGGCCCGGAAACAGTCGGGCGAAGTGCATTATGTGGAATCAGGAGTCAAGTCAAAGGCGGGCCTCGATGGGTCGAGGCCCGCCGCTTTGGGCTGACGATCGCATCACGGTTTGGGCGCGTGTGGGACGAAGTTCTCCAGCGACCACATTTCGTAGGCGGTTCCATACTCGCCTGCGGCTACCATGACCTTGCTCCCATCCGGGCTGATCCTCATGGTGCCTGACGGGGCGTTGGATGGAAAATCGCCCAGGTGTTCCGGTTGGCCGCCGGCTGAAGCAACGCGAGACAGGATGGGCTTTCCCGTGGAATCGACGTCATGGTAGAGGAACCATTGGCCGTCAGGGGTGAAGTCGACGTGGCCCACTTGAGTGAGGCTTGAAACCAGCGGCTTCCAATCGCCGCCGGACATGGGACGAATCTCGACGCTCTTGCGATTCATCCGGATGAGCCAGCGCTCGTCCGGAGACATCTCTCCCCATGTTTGGTCTGGGTATTGATCAACCAAGGTCTCTTGCTGAGACGCGATATCCCATCGCACCATTTGCGCCCCGCCGGTCTCTGGGCCCCTGACAATGTAAAGCGACTGGTTATCGCGACTGGGGTAGTCGATCCACAGCGCCTTGCCTGAAAAGGAATGGAGCCGAGTGACTTCGCCTGAATCCACCGCGATCGAATCTAGCTCCGTTTTTTGATCGGCCCTGTCGCCACAGAAAAGCTTCGGCTGCTGAGCCGCCCATATGCATGTGGCGAAACCCCGGGCGTGATAGATGGCGCGATCCTCTCCTGTGGAAAGATTGCGCACATGGACCACCTGTCCCCCGGCTTCTCCGTCATCCTCGCTCTGGGAAACATAGACAATTCGATTGCTGTCGCCGGACCACGCTGGAAAAGGATTGGATATGTTGCCCAGGGGAAGTTCCAGGCGCTTCCAATCGCCAGGATGGCCATTCGCATCGAGCGAGGCGAGATAGACGGCCCACGCGCCGCCCGGCTTGACCGCATGGTAGATCAGGCCTCCGGTGGCTGTGGTCTGGGCGTCTCTGAAGTCGCCATACTTCACAAAAACAGGCGCACCATCCGCCTTGCCGTCCTTGATCGGAAGGAGGTCAAGCGCGGACTTTCCCATCCTTTCAGTCCCAATGGCGAGATAGCGCCCATCGGCCGTCCAATCCAGGAGTCTGAGCTGTTCGAAAAGGATGAAAAAGGTCAAAGTTTGCCGCTGCTCGTAGACCATTTGAGGCTCTCCACCTTCGGCAGGCACAACAAATATCCGCGAGAACGGATCAGCGTCAGAGGTGGCATAGGCCTCATAGGCGATGAAACGGCCATCCGGAGAGAAATGGGCATCCTGCACGAGTGCGTCTTTCAGGTTCAACAATTCGCGAGTTTGCCCATCCGTAACGGAAATCCTCAGAAGACGTGTCACCTTGTCCTTTGATTCGGCGCACACCAGATAGCGATTGTCCCAGGACCAGGTGGGCCAGCACCGAGAGTTGGCATCCAGCCGTGCGAACTCACGGTAACCCGTGCCGTCGGTGTTGATGACTGCAAGAACGTGCGGCTCGCCGGGCTTCGCATGCAGGCTGAGGAAGACCGTCGAAAAGTCCCGGGAAGGAGACCACCCAGGCAGTTCACCGGGCTTCGCCTTGAAGATGACCTTTTTGCTGTTGCCCGCGAGGTCGCCGTAGATCAGCTCCGAAGTAGTACGGTCCGCATAGACCACGCGGTGTCCGTCTGTATCGCCTTCGCCGAATTGTCTCTCCGATGCCTCGATCTTGCGTTGGTTGATGGCGGCGGGCGCGGCCGGGTGATCGTTCTGTTTTAAGACTGCCAGCCGTGTAAGCGCCTGCGCGGCGGCGGGCTGGTCGGCGAAGTCGCGGACAATCTGTTGATACACGCTCTGCGCCTGCTGGCCGAGTTTCTCGTAGCAGCCTGCCAGGTGCAACAGTGCCTTGGCGCGCACATCGCGGGGCGCGGACTTATCAGCCGCGATCTTCTGATAGTCGGCAATAGCGGTCTTGAGATCGCCATCCACCAGTTCCTTCGTGGTCGCGGCTTCGAGTGCCACCGCGGGGCTGGTTTGGGCGTGCAGTGGCAATACGGTCACTTCGGAAAGCAGTACTCCGAGCAGGACCATACTCACGAGGGCAGCTCCGCTCAGCAGTAGGGAAAAGGCAGCCGTCAAGGCCAGTGCGATTTTTTCGAGTTCCACGGATTTCATGATGCACCTCCTGAGTGCGACTTCAGAATGCCGCATCAATATTTGCGCCTTAGCGTGATTCGGTTAGATCTTTGCAGGAACTCTGCTTGGATTTCCTAACACAAATCAAGCTACCCATCGAAGCGATATCCCACACCGCGGACGCTGACCAAATGCCGCGGCACTGCGGGATCGTCCTCAATCTTTTTCCGCAATGCAACAATGTGGTAGTCCACCACGCGGTCGGACACGAAAACGCCGGAGCCCCACACTGCTTCGAGCAGGTGCTCGCGCGTAAGCACGCGTCCCCGGCTGCGGATGAACGCCGTCAGCAGCTTCAGCTCGGTGTGGGTGGCTTCCAACTGCTTGCCCTCGCGGCGCAACTCGAAACGCCCCAGGTCCAGCTCGAAGCGGCCGAAGCTATACACCTCACCGCCCGCTTCAGTTTCGGTTCGGCGAAGCATGGCCCGGATGCGCGCACGCAGTTCCCGCGGGCTGAACGGCTTGGTCACATAGTCGTCCGCGCCCATATCCAGTCCCAGAATCTTCTCCGACTCCTGCGTCTTTGCAGTCAACATGATGATGCGCGTGCTCAACCCACCACGCCGCAGCTCGCGGCACACTTCGAATCCGTCCTTGTTTGGCAGCATCACGTCGAGAAGAATCAGGTCGAAGGGCTCAGACAGAGCGCGCCGCACGGCTTCCACTCCGTCGGCCACAACGGCAATCTCGTAGCCTTCCGCTTCAAGGTCGTTTTCGAGAGTGAAGGCAATTGCTGGCTCATCTTCCACAATCAGGATTCGGCTCATTTTCGCGTCTCCCCGGCACCGGCCAGCGGGAAAAAGAGAGTGAACGTACTGCCCTCTCCGGGCACGCTCTCCAGGCGAATCTCCCCGCCACAAGCGTCGACGATCTGCCGCACCATCGATAATCCGATGCCCGTGCCCTTGATGCCGGCTTTCTTTGCTGCGGCGCCGCGGACGAATTTCTGAAAAACCACGCGCTGCTCCCGCGGCTCGATGCCCATGCCGCGATCCCGCACCGAAATCGCCACCTGGCGGTGATTCACTCGGCCCTCCACCCACACCGTGCGGCATTCGGGAGAATACTTCACTGCGTTTTCGAGCAGGTTGCGGATGGCGCGCCGCAGCTCTTGTTCGTCGGCTTTGACGGTAGGCGCATTTGAATCGAGGTTCAACTCTACGCCAAAACCGCCGGCCAACGCTTCCTCGCGAAAATCCGCCACGACCGCGCGCACTACGCCAAACACATCGTGCGGTTCGATTTGGTACTGCTTGCGTCCGGATTCCATGCGGCCAAAATCAAGCAGGTCCTCCACCAGGCGCTTCAGACGCCCGGTCTCACGCTGAAGATACGCGTAGGCCTGGTTCTTGCGAGATTCGTCCGCGAGGCGGCCGTTCGCGAGCAGTTCACTGATGCCGCTGAGTGAGGTGAGCGGCGAGCGGAATTCGTGCGAAACCGCGGAAACGAAATCCGACTGAAGCTGCGCCACACGCAGTTCCCGACTGACGCCGCGATACAAGGCATAGGCGCCCGCCAGCACCAACACAAGCATGAGCCCCACGCCCGCCAGCCGGAGCGCACGGTTGAGCCCTGCATCGGGGACGGTGGAGACGCTGGAGAATTCAAGTCTTCCAGCGAGTTGAGCCTCGGCCAGCGACCGCAGAACATGCGGTTCCGTTCCGGCCGGTGAGCTGGGGGCCAGCAATCTCCAGCGAATGTCGTCCGCATTGGCAGGCAGCTTGAGGCCCGCGCCGAGCCACCCAGCCGGTGCATAAAGAGCCGTGAGCCTTGAGGGTGTCGCGTGCCAGATCAGCAGGGACGCGTCTGCCTGCGCTTCACGACCGTTGAAACTCGAACCCGTCCGCAGCGCCTGTTGCCACTGTTCGTTCAGCCTTGACACCAGCAACGAGAAGTCCTGCGCGTCTTTCGGTGGATCGTCTGAGGTGTGGCGCAGTCGATTAACTTCGGCCCAATAGTACTCGAAAGTCTCGCGGTGCAAAGGCCAGCGTCCTTCGACGAGGGCAGCGCGCAGCCGCTCCGTTGCCGCCGCGGCACTGTGCAGCGGATCGTGAACGCTGGCCAGCAGTTCGCAGCGTGCCCCCGCCGCCAACAGAGCATATGGCACACCGTCGTTACTCACCGCGGTTTCTTGAAGCATCCGATCATAAGCAACCAACGCCGCGTCCGGATGGTTCAGTCTTCGTTCCAGGCGGGCGATGCGCAGCAACGCCTCCGCACGAGCCGCGGGTTTTTGAGTCAATGGCTGCAGCGCTTCGAGGGCACGCTCGTAGTTCTGGTCGCGGAACTCAAACTTCCCGGCGGCTTCAAAGACATCCGGGAGAGGACTGGCAGAAGGGGGCTCGGGCACGAACAGGAGCGATCTACCCGGATCTGTGGCTACGGAGTGATGCTCCAGAATGACCAGGGTCTCGTTCGGCGGGAGCTGGGCCTTCTGTGCAGCCGAAGGGGGCAGAGCGTTCAGGTCGCGCAGGTTTAGGTCCCAATCGCCGAGCAAGGCGCCGAGCTGCGCCACGCCCAGGTCGGCGATCTGTTCGAGGCGCTCGTGAGACCGCTGCACCGCGAGATTCCGGTCCTGTTCCATCAAGCGCCATGTGAGCCAAACTTGCCAGATCGCAAGGCAGACGACGATGGCCAGAAACAGCGGCAGGCTTCTGCGAACCGCGAGCGGGCTTAGCGTTTGGAGGCGCACAGTGGGGTAGTGTACGCCGCGACTGTGGGGAGCTAGTCAGGAATCTGTTAGGTTTCTGTTAGAGGAGGACAGGCAAGCAGAGTATTGCATAAATTGAGGGGCTCGTTAGGCACCTGACCGTCGCTGATTCGGCCAATTCCCGAGTAGTCGGCAAACAGGAAACTATACAGCTTTTCTAATCAATGTGCGGCGGCGTATTGCGCGACCGTGAGTGAGTCGCCTTTCTTTAAGGTCGCAGCCACACGCTCTCGCACCTTGGCCAGCACACAATGGCGAATGATGATGCCTGTTTGTTTTTTTTCGATGCGTTAGCGTTCCTCAGACCGTGCCTTGGCAACTTGCTAAGGTGAGAGTGTGTCGGGATGATGCAATCGGCGCAGATGCTTGTGTGCAAGTCTCTCTTGTGCCCTGCTAGAATTGACGGCGCTCTTTTATCGAGGACTCCGATGCTCAGACGTTTTCGGCTCTGGATCTATACCGTGGCATGCCTTCTGGTCCTGCTTGCTCCTGCCGTGCGCTCGCAGACGAGCGGAAAAAAGAAGGTCAACAATCAGTCCGATCTGCCGCGCTTCACGTATTCCATGACCGGCCCGGCTTCAGACCTCCTCCAGGCCGATGCCGCCACCTTCAACGCTTTTGCGGCCAAAGTGAGAGTGGATTTGGATTCCATCTTCCGCGACTACGACATCGAGGACAAAGCCACGCTGCGAAGCTTGTTGTCGGCCCGGGTGAACTTGCAGCAAGCCGCGGGCGAAAACCAGCCCGCTCTAGAAACCATCGAATCCCTGCTTAAGCTCTCCGATAAGCCGACCGACAGTCTGGAAACGAAGGTCGCTATAAAACCCGAGCTGCAAGCCACCATTGAGACCAGCAGCACCAGCGGGCCGGCTTTCGAACAGGCCTACCGGAAATATTTTCGCGAGGCATGGGACGCCCTTCCGTTGGACGTGGGGTGGGATACGGCGAGAAACGTCATCGCGGGGTCCGTTAGCTTTGACCCGCTGCGCTTATCGGTTTTGTCAAAGCCGTTTTCGATCCAGCCGTGCAAAAGACCGGCGTACTGGACAACGGGCAGGCCTGGCGTCTAATCGGCATGAGAAATATTCTGCTGATCGGGCTTCCCACGACGGGGGCCAATCTCGAAAGTCTTCGCCAATACATTGCAGCCCACAAGGCGCAGCAAACCGACATCTGGCAAGCTCGGGACGCGACGCTGGCTCCCGATCAGAAGCTGACTCCAGTGCTCGTCGGCATCTGGGATTCCGGCGTGGATGTGTCGTTATTCCCCGATCAGTTGTTCAACGATCCGCATCCCACCGCCAGTGGAAATCATGGCCTTGCGTTTGACGACAACGGCAATCCGTCCACCTCCTGGGTGTTCCCGCTCACGGCGGACCAGCAGCGGCTATATCCGGATCTGCTCGCGGAGGATAAGGGGATGCAGGATCTGAGGGAGGGAATCGACTCGCCGGAGGCGAAAGAAGTCCAGAAGCGGGCCGGTACGCGGACCTCGGACCAGGTTCGTGAGCGGGCGAGCCTGGAACCGGTTTTCGACGAGTACGAGCACGGAACCCACGTCGCGGGCATTGCTGCGCGTGGGAATCCAGCCGTGCGTCTTGTGGTAGCCCGCTTCAATGACTCCATATCACATTTTCCTTTCCAGCCCACTCCGGAATATGCGCGCCGCATAGCGGCGGACTTTCAGCAGATGTCAGACTACTTCCGCACCCGCAACGTACGAGTTGTCAACATGAGCTGGGAAGACGATCCCAGGGAATTTGAGGCGTGGCTTTCCAACACCGGCGGCGGCGCAGATCCTGCGGAACGCAAGCGGCGTGCTGCCGAGATCTTCGCCATCTGGCGCGATGGCGTCCAGAGCGCCATCCGGAGCGCGCCAAACACGTTGTTTGTGTGCGTCGCGGGGAACAGCAATCACAATGCTGGATTCTCCGAGGACGTGCCAGCCTCTTTGCATCTGCCCAACCTCATCACGGTCGGGGCCGTGAACGCGGCGGGAAAGGAAACCGACTTCACCAGCTACGGCGACACCGTCGTGGTGTATGCGAATGGATACGACGTTGAAAGCTATCTTCCGGGTGGGGCGAGAATGAAATTGTCGGGAACCTCCATGGCTTCGCCCAATGTTGCCAATCTCGCCGCGAAGCTGATCGCGCTGGATCCGTCCCTGACGCCGGTGCAAGTGATCGAGTTGATCAAGAAGGGAGCAACCACGTCCGAAGATGGCCGCTTGCACTTGATTAACGCGAAGGCCTCGGTGGCGCTACTGAAGGGCCAGTGAGTAGGCCATCTGGGCCCCCCAGCGTGCCGCCTCAAGAATCGCGCCTCCGGGCTCAATCAGCTCGCTGCATTGACCACTGGCGTTAACAGGCCTCTGTTGTACCACTCCCGGTTCTCGACAGACCGCATTGTCTTATCTCCCTTTCAGGTCTAACTCTCACACATCCGATTCCCAAGCTCACGAGGAGTCGGTCCCGCCGGTGTAGGAACATCGGCCAATTGTTCGAGTAACTTTTCCATCGCCACAACTCCGTCATCAACCGCAGACAGTTCTGACTCGTTCAGCGGAATCTCTTGGCGTAGCTGAAGCAAGTTGGCTTTGCCCTGGAGCAGCTGCATTTGCGACGAGCCCTTAGGCTTATAGAAGCTGCATTTCGCACAAGCCATCCGGTGCGGGCACTGGTCGAAGAAGTCATAGGTGCAGTACCCGTGTCCGAGATCGTAGAACTTCCAGGGTTCAGTGGCTGCGCGGCCGGTGCGAACGATCTCTTGGTCTACAAGCACCTCAATCGCGCGCAGATTTCGCGCGAAATAGCCGGCGTCGGCATACGACTTTGCCAACTTAATGGGCGTGATCTTCGCATAGTGCTGCGTCGCAGCCGGCGTGCTGTGCCCGAGCCACTCCTGCAACTCGAAGAGTGTCATTGGTTCTTTGGAATTGAAGAGTTGGGATGCAATTGTCGAGCGGCCGCGATGGCTGGTTATGTTGCCGCGAACATCTGCGGTCGGAACTCCGGCCTTGCGGCAGAGCGTGGGAATCAAAACGTTGTTCAGATAACTTTTTCCGACAACTGTCAGGCGAAACAGGAAAAGAAAATCCACCGCCTCCCCCGTCTTCGAATCTGGCAGCTTCACCCCACTCGGCCGCACCGTCTCCCACGCGCAAATCATCTGGCCGACGATTGGATCGACAGGCTTGGTAAACGCTGCACTCGTTTTGTTGACCGGAACATCGAGCATGCAAACCGCGCCGCCGGCCAGAGTCTCTCCACTCGCTGGCACAGAAACATCCTCTTTCTGCCAGCGAACGCAGCCCAAGCGCAAACGTAGTATCTCGTTGTTTCGCAGGCCCGCGAACAGCCACGTGACGGCAAGCGCTTTGCACAGTTCAACCGGATAACTGCTCTGCAGGGGCTTCCGTTGAAAAGGACCACGCTTCGGAAGGTCCTCTGCGGTCAGATTCAGCCCGGCCCACACCAATTTAGCCCAGACATCGTCGGCAATGATGCGGGGGTTCGGCCCGATCTTCGCAAGGACGCTTTTTGGCGTAACGAAGCTGCGGATCGGATCGAACCGTCGCGGGATTAGCTCCCACTCCTGCAGATCGCGAAAGAAGACGCGAAGTGCAGAGATTCTGCCGGCATATGTGCTCGGTTTGAGTGCTTGGCCCTGGTTCTTGATGTGAACTGGTGCAAAAGTACACCAGTCGCCCGCACGCCATTGGCAGGTTACCGCAACCGCCTCGGCTGCAAGGTCGCGAGTCCAATCGGCCGGGGAGTTGATCGCAGGATGCGCGTTCGCCAACCATCGCCCGACGTTCAAGAGGAAGTAGTAGCTCTTGCGCCGGTAATGGTCGGAGACGGTAGATGTATCCAACCAGCGACGGCACAGGCGAGCCCACTCTGTGGGAACGCCATCAGTGATCTCGGGAAGGTCTGCCCTGACAACGAACGGGCGCACGATCTCCATCGACTCTGGAATCGCGCCGATCTTTGCCAGCACCCGAGAGATTGCGAATGCACCGTACGTACCCAGCCGGGGAGGCCGCCGCGCGATGACAATGCGCAGATGGTCGAGAGTGATGTCTCTCAAGTGTGGTGAGCGGATGAACAACAAGCACTCAAAGATAGTTCTCATCACTTGATCGCTGGTGCCGCCTCGCCGATAGCCCCACCCCAAGAGCGACTCCCGCACGCGATCAGAAATGTTCTTCGTGTGCTCGCGACCGAATACCTTTCGTGCGAGACAGGAATAGACGACATGGTCGCTCCTGAGGCGATGCAGCTCAGAAAAACCGCACAGCAGATAAGCAATCGCGACTCCGTGCTGGCGTGGCGCGAGCCGGGCATCAATCGAATCGATCCATTCCTCCGTAGTCCATCCCCAAAAAGATCGTTGGCGTTCGGCCATCTCGCGCAGAAAGAAGAGCAAAACGTACTTCCGGCGGTTCGTGATGATTCCGGTATAGTCGAGCGCGTCGTTCAGTGGCCGAACCAGCCGGTCGAGAGCCGCTCCGAAGTTCATGGTCCGCCCGTAGCGATAGAACCTGTACTCTTCCGCATACCGCGTAAGCATGTTCGTTTCAACTGAGGTTAGCTGCGGAGAGCGGTCGTATCGTTCCAGATTGATTGGC
>Ga0302324_100008274_pt1 | contig 21991 bp, 17 predicted proteins | sample Palsa_T0_1_FD_201949 | JGI IMG/M metagenome (GOLD analysis project Ga0302324, IMG submission 201949) | Peat permafrost microbial communities from Stordalen Mire near Abisko, Sweden - Palsa_T0_1 | ecosystem: Environmental > Terrestrial > Soil > Palsa > Peat permafrost | place: Sweden: Abisko...
GGTGGGAGGCAACAGCAGGTCCTGCTCAGGAAGGTAGGTTCGGTAGCCCTTTGGCATAAAACATTATGTACCGGTTCTGTTTCGTTTGAACCCGCGAAGTTGGAGAATACTCGGACAGGCTCCTAGGTCGTCCACTCGAAATGTCGAAATCAGAGAACGAAACATCTTGATTGCCTGCTGCGATCAGGCCAACCTGACGACCCTCGAGGGGGTGGGAAAGAAGATGCTGCAGCACAGGAACACCATCTACTAAAACCTTTAACTCTTGGCCGGACAGATTCACTTGGAGCACGTAATCTCGATCGCTCCTAAGGTTCTGAAGTTGGCCAGTTGCGACAAGAGGTCTCCAACCGAAGCCGCTCACAAATTCTCCAACCGAGTATGCGCTGCCAGCCGCACCGAGCTCCGCGAATATGTAGTTCTGTTCGGGCGAACGGTATCCTAGAACGATGCCACCGGCCTGCTCACTGCCCCCGAAAGGCGCGGGGAATCGGATGCGCACCCGGCATGTCCCGTTCTGCATCACGGCATTGCTAACTGCCAAGCCTATTGGAAACAGCTGACCGTGAACGGAAGCATTTTGCCCTTCGCCCCAAACTGCAGGCGCGTTTCGGCGATCTCCCATTGCCCCAGCATGGGAGCCCAGTTGGGCCTTGCGGTTGTGTTCTTTCCGTTAACGGCTGGCTCTACGGACATGAACTAGCCTCCACACTGATTGTCCCATTGATCGATCTACCGATTGAACGCGCGGGACACGGATTACCAGAGGTCGTGCGTCCTAGCGCCAGCGACTGGGCTACTTCCCGCCCAGGCTCTTATACGCCGCTTCCACGAACATATCAGTGGTCCAGAAGCCGCTGGTGGCGCCGTACACCGGATCGTAGTCGCGCGTGGGCCGCGCCGCCTTCACCTGCTCCAGCGTCATGCCCTTTTTGACCATGTCGCGGATGCGGTCGCGAAGAACCGTGACCATCTCCTGATAGAACACCACGTCGGCCTGATCGCACAACCGTCCGTGCCCGGGAATCACCATGGTCCCGCCTTCCTGCTTGCCGGCGGGAATGGTGAGCGCGATCAAACGGTTCAGCGCGTCGATAATGCCTTGCAGGCTGCCGCCTCGCGCCAGGTCGATAATCGGATAGCCGGTGGTGACGAAAATATCGCCTGCGCTCACCACGTCGGACCGGCGGAAGAAGACGAAGCTGTCGCCATCGGTGTGCGCCGCGGGCTGGTGAATCGCCTGGATTCCCTCGTCGTCGAAGAAGAAATCCTTCTCGTCGGCGAAGGTATCGGTAGGCCACGCGCCGGAAGGATATGCGGGCTGATTGCCGTCCTTGGCGCTCATCCGGTCCAGCAGCGTCTGATGGGCAATCACGGCCGCGCCCTTGCCCGCATCGGCGATGTCGCCGGTGACGTTGCCGCCCACGATGGTGCTGCCTAGTCCGGCGATCTTCTCGTTCCCTCCGGTGTGATCGGCGTGCACGTGGGTGTTGATCACGTACCGGATGGGCCCGTCCGAGAGCTTCCGGATCGCAGCTATCACCTTGTCGGTCATGTTCGGCAAGCCGGTGTCCACCACCAGCACGCCTTCCTTACCCGTTTGCACGGTGATGTTGCCTCCGGCGCCCGAAAGCATATAGACATTGCCCTGCACGTGCTCCGTATGCACCTCGCCGTCGTTTTCGGCCGCCGGACGGATGGCGTTCTGTTCGGATGGGGGAGGCGCGTCGGTGGCCGCTACGATCGCGGCAGGGTCCATTGCCGGAGCCGTCTTCATTGCCAGCCGGTACTCGGGATACATGGTTTCCGCACCGCCACGCGTGGCCGCAAAAGGCAGATGAAAGCGATTGGCAAATTCGGTGAGGAACTTGTTATCGCCCGGCAGATGATTGGGCACCGTCCCGCGGGGCCGAGGTATTTCCACTACCTCCTCGCACGGATAAGGAGCGATCTCCTGACGGGCGTCGTACAGAAAATCCGTGGTGCGGACGAACGGCTCGGTTAGATAGTCCGGATCGTAGATGATCACCATCACGGACAAGCGGTCGCCATGCCGGAACAAATGTTCGGTGACGGTGGCGTTCTCGCTGCGCGGGATGCCATTGCGCCGGATCCAGCCCTCCTTCAAGTGCGTGGTGGAGATGGTAAGAACGTCGCCGTCCCACTTGCCGGTGGAGAATCCCTGCCAGGTGTGAGCGGCCTCGGCCGGAGGATGCGGACGGCCGTCCATCCATATGGTGCGCTCCGGCGCCTGCCAGGAAATGTGGGTGTGATAGGCGATCACTTTCTGCGTGTCACGGTCCACTTCCTTCCAGATGCGAAGGTTGGCGGGCCCGCGCCAGGCGTAATCGGAGGGATGCGGGCGGCACTGATTTTCGGGCAGCGTGAGCAAGGACGCATCCCAGCTATCGCCCCGCAGGCGCGCGGCGTTGTTGATCGGCAGCCCGAGATAATCGCCGATGTCGGGGCCGGGAATGCGCTCCAGGAAATCTTCGTGAAACTGGGGCGCCCACTCGCCCGTGGGATCCATCTGCGCCAATCCCGGACCAGCCAGGACAGCCGTCAGCAAAAGCAGCTTGGCATTTCGCATCTTCACACACCTCGCGTAAACCTAAATATTATCACGCGCGCCTGGTGACGGATTGCGGGAACCGGACTTTCATGCACAGAATCGTGACGGCGCCCAGTCAGCCAATACAGGCTGCCAATAAGCGAAGCGCCGAAGACGGGTTGTATCCCGCTCCGGCGCCTGCCCATTCATTACTGCGCTTTCTGAACGAAGCCGCCTGGCCTGTTATCGATGGAAAGAGTTAAAGTCGTACTGCGGCGAGCGGCCGAAGTCGAACAAGTCGAACAGGTCGGCGATGGCCGGAGAATTGACCGGCACATACGGGTTGTCCGGGACCGCGGTCGGGTTGGGGAGATTGTCCCGGCTGCGGGTTGAAACGGGACCGACATTCCAGTTCCTCTCGATGAATTTGAGCATGGAGACGTGATCCGCATAGTCGTGCGAGATGTGCCCGGGCCTGGTGTATTGGGACACCACCATCATGGGGATGCGCGTGCCGTCGCCGAAGTAGTCGAGCGGCTGAACGTAACCGGAGTCGTAATAACCGCCGCCTTCGTCGAAGGTGATGAAGATGGCCGTCTCACTCCAGAGCAGCGGGTTGGCCTGAACGGCGTCCACAATTTTCTCTGCGTAGGATTCAAAGAGGTCCAGTTTCGAAGATGCCGGATGGCCGTCCACCAGGCCGCTGGGCTTGGCAAAGGAAACCGCCGGCAAAGTGCCGAACTGGATATCGGTGTAGAGATTGGCCAGGTCCTGAATGTGCGCCGCGCGGACTTTGGGGTTGGCCATGATGGAAGTGTCGTACTGGAATGGGTTGCAAATGTTGCAGTACTCGTCGCTGGCCGCGCCAATCGCCCCGTAGTTGAGCTGATAGGGGTCCGGCACATAGTTATTCCACTGATCGCCGTAATACTTCCACGAAATATTGGCCGCGATCAGTGAGTCGCCGATGCTCGGTGTGGAGGAGGGCGGAATGGTGAATACGGTATTGTTCGCGTTGGTGTCGGTATACGCGTTAGCGCCGTTGCCGAAGTAGCCAGGATTGTAATTGTTCAGCAGATAGTAGTGGCCCGCTTCGCAGTTCGGATTGATCGGAGTAGCCAGAGACTGGAGATAGTTCACAATGGGAGCCACTCCAGGCTGAGTCATATCCGAGCAATTGGTATAGGATCCTCCGCCATAGGAGGCTGAACCATAGGAACCACCTCCGTAACCATCCTCCGTATACCAGTTGTTGGTGCCGGGAGCCGGATTCGGGTTTTCCACTTCATCCACCGTGCCTGCGTTGGCCGATCCGGTTGCTACCTCAACGTTGTGAGGCGGAGTGGCTGCGTTACCATTGCCATCGCTGAACCAGATGGCATCGCCGTGGCCCAGCATGATGTGGTTTGCGCCAGTGCCGCCATCCACGGATTGGTGGAAGTTATCGCTCATCGCGAAGTTATCGGCCAGCCACTTGAGGTAAGGGGCGTCGCCGTTCTGGACATTGTAGAATCCCATAGCTGTGGATCCTTCACCGGTTGTTGTGGCGTCGTTGGGCGCGTAGTTAGTGGAAAAGTCCGATGGCTGGGCAACACCATTGGTGCCGGCGCCCACGGTGACTTCTACCCAGGGGAACAAGCTGGCATTGCAACCGGAGGGATTTTCAAAGTAAGCCTGAGACGCGCTGCAATCCAGCTGCTGCCACATCTGGTAGAAGCGGTGAACCGGACTTGCCGCATAGGAGTTGTAAGTAAACGTTGAACCGTTCGTTAATTGAAATGGACCGGGCGGCAGTTTAGTAACGTTCGTAATTCGCGTATCGGGTGTCTGAGATTTTAGCCCGGTGCCTCCGGAGATCAAAGACTGGTAAGCGTCCGGGGTCAGCCCGATTTCAGATTGTTGAGCCAGAGTCAAGCTGTCGCCCATTACATAGGAGTCAGAGGGACCTCCTACCAGCGGCGCCGGCAGAACCTTACCAGGGAAAGGCACCCTGTTCGGCGCCAGCAGGAACGTATCGGGCGCCATATCCGCCGAAGCGCTCTGCTCGGCCTTGGAGAAATTAGGCCCGGGCGTGCCGTCGGCGTTTATGATTCCCTCTGAAAGCAGGTTCCAGACTGTTTCGTTATTGCCCTGGGGCTGGTACGTCGCAAAGACGTGGTCAAAGCTCCGGTTTTCGCCGATGATTACAATCACGTGTTTGATAGGCGTGGTGGTATTGGCGTCCCCAGTCTGGCCGTACAACGAAGCGGCGGCTATAAACTGGAAAAGCGCGAGGGATGCCACCCCCATGCATGAGCGCTCGAAGGCGCTGGGTGCAACTAGTCTCACGGAAATTTCTCCTTGTTTGCGGCGTTTTGTAAATGAAACGGAAACCATCATACCCATGGAAATTTCCAATCGAATGTATCTTCAATGAATTTAGAATGACGACGATGAATTTAGAAAACGCCGAAATTCAGAATGGCGGCGAGGACACTTGAGCCTCGGGAGTCTTCGCGTCATCTGCCGGTTCCACGCGGATCAGCCCCATCATTCCCCCGTCCTCATGTTCCAAAAGATGGCAATGGTACACGAATGTCCCAACGGCGTTCGGATCGCGAAAATCCATTCGTAACCGGACATTTGGGTAGACCAGCATCTGGTCCTTGTAATACGGGACGTTGACGGTATCGCGGAGAAACGGCTCATTGACCGCCTTGCCCATATAATCGAGCAACAGGAAGTGCAGTTGATGAATATGGAATGCGTGCAGTTCATTCGACCGGTTCTCGACGATCCAATCTTCCACCGTTCCTTGCTTGGCGACGATGTCCGGTACGCCGGATTGCGGGTCGAACAGCACAGGCGTTTTACCATCCAACGTAATGTAGAACTCGGTTGGGCTGTTGGGGTTGTTCGGATCGGTCAGCTTCTCGGAGAAGTAGAGCTTCCGCGTACGCACCGGCGCTACATCTCCCAGCCATTTGGCGGAAGGCGGCGGAAGCGGCTGGGGCGAAGCTGCGAGCGCGGTGCGCGGCTCGGCTGCACTTTCCGCGGCGGTAATGGTGGCAATCGCGCGGTTCGGATCGTTTTCGCCGCCTGGTCCGGTATCCACGGTTCGCGTCACCAGAAGTCCTGGAACGCCCAACGGAGGTCCCTGCACAATGAACTCCACCCGCGCCCCGGGCGGTACTCCGAGGTGCGTTTGCCAGCTGACGAGATTTCCGGAAGTTCCGTTATGATTCAGCGGGACGCCGTCCAGTGCAACCAAGCCAAGCTGCTGCGGCGCACGATTGAAGAGAACCGCAAGATTCAGATACGTAATGGCGGAGGCGTTCAACACTCGCCACAGTTGCTTTTCCTGCGGCTTCATTGCGATGGAGGCAGGCGGATAGTCGGGGTACGGCACCGGCACAAAATTGATCGACAGATCTTTGGCCGGCTTGCCGAAGCCCGTGCCATTGTTGGCGGCGTCTCCGTCGCGATCGATGAGCAGCTTCGGCACAATGGGCTCGGACTTGGAGGGCGGCGCATTGGGGTTCAGTAGATCCTGATCGCGTATAATCAGCACTCGTTCCGGCAATCCCGCCACTTCCCGGTTGGCGCGCTCGATGCCTTCGACGATCAGTGCCCCGGAGGCGCCACCCAGAACTTGCACCTTACTGAATCCGTGAACGTGCGGATGGTACCAATACAATCCAGGCGGCTGGTCCGAAGGAATGCGAAAGCGATACTCGAACGGTGGATCGCGCGGGCTCACCGACGTCTTCACCACATCGTCCTGGTGGCAGACCGGGGGGATGGTCAAACCGTGGAAATGAAGGTTGGTGGACGTCGCGGTCATGGCGCCACTGACGCACGGGTCGCCGCCCTTTTTGGCATGCATGTGAGCATGCATCTGGTTTGCCGGCGCCTGGCTCGAGAGAGCCGCTGCGGGATCGGAGACCGTCAACTCGTTCTTCAAATGCAGGATCAGAAGATCGCCCGGCTTCAGTCTTAGATTGGGCGATTGGTTGCCGTTCCCGTCAATGTAACAGTAGCGGGTTGAGCCATCAGCCTCGGTAGAGTTGCGAATGGTGAGATCGACTTTCAGCACTCCGTCCCGGCTGCGTAGATCTTCCGGTTCCCCGACGGCGCTGCGTGTCGCAGGGCGGTGGCAAGTGTTGCCCGGCACTTCGGTGGCGTGCAACCCTACGCTCGCAAGCGCGATTAAGAATAGTTGTTTCACCATGCATGGTGTCCACTAGACAAATCAATACTTTATTACGGCAATGTGAACCCCTGATGACTAACATAGGTGATGACGTAACATAGGTGATGACTAACGCAGGATGGTTGCTATCGCGGTCACGCGCTCATCGAACACTCCGCCCACCGCGAGCGGCTCCAGCGCCTCCCGCATCGCGGCCTCAAACGCCGGCCGCCGGTCACCCAGCGCCTCCGGCGAGGTGGTGGACAAAGAAAGCGCGCGTCCGATCAAATCCGGAATCGTTACCTGATGGCTCTCGGTTACTTCGATATCCTCAACCTTCTGGAATCGCGAGCCACGAAACCAATCCTCGATGTTGATGTGATAGCGGGTCTCATCCGGATCGGAAGACCATGCACGGCGGACCTCGTGAAACTTACCGGCCGCGCCCTGAGACGCCGCGCTATTTGCCCTGGTACCGCAGATGGCAATCCATCCATTGGCATCGACGATTCGCTCCAACATCGCGATGGCCTGATCGCGATCGAACCAATGCAACGCACGGCCGATGGTCACCGCTTGAAAGAGTCCGATGTCCAGGGGCAGATCTTCGATCCTGGCCTGGATCAGTTCGACGTGAACTCCGGCCCGTGCCGCCTCCACGCGCGCCGCGGCCAGCATCTCCGTCTCCACGTCGACGCCCACGCAGGCGTTCGCATAAGGAGCGAAGCCGATGGCCAGCGACCCAGGACCGCAGCCAATATCGATAAGCCTTTGGTTGCCATCGAGGCCTTCCCGCCGCGCGACCTCGCGAAAAAAGCCGGCGTGGTACGGCTCGCGATATCGGGCGTAAAAGGGAACGGTGGAATCGAAGCGGCCCACTTGCAGTCCATCGGAATTTTAGCAAAGCGGCTTCTGTTGGTTATCCTATTGTTATTCTGAGCTGGGGACACCCGGTATTCTCAAGATTGCTCACATCGATACCGGCCAGGACTTTCGCGGCGGTCAGGATCTGCAGTTGTCGCTGGCGCGCGGATTGAGGCAGCGGGGGCATCGCCAGGTGATCGTTTGCCCCCAGGGCAGCCCGCTTGCCCGTCGCGCGGGGGACGAAAATCAGGAAGTGATGCGGCTGGGAAGCATTCGCACGTTACGCGAGCGCCTGCGCAACCAGGGATTCGATATCGTCCACGCGCACGACGCCCAAGCGCAAAACATTTCCTTCCGTGCATCCGCCGGCCTTCCGGTCCGGCGCGTAGCCAGCCGCCAGGTTGCGTTTACGCCGCGCCATCCGTTGATCCATCGCTTGAAATATAGCCTGACGTGCCACGGAGTGATCGCGACATCGCAAGCGGTTCGCCAGGTGCTGATCGCGGCCGGAGTGCCGGACTCGCATATTGAAGTCATCGTGCCGGGGATAGAAATGCCGAAGGATCCTCCGGACTCCGGCAGGCGTGCGGAAGCGCGCTCGCGCTGGGGCTTTTCGAATTTCTCGAATGCTGAGTTCGTTATCGGCCACGCCGCCGCGTTCACTCATGAGAAGGGCCAGGATGTGGCTCTGCGGGCCGCGCTTCTGATCGCGCCACACGTCCCTGGCGCCCGAATGCTTTTAGTCGGCGACGGCCCGGAAAGAACGCAGCCGGGTATGGTTGAGTTGGCGCGCCAGTCAGCAGGCATCGCGCAGTTGCCGGGATTCGTGGATAACCTGGACGAATTCTACGCCGTGCTGGACCTCTACATCATGCCCTCGCGCTCGGAGGCTTGGGGGCTGACGGCGCTGCGGGCCATGTCGCATCGGCTGCCGGTTATCGCGAGTAACGTGGGCGGCCTTCCCGAGGTGATCGAACACGGAAAGAACGGCTGGCTGGTGCCGCCCGGCTCGCCCGCAGCTCTCGCCAGTGCCATTGTGGACGCCGCGTCCGATCCCGTGCGGCTATGTGAATTCGGCCGCAACGCGCGGGATCGTGCAGCGCAGTTCTCTATTGAGCGGACCGTCGAACGAACCGAACAGTTCTACTTGCGCCTGCTGGCCGAGAAGTGACGCTGCTTTCCGCTTTCGCGTCCCCCTGCCACACCGCCACGTAACCGCAGCCTAGCACGGCTAGAAACATCGCGAGCACTTCGCTGTTGTTGAGATTCCAGGAATAGAAGCCGCTCACCAATATGCCGGCGGTCACGGCAACGGCGGCGTGCAGCACCCAGCGCTCCTCGGCGTCCGCGGGCAGCCGGCGCAACGCGCGCGCGAAATCGAAAATCGCCCAGCCGATCGTCCACAGCAGCGCGAGCGCGGTTGGAACACCGCGTTCGGCCGCGTATTGCAGATAGTCGCTTTCCAAGTGCCCGTAGTATTGGGACGCTTGCGGCCGGGGCATATCCGGCCGAATATAATCCTGATATTGCCTCGCTACCTGTTCCGGGCCCACGCCCAGCCAGGGATGCGCCTTGATCATCTCCCAGCCGATGCGCCGCAGTTCCGCGCGATGGGCGTTGGAATCCGTCTGCCCCTGGTGAGGGGCGATGGCCGACATAGCGCGCTCGCGAATGTCGAGAGGATTGGCCATCAACAGCGCAGCGATTACGACGGGCACGGCCGCCAGCGCCCATTTCTTCCAAAACCAGATCAAGTACACGCCGCCGCACAGCGTCCCCAGCCACATGCTGCGCGTCCAGGTGAGCCCCAGAGCCACGCTCAACGGCAACGCGGCCACCATCAGCCAAGGGATTGCGGAACGATCCCGCGCGAAAAACACCAGCGCGCCAATGACCAGCAGCGCCATCATCAGCTCCCCGCTCAATGTCATCCAATGGCCCATGAATCCGGTGATACGAGAGTCTACATAAGAGACGTAAAAGTTCTGATGCGCCCGTTCGGCGGCGCGGTACTTTTCAAAGAACTGCTCGATGGCCCACAGTGAGGAAAGCGTGGCGGCAATGGCCCAGCCGAACGCCACCCAGCGCGTTTCCTGCACCGTTCGAATGGCGCTGGTCACCAGAAAAAGCATCAGATAGATGTAGAATTTTTTGACCTGCGGAAGGCCGTCGCGAATGTGTCCCGAAGCCAGAAGCGACGCGAGCGTTCCAAACAGGAAGAGCGACAGCGGCAACCACACCGGCGGCAGGCGCCAGCGCTTTCGCGCGACCAGCGCCACCAGCGCCGCAGCCATCAGGATCTCGAACACCCTAATGGAGACTAATGTTGTGACGGCGGCCGCGCCGGCCAGATAGAGCGGCAGGTCCTTCCGATTCGGGGTCAATGCCCACATGATACGTTTATTCCAAGCCCACATGGCCGATACCACCGTCCTGACCGTCGAAAACCTTTCCGTGACACTGGACGGCCTTTCCGTTCTCCACAATGTCTCCTTCACACTGAAAGAAGGCGAGGCCTTCGCGGTGCTCGGGCCCAACGGCGCGGGCAAAACCGTTTTGTTTCGGGCCTTGCTGGGACTGCTTCCGCATGCCGGCCTGGTGCAATGGCGTCCCGACATCAAGATCGGCTACGTTCCCCAGAGGTTCGCGGTCGATCGCTCGGCTCCGATCTCGGCACTGGAATTTTTTCTACTCCAGTCGCCCGATTTTTGGCGGCCGAGCGCAGCCTTCACGGATCAATTGGATGAAGAGCTCAGACTAATGGGTCTCAACCGAAACGTTCTGCGCAAGGGCCTCGGAGAATTGTCCGGCGGCGAGACGCAGCGTGTGCTTATCGCATCCGCGCTGCTGCAAAAACCCGGCGTGCTGCTTCTGGATGAACCAACGGCGGCTGTGGACGCGGGCTTTGAGGAGACCGTCTACGCGCTACTGCGTCGCGTCCAGATGGAGCGCGGCACGGCCCTGCTTCTGATCTCGCACGATCTGAGCGTGGTCTACCGTTACGCGCAGCGAGTTTTGTGTTTGGACCGGAGCGTGGTGTGCCAGGGACCGCCGGTGGAAGCTTTGAATCCGGAAGCCCTCGCCACCCTGTACGGCGAAGCCGGCTTCTATCAGCATGAACACGGCCCCGGACATGAGCGCGGCCCCGGACACCGGCATTGATGCATCCGCCCCCGCACACTTCGTTCTGGATTGCTCTCCTGGTCGGCATTGCGTCCGGGAGCGTCGGCCCTTTCATCCTTCTGCGGCGAATGGCGCTGGTGGGCGACGCGCTTTCCCACGTGGCGCTGCCCGGCATTGCGCTGGCGCTCATCTACCACGTCGATCCTTTCTATGGCGTGATCGCCTTCCTCATCGGCGCAGCGTTTTTGGTTTACTGGCTCGAAGGCCGCAGCCGGGTTCCGCCGGATGCGATTGTCGGACTCCTGTTTACGGCCAGCCTGGCGATCGGAATCCTCATGATCCCGAATGAGGACGTCATCGAGTCTCTGTTCGGTGCGTTTCCCACGCTGTCTTTGCCGCTCTTATTCGTGATCCTGCTGGCCGCAGCGGTACTGTCGGCGCTGTGCTTCTGGCTCGCGAAGCGCTTTCTGTTCCTCATCGTTTCGCCGGACCTGGCGCGTGTACACGGCTTGGGACGCGGTTACGATTTGGCGCTGCTGCTCATCTTCGCGATGATTGTCGCGCTGGGAATCAAACTTGTGGGAACGCTCCTGATGGGAGCCCTTACCATCATCCCCGCCTCCATCGCCAAGAACCTGGCGCCCAACATGCGGCAATACGTGATCTTGTCGGCGGTCTTCGGCGGCGCCATTTCGGTGGCCGGAGTGTGGCTGGCAGAGAGCTTCCGGTTCCTGCCCGGCCCCGCCATTGTGCTGTTAGGTGTCGGGCTCTTTGTGTTGAGCTTGCCGTTTGCCCGCAGAGCGGCGTAGTTTCGGGGAAATTCTGGCGGAGAGGGGATTCGAAGCCTTTACTGACTCTTCCGTGAACCATTGCACGCTATTGCACGCTGTGCGATTCTCACCTGCCGAATAACTGTTGAAAGCTTCGATCCGACCATGGCGGTGGGGGAGGCGGACACCGCTAGAACTACGATGTCACGCCTTTTCGAACGGCATACAGAATCAACTCCGGAAGGCTGTGCAGATTCAGCTTCTCGTGGAGGTTTCTGCGATGGGTTTCGATCGTATACAGGCTGAGATTGAGCACGTGTGCGATTTCTTTATTGGACTTCAACTCCACCAGAAGCTGAAGAATTTCTTTCTCCCGGGACGTCAGCAAATCGTAACTGTCGTCCGCTCCGCGAGTCCGGATTTCACGCACGTAATCTTCCATCAACATCTTGGTGATTTCTGGACTGAAGAAAGTTCTGCCATCGTACACAGATTGGATCGCATCGATGAGATCCCCCTCCGCTGAATCCTTCAAGAGGTAACCCTTGGCTCCAGCCTTCAGCGCTCTGAGAACATAACCTTCGTCCGAGTGCATACTGAGAATCACGATTGCGGTATTAGGCAAAGCTGCATTAATGCGCTGCGCCGCTTCGATTCCGTTCAAGTTGGGCATAGCAATATCGAGGACCGCAACATCCGGCTCGGTTGCTTCCGCTTGTTCCACGGCCTGCCGTCCGTCCGACGCCTCGGCGACCACGCCGAATTCGGGATGACTCTCCAGCAGAAGCCGGAGACCTCGACGCATGACCGTGTGATCGTCAGCCAACAGGATGCGAATTTGTTTCATGGGCGTATGCGCTTGTGTTCTCTTTAGTGAAGGGCAATTCCACGGACAGTATTGTTCCGCGTTCCGGCTGCGAGTGAATTTTGCATTTTCCTCCGAGCCGTGTGACTCGCTCCTGAATCCCCAGCAGCCCCAATCCTTTCGTTTCCTGAACGTCGAAGCCGTGCCCATCATCTTGAACGGTCAGCAGCAAGCGATCGAGCTCTTGTCGCACGCGGATGCGGACTGTGGTTGCGTGGGAATGCCGTGCGCAATTGTGGAGCGCTTCCTGGACGACACGGTAGATGCAAGTTTTATATTCGTCGGGCAACTCATCGGAGTCGAGCTCGGCCGCAAAGGTCACATCCATCGACGTGGTCTTGGAGGATTCCCGGGCTTGCCACTTCAGGGCTGGAATCAATCCAAGATCATCCAACATCGATGGCCGCAGTAAAAGTGCCATATTGCGGACGACTCGGACGGTACTCTCAACCAGGCCTTTGATCGTTTCCACATGGCTGCGAAATTGTTCTTCGGACCGGCCCCCGAGCCCAGCGGAAAGGTTGCGCAGTTCAATGAGAACGGCCGACAGCGCCTGGCCTACTTCATCGTGTAATTCCCGCGACAGAGACCGCCGCTCGGTTTCCTGCGCCTGAACCAAGCGAGCCGAGAGTTCCTTGAGCTGGGTACGAGCTCCCGCCACCTCAACGTACTGGAGGCGGGCCTGTTCTTCCAGGTTCAGAATTCTCCGCATGGTGAACAAAGCCAAGCCTAGCCCGAGGGCTAGCGCTGCCAGCAGGGTCAACAGCAACCGGGTTTGGAAACTCAGTAAGAGGGAGACCACCTGTTGGTTACCCGCATCCAACTGCTGTTCATTCAGGGCGTCGATTCGCCCAGCCAGCGAGAGCATGTTCTGCCGGCGGGGAAAAACCTCGTCGCGAAGAAATGCGTACCCAGAGCGCCGCCTCTCCGCTGGGTTCCACTGGAAGATCGGAGCCAATATCCCCCAATAGTCCATGAGTTCTGCCCGCAAAGCCGAATAGTGTTGCGCTTCTGTTGGTGCGACCTGGCGCCGGTAGGACTCCAGAGAGGATTCCATGTGCCGCCGCACCTCTTCAAGACTGGATCGATAGGCTTCCGCTCTCACGGTGTCAGGCTCAAGCAGGTAGTCACGGACGTAGGTGCCCGAAACGTAAACATCGGACCGAATGTCGTTTAATACATGGTTTTGCGAAAGATAGCGACGCCTGATTTGATCGTCGCTCCTGCGGAACTGGTGGAGGACGTTCAACGCATCGACTCCAGCCAGAGCCATGATGGCTAGGAGCCCGCCGAACCCGACCGCCATCGCAAAGCGCGAGCGAAAAAACACACGATCTGATGATCTTGCTCCCGAGGCTCTCGCCATGCAATTGCTTTCATCCTAACCGAGGTCACCCTCCGGCGGAGCAATCTACCTGCGTTTTTGTCGAAAAATACCACCCGGCTGGTATATGGTTAGGCACCGAAGGCGTCGTATGTTATGGAGGTAAAGGATTCTTGAAGCTCCCGACTAAAACTGTGCCCCGTGGGCTACAATCGCGTCCCAACGAAATGACTCAACAAACCGTCCGTTCGTTCGTGGATCTGGAAAGTCTGAAGACTTTCGACAGCTGCGCGATTTCGAACGCCATCGAGAGTCTCAACGTTCGTCTGCGAAACGAAGGTTTCCTCTCGGGCGTGGCGCGCTGCCGCTTTCCCAAATTTCCTCCGATGGTCGGTTACGCAGCCACAGCGCGAATCCGCACCGCCTCCCCGCCGATGAGCCACCGTTGCTATTACGACCACATGGACTGGTGGAACTATGTGGCCTCGCTACCCGAGCCAAGGGTGCTGGTATTGCAAGACGCCGACCATAACGCAGGGCTGGGAGCATTCGTCGGCGAGATTCACGCCGCCATCGGCGTTGCCCTAAAGTGCGTGGGCTGCGTCACAAACGGCGCGGTTCGCGATTTGCCAGCTGTCGAAGCCATGGGGTTTCAAATGTACGCCAGCCACACATCCGTGTCCCATGCCTATGCGCACATTGAAGAATTTGGCGAGCCGGTGGAGATCGACAGTTTGAAGATTTCGTCGGGCGATTTGCTGCACGGGGATCGCCACGGAATTGTTAACATCCCGCTATCGATCGCGTCCAAAATCCCTCTCGAGGCTTCCAAAATCCGACAGGAGGAGCATGAGCTGGTTCAGTTCTGCAGCTCTCCGCGCTTCTCGCTTCAGGAGTTGGCCGAACGGATTCAAAATATGAATCTCAGTTGCGATTTACCTTGGCGAGGCAGTAAATAGGTCTATGAGGTTTAATACGCGCGCGCTTTTCTTGTTCGGCCTGATCGTTGCAGCCAGCGTTTTGACCTCCTGCGGCGGAGCCGGGAAGGTTCAGGCCAAGGACCCTGGCGAAGCGGGCGCAAGTCCAGGCTCTGGAGTCTCGGTGGGCGTGGTGAAGGTCGGCAGAAAGAATTTAGATCGCACGCTGACGGTTTCTTCCGAATTGGTCCCGTTTCAGGAGATCGATGTTTTCGCCAAAGAATCCGGTTTCGTAAAGGACCTCAATGTCGACTATGGATCTCACGTGCAGAAGGACCAGGTGTTGGCGACTTTGGAAATTCCCGAGCTTCAATTGCAAGTGAAAGAAGACGATGCCACGGTTAAAAATGCGGAGGCCCAAATTCCACATGCCCAGGAAGAGTTGAACCGCGTGGAAGCCCAGCAGAAAGTGCTTCAACTGCAGTTTGACCGGATAAACAGCGTCTCACAATCGAAGCCCGGCCTGGTGGCCCAACAGGAAGTAGACGATTCACAAGGCAAGGCTTTGGCCTCGTCCGCGCAAGTAGAAGCGGCTAAGTCGAACCTGCAATCCGCCGAAAGCGTGCTCGCGGCCGCTCAAGCCAAGCGGGAACATGATCAGGCGTTGTTCGATTACTCCAAAATCACCGCGCCGTTTGCGGGAGTGGTCACGCAGCGCTTCGCCAATCTCGGCACGTTAATGCAAGCGGGTACCAACTCCAGCACGCAAGCTCAGCCATTGGTCCGGCTCTCGGAGGACAACCTGTTCCGGCTGGTGATTCCTGTGCCGGAGACCTATGTTAAATACATCCATCTAGGCGATACGGTCAGCGTCAACGTCCCGTCACTGAACCGAACGTTTCCGGGTAAGGTGGCCCGGTTTTCCGTGGACGTTCGCGAAGACACGCGCACCATGCACACTGAGGTGGACGTGCCGAATCCCCCCAGCCACGTTCTGCTTCCGGGCTTATACGCGGAAGCAACCGTCACGCTCGAAAAGAAAAACGACGCCATCGCGGTCCCCCTGCAAGCAGTGGATCAGGAAAACGGCCAAGCCATGGTTGACATAGTAGATGCATCCAACAAAATCGAGCGCAGGCGAATCATGCTCGGTATCCAGACGGCGACAGACGCCGAAGTGATTTCCGGATTACAGGACAGTGACATGGTGGTTGTGAGCGATCGGAGCGGCCTGAAGGCCGGCCAGTTGGTTCAGCCCAAGATCATCAACCTGATGCAATATCAGAGCTCTGAAGAACAGCACTAGCTCACAGGAACCAGCCCCATGCCTCGTTTTGCCATTCGCAACCCTTACTTCATCGTTGTCATATGTCTGGCCCTGGCTGTCATTGGCATTAACGCTCTTTCGCGGATGCCCGTGGATCTGTTTCCTCCTATCAACTTGCCGGAAGTGGTGGTGGCCACCTTTTACAACGGCATGCCTCCGGGAGACATCGAAGTGGACATCACCAATCCACTCGAACGTTTCTTTACTCAGGCTAGCGGTGTCGATCACATGGAATCGCGGTCCCTGCTCGGCGTCAGCATTATCAAGGTCTATTTCCAACCGGGGACCAACGCCGATTCGGACGTGACGCAGTTGTCGAATCTTGCTCTCGCCGACATCAGGCGCCTGCCGCCGGGAACGTTGCCCCCCCTGGTTCTGAAGTTCGACGCATCCAGCCTTCCAGTGTGTTTGGTCACGGTCAAAGGCCAAGGTTTGAACGAGACCCAACTTCACGATCTCGCGCAATTTCAGATCCGCAACCAAATCGCGGTAGTGAAAGGCGCGGAAATCCCGGCCGTATTCGGCGGCAAATATCGGCAGGCCATGATCTATGTGGATCCCTACAAACTGCTCTCGCGGCAGATGAGCGTTATGGACGTGGTCAGTGCCGTCAACGATAGCAATCTCATCTTGCCGGCGGGCGACGTCAAGATTGGTTCCAGCGACTATTACGTCTATTCCAACAGCTTAGTACAGAATGTCGCGGACTTGGATAGCCTGCCGATCAAGAGCGTTGGCACGAGTTGGGTTTCCGTAGGCGACATTGGCCAAGCCAAGGACGCCAGTCAATTGCAATACAACATCGTCCGCATCGACGGTCAGAAATCGGCTTACATTCCGATCATGAAATCGGGCGGTGATAGCAACACTATTCAGGTGGTCAACGACATTCGTGGGTTGGTGCAGCATCTATTCGATCTCCCGGCGCAACTGGTTACCAGCATCGTTTTCGATCAATCGGTTTTCGTCAAAGAGGCGCTGAACACGGTGCTGCATGAAGGCTTGATCGGGTTGGTGCTCACCAGTCTCATGATTCTGCTGTTCCTCGGGAGCATGCGGGCCACCGGCGCGGTATTGTTATCGATTCCGATTTCCGCGATGGCCACCATCGTGGTTCTCTACATGCTGGGCAGCACCATCAACACGATGATCCTCGGGGGTCTCGCGCTAGCGCTCTCTCGCGTCATCGACAACTCGGTGATCTCGCTCGAAAACATTTACCGGCACCTGGAAATGGGCGCGTCTCCGGCCGATGCGGCGGAACAGGGTGGAGCGGAAGTGAACCTGGCGGTACTCGCCGCGACGCTGGTCGACGTAGTGGATTTTTTCCCGGTAACGTTGTTGTTCGGCGTCAGCAAATTTCTGTTTTCCGCGCTCGCCCTCGCGTTCTGCCTGGCTTTGCTGGCCTCGTTCGTGGTCGCGATGACCGTGATTCCGCTGTTCTGTTCCAAGTTTTTGAAAGCCGTTCCAGGCCACGGGAAAGGGCACGGGGACCAGCATGGAGAAAAGGGCGAGGAACGAGTCTTCGAAGAACCCCAGGATCGTTCCTGGGGCGGCCGTTTCAATGCCTGGTTCAATCGCACATTTAACGGACTGCTTGACTTCTATGAACGCTGGGTTCGCCGCGCTCTTAAGTTTCCCGCTTTGACGCTAATTTTACTGCTGGGCGTATTCGTGTTAAGCCTGGGCATTTATCCTTTCCTCGGCCTTGCATTCTTTCCTCGGGTCGACGCGGGGCAGTTCACGGTAAACCTCAAGGTTCCCACCGGAACTCGTATTGAGGTCACTAACGACTATGTGGCGAAGATCGAAGATCTCATCCGGCACGTCGTCCCTTCGAAGGATCTGAAGATGGTCCTTTCGAATATCGGCGTGGTGAATGATATCTCCGCCCTCTACACCGCCAACGCCGGAATGTACACTGCCTTCATACAGGTAGCTCTGAACGATGGACACGAGGTAAGCAGCTTTGATTATATGGATCGCGTGAAGGCGCAGATCGCCGCGCAATTCCCCGATGTGCGCACCTTTTTCCAGAGCGGATCCATGCAGGACGCGATCCTCAACCAAGGGCAGCCCGCTCCTATTGATGTCCAGGTCAACACCCGCGATCTGGGCTTAACCTACGACACCGCGCAGAATTTGGCCGCTCGCATCCGCCAGCTTCCGGGCGTCGGCGAGATCTACATTCCGCAGGACATGAACTATCCGTCCATCCGCATGGACATCGATCGAGTGCACGCTGGGGAATTAGGGCTTTCGCAGAAGGATGTGGTCGACAACGTGATCACGGCGCTCAATTCCAATATCATGATCGCGCCCAATTATTGGGTGGATTATCAAACCGGCAACGACTACTTTCTGAGCGTCCAATATGCGGAGCATGGCAAACCAGCCATCCATAACCTGGTTGACCTGAAGCAGATTCCTCTGCGCGCACCCAACGCAAAACTCCCGACGACCCTCGATTCGGTGGTGAAATTAGTGCCTCTTCAGTCCCCAACCGAGGTCGATCATTATCAGATTCAGCGCGTTGTGGATGTGTACGTCACCCCCGTGGGTGAGGATTTAGGTAAGCTTCGCACCGGAATTGTCAAGACCATCGCGGATGCGAAACTTCCTTCGAACATCCGCGTCACGCTGCGGGGCATGGTCAATAGCATGGATGAATCTTTCAAGAGTTTCGGACTTGGTTTTGGTATTTCCTTCATTCTTCTTTTTCTCATTTTGGTGGCGCAGTTCAAGTCGTTCGTCGATCCTATACTGATCATGCTGGCGATTCCGATGGGATTTATCGGCGTGTTGATCATCCTGCCGCTTACGCATACAACCCTCAACGTCATGTCGCTGATGGGAGTGCTCATGTTGATCGGAATCGCGGACTCCAATAGTATTTTGATCGTGGATTTTGCGCACAAGCTCGAAGGCCAAGGTTTATCGGTGCTGGACGCCATAGTCACGGCCTGCCGGGTGCGCTTGCGGCCCATTCTGATGACGTCGCTGGCCACCATCATTGGCATGGTCCCCATGGCGATGAAGCTAGGCGAGGGCGGCGAGCAATACACGCCCATGGCGCGCGCTATCATCGGCGGCCTGACAACTTCGGTGTTGCTCACCATCTTCATTGTGCCCGCCGCATATCTTTTGGTTTATGGGAGGAAGCAAAGAAATGTTCCCCAGCCTTCGCCAAATCAGGCTTAGCCGAAAGGCTCTCTTTATCGCAGTTCCCCTGGCATTGCCACTGGCAATGTTCGCGCAGACGCCGCCCACGCTGACGCTCCAGCAAGCCGAAGCACTGGCCGTCAAGAATCATCCGCAGATTCAGGCGGCGCAGAACGAGGTGAACTACGCGACTCAACAGATCGTGATCAATCGCTCGGCTTACTATCCGAACATCACCGGGGATCTAACCGGATCGCAAGGCAACGATCTTTCGAGAATCGGGGCAGGAGATCTGGCCGCGTCGCGTCTGTTCGATCGCGAGAGTCAAGGCGTAATTATCCAGCAGTTGATCACCGATTCCGGCCGAACTCCTAGCTTGGTTGCCAGCGCGCGATTTCAGGCTCAGGCGGCGGCACAGAACTCGACGGCCACCCGCTACACTGTGCTGCTGGATGTCAACCGCGCCTATTTCGATGTGCTCCGCGCGCAAGCTACGGTGAAAGTCGCCGAGCAGACCGTCAGCGCCCGCCAGATACTGGACGATCAAATCACTGAGCTGGCCCGAAACAAGCTTCGATCCCAGGTGGATGTCAGTTTCGCCGACGTCAACGTATCGGAAGCGAAACTTCTGCTTTTGCGCGCGCAAGACAGCGTGACCGGAGCGCTCGCCGAACTGGGCCGCGCCATTGGGTCGGACCAGCCGGCCAATTTTCAGCTCACCGACGAACCACTTCCTCAAGCGCCACCAGCCACCACCGTGTCTTTGGTGGCCCAAGCCATCGATAATCGTCCGGAACTTGCGTCGCTGCGCGCCGTGCGCGAGTCCGCCTACAAATTCTTCGACGCTGAAAGAGACTTGACGCGCCCCACCGTCAGCGCGATTGCTGTGGGAGGCTACATGCCGTACATCAATACGGCGGGCATTCCTTCCGAGTACGAGGGCCTTGCCGGAAACGTCAGTATTCCCATCTTCAACGGCCATCTGTTTTCCGCGCGCCGCGAAGCAGCCTATCAACATGCCTTGGAATCGGATCAGAAGCTCCGTGATGAACAGGAACGGGTCAGCCGCGACGTTCGAGTGGCTTGGGCTAGCGCTAATGATGCCTACCAGCGCATCGACGTCACCGCGCAGTTTCTTCGTCAGGCCTCCCTGGCCATGCAATTGGCACAGGGACGGTACGATTTAAGTTTGGCCTCTATTGTCGAACTGACCCAGGCCCAGTTGAACGTGACGTCCGCGGAAATTGAAAACCTCAACGCCAAGTACGATTATCAAATTCAGTTCGCGGCGCTCCAATTTACCATTGGCCTCCTCCGATAGAAGGCCCGTTTTCCGCGAGGTCCAGCGCTTTCCTCTGCGCCGCATGGCCTTGGCGCTGGCGAGTCCGCCCTGCTTTCTGCTTGGCTTGCTGGTCTGGCAAGTGGTCTTGGGCCATACTTGGGGCAAACATCCCATGTCCAACGGGGACGTGATTGGTTGGACCGTGTTTCTTTGGCTGATCTATTTTCGCCTGATCACCGTTCGATTGGTCACTGAGGTTCGCCAAGGAGAGTTGATCGTGGCCATGCGCGGCCTGTGGCGCTTGCGGCGTGTGCCCCTGGATCGCATCTTATCGGTCGAAACGATCACCCATGAAATCGCGCGCGACTACGGCGGTTACGGATTCCGTTCAACTCGAGACGGCAAGGCATACGTTGCCAAGGGCGGACGGGGCGTGCGCGTGACGCTGGCGGGCGGAGAGAAATTGGTGGTTGGATCCGATCGGCCAGACGAGCTGGCGCAAGTGCTTCGTACCGCCTAAGGCAACTCGACATCAGTGCCGGAACGGCCATCCGCGAGTCGGGCCAAGCGCCCCTGCGCCGCGGGCGATTTCTCGATTTCTCGCTGTCAGCCGCATCGCATCCGCGTAGATCTGGGAGGCATTGGGCGGCAAAATGCGAGGTTCCATAGTCTGCGTTCTGGCCCTGGACTCCTACTGTCTGGCGCGGCGGCACGGTCCACACTCCAATCGCCGTATTCCCAGGCCAGAATCGCAAACCGGAGACCGGTGGGTACGAAAATTGCAAATGCGAGAGTGTAAAACCAATTCCTTCAGCGAAACTGTTCATACAGTTTGAAGAGAGCACCTGAAGCGGTTGACTCATTAGCTCTTCATTTCTTGAGCCCTGAGGAGTGTTCAGGGGATTGATTTCGACAGCCTCACGTTAGCCCAGGTCCCTGATTTCATGGCCGTCCGCATTCGTCTAAAGACTTACCCGTTGTGAGACGCTGGGGAAAGCCTTACGGAGTAGGGCGATCTTGGCACTTTTCTTTCGTGAACGTTGCCGTTACTCCAGTTCGTGTTTGGCCCTGCAAACATTCGGATATTGTGACGTTCTCGTACTGGGTGATAGAAACATACTCAATGGCAACAATTTCAGGAGAAAATCGTCTACGGCCTTGGCACTTATCACGCTTCTCCCTTCTTCTGGTCCCATCGCGGGAAGCCGAATTCTGCGTGCGTGACCATTTGCGGCATAGTCGACAACCATTTCACCGGCTGCACTAAGAAACTTCTCTGGAAAGCGGAGGACCATAGTTTACGCGCAAGCCGACCGCAAATTTGTCAGCGTCGAACTGAGCTGAGACAGAGACAGCAAACCCGATGAAGGCTGGGAGAAGGAGGAGGGCCGGTTTAGCGAACATGGATAGATGATACGCCAATTGCAGAATCGACACCGCCAAGTCCGATGAATTGCGTCTTTAGGCAGTACCCTCTACGAAGCGTGGTCGTGTCCACTTGGTTGTGTAACGGCCTTATCCGGCCAATCTCTGCTCGTTATACGGCGGGGTTGAGTTTGCGGGTTTCGGAGAGGATTTTCGTCAGCCGATTGGAGAGCTGATCGAGGCGATGTCTGGGAGGGCCGTCCGGGAGCG
>Ga0302324_100008276_pt1 | contig 21988 bp, 18 predicted proteins | sample Palsa_T0_1_FD_201949 | JGI IMG/M metagenome (GOLD analysis project Ga0302324, IMG submission 201949) | Peat permafrost microbial communities from Stordalen Mire near Abisko, Sweden - Palsa_T0_1 | ecosystem: Environmental > Terrestrial > Soil > Palsa > Peat permafrost | place: Sweden: Abisko...
TTGCAAAAAGACGGAGAGTTGTTATAGAGATTTGAAAATAAGCCTCTTGTAGTAAGGCTGTATAATTATAGGTAAACTTGAAAAAGCGTTTGTCCGTCCCAGCGGGATCACCAAGGTACATTTTAAATGTACCTTTTTTCTTGTGTAACCCGCTACCAGAGCGGGTTTCCTACAACTTTTTATATCAAGTCATATCACCCGTAAACAAGTGATTCAGGGGCTTATTCGGGGGCCTTTTCAGGGGCTACCTTTAAAGGCCCCTGAATGAAAAAGCGGGGTTTTTACTACGTTTGAAAGATTTTTTTTAACGCTTTAAAAATTTTTAGCCATGTACGTGAAACAAAATCTCTCGATCCTTTTTTATCTCAAGCGTAAAAAAATTACGGAAGATGGAAAAGCGCCCATTTATGTACGAGTTACCATAGATGACCTGGAAGATGAAATTTCTTTAGGCATTAAAGTTCTCCCAGAACATTGGGATAATAAAACTAAATCAGTGCACCCTTCGTTGTTGATTTGGGAGGGTGGCCTATATTTTCCTTTGAGGTTCACTAAACAACAGAGTGGGAAATGAAATGCTGGTTTAATCTTATTGGGAAATGGCCATAATTTATGTCATCCAATATTTCCATAATTTTGATGATTTAGCCGATAGTCTTATCCCTGTGCTTCTAAAATAAATACCCTAAAATGTCATTTTATGGGTAAAAAAAATTATTTTGCATCACCGTTGCAATACAGTGATCAGTAAACACAATATAAAACCTTTCTTAGCTGTGCCGCTGCTGGTGATTTTTGCTTTTAGCGCTACACCCAAATTATTCCTGCACAATCTGATAGCCAACCATAAAGATGGTTCTTCTTCTGGGGGTAGTAAAATGCAGCAGTTTTCTGTCGCTAGCTTTCATTGTGATTGTGAAAATCTGGTCGTCCAGGTTCCTTATTTGGACAACCCAGTTCATTCCCAGGGTCCATTTTCCAAAATATTTCAGCGCTTTCAAATAAAGAAAGAGAAGCCAGCATATCCAATTCACTATTTTATTTTCGGCTTCCGCGGCCCTCCCACTATGTCTTGACACGCTCCACTACTCCCAACTGATTACGAAGTAATCCTATCAAGTCATAGTTACAAAACCGACACATGCGTAAACTTAATTTACGGATGATTGCTCTGGTGCTTATCCTGATTTTTAGCCAAAAATTAGGTCTGGAGCTATGGTTGCACAACCTGTTTCATGAATTTTATGCGCTCCATTCGTACAGTCTCCCAAGTAAGGATAGTCCAACTCTGGCGAAACAGCAAATAAAATGCAATTGCTTAGAGGATGTGTTCATGCCTTTGTTGCAAACGGATGCCTACCTGTACCAAGCACCAACCAGAATATTTACCAACCAACTTCTGTCCTGGTATTATCCCATAATTTCTACGAGAAAGGTATTTTCTGCCTTGCGAGGGCCTCCCACTATTTAGATTTTATACAATTCATATTGCCCGGTATATAGTAGTTGAATGGTCAACCCTGTTTTGCATGGGATGAACAGCTGCTATATAATTATTTCTTCCATATTAATAATAATAGAAAATACTTCTATATGCAAAAGATAATTTCTTTTAGAAAATTTTTGGCCTTTGGTTTCTTTTTGGTTTTTACCCTGATCCTGGCAAGATGTAACAAAGCTGCACAAACAGTAACTCCTTCCTTGCCTGGAAACGAGTTTTTAACTACGGTGCAGCTGCAATTGACCAATTCAGCAGACCCTACAGATGTACAGCTGGCTTCGTCAACCCAAATCAGTCCTTATACCAACACCTACCAGCTGGATTCGATTTACACGAATCTGGCCTATTTGAACCTGAAGGCCAATAGCACCTATACAGGACGAGTGATCATATTAGACGAAACTAAAACGCCATTCGACACAGTAAGTGTTGAAATCCTGGCCAGAGAAAACTATCATTTGTTCTTTTTTCAACCTACACCCATACTGGCCTCTAATATCGTGATCAGTAATACTTCTACGGATATTCCTCAGTCAGATTGGGTCACGAGACAACCAAGTTCAGACACGACTGCCTTTGGCACTTCGGTGAACGAAACCGTGGCGGCTTCTGCAGTGGATGCATTGAATTTAACCGTGACCAGGACCGATATGGATTCGAATACACCCCCTTTGCAAATTGGGCTTCAGGACAATTTCGTTACAGGTGCTGCCAGTTCGGGGATTCTAAGAGTCGTATTGCGCCATCAGCCAAATGCCAAGAACGGTACCTATGCGCCCGGATCGACAGATTTGGATGTCACTTATGCTGTGACCATTAATTAGTCGGATTCAAATTTATTTCAAATCAAAACCAATCGTCATGAAAACAAATAAAGTTTTCTTCATCATAACTGCTTTATTCATTTCACTGTCCGTATTCTCACAACAAAATCCCTCCAATTTCATTGAGATTGATGGAGGTGCGTCCTTTCCGATGGGAAATTGGGGAAAGACCTCTACCGCTTCCTCATTGATGAGTATACAAGGCACAATCAATGATACCCATGGCTATGCCAACATCGGAGTGTTCGGGGCCTTGGATGGAGCCTGGTTTTTTTCCAAGCATTTTGGGATAGGGGGAATGTTTAAATATGGTACCTATAGTCTTAAAGGGGTGGATTCCCTTTCTCAAGGCTACGAGGAATCATTTGATGTGGATACTACCAGGACCACTCCAACCCACTATACCATGTGGAGCATTTTGCCCGGGTTGTATTTTGATTTGCCATTGGCAAAAAAATTATCGCTAACGGCCAGGGGACTGGTTGGTATTGCCCATTCCACAACACCTCAGATTGTAGTCACGATTGAAGATGGTGGTGTGTTTGATACGCCGATCGAACAATATTCTGCTTCCCAAGCAAGTTTCGCTTTTAATCTGGGAGCCGGGCTTCGTTATCGCATTACGAACTGCTTGGGTATTGGGCTTAGAGCCGATTATTTTTATACGAAGCCAGATTTTACAATCAATAATTCCTCCAGGGTTAATAATGCCGGTAGGGAAGTAAAGGAGTATAACCAGCCACTAGAATCCATCAACCTGTCCTTAGGAATTGCTTACCAATTCGGAGGAAAGAAATAACATTTATTCCTCAACCTGCCCGCCAGGCAAAATATTTTGACTGGCGGGCATAAATCAAAACAATGGCTGTCAAAATCATTTTTCTCATAGTCATATGGTCTACTCTATTTCTCTGTTCAGTTTCCGGTCAGCAAACTGCATGCAATCTTACGGTGAGTGGACATGTTTATATTAGCGACACGAGCGAGATAGACGCCCACGGAGCTTCCATTAAATTTCCCTCCTTCAAAAAAGGGGCAATTACAGACAGTGGCGGTAATTTCAACATTACAGGCATCTGCCCAGGTAGGTCACGCATCGTTGTTTCCTATCAGGGGTACAGGACATTGGATACGGTATTCAATATCACTGGTGACCTGACACTGAACTTTTTAATGTTCAGCAATGCACAAGAGCTCAGCAGTGTCACAGTGATCGGGAAAGAACTGCAAAGGGATCAGATTACTACGGCCATTAAAACTGTCTTATCCGGGGTTGCGCTGGAAGCAACCAGGGGTTTATCATTAGGAGAATCTTTGAAAGGCATTGCTGGCGTGAACAGCCTCCAATCCGGGCCGAGCATTTCCAAACCGGTCATCCACGGAGTGTACAGCAATAGGGTGCTAATCATGAATAATGGGGTGCGGCAAGAGGGGCAGAACTGGGGAAATGACCATGCTCCGGAAATTGATCCATTCATAGCCACAAAAATAACAGTAATCAAAGGTGCGGCTAGTATCCGGTATGGATCGGATGCCATAGGAGGCGTGATTTTGTTGGATCCAAAGGACTTGCCTTCTCAACCAGAGATTGATGGAGAATTAAATCTTGTGGGAATGACCAATGGGCGCGTAGGAGTCGTCTCGGGAATGGTAGAAGGAGGAAACTTGGAAGGTTTGAGTTGGAGGGTACAAGGCACGGCCAAGAAGGCCGGGAATTCCCAAACAGCAGATTATTTTCTGAACAATACCGGGTTTAATGAAAATGACTATTCCGCAACTCTTCAATATAATAAAGTGCGATATGGCGGTTCCATTTATTTCAGCGAGTTTAATACCAAGATTGGAATTGCACAGGCTTCAGTGGCAGATAATGCAAATGATTTAGAAGAGTCTATTGCTAGGGGTCGCCCCCTGGATAATGGATTTTTCAGGTATGCCTTCGGCCGCCCTGACCAAACGGTCAATCATATGCTCGTTAAAGCCAGTGGATTTATCGATCTACCGGGCAATTGTGGGAAATTGGAAGCGGTCTATGCTTACCAGCGAGATACCCGCAAGGAGTACGACGCGAATCCTTCAGATAATAGCGATACGGCGCTGAATACAAACGGTATTCCTGACTTGAATTTCCAGTTGAACACATCCACGATAGACCTGATCTGGGAACACCGTCCAATTAAAAATAAAATCGTAGGTAGTATCGGTCTGAATTTCATCACTCACGAAAATATCCAGCAGGGCACGGCTTATCAGGAACTGATTCCCAATTTTGTCGATTACGGAGCAGGCATTTTTGGCATTGAAAAGTACAATGTCCAAAAATGGGTATTTGAAGCAGGCATACGGTATGATTACCGGTGGCTGCAAGCTTATGAATACAATCCTACCACGGTAATGGAAGACAGGCCGACATATACCTGGAATGAACCGACCGCCAATGTCGGAGCTACATATACATTCAATGATCATTTCTCGGGGGATTATAATTCCGGAACTGCCTGGCGTGCGCCGCAGGTCATCGAACTGTTTGCCAATGGAGTCCACCAAAGTGCGGCTGCGTGGGAGTTTGGGGATTCTTCACTGACCCTCGAACAAGCCTATAATAATAATCTCTCGTTCACTTACAATGTAAAAAAACTTACCATAGAAGCCGGGGCTTACGTGAATTATTTTCACCATTATATCTACGCCAAACCAGATCTCAACTTTATCACCACTATTCAAGGCACTTTCCCCGCCTTTACCTATACGCAAGTGGACGCCATTTTTAAAGGAGCGGATCTGAGCATCACCTATAATTTTGCTAGAAATCTCTCCCTTATTTCCAAAACAAGTATAGTGCGAGCTCGTAACCTGGCTATCCACGATTGGTTAATCGGCGTTCCGGCTGACCGGTTTGACAATACTCTTCGATATGAATGGCCGTCAATAAGCAAATGGAAGAATGTATTCATTCAGATTAATAACCTGATCGTTTCCAAACAATTCAGGGTGCCCCCAAATAGCGATTTTGCCCCTCCTCCCCCGGGATATATGCTATGGACAGCATCGGCAGGAACTTCAATGGCTATTGGGAAACAGGAACTGAAGATTAGCCTTTCGATAACCAACCTAACGAATGTCGATTATCGGGATTACCTGGACCGATTCCACTATTATTTTGCAGATCTGGGGCGCAACATTTCATTGCGTATCATAGTTCCTTTTGCAATAAAAAAGCAGTGATGGATATAAACTGAATCTGAGGAAAATACGACGAAGTGTGTAGTCTTTAGTTTTCTATTCTACAAATAATCTTTCGCAAACAGTATGGTTCAATGTTTCCTGAGGCCGGTTGTCATAGGTTATCAAGATGGACCCATCAAAAGAGTCCACCGACCTGATCTTTATTTTTGTTCCGAGCCTGATCTTTTGGCTATTCGGGAATTTCAAAAACTCGGTTGAAGTATGAATGACAGCAGCAATTTTCACTTTCTCGCCGGCAAAACAATTAGAAAGCTTATGATACGCAATCCAGGCAAATTCCATTTTCAGTCGCAATATTTCCATATCTGCGCCAACTTTTGTATCAAGTACCTTAGCCTAAATCTGAGTTGTTTGCAATTTTTTATGCCCAAGCTTTTTGCTAACAGTTTCTATGCGCACACCGTTGTTCAAAGTGACCGTTGTTGCAATAATATATAAAAGACCCCTGAAATAATAACTTGATTCGTTGTTCAGTTGTTTTTTGAAAAAGTATTTTCTCTGATATGCGTGAAACCTTCCCGATTTTAGGACAGTACTAATTTAGACTTTTTACTACTACTATTATGGTTGTTAATTGTTACCCACATGCATTGAGTCTATTCTTCCATTTTTTAATTATTTGCCAAATAAAAAATCAATTCATCTAAAACAACGTATCAGGGTCAAAAAATATAATTTCTTCTGTTTTGTATTTGTTAAATTGGGCCATGATATTATATTTAATTTTGACCAATTCTGAGTCGCTTCTGTTTTCACAATAGATACTAATTGCTAAGTTTCTGCGATTAAAATTTAAATCGGTAATAAAATGGTCGTCCTGTGCTGAAAATGAAAACCCATATAGAACCATATTCTTCTTTCTATTTTTAAATTTTGTTCTACAGAATGATAAATAACCATTCCTATTAATTGCATTTATTTTGTCACTTGATGATCCCTCGCTTACAAATAAGGGAAATTCCGATACGTCAATTTTTCTATTAATTATTTCCAATAATTCAATGTCCTCACCCCTTTTAATTTTAAAATTACCCATTGCATTTTGAAAAATGAATAGGGCTCCGTGTAAATAATATACGCTTTTGTATGATGAGTCATTTTGAGTATCCATAAATTTCAAGTATTCACCGCTTGACAACCAAAAGTAATCCTGGTAAGGCCTGATTTTTTCGCCAGCTTGATATCTATCTTTTATGAGCATTATAATCCTAGAAAGAAATGTATCATAATTTGTGGTAAAAATGTCCTCAAATTGATCCATGTGAACAGATAGCCTGTTAAAATATTTCTCTTCTAATTCTCCATAACGAGGATGCAGATGGTTTATAGAAGCGATCAACCCATTTTTAAGTCTATTTATTGCTTCATGTAATTGGTCACAATAAATGGAAAATAACTTATTAACTTTACACGCACTTTGAATCTGCTCTAATATAAATTCAAAATTAGTCGTACCGAAATTATTAAAAATATCATTGTAAGGGGGGTCTATTGTAGATAGAAAATATTGAAATATGGAGCTATAAGTTAGTTTCGCAGATATTTTTATTGAAAAACCATTTCCCAAAAGAAGATCACTCCCTTTATATTTTGATTCTATTTCTTCCCATTGGTAAATACCTAGTTCATTAAGTTCTTCTTTAGTTAGTTTTGACATATTAATAGGGATTATGAATGTGTATCAAAAAGCCAAGAATTAGATTATTTTATTTGTCTGGATGGGGAATGCCTCTCATGTTTCTCCAATGCATCCAGTAATCATCGTTTGTTAAAAATGATGGTAAAACATTTTCAAAACCATATCCGTACGGAAAGTCAGTTAATACCGTGTATGTAATGGTTGAAAACTGCAGCAGATTATGGTTGAATACTGCAGCACTTTAGTAGGAATTTAACCCGTCACTTTGCCGACAAACAAAGGGGCACAAATTCATGCTAAAAGTGGGGACAAGTCACCAGATTGTATTGCTGTTTTTCAGAGAGGGTCTGAGTATCCGAAAAATAGCCAAGAAACTAAAAATAAACGCGCGCACTGTTGCTTCCCGGATCAAGGAATATGAAGACTTTAAGGCCTCGCCTCTAAGCGATCAGGACAAACAGTTTTCCTTTTTAGGGAGCAAAACATTCAACAAGAAAAAAAGAAACTTTTTCTCATATGCATATTTTGCAGCCAGGGTCATGAATGAACCTAACATTAATAAACAACTTTCTAATGCTTGGAAAATCTTGCATATGGAAATAAAGCGATATGAATGGCGATATAATTTGCCAAGTGCACAGATACCAATAGAAGAATGTGATTGGCAAAATTGTTTTCAAAATAACTCAGAAGAAGAAAAATTTTAACCAGATGCACATATCCCAATAGTTTACATTTTCAAGAAGCCGAAGTTTTCCATCTCTGTTAAAAAAAGGAGGTAACGGCTACCTCCCTTCCATTTTAACTATCTACTGCCTGAGAGAAAACACTATTAGATACCGAAAAACTTGTCCGACCCTACGCCCGAAGGCGCAAATTTGATAAAGTAAACGGCGTATCATGACTGCTCCAAATGCAACCATGCAAAAATCTTGAATTTTTGATATGATCTCTTTGTTAAGACTGCTATTAATAGGGAAAATGGAAGTAGAAATCAAAATTTGATTTGAAAAATTGATAACTTGCCCAAAGGTAAACCCATGGAGAATATTGAAATTGGATAATTCACATAGCAAAAAGAACCAACCAATCTTAAACGATGAACCTCTTCTTTTACAAAGAATTTCCGAGGGGGATTGGGCTGCTTATACGAATCTTTTTGAGTATTATCTGCCAAAACTTTCCCAGTATATTTATCCTTTTTCCAGTGGGTCAAGGCAGGACACAGAAGAAGTGATCCAGGAGGTCTTTTTAAAGATTTGGGAAAAGAGAGATACCCTGATGACCATCAATTCCTTTAACAGTTACCTGTTCAGGATGGCTAAAAACAAGGTCCTGGATTTAATTGATCAAAGAAAATCATACAGGAACTTCCAGTTGAAATATGTTTCGACGAGGGAGCTTTCCCATACGGAACCTGAACAATCTCTGCAATACGCTGACTATAATAGCATGGCTAAAAAGGCCATTGATTTGCTTTCCCCCAAGCTACAAACTGTTTTTTTGATGAGCTCCCAGCTAGAGCTGTCCCTCGATGAAATCTCCTCAAACCTCCATCTCCCAAAAGAAACAGTAAAAAAACGCCTCTACTTGGCCAGCCGTTTTATAAAGGATTACCTGAAAGAACATGCCGAATGGTTGGTGATTCTTGTCGGTTGCTTTATTTTCTAAAAATCCAAAATTTACTTCCTCTTTGGTTCTTTAGCCCCGTCATAAGGATAATCGTTTATTTTATGACCATTCAGGACGCTTTAGAATTAGCTATAAAAATTGCATCTGGAAAATTCGACCCGGATGATTTAAAGCGCTTTCTTGATTATTTACAGGACACGGATGTCATTAATCGTAATCGCGTGATGGACGCTTATGATGAAGCAATTTCGAGACAGGCTAGTTACGGGTCTTTTGTTGAACCTGATTTTATGGATAGACTGAAGGCTTTAAGACCTGATCCTATAACCGAAAATACGTTTGCTGAAATTTACGAATTACAAGAAGTTCGGTCATTTAGATGGCGACGTATTGCAGTTGCAGCGACTATTTTGACTATCTTAAGCACAAGCGCTTATTTCTTATTCTTTGCCAAACCCAAGGCCGAGATAGCTCAGACAGAACGAATCTACAAAAATGATATAGCCCCAGGAGGAAACAAAGCGATACTTACCCTGGCAAACGGATCTACAATTATCCTGGACAGCGCACATCTTGGAAAACTGGCACAACAGGGCAATGCTTTTATTCAAAAACTCGACAGCGGAAGTCTCGCCTATGCTGTATTAGCGGAAAGACCTTCGGCCATTTTATACAATACCCTAACTACTCCGAAAGGTGGACAATACCATCTAAAATTGCCGGATGGATCCCTGGTCTGGCTCAATGCGGCTTCTTCCATCAAATACCCGGTTGCATTTTTCGGCAACCGGCGCAAAGTAGAGATTACCGGAGAAGTGTACTTCGAAGTGGCTAAGAACGCCAAGATGCCTTTTCAGGTCGCCGTAAAGCAATTGTCCGTCGAAGTGATGGGCACACACTTCAACATCAATGCCTATGACGATGAAGAAAAGATCAATACTACGTTAATAGAAGGTGCAGTAAAGATTACAAAAAATAACGAAACCAAGCTTCTGAAACCGGGCGAACAAGCCCAGGTTACTGCTAGTGATATCCAAATAGTGGAAGATGTGGACATCGAAAAAATCGTGGCGTGGAAAGATGGCAAATTTATTTTTAGTCGCGACGAACTTCCTTCGATCATGCGCGAGCTGAAACGCTGGTATGACGTAGAAGTAGAATACAAGAGCAGCGCTTCTGCGGGCCATTTCAGTGGTATCATCAGCCGAAACAGAAATGCCTCACAAGTACTCAATATGTTGAAAGCAACCGGAAATATAAAATTTGATATTGATGGAAAGAAAATAATCGTATTACCGTGACCAGTAGATTAAAATAAAAATAGGGACGATCCAAAAGAAAACCGGAAGTGTCATTACCACCTCCGGCGAGTAGTTCGGGTCGACCCAATGAATACAACCGTTTGACAGACTGCTTATTGTTCAACCCAAACTTGCCTAAAGTTATGTATTTACAGGCTCTTTGTAAGCCGCTCCGAATAAGTTGGACGGCGCTCACCAAAACATCGCTCCATGCGATACGGATTATGAAGCTCATGGCAATTATTGTACTGGCAGGTTGCCTGCAGGTTAGTGCAACGGGTTTTGGCCAGACCATCACCCTTTCTGAGAAAAATGCTCCCCTTCAGAAGGTCTTTCGGGACATTTATAACCAAACCGGATTTGAATTCTTTTACAATGATGACCTGCTGCAACAGGCAAAGAGAATTTCCCTTGATGTAAAGGATGCTTCTTTACAATCGGTTCTGGATATTTGTTTCAGGGATCAGCCCTTCGATTTTGTGATTCAGGATAAGACTATTATTGTAAAAGATAGAATTAAGCAAAAGTCCGATCAAATAGTTACGCCTCCCGGGGAAGTAAAAGGTCGGGTAACTAATGAGCAAGGCGAACCAATCGAGAATGCCAATGTCATCATTAAACGTACAAAGAGAGGAACAATCACAAATGCGAAAGGGGAATTCACCCTGAAAGATGTTCGCAAGGACGACGAAATAACGATAAGTTTTATCGGTTACAAAAACAAAACATTTAAGGCAGCTAATCTTACCAATCTTCAATTGATTCTTGAGGTTGCAACTAATGAGCTGGACAAAGTAGTGGTGCAAGCTTATGGAACAACTTCACAAAGGTTTACCACTGGCGATATTGGTACAGTGACTGCTGCGGAGATCGAGCGGCAACCGGTAATGAATCCCCTGCTCGCCCTCCAGGGGAAAATCGCCGGATTAGATGTTACGCAAACAAACGGATTTGTCAGCGCACCGATTAAAATTGAAATCCGTGGAAGGAGCGCGATCAATAGCCAGTTTACTTCCGATCCCCTATTTGTAATTGACGGAGTGCCTCTGACTGTATTGGAAATCAGCGGCAACTCAAACTATCAATATGGATCTTATGGCTTTTTACAATCAGGGATGGGTAGCCCGGCAAACGGACAAAGCCCGTTTTTCAACATCAACCCGGCCGATATTGAAAGTATAGAAGTACTTAAAGATGCTGATGCAACAGCCATCTATGGCAGCAGAGGCGCTAACGGCGTCATCCTAATTACCACAAAAAAGGGAAAAGCAGGAAAAAATCAATTCTCGCTGCATGTCAATGAGGGCGTTAATAAAGTGACCAAATACTGGCAACTGATGAATACACCCCAATATCTGGCGATGCGAAGAGAGGCTTACAATAATGATGGACTTGCAATAACCCTGGCAAATGGCGCATATGACTTGTTGCAATGGGATACCACCAGGAATACCGATTGGCAAAAAGAATTGTATGGGGGAACAGGTAAGGCCACAGATATCGAGGGAAGCCTTTCGGGGGGCGACGAACTAAACACATTTCGCATCGGGGCCGGTTACGCCAATTCAACGGATATCCTTACTGTCAGTGGAGCTAATCAGCGGGGTTCTCTTTCGTTAAGTATGGGTCACCATTCTAGGGACCAGCGTTTTGACGTCGGGGTCTCCAGCAGCTATTCGTTCACCGATGTCAATATGATCAGCCTTCCTTCTTCTGTTCTTTTACCGCCGGATGCACCACCTGTTTATGATTCTGCCGGCAACCTTAATTTCGCCGGTTGGGGCGTGGCCAATTCCCGGACTAGGGGATTATACCCGTTCAGTAATCTAAAAGAACCCTATAATTCAATGACCAGTTTTTTGAATAGCAGCCTGGGGCTTAACTACCAGCCGGTAAAGGGATTGAAGCTGACTGCTTCATTAGGTTATAATAATGCCCAGGCCATTCAGCAACAATTGACACCTATCGCCTCCCAGGATCCCATTTATAATCCAACCGGTACCGCACAATTCGGCAATAGCCGGAATACGAACTGGATCTTCGAACCACAGGCGACCTACGATGCAGTCTTGTCCAAAGGGAGGATCAATGTATTGGTTGGCGGTTCCATACAGCAGACTACGACTGATGGCAGCCAGACCTATGGTACGGGATATGCCAGTGATCAGCTCCTTCAAACTATCTCCGATGCCCCGAACGTATATGCCTCTGATCTTTATGGGGAGTATCGCTATGCGGCTATTTTTGGCCGGATCAATTATAACTGGGAAGATAAATATATCCTGGACCTGAATGCACGAAGAGATGGATCCAGCCGCTTTGGTCCCGGTAAACAATTTGGCAATTTCAGTTCTGTTGGCGCGGCCTGGATTTTCACAGAAGAAAAAATAATAAAAGACAACCTTCATTTCCTCAGCTTTGGAAAATTGCGTGGTAGTTATGGTACCACCGGGAGCGATGGTATTGGTGATTATGGCTACCTGACCCGCTGGAGCGCTTCGGGATTATTACCCTATAATGGAATTCAACCTTTGGTGCCTACCCAGCACGCCGACCCCAATTACCAGTGGCAGGTGAATAAAAAGCTCGAGGGAGCGATCGATTTTGGATTTGTAAAGGATAGATTTCATTTGACAGTTGCCTACTATCGCAATCGCTGCGGTAATCAGCTCATCTCATTTCCTACGCCCCTTTTCTCAGGGTTTGGAAGCGTCGTTGCCAACTCACCGGCCCTGGTACAAAATGACGGATGGGAATTTACAGCGAGTTTGAAGGTTGTTGACAGTAAGAACTTCAGCTGGACCATGAGTTTCAATACTGCCATCAACCGCAATAAATTAGTAGCCTATCCGGATATTGCTCAGTCTCCTTACGCCAATTCTTTAGTAGTTGGCCAATCGCTGAACATCATTCAGAAACTACATTATATCGGTGTTGATCCGCAAACCGGACTATATAGTTTCCAGGATAAAAATCATGACGGTCAGATCATTATGGAGCCAGGTAACCCATTAAGTGACTCATATGATTATAATCTGAGCCCGAAATTTTTTGGTGGTCTGGGGATGAGCTTTAGCTATAAGAGGCTACAACTAAGCCTGTTTTTTAGTGGAAAGAAACAAATTGGCAATAATGGATATTTGGTTTCAGGCGATTACGCGGGGAGTGCTCAAAATGCCCCAACGGAAATTATTGGCCAGGAATGGAAGCGACCGGGGGATATCGCCAGTTTTGGCAAGTATACCAATAACCCCAGTAATGGCAATTTAGCATCTAACTCAGACCTAAGTTATACGGATGCTTCCTTTATACGCCTATCCAATCTTGCCATTTCCTATAGTCTACCGTCATCATTTATAAAAAAAATGGGCATGCGCAACTGCAGCCTGTTTATTCATACCAATAACCTGTTTGTGATTACCAAATATAAAGGCCTTGATCCGGAAACCCAAAGCTTCGGAAGCATGCCCCCGCAGAAGGTTATCGTGGCTGGTCTATCGTTTGACTTTTAATCCCAATTTATGCAATTAATAAAGTACAATTACGAGCAACACATAGCGATATTGAGGTTTTGGGTCCATATCGCTTTATTTACCATTCTGCTTAATCTGAGCGTAGGATGCACAAAGCTAGTAAAAATCCCCGAACCATTAAATACGATCACAACGACCGAAACCTTCAGCAACGCCGCAACTGCGAATTCCGCGATAGTGGCCATTTACGAGAACATGAGTTTTGGAGATTTTGCATCCGGGTTCACCACGATCAGTGCGGGGATGTCGGCCGATGAACTCATTCAATTTGGTAATCCTGCTAACCGATTTTTTGCGAACACGCTTGTGGCAAATGGCGGCGATTCTGATCCGTTTTGGAGCGCTCCATACTTCAACATCTATCAGGCGAGCGCGATCATCGAAGGCGTCCAGGCTTCTAAGACACTATCTGAAGGCACCAAAACCGCACTGACGGGCGAAGCAGAATTTCTTCGGGCTTTTTGCTATTTCTATCTGGTCAATTTTTATGGAAACCTTCCGCTCGTATTGACGACTTCTTATGCAGAGAACTCTTTACTCCCTCGCACGCCAAAGGCGCAAGTATATCAGCAGATGATCAGCGACTTAAAGTATGCCCAAACTTCCCTCGCTGCGGATTACTCTATCTCCAATGGGGAAAGAACAAGGGCGAATGCCTGGGCAGCAACGGCACTCCTCGCCCGCGTATATTTGTATACAGGCGCATGGGATTCGGCAGTGGTTCAGGCTACTGCCGTCATCAATAATGCGTCTTTGTTTGGTCTGGATTCGCTAAACAACGTGTTCCTGAAAAACAGCAGCGAGGCGATTTTACAATTATTTCAAACTTACAATTCTGGTAGCAATTCATATTCTACTGCTGAAGGATACAACTTTATTCCATATGATTCGACCAGCAGTCCCAATTATTATTTGACACCGCAGCTATTGGCGGCATTTGAACAGGGAGACGCCCGACGGGTTAATTGGGTGGATTCAAGTGATTATAATGATGGGACAACAAGTACCTATTATTATTATCCTTTTAAATACAAAGTGGCTACTACTACAGCCAATAGCATTACAGAATATCCCATGGTCCTAAGATTAGCTGAGCAGTATTTGATACGCGCAGAAGCGGAGGCTGAACTAGGTGGTGGTCAAATTCCTTTGGCTATCGCCGACCTGAATATCATTCGAGCGAGAGCAGACTTACCAGGATATGCAGGCGGGCAGGATCCCGTTTCCGTATTGAATGCCATTTATCATGAGCGTCAAGTGGAATTGTTTGCGGAATTTGGTCACCGGTGGTTTGACCTGATCAGGACCAATCGGGCCGATTCTGTATTAGCGCCGATCAAACCTCAATGGAAACCTACTGCAATTTTATATCCGATCCCTTTTTCAGAAACACAAACAGACCCGAATCTGACGCAAAACCCCGGGTATTAAACTCTGCTATTGTTTTGACTATGATCAAATTATTCACGTCTAAAAAATAAAAAATTATGATGAAGATGATATTTGGAATTATAGGTTTAGCCATACTTTCCTTTCCTTCCTTGGCCCAAAACAATGAAGGATATGAGATTACTGGCAGTTTGGAAGGGCTGAAAGAGGGACAAAAAGTTATCCTGATGAGTCTCTATTATGGAAGTTGGAGAATGGATCACATAGACTCGGCCTATGTTAAAAATGGTGCGTTCCATCTCACGGGAGTTGTTCCGGAGGGGCCAAGGGAATTCATGGTAGCGTTATCAGGAACTGGGCCAAATTTCCATTTGATATTAGCAAATGGGGATAAAGTTACGGTCCAGGGTAATCGAAATCTCGACGTTCGCACATTCCATCATAGTTTTTGTGATGACTATATTACCGTTTACGGATCGCCTTACACTACTTCGTTACGCAATATGTTGCCCGCCTGGTTTTTTTATGACCGAACCAGGATAAATTTAAAAAAATATGCAAATCAACTGGCTGATTCGCTTGGATTTGATGGGGCGAAGATCAATGAAGTCTTTGAGTCCATCAATCAACTGAATAAGTCTTTTCGCATGGAAGTGTTTAACCGATGGACCAACCAGACAGATTCTGAATTGGTCATTGCTCATCCATTATTAGTATGGTCCCTGCTTGAAAGTTCCGGTCGCGCGCCTTTCTTGGTAGAGGCCTACAATGAACTCGCACCCGAATGCAAAAATAGTTATGTGGCAAAAGTCTGGAGAGACTATAATTCACTCTGCATAGGCCAACCTTTCCCTCCCTTTACTTTGAATAACCCAGATGGCAAGCCGCTATCATCGAAGGATATTTTTTCTAAAAGCAAAATGACCATAGTGCACTTTTGGGCCGATGGATCGGTCTACCAGAAGAAGATGCAGGATGAATTGCGCCTCTTGTATAAGAAATATCACGATAGGGGACTCAACATCATTGGCGTTTCCTCGGACAAGTATGGAGATCAGTGGAGAGATGCGCTTTCCCGTGAGCAATTTCCCTGGTACAATGTATCTGATCTTAAAGGCAAAGAGGGAGTGGTGGAAAACGTTTACCATGAATACGGAGACCCGAAGCAAATACGAAATACCACCAATGTCCTGGTCGATCCGCAAGGAAAAATCGTAGCCTGGGATGTGGAAGGTACCGAGATGCATTGGTACTTGTGGAAGGCATTTGGAGAATGACTATTTCTTAAATCTACAAAGTTTTATGCAACAAATTAAACTGTATCTGTCATTCCTGATTGCGATTGGACTAGTCCTAGCTTGCAGGAAGACAAACAATGCCACCCAAAGCATAGTTGCTCTTAATGTAATCAATGCTTCGGTAGTCGCTCCCTCTGTGTATGTGTATTTTACCCAGACAGCTTCGAATTTTTATTTGCAGGAGTCGCCGGTCTATTATGCATCTTCAGGAGAATATTCAATACCAGCAGGTTCTAGCCCGTTGTCTGTTCTGTCTTCATCGGATACGACTACTGCAATTTTTCAAACCAACCTGAGTCTGGCGCCGGGGGGTATCTATTCTCTATATTTATCGAGCGGCACAGGAAATCAAACGGGTAACCAACTGATCAGGGACACCATCCCGACCTATGCTGATAGCTCAGCTGGCGTAAGGTTCATCAATCTCTCGACGGACAGCGGGCCGATAAATATCAGTTTACAGGGCAACAACCAAAATGAATTCAGCTCTTTAGTATATGAGCAGATCACCAGATTCAAGACCTATCCCGATAATAGTAATATCTTGAACAGTGGCGGCTACAATTATGTGGTCTCCGATGCTTCCGGCAATGTGCTGGCAAACTTCAATTGGATCCCGCGGGTATTTAAGAATAATACATTGGTAATCTGTGGGCTGGATAGCCTACAAACCGTTCAGGTCTTCCAAGTTAACAATTATTAAATAAAACCTGTATCTGTAGTAAAAATGAGAAAATGTTTTGCAGCAGCCAGTTTGATTTTCTTTTTTTGGAGTGCCAATGGCCAGAGGCATAACTGGCAAAATCTCGATCTACAAAAGGACAGCCTGTTTGGGATTAGCACGGAGAAAGCTTATAACACACTACTGAAGGGTAAGGTTCCTCAAAAAGTCATTGTTGCAGTCATTGATGGAGGCATAGACATCGACCATCCGGATCTAAAGGATCACATTTGGACCAATCCGACCGAAATTGCCGGCAATGGTATCGATGATGATCACAATGGTTATGTGGACGACTTGCAAGGATGGAATTTCTTAGGTTTGGAAAAAGGCGAGGACGATGTCACTGCACTAGCCAAACAACAAAAAGACTTTTACGACAGTCTTTCAATGGGATCGATCCCGGCGATCTATCGCGCGGGATATCAAAAGCATAAGGAGATTGCGGATATTTATTACGGCCATGTTCAGAATCTCCGGTCATTGATCACTAACCTGGAAAACAACCGGGAGGTCCTGGACTCAATCCTGCACAAGATCGGTAAACCTAACCCTGGACTGGAGGATTTCCTTCATTACAAACCGACCAGTGAATATGAACAAACCGTGCTGGAGCGGATTAAGATTGATTTGCCAGGGTATAAGGACTTTCTGTCCTATAGAAAATATGAATTGGATACCCTGGTTATAAAGGCAAGATATCATTTGACACATGGATTAAACCCGGCTCTTAATGATGAAGAGGCTGGTGACAAAGTGGAAGGAAACGGCAATGTGCACAATGATGTCGTCGGCCTTGTTTCAGCAGTCAACAACACGGGGCAACACGGAACACATGTGGCGGGAATTATCGTAGGCCAACGAGACAATGGTGTCGGCCCGGATGGGATAGCGGATAATGCGGAAATTATGGTCCTGAAAACAAATGGAAATATACGGGAACTGAAAGACGAAACACTTGCAAGAGCAATCCGGTATGCAGCAGACAATGGAGCAAAGATTATTAATATAAGTCTGGGAAAATATTATACCTGGAATAAGCCCTTGGTAGACCAGCAGGTTAAATATGCGATGCACAAAGGAGTATTAATTGTGACCGCTGCAATGAACAATGGACGCAATACAGAAAAAGATACGGTATACCCGAACAGGTTGTATACGGATGGGGAAACAGCTAAGGCCTGGATCGTTGTAGGCGCTTCTGGTCCCAGTGACGATATCACGCTGGCCGCACCATTTAGTAATTACGGCAGGACTACGGTTGATGTGTTTGCGCCTGGGGTATCGATCTATTCCACTTTGCCCGGGAACACCTATGCCAGCTGGGATGGCACGAGCATGGCCGCTCCAGTGGTGTCAGGTCTGGCCGCGCTGATTTGGGGATACTATCCACGGCTTACGGCAGAGCAGGTAAAGGAAATCATTCTGCGGTCAGTAGTTAAAGTGACTCACGATGTCACAATAAAAGACAGCGATGGGAATTATCGTAACGTTCCCTTTTCATCGATTTGTGTATCCGGTGGGATTGTGAACGCTTATAATGCCCTGCAATTGGCGGCGACCTATAAATAATTTCAATATGAAAAATAAATTGCCCCATTCCGTATGTCTTATTGCCTTGGTGCTAAGTGTTTCTTTGTTAAGCGCATCAACACGGACCATTGGAATCGTAGAGTTTTCCGGCTCATGGTTTATTAACCTGGACAAAAGCCAGCATGGTGAAAGGGCACCGAAAATGATGATACTGATAGCGACAGGTGCTACCTTGTCTATCGAGAGGACCTCGGCAAGGGATCTCTCCTTCGTCGAAAAAGTGCGTTTCGATGAGCAGCCTTTTTTCAGCACGACAACCAGCGGGAGAAGAAAGACCGCCTCTGCAAAACTGACTGCAGATGGCAGGTCATTTATAGAAACCGCAATCATCGATGATGGAGTAGATCCAGACAAAGTCGCGTTCAATTTGGTTGAGGCATGGCAATTGTCCCCAGACGGCAAACAAATGAGTGTGGTAACGGATCTGAGCAATGCCGCTGGTGCGAGTTCGCAGAGCACTGCTGTATACGATAAGCAATAGTTTATCCTGACTCTTTCAGATAGTGGTTCTTGTACTCCTCGAATCGTTGACCCTTTTACTTTTATTACATGGAGAATATTCAACGGGGCATGAAAGAAAAAGAACTGCCATTTATCAATATAACATATCGGAAGAGAAAGGGGATCAATCCAATTCCACTCCTATTTTGCCACCGACGACAAATCTATTAATGTAAACAAATGAATCACTCGCTGACAAATGATATAGTCCTTGATTAATACTTTTTAAACTTTACAGTATTCAGAAATTATTTAATAATTCTTGTGTTCATAAAATCATTAAATATAATTTTAAAATATTTAAGTGATTAATAACTAAATAATATTCCCCTGGAATTGAACATAGTCAATGGGAATGGAGGAAACACACAAATTATTAAATGGCTCAAATTCATTGTTAGTTGCTCACGTCTTCATCTTTGACGATAACGATATTGGGAATGATTTTACTTTTCACCAACTTTCTTTTAGCCCATGTTGCTAAATTATGATGCAGGGGCACTAGGATTGCCGCTAGAACAACCAATATTAGCAATTCCAAAACCGGGGTACGATTGGTCAACCGCTCAATCCATGGATGAATCAGCAAAGTGATAAACTCAAATACCAGGAGCAGACTTAAAACGCTCATAAATTCAATTACCCGTCGGTGAGTCTTCGTGCGGCTTAACAACAATAAAGTAATAAGAAATAAGGGGATAAAAACAGCGATCCCTGATAGCTGCAGATTTTCCTTACGTTCCTGTTCCTCTCTTTTTGCCTCTTCAATTAATTGTCTCTGGCGTTCCTGTTCATCAAAATTCAAATTTTCAACCTCCCTGTTTTGGGAGAGGCTATGTATGCTATCCGTCAGCGCATCCATCTTGTTAAAATAAGCGACAGAAGCATGGTCGTCTACCCCTTCGTATAATTTTGCCAGTAGTTTATAGCTTTCCAGCTTTTGCTTGCTGTTATTGGCTGCATATGCAGCATGTATTGCCTGATTGGCATAATAAAAGGATGAATCCAGTTCCCCCTTTTTTTTAAACATTCGGCTTAAATAGCGGTAGGTATTAGACAGGTCGTTTTGGTAGTTATTTTTAATAAAATAAGAAATGCTTTTGTAGTAATAGGGTAGCGCGATATTATAATTGTCTAATAGACCGTTCACAATAGCTAATCCATCAAAAGAATGGGCTAAATAGAAATTTTTGTTGCCCAATGAATATTTGTCTCCTACAATAATTTGAAGGCTGGCTTGATATCCCTCCACAAAATAGGTTAGCGCCGAATCGGGGTTATTGAGTTCACTATAAGTATAACCCATAGTGAGGGCCGCTGAAATAAAATAAATGTCGTGCAGAGGTTTTGAAATTTCATATGCCTTTTTCCCATAAGTCAGCATTCGTGCGGGATCATCCTGTTCTAAATAGAAATCACAAATCTGGATCAAAACGCTTGCAATACCTTCAGTGTTTTTTAACAGCTCCTGTTGCTTCAATGCGTTTAATAAATTGGTTAAGGCCCGCGGGAAATTTCCCTTACCTTCAAATATGGCTCCTAAATCCTGCAGACATTTGGCCTTTCCATAGGTGTAGCCGATCTTATCCGCCAGATTATATTCCTTATCGGTATAATAAAGGGCACTATCTAAATTGTCATTAAAGCATAGATAAGCTATATTTCTTAAAAGTTTAACGCTGTTTGTATCACCATTGGCAGTAGCCAGCAGGTCCTCAAGGCTATCGATTTTTTTTCGCTGCGCCATTGCTGTATAAAAACAGATCAGAAAAAGAAATACTGCGAAACCTTTTTTCATTTGTGATAATTCTTAAAATTACATCAGCTTCTTGAAATTTGGCTGCCGGGATCGTAAAAAATTGCAACTTTCCCAATGCCTGCTCCCAATAAAAATTACTACTAGCTATTATGCTGGAAATCAGCCGGACGTTATGCTATTTAAAATCTTTTGAATTTCCGCGTATTATAAGTATTTATCTGACTTAAGAAATATTTATAATGAAAATTAAGTAAATACTGACAATCGAAAGTAGAGTAACTCGCCTTTTTTGATACCTATAGTTAAGAATAATCAAGGTAGTAAAAGACTATTTATGGGGCTTGTACAATCTTTTCCCAAATTTATTTTTGATTTGATTGCCCCTTTTTGAGGTTTAAACCGTCTATTATATAGAAACTCCGTTTTGAGACCCGACTATCCATACAAGCTTTTTGGCGATGATCGAAGCATATACAGCTTTCTCATATAATCTTTTCTTTTTGCGACCATTTCCCAAACTTAACTAATGCCAATCAATATTTTCAAGCCACATATCATTAATTCCATTGCATTCAAAGAAGGTAGCACTCGAACCGAAGAGATGGAGCAGTCGCCAAAGAGGATATTTAAACTATCCTCCAATGAGAACCTGCTTGGCCCATCGCCGAAGGCATTTCAGGCAATCCGGGAAAATTTGCATGGATTGAACGAGTACAGTTTTCAACAGGATGAAAAATTGAGGCAGGCCATGTCCAGGCATGCCCAAAACAAGATCTCCCAACCTTTCACGTGAGATTCAATTCATATGATAGCACATAAATTTAAAGATCATACGGTAATTCCTGGGACTGAAACCCTGATTTTAGGAACCTTTCATCCGGAAGTCCAAGGCGGTGATTTTTTCTAAAGCATGGCCGGGAATTTCCTCTGGAAGATACTTCCATCCTGCTTTGAGGAGGACGACCTGCGGTATCCCTTCGGTGAACTCCCTATCTAAGATATTGCAAAAAAAATTATACTGGAGGTTGCCAGTTATGTGGTAGCAGTTCGT
>Ga0302324_100008277_pt1 | contig 21986 bp, 18 predicted proteins | sample Palsa_T0_1_FD_201949 | JGI IMG/M metagenome (GOLD analysis project Ga0302324, IMG submission 201949) | Peat permafrost microbial communities from Stordalen Mire near Abisko, Sweden - Palsa_T0_1 | ecosystem: Environmental > Terrestrial > Soil > Palsa > Peat permafrost | place: Sweden: Abisko...
GCCGGCCAGATTCAAGGTCGCCGGAACGATGTCGAGATTCTCGACTTCCGTCGCGCGCACGACGTCACCGATCGCGACCCGCTCGAGCAGCACGTTGTAGACGTCGCGCTCGACGATGCTCTTGTCGATACCGACGCCGGTGGTCGTATTTCCCTGCGGATCGATGTCGACGATGAGCACGCGCCGGCCCATCAGAGCCAGCGATGCGCCGAGGTTGACGGCGGTCGTCGATTTCCCGACGCCGCCCTTCTGATTGACGATCGCGATGACGCGAGCCGTCGTGGGGGTTGGTACTACCGCGGCCAAAAACCCGACCTATTGCGCAGAGAAGTGCTCGTCGATGTAGCGTTCCGCGCGTTCGACGAGCGGGCCCGCCTCGTTTCGGGACGGCTCGTCGGTGACTTCTTCGAACAGCGCCTGGAGGACCTCGCCGACCCGCGCGTCGCCCCGGAACCCCGGTGCCACCAGCCCCTTGCGCTCGAAGAGCGCAATCACGTCGGCGCCCCCGATCGCCAGATCCCGCACCGTCAACGCCGGCTTTTCGGCCAGCACCGCGGCGACCCGCACCTCGAAGCGCTCGTTCGAATCGTCGCGCTTGGGCAGGCCGGAGCCGGTAATGTCCGCCCAGCGCAAGGCGAACAACCGGTCGACATGCTCGGGCCCGATCCGTCGCACGAAGCGCCGGATCGTCCGGTCCTGGGCCTCCGGATCGGCGGAGTACATATGCTGCCGCACCAGGTGGACCACGGTTTCGACCGTCTCGCTCGGCAGCCGCAGCTTCGCCAGCATCGGGCGTACCATGTCGGCCCCGACCTGCTCGTGCTGATAGAACGTGTTGCCGCGGCCGTCGGGGCGCGGCGCCGCCGTGCGCGGTTTCCCGACGTCGTGCAGCAGCGCCGCCAGGCGCAGCGGCAGATCAACGGGTGATGCCGCATCCAGGGTCGCGATGTTGTGGCGGTAGACGTCGTAGGCATGCCAATCGTTTTGGTCGACGTCGATGCCTTCGAGCAGCTCCGGCCAAAGCTGCGCGAGCACGCCCGTGGTGCGCAAGATTTCGAGGCCGATCGACGGCTTCTTCGCGCTCATCAGCTTCGCGAATTCATCGCCGATGCGTTCCGCCGACACGGTCACGATGAGCGACGAAGCCTGCTGCATCGCCGTTTTCGCGCGTTCCGTTACCTCGTACACGAAGCGCGCGGCGAACTGCGCGGCGCGCAACGTCCGCAAGGGATCTTCTTCAAACGCCCGGTCGTCGACGATGTCGATCCGGCCGCGACGGATGTCTTCGATGCCGCCGTAAGGATCGACGATGGCATCGTCGTCGAGCCGGCGCGCGATCATGTTCATCCGGAAGTCGCGGCGGCCTAAGTCGTCTTCAATCGGGATGTCGGGGCCGGATTCGATCGCGAATTCCTTGTGGCCGGTGCCGGTTGAATGCTCGCGCCGCGGCAGTGCAATGTCGGCTTCGCCGGCTTCGTGGCGAAACTTGAGGACCGCGAACGAGGCGCCCACGACATCGACCCGTCCGGCGCGGGAGAGCGTCAACAGCAGCTGGTCTTGCGGCATGCCGGTGACGACGTAGTCGAGGTCCTTCGGGGGACGGTCTTCGCCGTCGAGCTTGGAGCGGAACTCGTCGCGCACGCGGCCGCCGACGGCGTAGACGTGCGCGCCGCCAAGAATCGTGGTGAGGACGTCGTCTAGGGGGTGGCGCACTTTTGCTCGTGTTTTTTGGCTGTGTGGCTCGGGGCGAGGGTGCCCGCAGGGCCGCCCTCCCCCTTCCTGCGAGGGTCGGGCGCGAGCTGAAGCGCGGCTGCGGCCTGGACGACGTTTGGGGTGGGGTCGGCAGGGGGTTGGGGGGAGTGTTTCACGATGAACTTTGCTTTGGGTGGCAGAGTTATGTTTCCCGGGGAACATTTCATCGGAGGCAGAGGGGGCGTTTGGCGGGGACGCCGTCTTTTCTTGGGAAGCGCGGGCTCGTGCGGGCGGTTTTCTTTAGGACGAGCAGCCTGCGGTCGCCGGCGAGGGGGCGTTCTTCGATCAGTTCGGCGCCCAGGACGAGGGCGGCGTCGGCGGTGGCGTTGCGTTCCTTCTCGTCCATGGCCCCGCGTTGGAGCAGCGCGCGGCCGCCGATTTCGAGGAACGGGAGCGTGAGCTCGGCGACCGCGGGCGCACTGCCGACGGCGCGCGCGGTCGCGCTGCGGTAGGCTTCGCGGAGGTTGGGGTCGCGGGCGGCGTCCTCGGCGCGGGCGGCGACGACGTCGCCGGTTTCAAGCGCGAGCGCGGCTAGCGTACTGGTCAGGAACGCGGCGCGTTTTTTGATCGGCTCGAGCAGCGTGACGCGGGCGCCGGTGGCGAGGGCGAGCGGGATCCCGGGGATCCCGTTGCCGGAGCCCACGTCGATCAGCGGCGAGGCGACGTCGTCGCGCAGGGTCAGCGCGTCGAGGATGTGCTCGGCGAACGCGGCGCCGGTCTTGGCGCCGGTGAGATTGACGCGGCGGTTCGCGTTGAGGACGAGCGCGGCGTAGATTGCGAGACGTTCGGCGAGGACTGGTTCGAGGCCGGCGGATTGGAGGGCGGCGAGCGCTTCGGGGTTCGGAAGGGGGAGCGCACTCACGCGGACGCGGCGAGCCGATGCAGGTGGACGCTGAGCAGCGCGACGTCGGTCGGGGTCAGGCCGGGGATGCGGCGGGCAGCGCCCAGCGTCCGGGGCCGGGTGCGGTTCAGCTTCTCGCGCGCTTCCCCCGAGAGGGCGCGGATCGCGGCGTAGTCGAGGTCGGCGGGCACCGGCACCGCTTCGTCGCCGGCGGCGCGCTCGATCGCGGCCTGCTGGCGGCGGACGTACCCCTCCATCTTCAGTTCGATCTCGATCCGGTCGGCAATCTCGTCGCCGACGTCCGAGAGGGCGCCGCGAAGATCGCCGGCCGTCAGGTCCGGGCGACGGAGGGCGTCGGCGACGGTTGCCCCGGGGGAAAGGTTGACCCTGCCGACGGTTTTAGGCGCGCGGGTCTTGCGTGCCCAGGTCAGGCCGCGGTCGAGGGCGCTGCGGCGGGCTTCGAAGGCCTCCCAATCGGCATCGTCGACCAGCCCGATCTCGCGGCCGGTCGGGGTGAGCCGCAGATCGGCGTTATCGTGGCGCAGCACGACGCGATGTTCCGCGCGCGAGGTCAGCATCCGGTACGGTTCGTCGACGCCGCGGGTCACCAGGTCGTCGATCAGCACGCCGATGTAGGAACTCTCGCGGCCCAGGCGCAGCGGAGGGCGGCCGTGCGCGCGCTGCGCAGCGTTGATGCCGGCCATCAAGCCTTGCGCGGCGGCCTCTTCGTAGCCGCTGGTGCCGTTGAGCTGGCCGCAGTGAAAAAGGCCCGCCACGCGGCGCGCTTCGAGGCTCGCGTCGAGTTCGATCGGCTGCACGAAATCGTATTCGACGGCATAGCCGGCGCGCAGCATGATGACGTCTTCGAAGCCTGGCAGCGTGCGGAGCATCGCCTCCTGAACGTCGGCCGGGAGCGACGTCGAGAAGCCGCCGACGTAAAAGGTTGGCTCGTCCCAACCTTCGGGTTCGACGAAGATTTGATGGGTCGGGTTGTGCGCGAACTTGACGACTTTGTCTTCGATCGAGGGACAGTAGCGCGGACCGATCCCCTGGATCAGCGCGAGGCCATACAGCGGCGAACGATGCAGGTTGTCGCGCACCAGCGCGTGGGTGCGCGCGTTCGTTTCGACGATCCAGCACGGCAGCTGCGGGCCGGCGAAGCCGGACGGCGAGTTGTACGAAAAAGCCAGTGGTGACGGGCTTGGCGGCTGCATCGCCATCTGCGAGGTATCGAGCGACGTGCGCGCGACGCGCGGCGGCGTTCCCGTTTTCAGCCGCGCAAGCGGGAAGCCCAAGCGCGCGAGCGCGGCCGACAATCCGACCGCCGGCGCTTCGCCGATCCGCCCTTCGGCGCGCACGTCATCGCCGCGGAACGTCTTCCCGCCGAGGAATGTGCCGGTCGCCAGTACGACGTTCGGTGCGCGCAGCGTGCGGCCGTCGGAGAGCACGACGCCGCGCACCGCGCCGGCCTCGACCACCAGGTCCTCGGTCATGGCCGGCACGACGTCGAGATTGCGCTGCGCGGCAATCGTCTCGCGTGCGACACGAGCATAGCGTGGCTTATCCGCTAGCCCGCGCAGCGCGCGCACCGATGGGCCTTTCGATTCGTTCAGGAACCGCGCGTGCAGCGAGACGCGGTCGGTGACCCGCGCCATCGCGCCGCCCAGCGCATCGATCTCGCGCACGAGCTGGCCCTTCGCGCTGCCGCCGATCGAGGGATTGCAGGCCAGCGTGCAGATGCGTTCGGGGTCACCGGTGACCAGCAGCGTCGGGGCGCCGAGCCGCGCTGCCGCCAGGGCCGCTTCGAAGCCGGCATGGCCGCCGCCGACGACGATCACCGCGGCATCGTCGCCGCGCAGCACGGTACTCATGGAACGCCCCGCATCGTAACACGCGGCGGGTCCGGGCGCTATCGCCCGCTGGACGGTCGCAGGCGCGAGTTACGCGGCGGTGCCGAAGGCGCTCGGGATCCCCTCGTTGATCGCCGACGCCAGCGCAGCGTCGAGAAGGCGGGTCATCGCGTGCACGGCACGGGTCGTCGGCGTGGGGATGCCGAGCAGACTACCCAGCTCGAGTACCGCGCCGGTCATGCACTCGAACTCGAGCGCGCGACCGCGCTCCACGTCTTGCAGCATCGAGGTCTTGTGTTCGCCGACCCGGCGCGCACCGTCGATGCGCTTCTCGATCGAGACCGGCATCTCGACGTCCAGTGCCGCGGCGATGGCCGCACATTCTTCCATAATGCTGCGCACCAGCGCCTCGGCGTCGGGATCGCGCAGCATCGTCGCCAGCGTGGTGCGGGTCAGCGCGGAGACGGGGTTGAGCGCGGCGTTGCCGAGCAGTTTGACCCAGACTTGCGCGCGCAGGTCGGTCTCGATCGGCGCCTTCAATCCGCCGGCCACCATGGCCGCCGAGATCTGCGCAAGCTCTTCGTCGACCGCGCCGTCGGGGCGGCCCAGCGCATAGCGGGTGCCTTCGATATGGCGGATGACGCCCGGCGCTTCGATCTCGGTCGAGCAGTAAATGACGCAGCCGACCGCGTTGTCCGGGTCGATCGCCGCGGCGAGCCGCCCGCCTGGGTCAACGGACTCGAGCGTCGTGCCCTCGAGCGCGCCGCCGTGGCGCTGGAAGTACCACCACGGAATCCCGTTCTGCATCCCAACGACACGCGTGCGCGGGTGGCTGAGCGCCTGGATGCGCGGGAGCATCGGCCCCAGCTGATTCGCCTTGAGGGCCACGATGATGCAGTCGAAGGGGCCGCTCTCGGTGCCGTCGTCGGTGACCGGGAGCCGCACGTTGAAGTCGCCGCGCTCTGAGGCCACCGTGACGCCGCGCTGCCGCATCGCCGCGAGGTGCGCCCCGCGCGCGATCAGCGTCACGTCCGCTCCGGCGCGCGCCATCGAGGCGCCGACGTAGGCGCCGATCGCTCCGGCACCAAGGACCGCATAGCGTTCGATGGACATGCCGGATTCATAGCACCACCGCGCCGCCGGAAGCTCATCAGCTGCCCAAGAGGTGGCCGAGCCGGCGCGAACGGCGCCCTCCGGCGCCTGAGCGGCGGGCTACTTGCCGACGCAGAAGCGGGCGAAGATGCCGCTCAGGATCGCTTCGGTCGCTTCGGCCCCGGTGATCTCGCCTAACGCGGCGACCGCGGCGACCAGGGGCGGCACGGCCAAATCGAGCGGGTCGCCCGCATCGACGGTCGCCGTCGCCTCGGCGAGCGCGGCGCGGGCGCGGGCCACCGCATCGGCGTGGCGCGCCGAGGCCAGGTGCGGGCGCGTCGCGTCCAGAGTGATGCCGTTCGTCGCGGCGCGCGCCACCGCGGCGCGGACCGCGGCCACCGTGGTCGAGTCGTGGGCTGAACCATTGAGCGCGTCACGTTCGGCTTCATCACGCTGCGCGTAGCCCGCGCCGCCGCGGTCGCTTTTGTTGAAGAGCACGACCCGCGGCCGCGCGCGGGTCTCGCGCAGCGCGAGTTCGGCATCGGTATCCAACGGTTCCGAGCCGTCGATGACGACCAGCGCCAGCGTCGCCGTCGCGAGCGCGTTGCGCGTGCGCTCGATGCCGCTGCGCTCGATCGGTTCGGCGCCGGTGCGCAGCCCGGCGGTGTCGATCGCGCGCACCAGAATTCCGTCGGCGACGAACGACTCTTCGATCGTATCGCGGGTGGTGCCGGGCCACGGCGAAACGATCGCCCGATCCTCGCCGAGCAGCGCGTTGAGCAGGGTCGACTTGCCGGCGTTCGGCGGGCCGACGATCGCGACCGACAGCCCTTCACGAATCAGCCGGCCGCGTTCCCAATCGTGCTCCAGTGCTGCCAGTGCGGCATCGACGGCGTGCAGCACTTCCCGCACCGTCGCCGCCCGCGGTTCCGCGATCTCGTCGGGATAATCGATCGCGCCCGAGAGTTCTTCGACGATCGCCAGCAGCGGGCGACGCGCTTCCTCGATCGCATCGCGCAAGGCGCCGGCGAGATTCGCCTGCGCCGCGCGCAGCGCCGCGTCCGACTCGGCCGCGATGATATCGGCGACGGCTTCGGCCGCGCTCAAATCGATCTTCCCGTTGAGGAACGCCCGGCGCGTGAACTCGCCGGGCTCGGCCGCGCGCGCGCCCGCCTGCAGCAAGGCGCGCAGGGTCTCGCGCACCACGATGGTGCTGCCGTGCACGTGGAGTTCGACCACGTCTTCCCCGGTCACGGTGCGCGGCGCATCCATTGCCAGCGCCAGCCCGCGATCGATCACGTCGCCGCTGCGGTCGACGATCGTCCCGTAGGTCGCGACGCGGTCCGCCAGCGGCTCGCGGCTGCGAAAGACGCGCGCCGCAATGCTGCGCGCGTGCGGTCCGCTGCAGCGCACGATCGCGACCGCGCCGCGTCCCGGCGGCGTCGCGATCGCGGCGATCGTCTCATTCACGCCCGGACGGCGCGCTCGAACGCCGGCTTAGGCGCCGGCGGCGGCTTCCTTGGGATGCACGACCAGGCGGCGTTCCGGCTCGACGCCTTCCGACTCGGTGCGCACGAAGGGCGAATCGGATAACGCCAAGTGCACGATCTTGCGTTCGGAGGGCAGCATCGGGTCGAGCTTGATCGGCCGCGCTTCGCGAATCACGCGTTCCAGCGTCGCGAGCGCCAAGGTCTTGAGCTGATCGGCGCGGCGCGCGCGATAGCCCTCGGCATCGATCGTGTAGTAGCGGCGATTGCTGCGCACGCCGGCGTTGATGATGTTGTTGTAGATGAGGTTGAGCGCTTCGAGCGTCTTGCCTTCGCGTCCGATGAGCGACGCGAGCTTGGGCCCGCGCACTTCGAAGTATTCGCCCTCGCTGCGGGCGATGTAGACGATCTCGACATCGTCGAGGCCCATCTTGGTGAGGATCTCCTCGAGCAAGGCGCGCGCCGGTTTCGCCTCATCGGGCTCGACCGAGGGTTCCACCGCCGCCATCGGCTCGCGCGGCGGCGCCGAGCGTCGCGGCGGACGGCGTTCGCCGCCGCCGCCGGAGGGAGCGCTGCGGGCCGGTGCGCCTTGGCCTGCGCGACGCCGCTGTCCGTGACCGCGACGGCGGCCTGCTTCGTTGTCTTCCATGCGTCCTTATCTCTTCAGCGGATCAGCGCCGGGACCGCTTCTTCGAGCGGTAGCGGCGTTTCCCGTTGGTCGCGGCAGCCGAGCCGGGAGCCGCGCCGTTGAGCGCTTTGGGGCCGTCGGCGGCCAGCGCGGCGGTGGCGACGGCGGGAACCGCGGCGTCCTTCTTGGGGCCGATCAGGCCGTACCGGCGGAACATGATGTACTGCTGCGCGACGGTGAACACGTTGAGCGCCAGCCAGTAGATGTACAGCGCCGACGCCCAGCGATATTTGAAACCGAAGAACGCGATCATCGCCGGCGACACGATCGCCATGATCTTCTGGGTCTGCGCCTGCTGCGGATCTTGCGAGGGCGGGCTGCCGTAGCGCACCGTGAAGTACATCGAGACAACGTAGAGCACGAGCAGCGCGACGTCCGGTTCCGCTAGGCTGGTCCCGAAGACGGTTGGGAAGTGCTGCGAAATTGCAGAGCCGATCCACAGCCAATGCTCGTTGCGGAACGACGAGAGCTGGCCCTGAATCGCCCAGTACAGTCCGATCAGGATCGGAAACTGGATCAGCATCGGGATGCAGCCCGCCAGCGGGTTGACCTTGTGCTCCTTGTAGAGCGCCACCATGGCCGCGTTCTGCGCCTGCGGATCGTTCTTGAATTTCGCCTGCAGCGCTTTGACCAGCGGCTGCACCTTCTGCATCTCGGCCATCGAACGGAACTGCATGTCCGAGAGCGGCCACAGCACGACGCGCACGACCAGCGCCAGTGCGATCAGCGCCCAGCCGTACGACGGGATGATGCTATGAATCCCGGTAAGGACGCCGCCCAGCATATGGACGAGGGGGTCGAAGAAGATGTTCGCGGCGAGCACGGTGTCAGGGGGCCTTTCGGGTGGGGACCGGGTCGTAGCCGCCCGGTTGCCAGGGTCCGCATCGGGAGAGCCGATGCATCGCGAGCCTACCCCCGCGCACAAATCCGTGTTTCTCGATTGCTTCGGCGGCATACTCCGAGCAGGTCGGCAGATAGCGGCACCCGCCCGGCATGATCGGCGAGAGCAGAATTTTGTAGAGCCGGAAGATCGTTTGTGTCAGTGCTTGCATCAGGCGGACGGGCCGAGCACGCGCGCGACCTCGGTAACCAGGGCGGAGAAGGGAGCCTCGCCGGCGCCGGGCCGGGCGACGAACACGATGTCGCGCCAGGGCGGCGCGCCGAGAGGATAACGGTCGAGAATCGACTTCAGACGCCGGCGCAGACGGTTCCGGACCACCGCCCCGCCAACCGCCGTCGCGACGGTAATGCCAACGCGGGTGCGTCCGCGGCCGGCTGTCACGAACGTGCTCAGGAGTGCACCGCCGTACCGTTTGCCCCGGCCGCGCACCCGGGCAAAGTCACTCCGCCGCCGCAGCGACTCATACTTTCGCATACAAAGGGCCGCACGTCCGGAACGCCGGAGCGGGCGAAACCCGCTAAACCGTGAGGCGGTGACGGCCCTTCTTCCGGCGCGCTGCGATGACGCGGCGGCCGTTCTTGGTCTGCATGCGCTCAAGGAAGCCGTGAACGCGCTTACGGCGCCGATTGTGCGGCTGGTAGGTCCGCTTCACGAACGAGTACTCCTAGTGGGTGAGCCCGGGCGCTAAAACCCAGGCGTGCGACAAGACAGTATACGGGCGCACCCGCCGCAGCGTCAAGAAAAATCCTTAAACCGCGAACCGTTCCTGATTTGTCCACAGCGGTGGATAGACCTGTGGACAGCCGGTCCGCCCAGCGGGCTCCGGACCCGCGCCAGCAACGGATTCCTGCCCCTATTCGTGCGTGTTTGAAAGTCGTGGAAACGGACCGCGCGCCTCGTCACGACGGCCTGCCGAAGCCTGTGGAGAAGTGGATAATTCCGGGGGAAAAGGGCGCAGGACTGCTACCTCCCCCCTCCAATCCCCGTTCCTCATCTCTCCGGCGCTTTCCACATTGCGCCGGTTCGTATTCATCCGATAGGTACGCCCATGAACCAGACCAGCACGGTCGCTCCCGAAGGACTTTGGAGCGCGGCGCTCGAGCGTCTCGAGCCTCGGTACAACAAGCCAGTTTTCGAAATGTGGCTCAAACCGATGCGGCTGGTCGCCCTCTCGCCCTCCGAGATCGTGCTGGCGGTCCAGACGACCTTTGCCCGGGACTGGGTCGAGAATCGGCTGAAGATCGACATTACTTCCGTGCTCGGCGAGCTGCTGGGGGGCGAGATCGCGTTGCGCGTCATCGTCGACCCCGGCGATGAGGCCGAGACCCCCGATACAGCCGTGCCCAGCGCGGCCCGGGTCGCGCCGTCCGACGATCTGCGCATCGGACACCTCAACGTCCGCTACACCTTCGACGATTTCGTCATCGGCAATTCGAACCGCTTTGCCCACGCGGCCGCTCAGGCCGTGGCCGAAGCGCCGGCGATGGCCTACAACCCGCTCTTCCTCTACGGCGGCGTCGGCTTGGGCAAGACCCACTTGATGCACGCGATCGGTCACCGCGTCCTCGAACGCAACGCCAACGCGAACATCGTCTACGTCTCGTCCGAGAAATTCACCAACGAATTCATCATCGCGATCAAAAACAACCAGACGGTTGAATTCCGCAATCGCTATCGTCATGTCGACGTGCTGTTGATCGACGACATCCAGTTTCTCGAAGGCAAGGAACAGACCCAAGAAGAGTTTTTCCACACCTTCAACTCGCTGCATGAAATGCAGAAGCAGCTGGTGATCTCCAGCGACCGGCCGCCCAAAGAAATTCAGACGCTCGAGAACCGCCTGCGTTCGCGCTTCGAGTGGGGACTGCTGACCGACATCCAGCCGCCCGACTTCGAAACGCGTGAAGCGATCCTGCGCAAGAAGGCCGAAACCGAAAAGGTTCCGGTCCCGGACGAAGTGCTGGCCTTCATCGCGAAGGTGATTCCGTCGAACATCCGCGAGCTCGAGGGTTCACTGATTCGCGTGGTGGCCTTCGCATCGCTGACCAAATCACCGATCACGGTCGAATTGGCCGCCGACGTGCTGAAGAATGCCGTTGCCGCGGCCCCGATGCATCGGGTAACGATTCCGCTGATCAAAGAACGCGTGGCCAAGCAGTACGCCATCTCGATCAAAGAGATGGAGGCTCAGCGCCGCGATCAACGGGTGACGCTGCCCCGTCAGATCGCGATGTACATCGCCTGGCAGCTGACCGGCGCATCGCTGCCGCAGATCGCCCGCGAGTTCGGCAAGAAGGATCACACCACCGCGATGTACGCGCGCGACAAGATCGCCGACATGATGGAAGCCGACGAAGCCTTCCGCAACAAAGTGCGTTCGCTCGTCGCCCAAATTCAAAGCGAATAACCCGTCCCCCCGCGCACCACCCACGCGCACCACTCGAGCCCCCATTCATACCAGGGCTCTCTTTGCACGTCTTCCATCGCGCCGCTCGCAACAAACGGGCGGAGCGGAGCGGCCGGCGGGCCGCGAGCACCGCGAAGGATTCGTCCACCGGACGAATCCACCAGGGTTGACCCAGCACGAGTGGAAAAGCGGGAATCGCGTGCAAATGGGGATGCGGTGGAGGGAGCACCGGTTTCGTCCACACCCCGATCGGCACGCAAAGCCACGGCGCACCTGGTGTCGAGCGGTCGTCCCCGCTAATCACCGCCTTACTGCTGGTACGACGATCTTTCTTATACTAAAGACGGACGCCGGCATCGATCTCGGAACGGTGGATCAGTGAAGTTCACGTGTAGTACGAAAGACATTGCGTCCGCGGTCGGGGCGGCGAGCAAGATCGTCAACGCGCACACGACCGTGCCGATCCTCTCGAACGTGCTGCTCACCGCCGACGACGGCAGCATTCGTGTGCGTGCAACCGACCTCGAACTCACCCTCGAGCAGTCGTTTCCGGCCGAGGTGGCCGAAAGCGGCGCGGTGACGGTTCCGGCACGGCTCTTCGGCGGCTACCTCGGCAACTTACCGGCCGGCCTGCTCGAGTTGACCGGTTCGCCGTCGCGGGCCTCGGTCAAGGCTGAACGCTCCAACTACGATTTTCATGCTCTCCCGGCCGACGAGTACCCGCCGCTGCCGAGCGCGCAAAAGGGACAGTCGTTCGCGATCGGAGCCAAACGTTTTCGGGAAGGCGTCGCCGCGACGATCTTTGCCGCCTCGAACGAAGAAGCGCGCGGTGCCGTGCTGATGGGAACGCTGCTCGAACTCGACGGCTCGACGATCACGCTGGTCGCCACCGACGGATACCGCTTGGCGCGTTGGACCGCGACGTTGGAAAACGGCATCGACGGAACCGCAAAATATATCGTTCCGTCGCGTGCGCTCAACGAGGCCGCCCGAAATCTCGGTGCCGCCGAAGTCGTCGAGTTGACGGCACTCGGCGCGCAATCCAACCAGTTGCAGCTGGGTGCCGGCACGACCTCGATCGTCGTGCGGCTCGTCGATGGGCAATATCCCAACTACCAGCAAGTGATTCCGGCGAAATTCGATCGCCGCGTGGTCGTCAACACGCAGGCGCTGATCGGGAGCTTGCGGCGCGCCGAACTCGTCGCCGGCGACCGCGCCTCGATGGTCAAGCTGGAAGTCTCGAACCAGACCCTGATGATCACCGCGAAGTCCGACGTCACCGGCAATGCCTACGAAGAACTCGAAGTCGAGCAGACCGGCGAAGATCTCGCGATCGCGTTCAATGCGCGTTACCTGGTCGAGATCCTCAACCACGTCGACTCGCCGCAGACCGTGCTCGAATTTCTCGGGCCGCTTTCACCGGCCGCCATTCGCCCGCTCGAAACGACCGACGGCGCCGAACAGCTCTACGTCCTCATGCCGCTGCGGCAATAGCCCGCAGGCATTGACCGCTTTGCCCGCCTGAACGTGCGGCTCGAGCACGTGCGGTTGGCGGACTTTCGGAATTATACGCGTCTCGATTTTGCGCCGGCGCCCGGGCTCAACGTGTTCGTGGGACCCAACGCGCAAGGGAAGTCGAACTTGCTCGAAGCGCTGGCAATGCTCGGCACGGGCAAGTCCTTTCGCGCACACCGCGAGAGCGAATTGATCCGCGCCGGCAGCGAACGCGCGGAGATCGGCGGTGAGGCGCGCATCGCGGCCGGTGAAGTGCGGCTGCGCTGCACGCTGACCACGACGCCGGCCGGAACCCGCAAGACCTTTGCGGTCAACGGGGGCGCGGTCGGGTTCGCGCGCTTTCTCGGACGCACGCGCGTGGTCACGTTCGTGCCGGCCGATCTGCAGCTCGCGAGCGGCGGGCCCGCGCTGCGGCGTGGGTTTCTCAACGGTGCGCTGGCGCAGCTCTCACCGGTCTACTACCGCGATCTGGCGCTCTACGGCAAGATCGTGCAGCAGAAGTCGGCGCTGCTGCGCGGCGCCATCGCACCTGACCGTGAGCTGCTGCTCGCGTACAACGAGGAACTCGTGCGCCCGGCGACGGCGCTGATCGCCGCGCGCCGCGCGTTCGTGGCCGAGCTTTCCGAAGCGACCGGCGCGATGTATGCGCGCTGGCGCGGCGCGCGCGAGCGGCTCACGCTCACCTACGCGGCGAATCCCGACGGCGATGTTGCCGCAGCGCTGGCGGCGCAGCTCGAGGCCGAAGTGCGCCGGCGCGCGACGCTGGTCGGTCCCCATCGCGACGATCTGCGGCTGCTCGTCGACGGCAAGCCGCTGGCGGCGTTCGGCTCGCAGGGTCAGCAGCGCACAGCGGTGCTGGCGCTCAAGGTCGCCGAATACGACGTGATGCGCGCCCGCAGCGGTGAGGCTCCAATCCTCTTGCTCGACGACGTCTTGAGCGAACTCGACGCCGAACGCGCGGGCGGATTTCTGGGCGCGGTCGAGGGCTTCGAACAGGCTTTCTTGACCACCACCGACCTGCCGCGCGATCTCGGCGCGTCTGCGACCTGGTCGATTCACGCGGCGACGCTCGCGCCGTGCTGAAACTCGGCGCGGTGCTCGATGCCTGGCGGCCGAAACCCGGGCCCGGCGGCGACCCGCTGGCCGCCGCGCGCTCGGTGTGGCCGGAACTGGTCGGCGCCGACGTTGCGCGCGCGGCACAGCCGGTAGCGATCGAACGCGACACGCTGATCATCCTCACGACCTCGGCCTCGTGGTCGCATCAGCTCGCGTTCTTGGAGCCCGAGATCGTGCGCGGCCTGGCTGCGCTGCCCGAGACGGCGGCGATCACTCGGCTGCGTTTCCGGGTCGGCAAACTCCGGCGCGCGGCGGCGGCCCGGACACCGGCCGAAGCGCAGCGCGCGCGGCGTCCGGTCGCGGTCGAAGCGCCGGCGAAGACGCTGGCCGACGCGCTGGCCCGGCTGCGCCGGTCGGTCGAGCGCTCGCGCGCCGCCCACCGTGCGCTCGGGGGCCGGTTCTGCGCGCTCTGCGAAGCGCCGACGCCGGCCGGCGCGGCCCGCTGCGTTCCGTGCCGCGACGAAGTCGAACGTGCGCGGCGGTTTGCTTGCGAGCGTCTCCTTTTCGAGGCGCCATGGCTGCCGACGAACGAGGTGCTCGTCCTGATCGACGGCCTTACCCCGGAGGAGTTCGACACGATCCGGCGCCGCCTGCTGCGCTCCTGGTGGGACGAAATGTGGCGCGCCAGCAAGCTCTTTCGCCTGCGGCAGCCGATCGATCGCTTCCGTTTGCGCCGGCTGGCCAGTTCGTTCGTGCTGCTCGAGACGCACATCGACCCGAACCGGCTCGAAATGGATTCCGCGGTGCGCAAGAACGCGCTCGGGGAGCTGTACGAGTTCGTCTGCGAAATCGAGACCTTGCCTGCCTGAGCGGCTGCGTGAAAGGTGATTTTTGAGCCTTCACGGCGAAGACAAAGGTTCGAATGAACGACTATACCGGCGAACAAATCGAGGTCCTTAAAGGCCTCGAGGCTGTTCGCAAGCGCCCCGGAATGTACATCGGCAATACGGCCGAGCGCGGACTGCACCAGCTGGTCTACGAAGCCGTCGACAACGCGGTCGACGAAGCACTGGCGGGCTACGCCAAAACGATCCGGGTCGTGCTTTACAAGGACGGCGCGTGCTCGGTCGAGGACGACGGGCGCGGCATTCCGGTCGACGTCATTCCGGAAGAAGGCATGCCGGCGATTGAAGTCGTGATGACGGTGCTCCATGCCGGCGGCAAGTTCGGCAAGGGCGGCTACAAGGTGTCGGGCGGCCTGCACGGCGTCGGCATCTCGGTCGTCAACGCGCTCTCGGAGAAAATGATCACCCGCGTGCGACGCGACGGCTGGGAGTACGAGATCACCTTCGAGCGCGGCACGACCGTGCAGAAGCTGAAGAAGCTGCGGCGCGCCGAGGGCAGCGGCACCTACGAATGGTTCAAACCCGACTCAACGGTGTTCGAGACGTTGGAATTCTCGTGGAAGATCCTCGAGAATAGGTTGCGCGAGTTGGCCTTTCTCAATCGCGGGCTGGCGATCACCCTGCGCGACGAGCGCGGCGAGGAGCTGCGCGAGCGCGTCTATAGCTACGAGGGCGGGATCGTCTCGTTCGTCGACTGGCTCAACGAGAACAAGGAATCGCTCACCCCGGTCATCTCGACCAACGGCGAACGCGAAGACGTCGTCGTCGAGTGTGCGCTGCAATGGCAAGACGGCTACAACGAAGTCGTCTACTCCTATGCCAACAACATCAACACGATGGAAGGCGGGATGCACCTCACCGGCTTCCGCACCGCCGTGTCGGGAAAAGTCAACGAGTACGGCCGCAAACGCGGCATGCTCAAAGAAGCCGACCCCAACCTCTCGACCGACGACTGCATGGAGGGGCTGACGGCGATCGTCTCGGTCAAGCTGCAAGACCCGCAGTTCGAAGGCCAGACGAAAACCAAACTCGGCAATGCCAAGATCCGTCCGATCGTGTACGGACTGGTCAGCGAGCGGCTCGACTTCTTTCTCGAGGAAAATCCGAAGATCGCGCGCGCGATCGTCGATAAGTGCATGCAGGCGGCGCGCGCTCGCGAGGCCGCCAAGAAAGCGCGCGATCTCACCCGCCGCAAGAACGTGCTCGAGGGCAGCGGGCTGCCGGGCAAGCTGGTCGACTGCAAGACCCAGGACCCCGCGCTCTCCGAGATCTTCTTGGTCGAAGGCGATTCGGCCGGCGGTACCGCCAAGGGCGGCCGCGATCCGAACACCCAAGCGATCCTGCCGCTGCGCGGTAAGATTCTCAACGTCGAGAAGGCGCGTCTGGACAAGATGCTCTCGAACGAAGAGATCCGCACCATGATCACGGCGCTGGGAACCGGCTTCGGCGAAGAATTCAATGCCGACAAACTGCGTTACCACAAGATCATCATCATGACCGACGCCGACGTCGACGGCTCGCACATCCGCACCCTGCTGCTGACGTTCTTCTACCGGCAGATGCGGCAATTGGTCGAACGCGGGTACGTGTACATCGCGCAGCCGCCCCTGTATGGCCTCAAGAAGGGCAAGCGCCAAGAGTGGGCGTTCACCGACGCCGAGATGACCGCGATCTTCAACGGCAGCGATCCCAAAGACTGGACCATCCAGCAGTTCAAAGGGCTCGGCGAGATGGATGCCGAGCAACTGGCCGACACGACGATGGACCCGCAGAAACGGCGTCTCAAGCAAGTGACCCTCGAAGAAGCCTCCGAGGACGCGGAACGGATGTTCACCACCCTCATGGGTGACAAAGTGGAACCGCGCAAACTCTTCATCCAAGAGCACGCGCGCACCGTCCGCAACCTCGATCTCTAGTTCGGCCCATTTGCCGCACGTTTACCGGCGCGAGCGCTCGGGCATAGGAAGCGGTGGCTAGGCTCAGGCCGTCGCGGCGTTCGACGATCGTCGCGCTCGTCGCGGCGCTGGTGATCGGCGGCGTCCTGGGCCGGCACGTCGTGATCCGCAGCGCCCTGGAGATCGTGCTCTCGGCGGCGACCGGCTACGACGTTAGCTTTCGCGACCAGCATATCGGCTTTTCGCACGCCGCGCTGTTCGACGTGCACGTCCGCAAGAACGGTGACCCGCTGCTCGATGCGGCGCGCGTCGACGTCGAGTACGCGCTGCGTGACATCTTCCCCGGCGGCCAGCATCGCTTCGGGTTCGCGGCAGTCGCGATCCAGAATCCGGTCCTGACGATCACGCGTCACGCCGACGGTTCGCTGACCTTCCGTCCGCCCGGCGGCGGTGGTGCGCCGACCGCAGCTCCGCCGGCCTCAACGCGCCGCGCCGCCGCGCCCTACTACTTCACCGCCCGCTTTCGGAACGGCGTGATTCGTCTGGTCGACCAAGCGCCGCAGCAGCCGGACCTCGCAACCCAAACGATCGTCGACGTCTCGCTCGACGCATCGGTGAAATCCGACGCGCGCACGACCGCGCATGTCACGGGCGTGCTGCTGGCGCGGCACACCTCCGGCGCGCCACTGCAGCGCTATCCGCTCGAGGTGCGCTCGCTGATCGACGTGCAGCACGGTTTCGCCCTCACCCGTTTGCGCGCGCGCGAACTTCCGCTGCGCGGGCCGCTGGGTTTCATCGTGCACACGCACGCGGTGCGTTTTGATGACGGCCGCATCGACGCCGTCAATGCCAGCGCCTTCGCGCTGGCGGTGCCGGGTGCCGACTTCACCTACACGCTGGGCGGCACGTTCGTGCTGCGCGAGGGGCGGATGGTCGTCAGCGTGCTGCGGCGCCCGCTCCGCGATCTGCAGGCCACGTTCACCCTGAGCGATACGTCGCTGACGACGCCGGCGTTTGCCGGTTCGGTCGCCGGCGTGCCGCTGCACGGACGCGGCGCGCTGTTCGATCTGTTCGCCGTCCCGCGCTTCCGGATGGCGGTCAGCGGCGACGGACCGCTGGCGGCGCTACGCACGCTGTTCGCATTTTCCGCGCACCTGCCGGTCACCGGCAGCGCGCATCTCGAGACCCTGCTGGCCGCCCAGTTGGCGAAGCCGCTGATCGAGATTGCGTTTTCCTCACCGCGCTTCGCGTACGGCCGCTTTCCGGTTGACGACGTGACCGGCTACGCCGACTACTACAACGCCTCGCTGCTGCTGCCGGGGATTCACGCGCGCTATGGCGCCGCCGCCGCGACGGTGGGCGGTCACATCGATTTCCGCGGCGACGGAAACGACATCGCGCTGGTCGCCAACGCGCGCGGTGCCGGGATCAGCCTGCCGTACACGAACGCCTTTGCGCCGGACAGCGCAATCGATGCGACGGCCCTGATTTCCGAGCCGCCGGGTGAACGTTTCAACGCCCGTGGCACCGTCGCGGCGACCGGCGCGACGCTCGGGGCATTGACCTTTGCCGTCGACCAGTACGGCGTCGGCGAGTTCGGCCCGTTCTCGTTCTCGCGTTCCGACGGTTCGTCGCTGGCCGGCGCGTTCGAACTCGCGCGGCCCATCTCCGCCAGCGCCGGCTGGCTCCACTTCCGCAACTTCCCTCTGCAGCCGTTCAACGCCGCGGTCACGCTGCCCGGGGCGCGCATTCCGATCTTGCCGCCGCTGGGGGGCATCGTCGACGGTGACATCGCCGGCGGCGGGACGCCCTCGAGCTTCGGCTTGGCGGGCACCTTTCATGGCCGCGACACGCGCATCGCCGGATACGACGTCGGTACGGTGGCGTGCACGCTGGGCGGAACGGTCGCCGACATGCGTCTGAGTGCGATCACCATCTACGGACCGCTCGGGCGGTTCACCGGCGACGGCGCCTACGGCCAGAGTGTGTTCGCCGCCGAGGGACGCTACGACGGCCGGCTCGCTCAGCTGCAGCCGTTCACGCGCGATCCGGCCGACACCGGCGAGGTGCACGCTACGGTGCGGGCTGCATTCAAAGGCGACCGCATCGCGATTCAAACCACCGGAGCCGACCTCGCCGGCGCCCGCGTGCGGGGTGTACCGGTGACGCAGCTGGCGGGGACGTTGTACGTGGCCGGCAAGAGCCTGCGCATCGTGGCCGTCGCTGGGACGGTCGCCGGCGGACGCGCGGTGGCCGGCGATGCGGGCGGCCCGTTCTTGATCTCCGCGCCGGCGCTCGACGCTGCCGCACTGCGCGGGGCGGGGCTGCCGCTGCAAGCCGGGCGGCTCGCGGTGCTCGGCAGCGGCGACCTGCGGGGCATCACGCGCTTCGACGGCGGCGTCGCACTCGATGGCGGCCGCGCGGCCGGCTATCCCGTGAGCGGTTCGGCCGAACTCGCGCTGGCGGGCAGTTCGGTGACGGTCCGCCGCGGCGGGGGTGCGCTCGGAACGACCTTCGGAAGTTTTGCGGGCCGGCTCGACGGCCTCGGGCAGCGCGTTGCGTACGATCTCGACGCGTCGGTCCCCGACGGCGAGATCGCGGACCTGCGCGCGCTGCTGCGCATGCCCGTGCGCTATCTCGAAGGGAGTTTCGCGGCCGACGTCCACCTGAGCGGCAGCGGCGCGCATCCGTACGCGGCCGGCAACGTGCGCGTGCCGGAGGGTTCGTACAACGGGTTGGCGTTCAGCGGCGGGCGCGCGGCAATCGCGCTGACTCCGGGGATGCTCGATGCGCGCAACGGCAGCGTGACCGTCGGCACCACCCACGCCCAGCTGGCGGCGAACGTGCTCTTCGCACAGCGCGAATTCGCGCTCGACGTGCGCAGCCCCGACGCTACGCTCAGCGATTTCAACGACTACTTCGACGAAGCCGACGTGCTCGGCGGACGCGGACCGGTCGCCTTTGCGTTCAGCGATGAAGGCGGCCGGATTCGTACCGACGGGCGATTCGCCATCAGCGCGTTGCGCTATCGCCGGCTCGCGTTCGGCCAAGTGGACGCGAATTGGGCGCAGCAGGCGCAGGCGGTCCACGTTGCGCTGGCGGTGCACGGCACCCACGGCTCGCTCCACGCGGCGGGGACGCTGGTCCCGGCCCGCGGCTCGCTGGTGGGGGCGCTGCGCAAAGCGAGTTATCACGCGACCCTCGACGCGCAAAACGTCGATCTGGGCACGTGGCTGCCGGCGCTGGGTTCGAGCGCGCCGATTTTGGGCAGCGTCGATCTGCACGCCACGATCGACGGCCGTTCGCCGCAGCTGGTAATTGCCGGCGATGCCAACGTGCTGGGCGGTTCGCTCTACGGCTACACGGTCAAGGAAGGCGTCCTCCACGCCCGTAGCGACGGCACGCGTCTGACGCTGGCGAACAGTATTCTGGATCTGGGGTTCGCGCGCTTCGATGTCGGCGGAACGGTGGTCTTCGCGCGCGACGTGCCGCTCGCGCTTTCCATCCACGGGCAGACGCCCGACCTCGCGAGCGCGCTCGCAACGGCCTTTCCCAAGAGCCCGCGCTACGATGTCGGCGGAACGGTTGAAGCCGACGTCCGCATCACCGGGACGATGAGCAACCCGCGCGCGACCGCCGGTTTCAACGTCACCGACGCGCGCTACAAAACGCTCGCGGTGCCGCGCATCCTCGGCAGCGCGACCTACGACGGCAAGACGCTCGAGATTGACGACGCCGAAGCGACCTTCGTGCACGGCAGCTTGCTGGTGGCGGGGTCGCTGCCGCTGCGGCTCGAGCCGTTCGGCGTTGCGTCCGAGGCGCCGTTATCGTTCACGCTGGCGCTGACGTCGCTCGATTTGGCGCCGTTTTCGCCGTTCGTTCCCGGACCGGCGACCAAACTGAGCGGCACGGCCGACGCGCGCCTCGCGATCGACGGCACCCTGCGCGCGCCGCGCGTCGTCGGCCGCGCCACCCTGGCGAACGGCGCGTACACCTCGCCCCTCGACCGCGCCGGCATCACCGCCGTCAACGCGCAGCTCACGTTCTCCGGCACCAGCGTCGCGCTCGATTCACTGCACGCGAAACTCGGCAACGGCACGCTGGACGGGAACGGCTCGCTCGACCTTCCGTTCCCGGGCGTGCACACCAGCGGCTACACGATCGCGCTGACGGCGCACAATGCCGGCATCGATTCACCGCAGTACGTGCGCGGAACGGTCGACGGCACGCTCCAGGTCGCGAGCGCCGCCACGATGCCGATCGTGTCCGGCACCCTGACGCTGTCGAACGCGTCGATTCCCTTCTCGGCGGTGTATAAGAACAACGCCGGGACCCCCGGCGAAGCGCCGTTTCCGATCGGCTTCGACCTCACGCTGGCCGCCGGCCGCAACGTGCGGGTGCAGTCGTCGATCATCGACGTCGGCGCGACCGGCCAAGTGGTTCTGACCGGGACGCTCGCTGCACCCAAGCTCGACGGTCTGCTGACGGCCACCCCGGGCGGAATATTCTCGACCTACAATCGCGTCTTCCGCGTCCAGGAAGCGGCGGTGCGTTTCGATCCCGCCCAGGGCGTGGTGCCCTACGTCGATCTGCGCGCCTACGCGCACGTGGTCAATCCCGATCCGGACCCGACGCGCAATGCCGTCGGCAGCGCCGACATCACCGTGACCGTGCGCGGCCCGGCGGACGAGCTGGCGCAAGGAACCGGGATCGTCTTCAGCTCGAGCCCGCCGTACTCGCAGGAGCAGATCCTCGGCCTGCTGCTCGACGCCTCGGTGTTCGGCGCGGTCAACTTCGGACAGGTCCAGAACGGCACCACGCTGCCGGGCGCGCCCGGTGAGTCGAACGCCCTCAATCCGCCCGGTACCACCGTCAACCAAACCGGCGTCATCAACTTCAACCAGGAGGCCTTCTCGGTACTCAACGGTCAGTTCACGCAGCGTTTCCTGGCGCCGCTGGAACGCGTGCTCGGCGGCGCACTCAACCTGACCGATCTCGAACTGACCGTCGACTACGGCGGCGGCGTCGGTTACACGATGCTCAAGCAGATCGGCCACCGCGACGTCTACGCAAGCTTCGGGCAGACGCTGACCTACCCCGAACGCACGACCGCCGGCTTTACCTCGCGACCCAACGCCACCACGTCGATCCAGTTCAACTACTACACCGCCAACGGCGACCCGCAGATCACGAACAACGAGAACGGCACCCAGCCGTTCACGTACGTGCAGCGGCTGCACGGACTGCAGCCGCTCACCGGACGGCAAGGATTCACCTTCTCGATCGTGCGGAAGTACCCGTAAGCGCGTGCGCTGCGCTTGGTTCGCGCCGCCGGACGCCCGCTCGCGCTCACAAGGCCCTCGGCGTACTCTGTCGTACCCTGGGGACCGGGAACGCGCTCAACCATCGGCGCGTTGACCGCTCATCAGCAACCCGGCGAACGCCTCGGCGCCCGGGGTCCCCTCCTCACGAAGGACGTCTCCCGCTTGTTCGAACGGCTCCGCCGCACGTCGCGCTTCGCGCTCGCCGTGCTCGCGTTTTTCGGTCTCGTGATGCCGCAGGCGAACGCCGCGACGGCCGCCGCGCAGGCCGCACCG